>Ga0163153_10005498_pt1 | contig 14932 bp, 17 predicted proteins | sample OliLakLV19MP6IB1_FD_148629 | JGI IMG/M metagenome (GOLD analysis project Ga0163153, IMG submission 148629) | Freshwater microbial mat bacterial communities from Lake Vanda, McMurdo Dry Valleys, Antarctica - Oligotrophic Lake LV.19.MP6.IB-1 | ecosystem: Environmental > Aquatic > Freshwater >... | reverse complement strand
ACGCGCGAGCGCGTGCGACAACTCGAGACGCGCGCGCTCCGGGAGCTCCGCTCGGTCGCCCCGGCGCTCGAGCTGTATCTGCGGACGTAACCCGGACGACAGGCTGTGGCCCGGCGCCGAGCCGACTACATCACGGCTTGCATTTCCCGCTGGCCGGCCAGCCTCCGCAGCGAGTCGAGCTCGATCTGACGCACGCGCTCGCGGGTCAGGCCGAGTCGCCGGCCAATCTCCTCGAGCGTCTTCGGTTCCGTGCCGCCCAACCCGTAGCGGAGCGTGACGACTTCCCGCTCGCGCTCCGGCAGCGAGCACAAAGCCGCCCGCAGCGCCTGGCTACGAAGCTCGAGCTCGACCGTTTCCTCGGGAAGGAGCTCGTCACCCGCGACGAAGTCCCCGAGCACCGCGTCACCCGCATCTCCGACCGGAGCATCGAGGCTCGAGGAGGCACGAGCCGCCGCCCTCACCTCGAGCACCTGCTGCACGGTGAGGTTTGCCTCCTCGGCGATCTCCTCGATCGTCGGCTCGCGTCCGAGCACCGTCCAGAGCGTGCGGTCGGCACGATTCATCTTCTGCAATCGCTCGACGATGTGCACGGGCATCCGAATCGTGCGCGCCTTGTCGGCGAGTGCACGCGCCACGGCCTGACGGATCCACCAGGTCGCATACGTCGAAAACTTGAAGCCTCGGCGCCAGTCGAACTTCTCCACGGCTCGAATCAGGCCGAGCGTGCCCTCCTGGATGAGATCGAGGAAAGGGAGACCCTGATTGCGGTAGTTCTTCGCGATCGAGATCACGAGGCGCAGGTTCGACTGGATCATGGTCTGCTTCGCCACGAGGTCGCCGCGCTCGACGCGCTTCGCGAGCGCGACCTCCTGAGCCGCTGTGAGCAGCGTGTGCCGTCCGGCCTCACGCAGGAAGAGCTGGAGCGCGTCAGTGGTCGCCTCGGCCACGGCTGGAGGGGGCGCCGCGAGCTCCGGCGGCCGCGGCTGGTCGACGAGCTCGATGCCGCGCTTGTCGAGCTCGCGGAGGAGCGCATCGTGCTCGAGCGGCGAGAGGTCGTGCGTCTCGACGATCTCGGCGAGCTGTCGCACATCGATCGTCCCGGCAAGCTCGCTCGTCTCGAGAAGCGTTTTCCACTCGTCCTGCGCCAGCAGGGTTTCGATATCAGTCGTGGTCATTGCGGAGAGTCGTGCGGTCACCACAACTCTCCCACCTGTGACGGGTGTTTGTCCAGCCCTGGATCGGACTCTCTGCGACATTCGCGTCCCCGAGCCGTACGCACGATAAGCAGTGTTATGTCAAGCTAGAGGAAACGACAAGGATGACGACTCTCCTCCAGGGCACCACTCAGTGGCGAGCCATGAAGTCGAGCAGCGCTGTCGTACCCGCCTCCGGCTGCTCGTAGAGCATCACGCGCATCAGAATGCAGCGTCCCTGACGCCGGTCGCGATGAGGAGCAGGATGAAGAGTGCGAGCGCCACGCGGTAGACGACGAAGACGGTGTAGTTGTGTCGACGGACGTAGCCGAGCAGCCAGCTGATTGCGAGCAGACCGCTACCGGCGGAGGCGATCGTGCCGACAACAAATGGCCCCACCCACCCCTCGGGCAGCTCACCCTTGATCACGTCCGTGTAGCCCTTGAGAACGACGGCGCCAAGGACGATGGGCACGAGCAACAGGAACGACAGCCGTGCCGCAGCGTCGCGCGTGAGCCCGAGCATGCGGCCGGCACTGATCGTGATCCCTGACCGTGAGACGCCCGGGGCCAGCGCAAGGCTCTGGGCCAGGCCGATCAGGAGCCCCTGCTTGAGGCCGATCTCCCCGACGTCCTTGCGCTCGGGACGGCGATCGGCCCAGTAGAGGACGAGCGCAAAGACAACCAGCAGGATCGCGATCTGCCAGGGCTCACCGAGATGCGTCTCGATAATGCTCTGTCCGGCCGCTCCGATGATCGCCGCAGGAATGGTTGCGACGACGATCAGCCAGCCGATCCGCTCGTTCTCGGTCTCAATCGAGCGCTTCCGGATGCTGCGGAGCCACGCGACGAGATAGCCGATCAGATCGCTCCAGAAGTACGCGACGACCGCGACCAGGGTGCCAAGATGCAATGCGACGTCGAACGTCTTGTTGAACTCCTCGTGCTCCTTGAGGTACGTCCAGTCGCCGAGCCAGGGCACGATGATCAGGTGCCCCGAAGACGAGATCGGCAGCAACTCCGTGAAGCCCTGCACGAACCCGAGCACGAGAGCCTGGCTGTCAGGGAAGGTCGCAGCGTCCTCCCCCCAGCCGAGAAGCGTCAGGACGACGGCGACCGTGAGCAGCGCCGCCGCGCTTCCGTAGACAACCGCCCGGCGCATCGCGCCATCCTAGTCCAGACTCCCTCCTGCTCCGCCGGGCAAGCATATTTCGGCGGAAATTGCGACAATCGGAGCGGCGCTCGCTTGACCTCGGTCGCACGACACTCTAGGTTCTCTCTTGCACCGAGCACGGAGCGCGAGTAGGTCGAAGCTCAGCACGGAGGCCGTACGCGGAAGCGGAAGGTCAACGGGTTGAGTGGACGAAAGCGCAACCGGCTCGGTGAATTTTTTTGGTCCGGGACGCGCTGGTGTTCGCACGACCGTCCCACCGCACGGCTAGTCTTACGCGATGCACCTGCGCATGCCGAGCATCGACCGGGGCGTTCAGTCCTTCCTCTGGGCACTCCTGTTCTTCGTCGTCCTGTACTTCGGGATGGTCGCGCTCGACATCCAGAAGGGAACGGCGCTGCTCGTCTCGCTCGTCAGCTCGTTTCTGATCTTCCTGTATGTCCGCACGCGGGGCTAGTCGACGGTGCACTAGCGGCGGCTGTGCGCCACGAGGCTCGTCACGAGCCGACGGGCGAGCTCTGGTCCGACGGCCCGATCGAGGCGTTCACGAGCGGGAACGCGGTTTTCCGCGGTCCCGACCGAGAGGCAGTGGCGAAGGAGGAGTGCGGTAGCGTCCGCCCTCCGAGCTTCACGCGAGATCGTCGCGTCCATGTTCTTCTCCATCGGCATTCCTCCTCGCACGCAATGATCCCTCCTCCCAGGGAAGAGGGCCGCAGAGCGCCCTCACTGATACCGGGGCCGTCGGACGGAGCCGTCCCTAGGTGTAGTCGATCAGCGCATGAACGTCGGTGCCGGAGAGCTGATCACGGCCGTTCAGGGACGACAACTCGAGCAGAAAGAGCGCTCCGACGACCTGCCCACCGAGTTGATTGACGAGGTCGATCTTGGCGCGCGCCGTTCCCCCGGTTGCGAGCACGTCGTCCAGGACGATCACCCGGGCGCCCGATTCGATGGCGTCGACGTGAACCTGAAGCACATCCGTGCCGTACTCGAGGTCGTAGCTCGCCTCCACGGTAGCCCACGGCAACTTGCCCGGCTTCCTCGCCGTGACGAACCCACACCCGAGGGCGTACGCGAGAGCGCCGCCGAAGATGAACCCGCGCGCCTCGGCTCCGAGGATCACGTCAGGCGCTCTGGGGCCCGCCCACGCAGCGAGTCGATCGATCGACTCGCGGAATGCCGCGGGATCGGCGAGGAGCGGCATGACGTCCTTGAACAGGATCCCTTCGTTCGGAAAGTCCGGCACGTCACGAATGAACGTCGTCAGATCCAACTCGGTCATCGTTCGGCCACGTCCTTCAGGTCTCGGATGAGCAGCAGTTGAGCGAGCTCATGCGCGACGCCGGCGAGGCTTTCGAGATCCTCGAGGGCGGCGGACCGTCGCTCGACGTTGCGCGAGCGTAGCGCCGGAGCGACGACCTGTTCGAGAAGCGCAGATTGACGCCCTGCCGCCGTCCGAAACGCGCGGAGATGCCGCGCGTCGATGCCGTGCCGGGCGATTCGTGCGCAGGCGCATGCGATGTCGGCCTCGCTCTCGCGATAGATCCGGTCGCCGGCCTCGATGCGAGGCGCAAGCAGGCTGAAGTCCTCGAGCTGCCGCGCGAACTCCGCCGAGATGCCGGCCCGCTCACAGAGCTCTGTCATGTCGATCTCCTCTTCGTGACCCCGAAGACCTGCGGCCCGGCGCTTGGCACGATCAGCCGTCGGTGCGCGCAGCTCTTCCTTGATCACGCGAAGCGGCAGGAACTCGTCGCGTTGAAGTCTCAAGATCATGATCAGGCGCTCGACATCGGCCTCGGAGAACAGCCTGTAGCCGCCCCTCGTCCGACTGGGCTGCAGCAGCCCCTGATCCTCGAGGTAGCGAATCTTCGAGATCGAGATGTCCGGAAACTCGTCGCGGAGCCGTTCGCACACGGCACCGATCGTATGCAGGCGCTCGGCGGGACTCGTCTCGGGTGTCGGTGTCGTCGTCATCGGCGCAGGAGGAAGGTCATCCGGTACTTCCCGATCTGCACCTCGTCGTCGTCCTCGAGCACGGTGCTCTCGATCCGGTGCTTGTTGACGAAAGTCCCGTTCAGGCTGCCGAGATCACGGATCACGAATGTCCCGCCCTCTCCGACCAGTTCGGCATGGCGCCGCGAAACAGTGACGTCGTCGAGGAAGACATCGCACTCGGGCGAACGGCCGATCAGAGCTCGCGCACCGATTGCCTCGAAGCTCTCTCCCGCACGTCCACCGCCCGATCGGACGACGAGGGCCGGCCCGGTCGGCGCCTCGGGCGCGTGATCGATCTCATCGGGACCGAGGCTCAACGTCGTCTCACCGACGCTTTCGCGCATCAGCAAGGCTCCACAACGGGAGCAATACGATGCCGCCTCCGGACTCTGAAAGCCGCACTCCGGGCAGTAGATGTGACTCATTGGCCTCCGCCAAGGATGGACTCGAGATCGCTCGTATCGACGTGCTCGCCTGCCCTCGAGCGCTTCAGGCGCTCGGCCGTCACGATGTCGATCTGGGCGTGCATCACGCGCCGGTTGAGCGAAATGTCGTCTTCCTCTGTCTCGAGACGGCGAATCTCGGCCCAGAGCGCATCGTCGTCCATGCTCGAGATGTCCGGCAGCGGCTCGAGCTCGGCATCCGCGGAAAGCTCGCCCGTGCCGGCGTAGAGCGGCCGGACGAGCGTCGTGGGCGCGTGCGTCTGGAAGCTCCCTGCGGCGACCTGCGCCTTCAGTCTCGCCGTGCGCTCGGATCGGAGGATGTCGATCCGCCCATGGAGGAGCCGACGTCGGCGTGAGACGGCGTCCTCGTCCCCTTCGAGTCGGGCCAGCAGCGCGGACAGCTCGTCATCGGAGAGCGGCAGCAGGTCGGGGAGCGTTTCCACGGGCGCCTTTCCGGTCGGGAGTACTGGGGTGCGAACAAGCAGCGTAGCGAAGGGGTCGACTTCAACTTGAGGCTTTGGTTCCCAGGGAGGATTTCGCCCTGCAGGGCTGTCTCCCTGCACGCTTCTCCGACGCGCGGTCCGGACCGTGGGTACGGAGCATCGCTAGTGCGGGAGCGTCTTCCGGGCCTCGAGGATGTACTGCCCCGCCGCGATCACTGCGAGCACGAGGTTGATCCAGAAGCAGACGATTGGCCACAAAGTGCCTTCGCTCGTGACGAGGACGAAGCCAATCGATGCGTAGAGGCCCCATGTCGCGATCTTTCCGAGTCGCGAGACCTCGAGCTCGTAGCCCTTCGGGACGATGAGCTTGTATCCACCGACGAGGATGATGTCGCGAAGTAGGATGACGAGGGCGATCCACGGCAGCCGGTCGAGCACGACGAGCAACACGACGGCCGTGTCGATCATGAGCCGATCGGCCAGGGGGTCCGCCACCTTGCCGAACTGTGACTCGACCCGCCACCGCCGGGCCAGGTAGCCATCGAGCTGATCGGTGAAGGCAGCGAGGCCGAAGACGATTCCTGCTGCCCAGCTCGGGCCTGTCCGCTCATCGAATAGGAGCCAGATGAACACCGGTATCGCCGCAAAGCGCAGCAGCGTGAGGGCGTTTGGGATCTGCCGCACGGGGGCGGACACGGTGCGCGGTTCCATCAGTCAGCAAGAGTAGTGGACGCCTGTTGCTCTCCTGGTGGTAGCGTCGGAAATCGTGAGTGCCAACCTCTCGCTTCCCGGGTTCGTCAACAGCCACAGCCACACGTTCCAGCGGGCTCTCCGCGGACGAGCGGCCGGGACCGACTTCTGGACGTGGCGGGACGGGATGCTCGAGGAGGCTGATCGGGCAACGCCAGACTCGGTTCGAGCGGACTACGTCGAGGTCTACAGGGAGATGCGGGCCGCCGGCTACACGGCGGTCGGGGAATTCCACTACCTCGGTGCGCCCGAGGCGTTCGCTGCCGCCGAGGCAGCGGCCGAGGCTGGGATCGCGATCGTCTTGCTGCACGTCGCGTACGAGCGCGGCGGTCTCGAACGAATGCGCCAGCCGTCGGTCGACGCCTACCTTGCGGAGGTGGAGGCGCTACGGGATGCGGGCATCGCGGTCGGGGTTGCCCCCCACTCCGTGCGGGCCTGCTCGCGCGAGTGGCTGGAGGAGATCGGCGCGTACGCCGAACGCGAGGGGCTCCCGCTTCACATCCACGCCGACGAGCAGCCGCGTGAGATCCAGGAATGCCTGGAAGAGCATGACTGCCGCCCGATCGAGCTGCTCTCCGACACCGGCTGCCTGACGCCACTGACAACGATCATCCATGCGACGCACGCGAACGACGTGGAGCTCGACCACGTCGCCGAGGCGGGGGCTCGCATCTGCGCCTGCCCGACGACGGAGGCGGATCTCGGAGACGGCTTCCTCCGCGTTTCAGCGGTTCGAGAGCGTTCGATCCCGCTGTGTATCGGCTCTGACTCGAACATGCGCATCGACCCTCTCGAGGAGCTCCGGGAGCTCGAGGGAATCGCCCGCAGACAGGCCGGGACGCGGGGCGTGATCTCCACGGACGACCTGCTCGGGATCGGAGCAGGCGACGGCGCGGCGGCACTGGGGCTCGCGAGCTGGGCACCTATCCGCATCGACCTCGAGCATCGGTCTCTTGCCGGCGTCGCACCCCTGTATGTGCCGGCGGCTCTCATCGCAGGGTGTGCAGCTGACGTCGTAACCCAGGAGATCGCTTGATGCCCGTCGACGCCACCGAGGAGACCTTCGAGCGGGAGGTTATCGCTCGATCATCGACGCAGGCGGTGCTCGTCGATTTCTGGGCCGACTGGTGCCAGCCCTGTCATGCGCTCGCGCCGGTGATCGAGGCTGCCGTCGAAGATCGCGGGGATGAAGTCGCGCTCGTGAAGGTCGACGTCGATGCGAATCCGGGCCTTTCCGAGACGTATGCCGTCAGCGGGATCCCTGCAGTGAAGGCGTTCCGGGATGGCCGCGTTGTCGCGCAGTTCACCGGCGTGCGTTCGCGTGCTGCACTGGACATGTTCCTCGACGAGCTTCTTGCGCCGCCCCGTGCCGATGCACTCGTCGATGAGTTGCGCGCCTCGGGCGAGTTGCCCGAGGTGGTCGAGGCACTCGACGGCGGCGATGTCGAGGGCGCATTGCGGTTCATCGTCGAGGCCGTGCCGGACGCAGCTGAGACCGATCGCGACCGGCTACGTGAGATCGCGGTCGCATTGTTCGAGCGCGTCGGGCCGGACGATCCGCTGACGACGACCTACCGGCGGCGCCTTGCTGCGGCGCTCTACTAGGCGCCTCTACGGGGCGTTGTAGCGCTCGACCCACATGGTCGTTCGGTCGAGGTATGCACGCTGCGCTGCTTGACCCGTGAGACCGTAGGCGCCGTCGTAGGACCGGTACGGCTGCCCAGCATTCCTTGCCGGCTCGATCTGCGTTCCCTCGTGCCATTCGTTGTAGCTCGTGATCGTGACGACGTCTGCGTCGGCGCGTACGGCACCGCCCCACATCCGATCGTACGTCCTCCCGTGCGCCCGTCCTCGGACTCGCCCGTCGCCCGTCGCGCGCGCGGCATTGTATCCCGGACCAACCGAGGGCGCGCAGACCAGCCCTAGCCGTCGCGCCGAAGCGCAGATTCGCGGGAACGAACTGCCGTCGTTGACGTAGACGTCGTACGTGTAGAACCCGTCGAAGCCGCCGACGTGGGCCTTCCCGGGCAGGCTCGTGTTCGCAAAGAGCCGAACCTCGGAGAGGCGCTCGTTGAGGGCGGCCCACTCGGCGTCCGCCGTCAGGGTCGAGTCGTAGAGATAGAAGTCGGTGATGCCGGACGCCTTGAACCCATTGACGTCGGCCTCGAGCGTTGCCGGCGTTCGCCCCGCAAAGGGCTCCACATGAAGCGCGACCTCCAGCCCTGCCTCCCGCGCCAGACGCGACACCATCGGGAGCCTTTCGGCCTCTGCCGACTGCGTTCCCCACCAGGAGACGATCACGGTCCGGATACCCATCGCGGCGATCTCGTTCATCTGCGCGCGAACGACGGCGGCGTCCGATGACGAGTAGGGGCCGCGCGCTGGAAACCAGTCGGATGCGATCTGTGTCGGCGGGCGGTTGCCGTTCTGCTGCCAGTGTTGCCACTGCCCGTCTCGGCGCTCCGTGCCGTACCAGGGGTAGTAGAAGATCGCCACCTCCCCCACGCCGCCCTCGTCCGGCGGGGTCGGCACGACAGTGCGTGAGTTGGCAACACTCGAGAGGAGCGCCGTAATGGTTACAACTGCCGCAAGGAGTCCCAGGATGCGCCGCAAGGTCGGCCAGACTCTAACCCCGCGCCGCGCGGAATGGAAGGGCGGCGGCGGGTCGTAGCTAGTTGACGTAGAACGACTTGCCGAGTTCCATCGGTGCTCCTTGTCGTTGACGGCCGTCAGGTGCGAGGCCGAATGTACCGCGCGCGCCCGACGGCGATCAATCGCGTCGGGTCATCCCAGGGGGTGATCTCGACGTCCGCCGTACCGAGCGTGCGGCCCGCATGCAATGAACGGGCGAGCACACGATGAGGCTCGGGCGCGGCGAGTCGAAGGAAGTCGCAGCGGAGGTCAACAGCGATCCACCCGCCGGGGCTCGCGTGCTCGAGCGCGTACCAGCCTGCCGTGTCGACGCACGTCGCGAGCGTGCCTCCGTGCAGAAACGGTCGTGGGACGCTGTCGCCAAGGGCGGCGGCGGACGGATCGAGTCGCAGCACGACCGCGTCATCGAGTAGCTCGACGGCGATAAGCCCGATCGCGGCGTCCAGTGGCGAGGGCGGCTCGTTGAGAAGATCGGTCACGGGCGCAGATCCTAGACGAATGCCCCGAGGGGAGACTCAGTGCGCGATCTCGATTGCACGGCTTTCGCGGATCACGATCACCTTGACCTGGCCGGGGTACTCGAGCTGGTCCTCGATCTGGCGCGCTATCTCGTGGGAAAGGAGGGCTGCTGCGTCGTCGTCGACCTCGGTCGGCTCCACGATGACCCGGATCTCGCGGCCGGCCTGCAGCGCGTAGGCCTTCGCGACGCCCGGCTTGGCCGTCGCTATCTCCTCGAGCGACGAGAGCCTCTTGATGTAGTGCTCGAGGCTCTCGCCGCGTGCACCCGGGCGCGAGGCCGAGATCGCATCCGCCGAGATCAGCAACACGGCCTCGACCGTCTGAGGTTGGATTTCGTAGTGGTGTGCTTCGACCGCATGGACGACGCCCTCCGACTCGCCGTAGCGGCGGGCGAGCATGGCCGAAACCGCTGCATGCGTTCCCTCGACCTCGTGTGTCATCGCCTTCCCGATGTCGTGGAGCAGGGCGGCCCGACGGGCCGTCTTCACCGAAGCGCCCAGCTCGGCGGCCATGATTCCCGCCAGGTGGACGACTTCAAGGGTGTGCTTGAGCACGTTCTGGCCGTAGCTCGTGCGATACCGCAGCCGACCGAGGATGTTCACGATCTCCTCGTGGAACTCGCCGCAGTTCGCCTCGAATACCGCCTGCTCGCCCGCGAGCCGGACCTGATCTTCGAGCTCTGCCTTGGAGAGGTAGTACATCTCCTCGATGCGCGCCGGATGGATGCGCCCATCCTCGATCAGCTTTTCCAGGGTCAGCCGCGCGAGCTCTCGCCGGAGCCCGTCGAATGACGAGAGCACGACCGCGTGGGGCGTGTCGTCGATGATGAAGTCGACGCCGGTGAGGTGCTCGAGAGCACGAATGTTGCGTCCCTCGCGTCCGATGATTCGGCCCTTCATGTCGTCTGACGCAAGCTCGACGACGCTCACCGTCGTTTCGGCGGTATGGCTCGCCGCGACCCGCTGGAGTGCGTCGGCGATGAGGGCACGCGCCTTTCGCTTTGCATCGGTACGAGCTTCCTCATCGAGCTGCCTGACCGTGCGCGCAAGCTCGTGACGGACGAGGTCCTCCGATCGCTCGAGCAACTGAGCGCGCGCTTCGCCGAGCGTGAGCCCTCCAACACGCTCGAGCTCGCGAAGCATTTCGTCGCTACCGGACTTCAACTGCTCCTGGAGCTGCTTGGTGTGGACCTCGCGATCGGCGATGCCCTGCTCACGCCGGCCCAACTCCTCGCGCTTCGCCTCGAGCTCCGACTCCTGCTGTTGCACCCGTGCCTCTGACTTGGCCATCTGGACGCGTGACTCCTGGATCTCCCGTTCCCGATCACCCCTCAGCTGGACGGCATGCTCTCGAGCTTCGATCTGGGCCTCACGCCGCGTCGTCTCTGCCTCGCGCTCGGCGTCCGCGAGCAGCGCTCGACGCTGATCCTCGGCGAGCCGGAGCCGCGACGTGCTCACCGTTCGGAGCCACACCCACAGCCCGATGGCTCCGGCTGTGATTCCGATCAGGGCTGCGACGACTGTGAGCATGGACGCTCCCGGTAGGGGTTGTCACGCGGCTATCGCCGCGGTCGCTCACATCCGGACACCGCCTGCACTGGCGGTCTCCCGGTCAACCGGTCGTACAGCAGGGTCTATCTCGGACGGGCTTCCCTCCGCGGGTCTGCGGTGGTCGCAACGCTCGATGAGGTCAGATGGTGAGTGTTCACTGGATCAGCCGGTTTTCGGGAATGCGCGCTGTGCAGGTCAAATGTTCGGATGAAGCACACCTAGTCTATAGCGTCCGCGGACAGGTCTGCAACGAGCGTTTCGAGCGTCTCCTCGGAAAAGCCCTTCGAGGCAAGGTAGCGCGCTGTCTTTGGCGTCTTTCCCCGCACTTCGGCAATCCGGGCGGCCCGGGCCGACTCGGGCTCGAGTGCCGCGAGCGCGGCGCGGATGTCCTCGTCCGCCACGCCCTGTCGCTCGAGGTCGTCGGCGATCAGCTCGTTCCCGGCCCCTCGTGTCGCGAGGAGGCCAGAACGCTCGCGCGCGAAGCGGTGATCGTCGACGAGTCCGGCGCGCTGTACTGCGTCCAGCGTCTGACGCCGAACGCTCGGGGCCGCACCCCGCTCCGTAAGTCGTCGCTCGAGTGACGCGACTGTATGATCACGTGCCCGCAGAGCCCGCAGTGCCTGAGCCTGCGCCTCGAGTTTCCGCAACTCTCGCCGGAGCGCGCGTGCGGTCGGACGATCGAGTGCACGCCCGACCGAGAGAGAGACTGCGAACACTGCTTCTGTCGGCACGATGCGCCATAGGTGACCATCGAGATCTACCTCGACGCGATCCTTCCCGCGAGCGCGAAGGGCCGTGACGACGGGTGCTCGGGTGTCGTCGGCCATCGCGCTCGCGGGAGGTGGGGTTGCCGGTCGGCTAGGCCTCGACCTGGACCCTCTCGGTCGCTACCTCGTCGTCCTCGATGGGCGTCACGTCGGCGCGCGCGGTGCCCTCTGCCTGCGGCAGGAGCCGTGCCGAGACGACCTGCTCGGGCGGGGCTTCTGCCTGGATCCGCGCGAGGATCTGCTGGACGAGATCGGGATGCTCACCGAGAAACGCCGTTGCGTTCTGGCGTCCCTGCCCGAGCCGTTCGTCACCGAAGCTGAAGTACGAGCCGGCCTTCTGGACGACCTTCCGCTCGATCCCGACGTCGAGGACCGTGCCTTCCCACGAGATGCCGCTGCCGTAGATGATGTCGAACTCGGCCTGCTTGAAGGGCGGCGCAACCTTGTTCTTTACCACCTTGACGCGTACGCGGTTGCCGTACGCCTCGGCGCCGTCCTTGAGCGTCTCGATGCGGCGGATATCGAGTCTGACGGAGGCGTAGAACTTCAACGCCCGGCCACCCGGCGTTGTCTCGGGAGAACCGAACATGACACCGATCTTCTCGCGCAACTGGTTCGTGAAGAGGCAGATCGTGTCGGTGCGGTTGAGCGTGCCCGCCAGCTTGCGGAGCGCCTGGCTCATCAGGCGAGCCTGGAGACCGACGTGACTATCCCCCATCTCGCCCTCGATCTCGGCCTTGGGCGTGAGCGCCGCGACAGAGTCGATCGCAACGACGTCGACCGCGCCCGAGCGAACGAGCAACTCACAGATCTCGAGCGCCTGCTCACCGGTATCCGGCTGCGAGACGAGGAGATCGTCGATGTTGACGCCGATGCGACGCGCGTACTGGGGATCCATCGCATGCTCGGCGTCGATGAACGCGCAGATGCCACCACGCCGCTGTGCTTCGGCGATGACGTGGTAGACGAGCGTCGTCTTCCCCGAGGATTCGGGGCCGAAGACCTCGACGACACGACCCCGAGGCAGGCCTCCGATCCCGAGTGCCATATCGAGTGAGAGCGAACCGGTCGACACCGCCCCGATCGCAACCTGGGCCTGGTCGCTCATGCGCATGACCGAGCCCTTTCCGAACTGCCGCTCGATCTGGCCGAGCGCGACGTCGAGCGCTTCCTCGCGATTCATCTCGTCATTCCTCCTCGTCGTTCCAACTGGTTTCGTCTCTGTAGGTAAGCATGCCCATCGGACGTAATCCAAACATATGTTCGCATTAGTCGTTCGCTCTCCTGCATGCCTCCGACGCTAGCGCGGATCGGGTGTCGAGAGTGAGCCGGGTCTGTGCCGGAACTGAGCCCTCGGGGGCCTCTAGAAAAGCAGACGACGCAGGAGATGCAGAGCTGCGACGGCCGCGCGGGCACGGATCACCTCGCGGCCGCCGGGAAGTTCGATCCGAAACGGGATCTCCCCCATGGGCCCGACCGCGTGGAAGTAGACGAGGCCAACAGGCTTCTCGGGCGTCCCCCCACCCGGGCCTGCCACGCCGGTGACCGAGATCGCGACGTCGACGTCGAGGTGTTCACGAGCTCCTCGTGCCATCGCTTCGACGACCTCGGCCGACACCGCACCGTGCTGCTCCAGAAGCATCGCCGGCACGCCGAGCAGCCCCTGTTTTACTTCGTTCGCGTAGGCGACCACACCGCCGCGAAAGACGTCACTGCTCCCCGCAACGTCGGTGACGCGCTTGGAGACCAGCCCTCCGGTGCATGACTCGGCGGCTCCGAGCGTGAGGCCTCTGGCGCGGCAGGCATCGAGAACCAGTTCTTCGATCGATCGCTCGTCTCTCCCGAAGAGGAAGTCGCCGATGGGTTCGAGAAATGCCGCCTCGAGCTCGTCGGCGCGAGCCTCGGCGCCCGGCTCGACGACGAAATCGACGTGGATCTCGAAATCCCGGGCACAGATCGTCACCTCGACGCCGTTGCCGTCGCCTCCGGCGTCGGCAAGGGACTTCGCGACGAGCGACTCGCTCACGCCGTACAGCCGCGCGACCCGGCGGCCGGGACGGGTCGTACGTGCCAGGACTTCCTCGAGCGGTGCGGACGCGAGCGCGCGCGGCCACAGCTCCTGCAGCTCCCGCGGCGGACCCGGGAGCACGACGACCACACACGAGCCAGTATCGAGGACGACACCGGGCGCGGTACCCGCGATCCCGAGTGAAAGCGCTCCCGTAGGAAGCGTCGCCTGCTTGCGGACACCCGACGAGAAGTCCGCGTAGTCCCGGTTCATTCGCTCGGCGAAACGGCGTGAGACGAGCGCTATCTCCTGTTCGAGCTCCGGGTCGACCTCGAGCGATCGTCCGGCGACGCGTGCGACGATCTCGATCGTGCGATCGTCATGCGTTGGGCCGAGGCCACCGGATACGAGGCAGACATCGCGCTCCAGACCCTCCCGCAGCGCCGCTTCCAGATCGGTGGGATCGTCGCCGACAATCGTGATGCGCGACGGCTGGAGGCCGAGGCGCAGGGCCTCCTGGGCGAAGAACGGGCCGTTGAGATCGGTTCGTTCGCCGCGAACGAGCTCGCTGCCCGTGACGACGATTGCGACCCTTGGACGACTCAAGAGCCGCGTGGAAGGGTGAGCTGGCCGCTCGTTGGCACCTTCACTCTGACACCGGCTACACGGATGATCACGTTCCCCGGCGAGGAAAGGGTGATCGTCAGCCTCTGCGGAGCAAATCGCTTGACCTGTCCGCGTTCGAGCGTGCCGCGGTAGAGCGGCTTGCCCGCGGCGGATGCGGCGCGAACCTCCATGAACGATGCTCCGCGCGCAGCCGTGACGGAGACACCCTTCGCGACAGCGGCCGCCGTCGGCTTGGACGGGACATTGACACCCTGCACCTTCGGCTCCGTCGTGTCACCGAACTTCCACGCGGCGATGACGAGGGCCGTGAGGATGATCATCGCCGTGACTGCAATCACGACGAGTCGCGATTCCCGATGCTGACGCCGACGGCGCGACTGGGTCGGGACGCGACGCGTCCGCAAGGGACGCTCCTCTTCGCCAGCGACGTAGCGCGAGTTGTATTCGTCGACGTAGAGCTGGCCGTCCATGCCGAGCGATTCAGCGTAGGTGCGCAGAAACCCCTTGATGTAGGTGTGCCCGGGGAGTTGCTCGAACTGCTCCGCTTCGAGGGCGCGCAGGTACTTCGCGCGCACCTTGGTCCGGAACTCCATCTCGGTGAAGTCGAACCCCTGGCGCGTGCGGGCCTCGCGCAGGCTTGAGCCGATGTCGAACACGGACGCCCAGTGTAGACGAGTCCGCATCATCGTCGGTGACGGCCGACGATCGCGGCTCCAGAGGCTGCCCTACCGAATGCCTAGTCGGCCGCAATGAGCAAGCCATAGACGGCGACCGAGATCGTTGCCGAAGCGGCCAGGCAGAGGCCGAGAATGGCG
>Ga0163153_10005496_pt1 | contig 14933 bp, 17 predicted proteins | sample OliLakLV19MP6IB1_FD_148629 | JGI IMG/M metagenome (GOLD analysis project Ga0163153, IMG submission 148629) | Freshwater microbial mat bacterial communities from Lake Vanda, McMurdo Dry Valleys, Antarctica - Oligotrophic Lake LV.19.MP6.IB-1 | ecosystem: Environmental > Aquatic > Freshwater >... | reverse complement strand
ATAGTATATATTGCTTAAGGTTAGTTTATTTAACGCAGTTTATATTAAGGAAGCATAATGTATAAAACTATATCAATGGACCTATAGTTACAATACAATATAGTAAAGATAGCTAAATAAACGATTTCGGACAGAAAATAAGTTAATTGAAGTTACTTAGCTACGATTATCATCCACCCATAGCCAAATAGTGGTTGTTCATAGCTAAATAGTAGCTGAAATTGACCCATTTTTTAGTAAGCAAATTTAGAATAAGTATTTTGAACATTTTGAGTATTAGCATTGATTTAGCACCCAGCCTTGAATACTGATAAAAACATTTAACTGACATTGGTCCTATCAGGGGGCTGTATGTGTACAGATTTTCATAGTAAACCCATTTCATGAGTGTTTAATTTAGTCTTGACAATAACCTGTACGTTTGTTAAATTTGACCGATATGGGAATCAAAGAAAGGCGGTCTAAAATTCTACTAGCATTTTGTTTATTAGGCGGTAAGTCAGCAAAAGCAGTTGAAATGGATGAAGTGTTTCTCAAGGTCTTCGATCTCTCCCTTAATCAAAAAACTAAGTCGACTCTTCAAGCTTTGATCAAAAAAGGCTCCCTAGCCGTAGATGAATCTAGAAAGAACACCTATTCTCTTACTGACGTAGGATTTGCTGAGGTAGGTAAAGAGTTTCCGTACTTTCGATTTTTCAAACAGGACTGGGACGGTGTGTGGAGAATACTTTCTTATGAAATTCCAGAAAAGAAAAGAGAGCTCAGAGATCGTCTAAGAAGAGAGGTATCAAGTTGGGGTCTTGGTCCATGGCACAGATCATTCTGGGTAACCCCACATCCAATAATCTCTGACCTAAAAAATCTTGTTTCTGGCAAGGAAGAACAGCGGTATATACAGGCGTTTGAAGCCAGCCATGAATTTGGCGATAGAGAGGTGCTCATAGAGAAGGTATGGGGTAAGATAAGACTAGAGAAGTTGTATAAGGACATGTTTAAGGAGTGGCACGAGATTCTCTCCAGGGACATCGCGAAGCTAGATAAGTTTGCTATGATAGTAAGTTCTTACACTAACATAATAAGAATGGACCCAGGCTTGCCAAAGGAGCTAATGGGTAAAACCTGGATAGGATACGAGGCTCTAGATCTTTTTTCCGAGATAAAGGAGATTCTTCTCAGTCAAGCCTGAACATAATATCTCCCAATCTGTCCGTTCGTAATATTTCAACTCCATTCTCGCTCAGCATTTCAATAACTTCCTTCGAAGGGTGACCATAGCTGTTCTTTTTACCCACACTTATCACACCGTAGGTAGGGTCTGCTAATGATAAAAATTCATAGATTAGACCGTTTTTAGAGCCATGATGGGGGACTTTGAGAATCTTTACTTGTGGTATAGACTGTTGTAGTAGTGTTTTTAAAGATTTTGGCGAAACGTCACCGGTATATAAGATTGTGTGATTATTGTAGGAAAACAGCATTACCTGCGAGCCATCATTTGGATCGTCTTTTGCGGTTGAGGCTTGTATGTAGTCTTCGGTAGGCCAGAGCATAGCGATATTAGCCTTCTGCACCGTGAGGTAGTCGCCCGCATATAGTTCTTCTATTTCTGCCCCTTTGCCTCTTAACAGCGACAGTAATGAACTTATTTCCTTTGACTTTGTTTTGGGATTGCTTATGAATAGTTGTTTTATGTGATACTTCAAAGGTATCTGCAGAAAACCACCATAATGATCCTTCTGAAGGTGGCTAATGAACACCAGTTCGATTATCCTGTCGTTTGCTGGCATGTATTTTCCAAGGCAATTTAATACGGACGAACCTTTTCCTGCATCTATTAAAATATCAATGTTTGGTTTTAGGTGTATATAGCTTGCGTCCCCTTGACCAACATCGCAGAACACAACGAATGAAGAGTTCGCACCGCCAGGGATAAATGAGGCGAGAGCGAACAGTACCGAGACTATGAAAGCAGTTAAAAATCCTGTTTTAGATACGGGGCTATCATGCATAGTTAGAAAGACATGAACGAATATGGAACTAAATCTGAAAGATTCACTATGAATAGTAAGTACTTAAGCATCCCCACCGCAATAAAGGCGAAAGGAGTGGCGAGTACGGGGTGGATAAGACCAAATATACCTATGCAGAATCCCAGGAACATCAACGGCCCGACGATAAATGAGACCAAAACATTGGTAAGTGGAGATATGAGAGAAATTTGTTTGAAGTACAGGAATATGATTGGGGTGGTGAATAACTGAGCGGCTAGGCTAATTCTGAGCTCGTTTGGGAACCACCATCGAGGCTTAGATTGGGACGATCCGAACAAAATAATACCAAAGGTAGCTCCATACGAGAGTAAAAAAGAAACGCTCGTAAGCCATTCAGGCCAAAATACAAGAGTTATGAGCCCCGCTAGGAGTAGCGAGTAGATTGCGGTAGCTTTACGATTGAAAACTATCGCAAGGAGGCTAATTGTGCCCATAACCGCAGCTCTTACGACGGGTGGCTCAAAGCCAACACTTATCGTAAAAACGATAATAAAGCAGATGGTTATGTAGACTGCTATTTTCTTCTGAACGAAGCCAAAAAGAGCCCCTGTCATAGCCCCAAGCATGGCTATATTCGAACCTGAGAGAACCATGATGTGCAGAAGGCCAGATCTCTTAAATTTTAGATACAGATTGAGGTATGGAGGCACATCCTTGCCGAAGGTTATGCCGTTGAGCAGGGAGCTGTACGGCTCGGTGAGGGCAGTATTTATAACGTTGGTAAAAATATCAATAGAAAACTGTGGCACAGACCTACAAAGTTATTAAAAGTTTTATTTCTTTATATACATTGGTCTTTACGATCTTTTTATTTAGCAAATCTTCAATGGAGTTGTAAGGTCGGTTATCAATAATTTTCTTCGCGGTTACCGCTCCAACTCCCGGCAACGACTCGAGACCCGAAACTTCAGAAGAGTTGATACTTATCAATGATGAGGAGTAGGACTCGACCGGTTGCAAAAGTTGCTCCGGTTTTTTGAAAGGTATGTAAATTTTGACCTGATCGTTCAACTTTTGTGCACGGTTGATGTTCTTGTCAAAGAATGTCAGATCAGCCTCTTCTGTAAGACCGCCAGCTTTATCGACCAGTTCGTACACTCGCTGACCAGCCTCAAGAGGATAGACGCCAGGTCTTTTTACAGCTCCGCCAATGTCTACCATATTACTACTGGCGCCTGATTTGCTTTTTTGAATAACTACGGTGTTTCTGCTTGGAGCATCTATCTTTATCTGAGCAAACATTATGATAGAAACCAAAAAAATAACTAAGGAAGACCCAAAAAAAGCCGACTCTAGTTTGTGCGCAAGAACAAGATCTTTAAAAACCTCAAACTTTTGGTCCATGCTAAAAAATTAATGGAGTTGGGGAGTAAGGTCAATGGATTATATGCTACAAATCATGCGTTTTAGATTGTTCGCGTGCTAAAAAATTTGCTTTAGTATACTAATAGAATGAAATGGGTATGGTTTTCTACATTGCTAGTTATTGCGGGCTTAGTTATGTCGGCAAAAGGTGCCTCGGTCGACGCACAGCAATTTAAGTCACCCGGATATAAAATAGAGTCAGGAACCTTGATACTCCAGCCTGAGTTAGATCAAAGTTCAGCAAATTATGATGTTCCGGCGAGCTTTGGTCAGGATTCGAAAAAAAAATTTGACGAAGTAGGTTATGTAGCAATAGGTAATAAAAACACCGATTCATCAGAAAGGCCGTTCATTAGGCTGAAGCTGGACAAATCTCAGTTGGTTTTTGACAGCGCCGAGGTGAGCGGTGAGTCCATGCAAAAAAGCTCCATCGGTCTTTTGGGAACTGGATCAGCCAATTTTCTGGTTTCGTTACATCAGCAAGAACAGTTTAAAAATAGTTTTGGTGCGACGATACAGCCAACTAACTGTGACAACGAAAGCTCTAAATGTACGCCGATTCTTGGGCAGATATGGAAAAAGGCATACGGATTTGGGTATAGAGCAACCGGAGTGACCATAAAGGGCCTCAGTAAAGAGAGTTTTTTTAGACCATTTTTCATAACTGGACCGGAGGGGCGGTCGGCCGTTCTTTTCTACGGAGAACTAGATAAAAAAAGACCGGTATTAAACTTACAGTTCAAGCTACGGCCACAACCGCAGACTCAAACAGGAATATATAAAGGCACAGTTGTCCTTACGGTCTCGGCCGATTATTAATATGAAAATTTTTAGGATTTTTACATCATTTACGTTACTAATATTTGCCTGTGTTTCGTTAAAGCTACCGTATTATGTAAATGCACAACAGATCGATCTAGCTGTAGTTCCTCCAACGCTGGAGGTACTAATAAAGCCCGATACGCGGGTTCTAATTCAATACACAATCACAAACAGAGCTGACAGCATAGGGCTTAAGCCGTTGATAAAAACCTTTTCCATAGCGAAAAAACTAGAGTATGTAGAGTACGAATCAGTGGAAAAGCTTCCAATTAAACTATCCTTAGTTGACGAAAATTCAGAGACTGTAGATGCGTTCACAATCGCTAAAGGAGGTACGAAGAAAATTTTTCTGTTGTTGGACGTTCCCAGTACCGCCACTGAAGGTGATTATAACCTGAGCTTCATGGTCGAGACTCAGCCGGAGTTTTTGGACAAGCAGTACAGTGCGAGAATTAAGTCCCAGGTTGCTTCGCCTCTACTTGTCACAGTAACTAAGACAGGCAAAACGCAGGTTAGGGGAGCTATTAGCGTCTTTGAAATATCTGGTAAATTGTTCGATAGCTTTGACCCCATTCCTGTAACTTTGAGACTGAAGAATCGAGGCAAAAATGTACTTAATGCTGGAGGAGCTTTGACGGTAAGAGGGTCGCTTGGCGAGAGCGCCATATATCCAGTAAAAAATCAAAATGTTCTTTCAAACTCCGAAAAATTATTGACCACAAAACTCGCGGAAGGAGATAGGACAGCGATTTTCAAAGGATTTTTTATTGGTAGGTACGGCGTAAGCGCTTCGGTTGTGTTAGCAGACGGCACCGTTCAGTTAAATAGGTCTACGAGCTTCTTCGCCTTCCCTTTTAAGATAATACTGTTCGGGGTTTTGGGGTCATTTGTGGGCATAATGCTGCTTAGAAAAAGGCGATGATGTGATAGAATGTTTGCTATGAAACAGAACAAAGACGTAGTGGCTAAGGCAACGATATTTGATGGACTGGTGGGTGAACTAAAAAAAGTTACATGGCCTTCTCGCCAAGAAACTATCCGACTTACCGTCGTTGTATTATTAATATCCTTGATTATCGGTGCGTATGTGGGTATAATTGATATTCTCCTTGCTAAAGTATTAGAAACCTTGACAAAAACGAAGTAATTTTATTTTTATGGACGCAGACAATAACGTAGCCGATTCAGCAGGTCAAAAAACCACCGAGGTCCCTCAAGAAGTGGAGGATACGATTGAGGTTCAGACAGGACTCACAAACGACCCCAAAAAATGGTACGTCATTCATGTGAAGACGGGGTATGAAGGTCGTGTTAAATCTGCCTTAGAGCAGAGAATTAAGAGTCTTGGAGTAGAGGATCGTGTTTTTGACATCATTATTCCAGTTCGCGCAACCATTAACGTAAAAAAAGGTAAAAAAGTCAAGGCAATGGAAAAGGTCTTTCCAGGATACGTACTGGTAAAGATGATTCTTGATGATGACTCTTGGTTGGTAGTAAGAACTACAGAGGGCGTTACTGGATTTGTAGGAGCAGGACTTAAACCAACTCCAATTAGCGATCGTGAAGTCGACGCTATTATGAAGTTTGTAGAGCAGGAGCAGCCAAAGTTCAAAACGAAATTTTCTGCTGGAGAGGCTGTTAAGATTATTGAAGGTCCTTTCGCAGACTTCCTTGGAACCATCGAGGCGATTGATGAGGAAAAAGGAAAGGTTCGCGTTTTGGTATCAATCTTTGATAGAGAAACACCGGTGGAATTAGATTTCCTTCAAGTTGTAAAATTATAGATTGTTCATTACGCATTACGCATTACGGATTCCCTTCGACAAAGCTCAGGGTAAAAAATTCGTAATCCTCAATCCGTAATTAATAATTACAAATCTTGCAAAGCAAGAAATATACATGGCAAAGAAAATTAAGACAGTACTAAAACTAAATCTCGCAGCGGGTGAGGCAACTCCTGCACCACCGGTTGGACCAGCTTTAGGTCAGCATGGAGTTCCTATCATGGACTTCATTAAGGAGTACAATGCGCGAACTGCAAAGCAAAAAGGTCAGGTAATTCCTGCGGTAATCACCGTTTATGAAGATCGTAGCTTTACCTTCGTTACCAAACTTCCTCCTGTTTCTGAGATGATCAAGAAAAAAGCAGGAGTCGTAAAGGGATCTGGCAAGCCAAACATGGAAAAGGTAGGAAAGTTAACTAAGGCTCAGGTAGTCGAGATTGCAAATGAAAAACTCAAGGATTTAAATACGTATGATGTTGAAATGGCGTCGCGCATCGTTGCAGGAACCGCACGATCAATGGGCATAGAGGTAGAAGCGTAATTTTAATTACCAATTATCAATAATCAATAATCAAACAAATTATAATTTCGAAATTTCCCGACGTAAAGTCGGGATTCCGACATTGAGATCGTCGGAACAAATATCAAATATGGGAAAAATTAGAACCAGAATAATCGGCTTAGAGGACGTTGAAAAAGAACAGAAGAAGGAGCAGAAAAAAAGAGCTGTTGAAAAAAAGTCTTTAAAGTCCATAATGTCCGTAAAGTCTATAAAGTCCGAAAGTGTTGTAGTGAAGACGGATATTGTGGAAGAGACCCATTCGGCAAGCTCAGGGCAGGTTAAAGAGGAAAAAACATCGAAAGAAGCCCCTAAGAAGGCAAAAAGCCAGAAAAAAGCTAAGGTTCGCGTGAGAGGACGCAACTACCGAGGGGCAAAGGATCAGGTCAAAAAGGATAAAATATATAGTTTGCCCGAAGCAATCACTCTGCTAAAGCAGATTAAGTACGCCAAGTTTGACGAATCAATAGAACTTCATCTTAACACGACCGTAGAGGGTCTTCGTGGCGAGGTTTCTTTGCCTCATGCAACCGGAAAGACTGTTCGTGTAGCGATCGTAGACGAGGCTATACTTGAAAAATTGGCAGAGAACAAGATTGAGTTTGATGTGCTGGTTTCACACCCATCATTTATGCCTAAATTAGCCCGATACGCGAAGATACTGGGGCCAAGAGGATTAATGCCTAATCCAAAGACAGGAACCATCTCTCTTAAGCCTGAAGAAGTTGCTAAAAAATTTGCTGGTGGCCTTATGAAGTGGAAGAGCGAGGTTAAGTTTCCATTAATTCACCAAATGATTGGTAAGATTTCGGCAGATGACAAAGCTATCGCGGAGAATGTAGTAGGATTTATTAAGTCCGTAGGTCAAGATAAGGTAAAGGAAGTCTTCATCAAAACCACAATGTCTCCCGCCCTCCAGATCACTGTTTAAATCTTCTTTTTGCGAGGTCGACGATTATTTTTACTGCGTCATCGATAGTTAAGTTCTCGCTGAGTTTAATCACCGCATCGTAATGATGGGCCTTGTGTTGATTTTGTTTATAAAGAGATCGATTGAACTCATTGCGATCATTATCTTTTTTATTTACAAGAGCAATTGCTCGTTTTTCCGATACTTTTTCGTATTTGACGATAGTTTGAACGCGGTAGTTAATATCAGCAATGACTCTAACTTTAAGCGCCCCAGGAAATAAAAAATGAGCTCCACGTCCAATAATAATTGCATTTCCTCTGAGCCCGATTACAGAAAGAATTTTAAGTAAGTGCCTTGCGTAGCTATGTAGTGACAGATACCGCCTACCAAAGAAATCATCCGCAAGCTCATCGATCAGAGGGACGTGTCTTTCATCTACCTCTCGAATCAACTTTTTTTCTAGATTTGCTTCTCTGGCAATCTCCTCAACAATCTCCTTATGATAAATCTTCCAGTCTTTGCCGAGTTTTAAGGCTACTTTTTTAGCTACAATACTTCCACCAGCACCGAACTCTCTGGAGATTGTGATAATTGGGTGCTTTGCCCCTTTACTTTCATGACTAATGAAGTCCGCCATCTTAGAGGTCAGAACATTTCTATTTATTAGCTCAAATAGTTTTTTCATACAAAACTTAATTACAGCCTCAACAAGAGTAGTCCTTTATTGCAAAAATGCAAGTGATTTTATAACATTAAGTAATGCAACGTAACACTTCTACTGATTTTTGGGAGTACCTTTCTCAAAAACAAAAAGACCTGATTAACCAAGGAGACTTTATTCGTCATGAGGTGATTGAGAAGGGTAAGTATAATTTCGACGACTACGCGTTCATGGTTTTTCCTTACGCCAAGGCATACGAAGGTTTTTTAAAACAACTCTTTAAGGACACAGGATTTCTGACTCAGGAAGACTATGTTTCTGACTACATACGGCTGGGAAAGTTGATGTCTCCAAATATGGTCGGCAAGCTAGGGGACAGGTCACTTTACCAAAAGCTAGTTTCTGTCGGCTCAAAGGATCTTGCTGACAAGATTTGGGATTCTTGGAAAAACGGAAGAAATCGAGTGTTTCATTATTTCCCACACAACCTGGAAGCTATATCTCTCAGTGAGGCAGAAATTAAGAAGCAGATGATATTGGAAACGATGGAGTACGCATTTCAACAGCTGTACGTTAATCGGCCTCAAAGGGAGGCGTCGTCATGAACGGTTTAACTACAGAAAAAGCCACTCTCTTACTTGCCCAATACGGTAAGAATGAACTGCCAGCCGCTCAGAAGACGACGATGCTTCGCAAACTCCTTGCCCAGCTGAATAACGTTCTGATTTATCTGCTTTTGGGTGCGGTTGCAGTATCGTTTTTTGTAAAGGATTATATCGAGGGAGTCCTTATCTTAGTTATTGTTCTTCTGAATGCTTGCATTGGCGTATTTCAAGAAGGTAAGGCGGAGGAAGCCATAGAGCTGCTTAATAAATTTGCGCGAACCTTCGTGAGGGTGATCCGAGACGGTCAAGAGCAGCAGATTGACAGTGCTCAACTGGTACCCGGCGACATAGTATATGTAGAAGAGGGCGCTAAGATCCCTGCAGATGCAACCATTATTAACACAAAACTACTGGAGATTAACGAGTCTTCGCTAACAGGAGAGTCTTTATCTGTGCCAAAACAAAGAGGAGATGAGGTGTTTATGGGCACAATTGTTGCCAAAGGAAGAGGTCACATAATGATAGAGAAGACCGGAGTTAATACCCGATTCGGAGCTATTACGGCTCGTCTTAAGGAAATAAAGAGAGTAAAAACACCCTTACAACAGAAATTAGGACGCATCTCCCGACTTATTGGTATTGCTGGAGTTGTAATCTCCATTATAGTTTTCATACTGTCGTATGCTCAGGGGGACGGTGCGTATTTGGCGCTTCTTTTGGCAATCTCACTTGCCGTGGCAGTTGTTCCTGAAGGCCTACCAGCGGTCATGACTGTCGCTCTCTCAATAGGGGTAAAGGAGATGGCAAAGCGCAAGGCGATAGTTCGCAAGCTACCAGCAATCGAGGCCATTGGAAACGTCACTCTTATTGCGACCGATAAAACAGGAACTCTAACCACAAACGAAATGAAGGTGAAGGACGTTTACGTTGAGTCCGAACAAGATAGAAAACTATTGTTAATGAACAGCGTTCTCTGCTCAACTGCCTCGCTGGTTAAGGTGCATGATCATGGGACTGTCGACTACCTCGGTGACCCGACGGAAGGGGCCTTACTTGTCTATGCTCATGAGCAGGGTGTTGACGTAGATCAACTACGCAAGGACTGGGAGCTGATAGATGAAGTCCCATTTGACTCTATAACTAAGCAGATGCTGGTAAAGGTAAAATGTAAGACCTCGGTGCACACCTTCATCAAAGGCGCGCCTGAGACAGTTCTTATCGGTAAAAAAAGCGCTCTACTGGATGAAACATTGCTTGATTGGACTAAGCATGGCTACCGCGTAATAGCATTTTCGCGAAATAGTAAGCCTTTGGGTATGGTTGCACTGTACGATCCGCCACGTCCAGAAGTGCCCGATGCCATTGCTCGAGCAAGAAGAGCTGGTATTGAGGTCGTGATGATTACAGGAGACAGCCCGCAGACTGCTGAGGCGGTTGGCACGCAGATTGGTCTAATGCGAGAGGGAGAAGAAATTCTCACAGGGAAACAGCTGGACGAGCATTCTGACGCAGAACTGCTGGAGAAGTTAAAAAAAATAAGAATTTTTGCTCGTACCACTCCAATTCAGAAGAGCAGAATAGTGGCTCTTTACCAAAAACAGGGTGAGATAGTTGCCGTAACAGGAGATGGTATCAATGATGTGGTTGCTCTCAAGCAGGCCAATATTGGTATCGCCATGGGTCTGATTGGAACCGATGTGGCCCGTGAGACCGCGGACATCGTTCTTTCGGACGATAACTTTGCTACGATTGTGAATGCGGTTGAGGAAGGGAGGAACATCGTGAAGAACCTTAAAAGCTCACTAACATACTTGTTCACCGGAAATTTTTCAGAAGCCTTGACGCTTGTTCTTGGGTTAGTTCTCGGGTTACCCAACCTATTTTACCCTATTCAACTTTTGTACATAAACCTAATTTCTGATGGGCTCCCAGCTTTGGCACTTGCATTCTCTCCTCGTAACGAAAAATCAATGACAGAACCTCCGCAGAGGGAGACATCGCTTTTAAACAGGTTCGATATACAGTTCATTACTACCATCGGAATCGCCATTACGGCTACCGCACTAGGCGCCTACTATGTTCTTAGTACAACGCACTCTGTTTTGACAGCCCGAACTGGCGCCTTTGTCATTCTCGATCTTTCACAAGCGTTTATCTTCATCACTCTGTGGCTTTCGTTTCGACCGGTATTTAAGAGTGCGCGATTTTTATTGAGCGGGATGTTTGTGATTGGATTTTTCATTCCATTTCTCTCACAGTTAACCATAAATCAGATACATCCTCTATATGAAATATTCCATATCCAGAAGGTGTCAATTGGGCTTTTCGGTATGTTTGTTCTTGCTTCTACCACCACGCTCTTCATCCTTCCCGTGCTTAGGTTCATGAATCGTAAGAGAATTTAGGTATAATACGACCATGAAAGTATATTTCGTAAGACACGGACAAACCAATGGAAATAAATCGGAGGTTCACCAAGACCATTCAGACGACCTAGACGAAACAGGACTGCAACAGGCAAAAAAAGTAGCTCAACGATTTGCGAATATCAAAATCGACGCAATATTATCAAGCGACTATGTGCGAGCGGTCGTTACTGCTCGGGCGATTGGCAAGGTAACAAAAAATGAGATAGAAACAAGTGAGCTTCTGAGAGAGCGTAGAAGACCTTCGACACTAGTTGGCAAGCGGTACGATGATGAAGAGGCTATTAAGGTCATGAAGACGATGGAGGAAAATAAGCATCTCTCTGAGTGGCATTATTCTGATGAGGAAAACCATCAAGAAGCGCTCGTGCGAGCTCAGAAATTTTTTAAACTGCTTGAGTTACGAAAGGAAGAAAGTATCCTCATAGTTTCTCACGCCGCCTTTATGAAATTCATGTTGACCTACATGATTTTTGGCAAAGACGCTACAGTTGCACAGTTCGAAAAAATATACGATTCGTTTCGGGTAAATAATACAGGCATTACTATTTGTAATTATGGCGAAGGTCTCCGAGGCTTATATAAGAAAGATGTCTACTGGCATATTGAGACCTGGAATGATCACTCCCATCTCGGCGAACTTAAATGAAAAACCAAACATTGCCAGTTTTTTTAACCGTTGTTGTTTTCGGTGGACTATGTCTTATTTTGTTTGGCTACATTCAGGTTCTTAATCTCTTTACCAGCAAAGATATTATTCTTCAGATTCGATGGAGCGATGTCTTGGTTGGTCTGACGATATACCTGAAGACCTCGGTAGACTTTGCGCTTATCATGGGTAATCTAATGAGCGTCTACGATGGTGTTAAAAGTAGAATTGCCATTGAGATTGGTACTGCGGCAGGGAATGCTTTGGGCACCTTGGTTGTACTTGGGATTTGGAATTTCTTTCGCGAGGTGGAGTGGCTACTTGCTCTAATGATCTTTGTGGCCGCGCTCGTGTTGTTCCGCCTCGCTCAGGATGGCTTTGAGCATGCGCATGACTGGGATAGCAAGTATCCGGCTTGGTTTAAGAAGGCGGTGGATACTTTGGAGCGTATTGTGACTAATATTAATGTCTTCGTAGACCCAGTTCTGAAGTATATAGTACCGCATGCAAGCATGAAGCCAAAAAGGAACCTTTCTTATATAGGACTGTTTGGCGCCTCTTTTACCATTCCATTTATCTTGGGCCTTGATGACTTCGCAGGCTATGTTCCACTATTTTCGATAGTTAATGTTTTTGGGTTTGCGATTGGTGTTTTTCTTGGCCATATGATTCTAAATATGGCATTATTTATTTCTCCTAAAAAAACTATCAAGGTAGTTAAGAATCCATTAATTTCATTTGTTGGAAGCCTCGTGTTCATCGGTCTAGCTTTATGGGGATTCTTCGAGGTCTATAAAATTCTAACTGGAGCGCACTAGATTACCTGCGTTCTGGAGAGGGGCCATGAAAGCTCTCAATATATCGTTGACGCGTTTCATGTGCGGCGAGCAGGGTTGCTTCGAAACCGTTGGGGAATAGTTCCTGATTCTCGACCGGAATTATCTCGAAAGGCAAACCTTTTCTAACACAATGCATATGGGCTTCGCCAACAATCTCATGTCCTCCAATGGGAAATAGCACTGCTTGAGAAACTGTCCCTTCATTAGCAAAAATTCCCACTAGCCTCAGCTGTTCAGGAGTAAGTCCTGAGTACATTCGGGCTGTTGTTGATTCGCCAGTGCTTTGAACAAGCACTCTTGTAAGATATTCTTCTGGAACTACATTAAACCGAGATTGAGCGTTGATGCCGTTTCCAGTAACTATTCCAACAGCAAAGCCGTTAAGTTCGAATCTATGGGAGTTGGGTAGTGTACCAAGCAAAGCTTCCATTATTCTCGGATCTCCCAGCGCTCCAGCGGCTATATAGCTAGTTGGAGTATTCTCAACGACTGTATGACTCATATTAGAAAGTCCTATTCTAACACTACCAACAGCGCTGTCAAGAGATAAGTTTTTTTACAGCGTTAACGATTGCTGAGGCGTCAATTTCAGCATATCGTAGATTTTCCTCCGGACTACCGCTGTGAGGAATTTTGCGAACACATAGGTGCGTGTAACGTGTAACGTGTAACGCGTTTCGAGTAATAATGGAGGAGACCGCTTCACCGATTCCACCGCTGGGGTAGTGATCTTCGACAACGATCATTGGTAGATGAGAGAATTTTTTTATAGTTTCTTGGTCAATTGGTTTAATTGAGTAGAGATCAATTACAGTTATCGAAATCTCTTCATTTTTAAGGTGCTCATACGCCTTGAGTGTCTCATGTACTGTAATGCCCGCACAGAGTACAACCGCCTTGTCCTGAGGGCTCTGGCGAAGAATTTTTGAGCCTCCAATTTTTAGTGTTTTTGCTTCTTCTGGCGAATATAAAACGGGAAGTGCCATGCGGGTTGTCCTGATGTACCCAATGCCATTTTGCCCATAGAGCTGAGTCATGAGTTGAACCGCTGAGGGTGCGTCTGCAGGGTAGAGTACGGTACTTTTGAGAATACTTCTGAACATTGCAATATCTTCAAGGCCCATCTGAGAGGAACCGTCCTCACCAATTGAGACTCCAACGTGCGATCCACAAAACTTAATGTTTGCATCTGAGTACTGACTCATACGAATCTGATCAAAGGCTCTAGTGAGAAACGATGCGAAGCTTGACAAATAGGGCTTAAAACCTACTTTAGAAAGTCCGAGAGCTACAGAAACCATATTCTGTTCTGCGATAAACATCTCAAAGTAGCGCTCAGGGAAAACTTTTTTGAATGTTTCGGCAAAGGTTGAGTTAGAGACCTCGGCATCGAGGACAACAACCGAGTTGTCTTGTTTACCCAACTCAACAAGAGCATCGCCATATGCTTGACGAGTGGCAATATTCTCGTGGAGAGAATATTGCACAGTTTTCAGTTCTAAGTTCTTAGTTCTCAAATTATTGCTGACATGTGACATCCGGCTACCAATATCTTTTTTTGTGATTTTTCCCACAAGATCGTGATTTATTTCTCCAAGTTCTGACAAAGCTTGGTCTAGTTGTTCTTTAGGAACTGGTTTGCCGTGCATTCCATCCTTGTTTTCTAAAAATGAAACACCTTTGCCCTTAATAGTTTTGGCAATAATCATTGTTGGACGACCATCGGTTGTCAGCTGACGGTTATCAACGGTCAGTTTTCTGACTTCTGAAGCCTGATTACCGAATGCTGATTCGTACGCAGTGCGAATCTCTTCTATATTATGCCCATCCTCAATAATTACTGTTTTCCAGCCGAAAGAGTCGATGCGCTTAGCGTACGTATTTAAATTCCAGCCCAACATTGTCCCTCCACGTTGCCCTAGCCGATTCACGTCCAGTATTCCTACTAAATTACTTGTCTTATAATGACTAGCAAGCTGTAGTGCCTCGTAAATTTGTCCTTCAGCAAACTCCGAATCACCAAGGAGAACAAAAACTTTTGGTATATCGTATATCGTATATCGTATATCGTATTTCATGCGCAAACCGATTGCCATTCCGAGGCCAATAGAAAGACCTTGACCTAGAGATCCTGTCGCAACATCGGCATATGGAAACAAGGGAGTTGGGTGCCCTTCGAGTCTTGAGTTATGATCGCGAAGTTTGGTAAGATCATCGTCAGTTAAGGCTCCTGCGACGCGGTAAAGAGAGTAGAGAAGT
>Ga0163153_10005494_pt1 | contig 14933 bp, 14 predicted proteins | sample OliLakLV19MP6IB1_FD_148629 | JGI IMG/M metagenome (GOLD analysis project Ga0163153, IMG submission 148629) | Freshwater microbial mat bacterial communities from Lake Vanda, McMurdo Dry Valleys, Antarctica - Oligotrophic Lake LV.19.MP6.IB-1 | ecosystem: Environmental > Aquatic > Freshwater >... | reverse complement strand
GTATGTAGAGCGTCTATGATTTTTTCGGTATGTTCTCTCGCTTGATTTAATAGTCCTAAGTCGGTCGGATATTTAATGTCGGCTGGCGCACAGGTTGCATCTAATATTAATTTTCCTTGATTTTTAGGCTCATTTATTTCTGATGACTTTTTTTCGACTACTTCGCCTGGTACTTCAGTCTGCTCTTTGACCATTTTTTCGTTGATTTTATTGACTAGGTTCACACCTATTCTCTGCCTAAAATGAACGAACATAGATGAGTCGAATGGTGCTTCACTACTATAGGATGTCATGCCTATAAAGTATTGTAGGTATGGATTTTCTCTTATTTGTTCTATTGTTTCTTTGTCGCTGGTTCCTAACCTTTCTTTAATGATTAATGCTCCCAATGCCATCTGAAATGATTTGGCGGGAGCTCCCGTTGAAACTGTAAAATTTTGGGCATACTCGGCTTCAAATTCTGACCACGGAATTAATTTTGCCATGATTACCCAACGATTATCATCTGACAATTGCCCCTCGAAGGGGAGGTCAAAGTTGGATGGCTCTTTTGGGGTTGGGTCAACTTTTCGGTACATTACGAAAGTGATGGTGTGCTGGGCTTTTGACTCATTTTAACTACTATCTTTGCACATTTTCAGCGCTAAAACGACCCCAAGTCTTTTGATGTAAGGGTTTTAGGCTTTTTCAGCAAACCCTATTTAAGATTTATAAATTCACAGTTTGCACAATCCTCAACAAACGGGTAGGAACTGGTTTACCCATAACATTATTCAACAGTACCAATAAATTAATACAAACCCGTTTCCACTCCCCGATCAAATCCTTTACTAACATTAGTGCCTGATATCAGTAGAAACTTATATCAGGCACTATCTGCAATCCGATCGCAAATTGACTCTTTTTTACCGGATGACGGCTAAAGCACCAGCGCCCGCAGCGGCAAAGGCCGAGGAAAGAGCGGTGAAAAACAGCCACCAAGAGGCAACTTCCGCTGCTTTCCGAGTTTCTTCAGCTTGTTTTTCGGCTTGCACTTTAATGCTTTCGAGGCGAAGCTGCGCTTCTTGCTGCAAGCGTTCTGCTCTTTGCAAGACGGTGTTGCGGCTTCTTTCAATTTGGTCGATCAAGCGGTTGGCATCTGCTTCGGAAATGTCCTCGCGGGAACTCATTAATGCTACTAAAGTATCGCGGTTGAAATGACCCAGCCGATCGCGCAAAGCATCAAATCCGGCTTGCGGATCGTCAAATAATTGGCGCACGTCCCGCGTAATGCCTTCGTAATTTAGTTCAGGGCGATCGAGCGAATTGAGGTAATCCCGAACTTTTCCGAGAATCCCGTCAATTACCGACTGAATACCCTCCTGTATTTTCTGAATTTGCAGTGCGAATTCATCGCGCACCGACAAAATTCCATCGACAATGCGATTGGCTTCTGCTTCAGAAATATCCTGCCGCTGAGACAGCAGAGAAACAATTGTAGCTCGATCGATGTGCGACAGACGCTCGCCCAAGCTGTAAGCGCCGACTTTTGGGTCGTGCAGCAGCAGTTGCAAGTCGCGCTTGATGGCTTCGGGATTTAATTCATCCTTGCCCGTATTTCGCAAATAATCATCTAAAACGCTCTGAAAATCCTGCACTTGGGTTTGCACCCGCTTCGCCAAACGGCGAGGCGCTTTCACAATCGAGCCGAGAGTTTCCTGCACTTGGTCGATAATTTGATTGACTTGTTCCTCGGTCAAATCTTGCCTCTGAGAAAGCAGTTTGACCAAAGTATCGCGATCGACCTGAGACAGGCGGCCTCGCAGTGCTAAAGCCCCTTCTTTGGGATTTTCCATCAGTTTCGTCAAATCGCGCTGAATCCCTTCAGGATTGAGTTCTGATTTGCCAGTATTGCGAAGGTAATCTGCCAGGGCGGTGGTGGTTTGGTCGTACTGATCCTTAGCTTTTTCTGCCAGTTGTTGCGGCGCGTGCAGCACACTGTGCCAATTTTCTTCGGCGCTGTCGATAAGCTGATTTACTTGGTCTTCGCTGAGGTCTTTCCGCTGAGATAGCAATTGTACCAAAGTTTCGCGATCGAACTTAGAAGCTCTAGCTCTCAGGGCCCACATTCCCGCTTCTGGGTTATCCAGCAGCGTTTTCAAATCGCGCTTGATGCCTTCGGGATTAAGTTCTTCTTTGCCCGTAGACTTCAAGTATTCTTGTACTCTTTGCCACTGGTTGTCTAGTCGAACTTGCGCTGCTTCTTGTAGACCTTTAGCATCTGCTAAAACTACATCTCGCGTCCTTTCCAACTCTTGAACAATCTGTTCTACTTCCTGGAAGCCGAAGTTTTCGCGGCCTCGGAGAATTTGCACAAAACTGTCGCGGGTGTAAGGAGAAAGCCGATCGCGCAACTGTTCGTAACTTGCATCGGAATCATCTAAGATTTTTTTTAAATCGCTCCCGATACCTGCTGCTGTCAGTTCCTCTTTTGGTGTCAGCTTCAAATAAGTTTCCACCCGCCACTGCAAATCGCGAGATTTTTCTTGCTCCTCGGCAAAGATCACGGTTTGTAAAACGCGCTGTCTAATTGCTTCTAATTCCTGGGAAATTTGTTTAATTTTCTCTTGGGTAAAAACACCTCGACTAGCCAGAATTTCGGCAAAATTCGCCTGTTTGAGTTTTTCTAATTCGCGGCGCACAGTTCCTGGATCGGCTGTAGGATCGTAGAGAACGTCCCGAAATTCGCGCTCGATCGCTTGCGGGTTCATCTGCCACGAATAAGTGTTGAGTAGGTAGTTTTCTACATCCGCACGAATGGGGCTGTAAGTTACGGGTTCGCCTTTGACTTGAGCGGTAACTTTATCAGTTTGCTGACTAACTTTGTCTTTAGCTGCTTTGAGCTGACCGACTACTTTTTCAACATCCAAGTCAGAAATATCCGTGCGACCCAATACTATTCCCATTAAAGCATTGACTGCCATTGTCGTTGCTTGGGACATCATGTTCGGGCTTTCTCCGGAATTTTGACCGCCCAGATTGCCGAGGGCTTTTTCTACCCTACTTGTCAGGGTATCAGAGAGCAAATCTCCCGATTTGGCAGATTTGAGATAGTCTACTAATTGGCCGATGCCGTCTGATTGCTGCCCTTGTTTTCCTACTTGTTTCCAAGCATCTTGAAGTTGGTCTACAATCCGGTTTACATCGCGTTTTGATAAGTCAGATCGCGAACTTACTAAATCTACGAGAGTTTGCCGATCGAGATTTGGCAAATTTTCGGCTGCAATGGTTTTTAGTTGCGGATCATTAAGCAATTTTTCAAACTCGCTACGCATCCCTTTGATGTCTAATTCAGGCGGTTTGAGGCTTTGGATGTAGTCTTCGACGTTTTCGCGCAAGCTTGTGGGGTCGATCGCGCTACCCAGTTCATGGCCCACTGCTGCTGCTGCTGCTTTGGCTGTGGCGACGACTTGGTTGCTAGCTGCTTTGGCGCCGATGGCCGAGGCTGCGGTGCCGACAATGGCTTGAAAGCCTGATGTCGCGGTGTTGACGACGGAACCAATCAAGGAACCGACGGTGGTAGAGCTCACCCAGACAAGCATTGAGAAATAGGTGGCCCACACGACTAAACCGACGATCGCACCTAAACCGGGACTGCTAATCAAGCTGAGCTTAACTGCTAGCAAGCAAGCAAAGAATAGGGCAATGGTAACGGTGATTAGCGTCCAAGTGCCTACTTTTCGGCCGATGTGACGGACTGGGGGGCTGCCGCTATCCGAGTGGTTGTCGTCGTCGTGGGATTGTCCCATGTACGAAAGGCCGGCTGCTACTGATAAATTTGTTAGCAAGAGTTGGAAAGCGCAGGCGAGCACGACTCCAGCTATCAAGGCGATAAAAAATTGCGGCCCGGAATAGAGGAGTGCTGCGTCTTCTACTGTGGTTGTGGTTGTAGTCTGTTCTACTGGCACTTGGGCCAGCCAGAACCCGATGTTATACATTCCTGGATTTATTTGCAAATTTTGATACATAGTATATGCCTCGTTAAAGGGTGGGTGCGCGCGATCGTTGGCGCAAGTTAACCAATGTATAGTTTTAGACTTATGCCCCCAATGGCAAGCATCGCCTTATTGACGAGCTAAAGCATCCCCCTACAGTTGGAAGTGTAAAAATATGTCTGTGGTCGGCTATCACTTTAGGAATATTTATGCTATGTAAGTTGGCAGTTGTTAAATTGTTAGTTCTGAGTTATGAGTAAGGTGCGCTGCGGCGCATCCGAGATAGATGGTAGTAATGGTAAGTCGGATTAAAATAATCGCAGAGGAAAATCTTTGGTCGATCGATATTAAGAGTCGGCACAGAAGCCCAGACAAATTGTTCCCAATTCATCAACCAATGCCATAGCAAATTAGCTTTGAAGGGATTCGATAGTGCAGCGAGAAAGTCATGCAATTATTATTGGCGGCAGTTTAGCAGGACTGTTGGCCTCTAGAGTATTAGCAAAACACTTCGACCGAGTAAGTATTGTTGAACGAGATTTTTTTCCCGAAAAACCCGCACCTCGCCCCGGTATTCCTCAATCCCGTCATCTTCACATCCTTTTAAATCGGGGGAAAATGATCCTAGAAGAGTTTTTTCCCGGCTTGGAAAACGAATTGGTAGCTGCTGGTGCTCCTAGGTTAGATCCGAGGTCAATTGGGTGGTTTAGTCCAGCGGGTTGGGCTCCGCAATTTAGCCCGGATCTAAATGATTTAATTATGTTCAGTCGGGATTTACTTGATTGGCACATTCGCCGCCGCTTGGCTGAAAATACGAACGTGCATTTCCTTGAAGGAGGCACAGTAACGGGACTCCTGGCGAATGCCTCGCGGGCGAAGATTGCTGGCGTATCGGTGCGTTTTCGCGATCGCCACAACCCAGCTAACATCCATGAAGAGAATTTGAATGCAGATTTAGTAGTCGATGCTGGTGGCAAAGTTTCCAAAACACCTCAATGGTTAAAAAGTTTGGGCTATGAACCTCCACAAGAAACCGTTATCAATGCTTTTGTCGGCTATGCCAGCCGCATCTATAAATGCAGCGGTAAATTGTCAGACACAGCACCATTATTTGTCTCACTAGGACCGCCATTTCGCACCCGTGGCGGTGCAATTTTCCCGATCGAAGGCAATCGCTGGCTGGTGAGTGTCGCCGGGGGCGATCGCGATTATCCTCCCACCGACGAATCAGGTTTTGTAGAATTTGCGCGCACTCTGCCAACCCGACAATTTATGATGGGATTAAAGACGCAGAAGCCATCACACCAGTTTATAGCTATAGAGGTACAGAAAACCGTTTGCGACACTACGATCGCCTCCCTCGTCACCCTGAAAACTTAATAATTATCGGTCATGCAGTTTGCGCTTTTAACCCGATATACGGACAGGGAATGACGGTTGCGGCATTGGATGCTCAGATCCTAGATGAATGCTTGCTGCATCAGCGGCAGCGCTATCCTGAAGGCGATTTAACAGGCTTGGCACGACAATTTCAACAAAAACTAGCAAAATTACATACTATCCCTTGGACGTTTGCTATCAGTCAGGATTCGCGCTATCGGGGAAGTGAAGGTGCAAAACTAAACCTTGCTACGCGGTTGATGATAGATTATATGGATCTGGTGTTAAAAGTCCTTGTCGGAGATGCTAAAGTTTGTCAAGCATTTTTGGAAGTTCTGCACATGATTGAGTCGCCGGCTGTACTTTTTCATCCCAGTATTGCGGTTAAGGCGATCGGGCAATTAGTCACCGTTCGGCAGAAGGCAGAATTAATATAAAGAGTTTATACAGAATCAGGTTAGTTTTGCCAATTCTATTTTTTCCCCGCCGAGGAACGAAGATAAACGCAGATGAAATCCTATTCATCTGCGTGGATTTAACCTGATCTTATGTCCGCTAGAACGCAGGGCGGTTTCATTCTCACGAAAATCGCGATTTTGACTCTTGTAGTGCCAAGAATGTCTACCCCCCACAGACGATTTCACAGGCGTTTCAGACATGGGGGATCTTCACGAGGGATTGCCCCTAGGTCGAATGAAACATCCCTGCGCTAGAAGCGGGATGATAAAAAGCGTGACTTTTGCGACTGCGGTTTTCGGATATTTCACGTAATTAAGATGGGTAAAATCCGATTTAGTACCGCAAGTGTCGGTTTTTGAAATAAATCATTAGATTTATTTCAAAAAATGTTTGTGGTCACGACTTACCCACAGGAGTCAAGAAACCGGGTTTTTTCCCCATATCCCTCGCGCTTCACGCTATATTGTCGTAAAAAATCGGTTTCTGCCGCCTAGAATAATATAGACTTGTGCAATTGTCACTTGCCAGCCAAACAATCTAATTGTTGTTGCATTTGATTTGTAACTAAATCGAAACAAGCATCGACATAATCGCGATCGCGCGCCGCCTCGGAACCATACCTCTCAAATACGATCGGTTCACACACGCGAGTCCGAATTTGCACTGGCAAAGGCAGATGCGGCAAAGGCCCAATCCCCAATCCCCAAGGCAATCCTAAATACACCGGAAATACGATCGGATCGATGCCAAACAACCACGGCATCCCCAATTCATGCAATTGCTTAACTTCTTCGTAAAAATCTGCCAAAACTATTAAAGTATCGTGGGCACCGTGGGATATAATTGGTACAATTGGCACTTCTTCTCGCAATGCTAATTTAATAAATCCCTTGCGTCCGGCAAAGTAGATTTTATTGCGTAAGTGATAGGGGCGAAAAGTATCTTCTGCGCCGCCCGGATAGACGAGAACCGGGACATTTTTTCGCAAAGCTGCGATCGCCATTTTCGGATGCGCTTTGATCGCGCCACACCGCACCGCCATACCAGCAACATCAGGAGAAACCTTCCAAACCGTCGGGTGCATCAATCCGTAGGCTAAGCGCTCCGTGCCGTACCTGTGGAACCATTCGTATAGGAACATAAACATATCCGGTGTGGCGATTCCCCCGTTGTGAGAGCCGACAATGAGCATTTTTCCGCGTGCGGGGATGTGGTGCCAGCCGTCGCTTTGTACGCGAAAATAGTAGCGGTACAGCCATTCCCAGATTGGCAGCAAAAGTTGAATGAAGTCGGGATTGCGATCGTCTAAAGATAGACCGTCAAAGGGATAGTTAGAGGCTTGGCCGTCTTTTTTATTAGTAGTTTTTGTCACTGCAAAAATATTTAACGCTTTGGTCATTATATAGCAGAAGGAAGAAAGCTTTAACTCTCGAAGAGAGAAGGCTTTAGTTATTTGGGAAAGGAGGAATAAGGGAGGAGATTAGTTGGGCTTTTCCTCTACTTGTGCGTGCGCTAATCGCCATCGCCCTGCGAAAAAAAGATTTTTCATATCATTAATATGCTCCCATTCCGCAGGAATCTACCGCATTAGTTTCAGCAAGTGAAAACCTCATAAACATCGAACACGGTTGCTATAGCAATATAATTAAATCAGAATTGGCGCAAATATTTGGTTTCTGATTTGAGCGGGCTGCTTTTGTTCGGAGGTTTTATGCTGGTTGTCTATGTTGTTGGCTAAACCCGCCCCTTGGATTTTTAAACTGAGATGTTGCACCATTCTCAATAAGACTTTTATGGGCGGGCTCTCCTGCCCATCCCCTACTCCCCAGAAGAAATTCATTCTTTGTGGAACAGGCTGTCGGGGGCTTTTAAGCGATAATGCTGCTCTGGGCGTGAGTTTCAACAGACTGGCGCTCGAACCGTAGCAGGCAAAGTAAAGCGTCAGCGAGTAAATATCAAGCAACCATCCAAGTTTCTTACGTAAGAGTCAGCACCAAGGGCATCTGAAGTCCGGGAAGTACAAACCGGCGTTGTGACGACTAGAATCCTGAATGGAAATGTCTCCACAGGAACAAAACCGTTTGGAAACAGCTACAGCTTTATTTGTCTTCGCTCAACTCACCTAACATTAAATTATATAAATAAAGCTTGACTTGCGGTCATAAAAAAGTAATACAGCTTTTTTGTGGAAGACAAATCGATTTTTTTGCTATATTGACCTGCAATTAAGATAATGATTGTGGTTAAGTGAGGAGTTGAACGGATGAAAAACTTGAATTGCTGGAATAAACCCGCTGCATTGCTGGGCGCGATCGCGATCGTAGCCGGAAGTTTGCAGGCGAATGCCATCGGTGTTGCCGCCCCATCAACATCCACTGTCAGTCAAGATGCGGAAAATATTTCCTTTGAAGATAGCGCCACCTTTCAAATAGCCCAGGCTGGCAACCTTTGCCGTAAAGTCACTCCCAAAGAAGGTTTGACCGTTCGCCAGAACCCAGACCCCAAATCCCCTAGAGTGGGCGGCGTAGCACTTAACACTCAGGTAACGCTGTCCCAAGGCGCTACTTCTGTTAAAGCCTCCGACGGTCGCCTCTGGATTCAAATTACCGCTCCCGTCACAGGGTATGTAGCTAGCGGCTATCCCAATGACGAAAGTAATTTAGGTTCGTGCACCATTAGTCAAACTCCTTCCCCAAGTCCCGCACCGGCACCGGCACCGGCACCTGCACCAGCGCCTGCGCCTGCACCTGCACCTGCACCAGCACCAGCACCCGCAGCGACACCGGCACCAGCACCAACACCGGCAGCGACACCTGCACCTGCACCAGCACCCGCAGCGACACCGGCACCAGCACCAACACCGGCAGCGACACCAGCGCCAGCAGCAACACCTGCACCAGCTCCTGCACCAGCTCCTGCACCAGCGCCTGCACCAGCGCCAGCACCAGCTCCTGCACCAGCAACGGGCCCCGTAAGTCTGTGCCGCCAAGTAGAACCTCGCGTAGCGCCGAGGGGTCTAGCTATCCGCACCGAGCCTTCCAAGACTTCTGTGGTTAAAGGCGGTGTAGCGGCTAACGGTCAAGTAACGCTTGTACCGAATTTCCAGTTAGTGAGAGATAAGAATGGAGAAGACCGCAATTGGGTTGAGATTTCAGGCCCTGTGCCCGGATTCATCTCGGCTGGAAATTTGATCATGTGTAAGTAAACTTCAGAGTTCGATCGCTCTTTTTGACTACAAGAGCGATCGACACCGAAAATAGTTTTAAGATTGTCGCGCACCTAGGAACGCGGAGCCCAGATTCATTCCATGACTTACCCAGGAATAATTTATTGCTGTCGTCGCGAGTCAGCGGTAGCGAATCTTTCTGGGCCTCTGTTTTTCATCATCGGTTGCGTCCAGTCCTAGCTTCCTTCCTCGCAACGAAGGCGGGGTGAAGAAATTTAAGCAAAAAGCCGATCGACCTTTCTACTGACAGCGCCCGCTTGCCCAATTTTGGTGTCCGCGATTTGGTTGACACTTCGATTGTCGGCCAATCCAGACAATTTCCCACTTATTTTGCCTGATTCTGAGTTCGATGCGGTGTCGCATTGCAGCAACAGAATCGTCAGCTAAACCGATGACTGTATGCACAATTACTGCTGTTTCTCGCGTGGGATATTCCACTGAAATTTGGTCGCTCTTTCTGCCTTCAGATTCTCGATCGCTGCTGAAGAGTTTGGCCGCGATATCTTTGGGGTTAGAGACGTTGATTTTGCGATCGGTAACGAACTGTTTAGGGTTAATTGCTTCGTAGCCAGAGCGCGTTGCAGGCTGCGCCAATGCTGCGATGGGAATTTGGATGCAGGTAAAAACAGCTAGGAAAAAGAGCGATCGCTTGACAATTGATTTGTTCATGAGGCCTCAGCTTGTGCCAAAAATTTTTGTCTTCGAGATGCGAAAGCCGCCAAATCTGCCTCGGTGAATTGAGTTTGCTGCCATGAGGGGCGGGCAAGCAGTCGATCGCACCAAGCTTGAATTTTAGGATAGCCATCTAGGGATACACCCACCCAAGATAGCAAGGGCACGACGGTGCCGGCAACGCACTCAGCAAACGTGACACTGTTGCTAGCGAAAAAAGGGCGATCGTCCAACAAGCCTTCAAAGAATTTCAACACAGTATCGACTTTTTCCTTAGCCTTTGCGATTTCCTGCGCTTGGGGAGTTCCCCATCCCATTATTTCACTGCTTAGGGGATAAAGTTGCGGTAGAAGTTCATTAACCGTGACCAATTCTACCATCTTCACAACTCCCAAATCTTTCGGTTCTTTTGGCAGCATTGCCGGTGCGGGATACTTAGTTTCTAAATAATCAAGAATTGCCAGAGACTCGACGACAGTGAAGTCATCATCGACCAAAACAGGGATGCGGTGAAAAGGATTCATTGCGATAAAATCAGGCTGTAAGTTATCGCCGTCCAAGTGAATTTCTACTAATTCAAAGTCGAGGTTTTTTTCTAAGAGGGCGATCCACACGCGGCGGGAGTTCGGGGAAATGGGAGTATGGTAAAGTTTCATAAATGGTGTGCCTGGTTATTGAGAGGTAATAGAAGCCACATTTTGATTATGCACTTAGGCGGATCAGTTTTTGCTGCCTTCTCTCAAAGTTATTCGAGAGCTTGATCTGAAATTACTCTGATCCGTTTACAGGCTTCCTCCGCCGTCATCGCCTCGCTAGTTTCCCACTCTGCAAAAGTCTCTTATAGGGCTTCAGATAGCGCTTGTTCATAAGCGATATTTTCCCGTCCAGTATGCTGCTCTAAACTTGTCGTCATGTCTGCGATGAGTAGCTCTAAAAATTTAATATCATTCCCTAGATCGGCAGCCTCATCTTCATCTACCTCTTCAATTACCTGCAAACGTTCTTGATAGGCATTGATTTGATGTTCAATGGCTTCTATAATAAACCTTAAATCTTTAAATGATAGATTCATGTTAGCTTACTATCCTATAAATCACCTCTACAGGTAGTATGAGGGATCGATTTCAGAGTCATCGTCAGAGGTACGTTCGGCACGAATCTCGTCCATAATTTCCTGAAAATCTGGATCGTCTTTAAACACACCCGCAAATTGCATCCAGGCGGGTTCTGAAGCCTGAATCGGTACTTCCCAGGAAATAGCTTCAATATGCTTAAGTCTTTCTAACAATGTGGTTTGAAGTTGGGTAATGGCTTCTTCCCGAGTTGCTGCTTCAACTCGACAGTGCGGAAACTCGAAAACAGAAGCAGAAACCTGTCCTGATGAGAGAGTTTCTAACAGGAGTGTCACTTTCAATTGGCTAGATGGTTGGGATTGCAATACATTTAAGCTTGTTACCATGTTTCAATCACGATTTTTAAGTGCTGTCTTGATTGTATCGCAGAAAAAAAATCCCTCACCATTTCAGGCAAGGGCGATCGCTTTTTTAGAGCTAACTCGTCTTCAGTTGCTCTAATTTTTGTCTAACCAAGATATCAACTTCCTCAACCTCAGCACTTGATTTAGGGATGTCAAAAGTCGTGGTCGAGGCTTCAGAGGTAAAACGGTCAACAAAGGCATGAAACGCTGTTCTATCATTGGGGTGAGCAATGACATAAGCTCTTAGCTCTATTTTAGTCATGCTATTAAATTCAGGCTCGCTCACAAAAACCTCCACAAACCATGCTGCATTCTGCTAAATTGTTATTGGCTTACTGTAACTTCATGACGCACAGATGTTGTAATTGCTTCTATCAGGAATAATCGCTCACTAATTGACAATTTAAGCGTTGATTTCATTAATTCTTGAAAAGATAATTCTTTTAACTTTTCTGAAGAGTTATCATTTGGAACTGGTGAAAAACTATGATCAAAACTTAAAGGTTTAACTGAAGTATGCCGATCTAAACTTCTCTTCATGTCTGCGTCAAGAAGCTCTAAAAATTTAATATCGTTTCCTAGATCGGCAGCCTCATCTTCATCTTCCTCTACCTCTTCAATTACCTGCAAACGTTCTTGATAGGCATTGATTTGATGTTCAATGGCTTCTATAATAAACCTTAAATCTTTAAATGATAGATTCATGTTAGTTCCCTTCCCAAAAATGAATAGTCAGTCTCCCTACTTTAATCAAAAATTTCAAATTTACTATTTTTTGTGTGATTTCCGTTACTTTATAGAACAAACTAATCAAACATACTATTAATTACATTTGTAGGTTGGGTTTTAAAACTTAAACCCAACCTCTTACTAACTTATTCTAGTTTACAGAACAATGTGCCTATACGGTGAAGTGCCTCTTTGTATATCTCTAGAGGCATGGGTCTACTTGGCTGGAATAACCAATGACCAGGACGGTCATTCACTAATACCAGTTCTGGTGGGATGTCAGTACCCTGGTCTAATTTCCACCAGTTTCTTCCTGATCCGGGAGTATGAAAGGTTGATATTCCTTCTGACCGAGAGATTCCTTTTGGCAACTTCTCTGCTTCTAAAGTAAGCATAACCCATAATTCACCTGGTTCTTCATAAACGGTAATATCATTGGGTCTGACATTATCCATTCTAGGTGAACTAGCATTCCCCTGTCGATAGAGGGCAACTGGTGTTTCAGCCATTATAACATTCCTTGCGATTTTGAACATAAACGCAGGGTTGAGCCCTTGGGTTGTGGCCTTGCGTTTTGAATAATAGGCATGGGAGCCTTATATATTGAGCGTTTAGTTCATCTCGCTTCAGAGTTAAAATTATGCCTACACTAAAAACCGTTATCAATATTATAACATAACAGGGCGGGCCCGAAAGCCCGCCCCACAAGAACGATCGACTATAGATTAATAATCGAAGTCGCCGCCGCCCATGCCGCCGCCAGCGCCAGCAGCAGCGCCATCCTTCGGTTCGGGCTTGTCAACGACGATACACTCGGTTGTCAGCACCATGCCAGCAATAGATGCGGCATTTTGCAGAGCAGAACGAGTCACCTTCGCAGGGTCAACGATACCAGCTTCAAACATATCGACAAACTCATTTGTCGCTGCGTTGAAACCAACGTTGAATGGCTTTTCTTTGACGCGCTCAGCGATGACAGCGCCATTCAAACCAGCATTTTCAGCAATCCGCTTCAGAGGAGCAGCTAGAGCACGGGCAACAATCAATGCACCGGTCAATTCTTCGCCCTTCAGAGTGCTATTAGCCCACTCTTCCAATTGAGGAGTTAGGTGAGCCAAAGTTGTACCGCCGCCAGGGACGATGCCTTCTTCGACAGCAGCTTTGGTAGCGTTAATCGCATCTTCCAAACGCAGTTTGCGATCCTTCATTTCTGTTTCGGTAGCTGCGCCGACTTTGATGACTGCAACGCCGCCAGCCAATTTGGCCAAACGTTCTTGCAGCTTTTCTTTGTCGTAGGAAGATTCGGTTTCGTCCATTTGACGACGAATTTGTTCGCAGCGAGATTTGACTGCGACTTCGTTACCTTCGGCAACAATTGTGGTGCTGTCTTTGGTGATGGTGACGCGGCGAGCTTTGCCGATTACTTCCAGCTTGGTATTTTCCAGTTTCAAACCGGCATCTTCGGTGATCAGTTGACCGCCGGTCAATACGGCGATATCTTCTAACATGGCTTTGCGTCGATCGCCAAAACCAGGTGCTTTAACAGCAGTCACGTTCAACACACCGCGCAGTTTGTTGACAACGAGAGTAGCTAAAGCTTCTTTCTCAATGTCTTCTGCAATGATCAACAGCGGGCGGCCGGAACGAGCTACTTGTTCGAGCACAGGTACTAAATCCTGTACCATACCGATTTTCTTGTCGGTCAGCAAGATGAAGGGTTCTTCTAGAACTGCTTCCATCCGTTCGGTGTCGGTGACGAAGTAGGGAGAAATGTAGCCTTTGTCGAAGCGCATCCCTTCGGTGATTTCGAGTTCGGTGGTCATAGACTTCCCTTCTTCTAGGGAAATTACGCCTTCCTTGCCCACTTTGTCCATTGCATTAGCAATCATTTGGCCGACTTCATCGTCGTTACCAGCAGAGATTGAGCCTACTTGAGCGATGGATTTGGAATCTACTACTTGTTTGGCGTGTTCGGCAATTTTTTCGACCAAAAAGCCGGTTGCTTTGTCAACACCGCGCTTGAGGGCGATCGCATTTGCGCCGGCTGCTACGTTCCGCAGGCCTTCTTTGACCATTGCGTGAGCTAGAACAGTAGCTGTTGTGGTACCGTCGCCTGCTGCGTCGTTGGTTTTGGAGGCTGCTTGACGGATCAAGGCAACGCCTGTATTTTCTACATGGTCTTCTAGTTCGATTTCTTTGGCGATGGTTACGCCGTCATTGACGATTTGAGGAGCTCCGAATTTCTTTTCGAGAACTACGTTACGTCCTTTGGGGCCGAGGGTAACGGCGACTGCTTCGGCGAGAATGTCCATACCGCGTTCGAGGGCGCGACGTGCATTTTCGTTATAGATGATGCGCTTAGCCATAGTTTTTGGGGTTGAAAGGGTTTGAGATGAGAGGTTTTTTGGATGGCGGTCATTTGCCCTCTTGTCATTAGTTTTTTTGCGTTACTCGCTTTAAACTAATGACTGATGACTAATGACTAATGACTAATGACTAATTAGTTAACGATCGCCAAAATATCTTTTTCGGCTAGCAAGACGTATTCGTCGGTGCCGAGTTTGATGTCGGTGCCTGCGTACTTCGAGTAGAGAACTTTGTCGCCGACTTTGACTTCCATTTCAACGCGCTTGCCGTCGTCATTGCGCTTGCCGGGGCCCACGGCCGCGACTTCGCCTACTTGGGGCTTTTCCTTTGCTGTGTCGGGTAGAAGGATGCCGCCGGCGGTTTTTTCTTCGCTAGCGCTTACTTTTACGAACACGCGCTCGCCTAATGGTTTAACGGTAGAAACACTCAGTGATACTGCTGCCATAAATAAATCTCCAGATTACAGATTGTCGTCAGTCAGGGGTCAGGGTCGCTATGAAAGCAACAGCCGACTGCTTACAACTGACATATTAGCACTCTCGACTCCTGAGTGCTAATTTAGCTTTAGTCAGGGGCGATCGCAACTTATCTGTCTGTACGGGTTCCCGAACCGAGAATTAGTGGAAGGGGCTGAAAGGGGGACAGGGAG
>Ga0163153_10005491_pt1 | contig 14939 bp, 10 predicted proteins | sample OliLakLV19MP6IB1_FD_148629 | JGI IMG/M metagenome (GOLD analysis project Ga0163153, IMG submission 148629) | Freshwater microbial mat bacterial communities from Lake Vanda, McMurdo Dry Valleys, Antarctica - Oligotrophic Lake LV.19.MP6.IB-1 | ecosystem: Environmental > Aquatic > Freshwater >... | reverse complement strand
TCAGGTGGTTCTTGACGCCCGACTGGAAGGCCTCGAGGTAGGCGAGCTTGCGGATCAGGTAGCTGCGCGTCTCCTTCGGATCGAGGTAGAGGTTGTAGAGCCGCCCGTACGGGTACTTCTGCATCACTCCGGTGAAGCCGCCAGGGTTGTGCACGTCGCGGTCGTCGTCCGAGATCGACGCCAGCATGAACTTGTACTCGCCGACGCGCAGCGCCGAGAACTGGCCGCCGAGCCAGTAGTAGATGTGCTTGCGATTCGATTCGCCGTTCTCACTCAGCAGGAAAGACGATTGGTCGACGCCGTCGATGAAGCGATCCTCGGGCGCAGACGCCGCAGCGCCGCCCAGCGCCAGCATGGTCAAGAACAGGTCCTGCTGCGAGAACAGCCCGTCGGAGGCGCGGCCCGGATCGATCATGCCGGGCCACGAGAGCACGGCCGGAACGCGCTGGCCCCCCTCCCAGGTGGAGCCCTTGGCGCAGCGGAACGGCGAGTAGGCCGCGTCGGGCCAGGTCTCCATCTCCGGCCCGTTGTCCGACGACAGGAAGATCAAGGTGTGCTCGAGCTGTCCGGTCTCGCGCAGCGCCTCGACCAGGCGGCCGACGATGTCGTCGAGCTCGATCAGCGTGTCCTTGTAAGGATGCTTCGCCGGCGACTTCCCCAGGAAGCGCTCGTGCGGGTAGTTGTCGAAGTGCGCGCCGGGTAGTTGTCGAAGTGCGCGCCACGCGTGCCGTGGTAGAGGAACCAGGGCTTGCCCTCGGTCGCCATGCGCCGGATGAATTCGATCGAGTAGCAGGCCCACTTGTCGTCGAGCTGCGAGAGCACCGGAATCGTGACCTCCTCGACGTTGGTCAGCTCGCCGCCGCGCTGCGCGTGCACGAAGCACTTGTTGAACGGCTGGTTCTCGATCCACCGGGTGCGCTCTTCGCTGTAGACGATCTCGGGGAAGAAGTAGGGATCGCGCCACTCGGTGTACATGTCGGACACCGAGAGGAAGCCGTAGAAGTCGTCGAAGCCGACGTTCTGCGGCTGCGACTCGGCGTTCTCGCCGAGGTGCCACTTGCCGACCGCCTGCGTCACGTAGCCGGCCGCGCCGAGCAGCTCGGCGATGGTCACCTCGCCGGTGAGGCCGCCCTTCTCGCCGTACATCGGCGGGCGCTGCAGGCCGTGCCGCATCGGCAGGCGTCCGGTGAGCAGCGCCGCGCGCGACGGCGTGCACGACGGTTCGGAGTAGCAGGACGTCAGCCGCAGGCCGCCGGCAGCGAGACGATCGATGTGCGGCGTCGGCGCGCCGACCGCGACGCCGCCGCCGTAGCAGCCGAAGTCGCCCCAGCCGACGTCGTCCATCAGGACGACCAGAACGTTCGGCCGGCGCCCGCCGTGGCGCGCGCTGTAGTCCGCGATGCGTCGCTGCGCCGCGGCCTCCTGCTCGGGGTGGCGGAAGACGGGCTCGCGACTCTCGGAAAGGGTGACGGTCGGTGCCGCGATCGGATCATGAGCCATACAACTCCCCCTTGTGACGTGGGCCAGCGAGTGTCGGCTCGGCGCGCCGGGGAGTCAAGCGCGCGCGCCCGCGTCCGCGTCCGCCGCCCGATAAGGACGCGCACTCGTGCCGTTCGCGATGCCTGATATCAGCGCGTCGATACAAAAATAGAAGGCACAGCCGCCTGCCGCCCTTCTGGGCAGCGCCTGCCCGTCGCGTGCGCTCCGCGTGCGCGAGCATCGGCCACGCGAGCGCGCGCTGCGTGGCATTCACGATGGCACCGGCCTTGCTGCCCGCATGTGGAGGGCCCTACCGGGCCCTACCCCACACCAAGGAGAGGCATCACGCCATGAAGAAACCTACCCCCACGCTCCGGACGACCTGCGTCGCGGTCGCTGCCACCCTCGGACTGATGGCCGTGTCAGCCGGCGCTCAGGACATCCCGAATCTCGAAACTCTCGACGGCCCGACCGCCATCTCGCTGATGGAGCAAGGCAAGCTGACCTCCGTCAAGCTCACCAAGGCCTACATCGCGCGCATCGAGGCGCTGAACAAGCGCGGCCCCGGGCTCAACGCGGTCACCCAGCTCAACGCGGAGGCGCTCAAGGAAGCCGCGCAGCTCGACAAGGAGCGCAACCAGGGGATCGTCCGCGGTCCCGCACACGGCCTGCCGGTGCTGCTCAAGGACCTGATCGACGTCAAGGGCATGTACACCTCGAACGGCAACTTCTCGCTGCGCGAGTCCTTCCCGGAAGACGACTCGGGCGTGGTGAAGAAGCTCCGCGCGAGCGGGGTCGTCATCCTCGGCAAGGTCGGCCTCTCCGAGTGGGCGAACAGCTTCGGCAGCCAGCCTTCGGGCTTCGGTAACCTCACCGGCCAGGTCATCCATGGGTTCGACGCGGACCAGAACCCGAGCGGCTCGTCGTCGGGCTCCGGTGCTGCGGGTGCCGCCGCGCTGTCGATGCTGACCGTCGGCACCGAAACGTCCGGATCGATCATCAGCCCGGCCGGCGCGGAGAGCCTGGTCGGCATCCGACCCACGGTAGGACTCGTGCCGGCATACGGCATCGGCCCGATCTCGGCGTCGCAGGACACCGCGGGCCCCATGGACCGCAGCGTCGCCAACGCGGCGATGCACCTGCAGTCGATGGCCGGGCGCGATCCCAAGAACGAGGCGGGCTACGAGTTCATCTTCGGCCCGAACTGGGAGGAGTCGATCACGCGGGCGCCAGAGGTGCTGCCGGACTACATGTCGGCGCTCGATCTGAACTTCGTCGCCGGCAAGCGCATCGGCTACAACGGAACCTTCGACCCGGGCACGCCGGCCAAGATCGCGTTCGACGTCCTGGTGGTTGCGGGCGCGATCATGGTCGAGCGGCCGTCGATCGCCGTCGCGAGCGTGCCTGCCCTGCCGAGCGGCTACCAGCAGCACATCTCGATCAACTCCTACTACCAGAACCTCGGACCGCTAGCGCCGATCCAGAGCCTCACCGAGGAGGTCGCCGACAACCAGGCCAACCCGCAGGAGGCGCTCAAGTTCGACAACAACAGACACCTCACCGCGTCGATGTCCGACGTCACCCCGGGCGGGGCCAACCAGATCGAGTACCAGACGGCGATGCCGATTCGCCGCGCAGCCCAGTGGTTCGCGATCGACTCGATGATGAACAACGAGACGCCGGGTGATCCGAGCGACGACTTCATCGCGATCCTCGGCTCGGTCCCGAGCGGAGCGACCGCGGGCACGCCGCAGATCACGATCCCGATGGGCTACAGCACCACGCACCGGCGCGCGATGCCTCTGTCCATCCACGGCAACGCGCTCAGCGAGCGCAACCTGATCGGCGTCGCGTACGTGATCGAGCAGGGAACACTGCTGCGCCAGGCGGCCTCGGATCTGAACCCGAGCATGTACCGCTGCGCCAAGACGACGCCGACGCCGCCATTTGCGAAGCGCGGCGCCTGCAACCCGACCTTCGACAGCCTGGCGGACAAGGTCCGCACCGCGCCGGAGCTGCCGTTCTCGCTCGAGACCGAGTCGGTCGAGAGCCTGCAAGCGCGCATGACGGCAGGGACGTTGACGTCGGAGAACCTGACCAAGGCGTACCTCGCCCGCATCGCGCTGGCGAACGCCGAGGGCCCGGCAATCCAGGCGGTCCGCATGCTCAACGCGGATCGCGCGCAGCGCGAGGCGCGCCGCCTGGACAACCAGCGCAAGCGCGGCCTGATCAAGGGCCCGCTGCACGGGATCCCGGTGCTGCTCGCCGACGTGATCGACGCGAAGAAGTTCCCGACCACGGGCGGCTCGATCGCCCTGCAGAACGCCGTCGCCAGGAAGGACGCGCAGCTCGTCGCCAAGCTCCGGGCAGCCGGCGCCGTCATCCTCGGCAAGACGAACGTCACGGAGCTGGGCGGGCTCTTCGACTCCAACATGCCCGAGGGCTACTCGTCGCTCGGCGGCCAGGTGCTCCTGCCGTCCGACACCGACAAGACGCCCGCGGGCTCGTCGGGCGGCTCGGCGGCCGCAACGGCGGCGGGGTTGGCCGCGCTGACCATCGGCCTGGAGACGTCGACCGACACGGCCCAGATCATCGCGCCGGCCGGTGTCGCCGGCGTCGTCGGCCTCAAGCCGACCGTCGGCCTCGTCAGCCGCACCGGTGTCCTGCCGGTCGCGAAGACGCAGGACTCGCCGGGACCGATCACGCGGACGATCTACGACGCGGCACTCGCGCTCGAGGCGATCGCCGGTCCCGATCCGGCCGACGATGCCACTGCGGGGGCACCCGCGTCGCCAGACTACCTCTCGGGCCTGGTACCGACCGCACTCGCCGGCAAGAGGGTCGGGGTGATCTCGTCCACCACGGCGCCGTACCCGACGGTGGTGGCCGCGATCGAGGCGCTCGGCGCCACGACCGTCGTCAAGACGATCGGCACGCCCAGCCCGAACCCGCCGAGCATCGTGCTGAGCGAGTTCGAGCGTGACCTGGACGCCTACCTCCCGACCCTGCGCATCACCAAGGGCGGGGCCAAGTCGCTGGACGAGATCATCGCCTACAACCTCGAGAATCCGGTCGAGGGGCTGAAGTACCAGCAGCGCGAGTTGCTCGACGCGCAGCTGATCGATCTGTCCGATCCCACCACGCTGGCCACGTACGAGGCCGACAAGGCCGCGGGCCTCGCTTCCAACAAGGCGCTGATCGATGCGCTGCTGGACGGCGGCACGCCCGGCGACCCGAGCGACGACGTCGAGGTCATCGTGGTGCCGAGCGGCAACGCACTGGTCGGGATCGCCGATCGCGCCGGGTACCCGGTGCTGACGGTCCCGGCCGGCTACGGCACGGGCAACGCGGGCCGCAACCCGATCGGGGTCACGTTCGTCGGCGCGGCCTTCAGCGAGGACACGCTCCTCGCCGCTGGCTACGCCTTCGAGCAGGCGACGGTGGTGCGGCTCGCACCGAGCTTCACCAACCCGAGCATGTGGCGCTGCGTCGAAGGCAGCACGTTCTTCTCACCGTACAACTGCCACCCGGGCGACCTGCTCGCGATGGAGTAGGCCTGCCGCGCAGGCGAGTGGATTCGCGACTGGATCGACAGGGAGGGGCCTCGGCAACGAGGTCCCTCCTTTTTTTCATGCGGGATCGAACACCACCGGCAGCCGGTCGGGCGAGCGGAACGCCAGCCCGACGATCCGACAGTCCGCATCCGGCGCGAAGCGCAGGTTCGGCAGCCGCTCGAGAAGGATGCGCGCCGCGGCGCGCGCTTCCAGGCGCGCCAGGTTCGAGCCCAGGCAGAAGTGCTCTCCGAAGCCGAACGAGACGTGGTCCGACACGTTCGTGCGGTGGATGTCGAAGCGGTCGGGATCGTCGAAGCGCGTCTCGTCGCGGTTCGCCGAGCCGACGGCCAGCATCAGCAGCTCGCCCTCGGGCAGTAGCGTGCCGGCGACCTCGACCGCGCGCGTGGTCTCGCGCGAAACGTACTGCACCGCCGCCTCCCAGCGCAGCGTCTCCTCGATCGCCAGATCGAGCGCCGCGCGATCGGCGTGCACCTCGGCCAGCACGTCGTCGTGTGTGAGCAGGACGAACAGCAGGCTCCCGGTGAGGCGATAGGTGGTCTCCGCCCCGGCCGGCAACAGCAGGCGGAGGAAGCTCAAGACCTCCTCCTCGGTCAGCCGCTCGCCCTCGATCTCGGCGTGCAGCAGCGTGCTCACCAGGTCGTCCTTGGGCTCGCGACGGCGCTCCTCGAGGATCGGACGGAGGTAGTCGACGATCTTCTGCGCGGCGTCGAAGCCGCGCTGCGGATCGACCGCGATCGACAGCAGATCCAGCGCCCAGTGGTGGAACTGCTCGAAGTCGGAGATCGGCAGGCCCATCACGTGCGCCATGACGCGCAGCGGATAGGTGAAGGTGAACTGCGAGACCAGGTCGGCGTGCCCGTCGCGCGCGAAGCCGTCGATCAGCTGGTGGATGGTCTGCTCGACAACGCGCTCCAGGCCCTCGCGCAGCGCGCGCGGTGAGAAGGCCGGGGTCACCAGGCGGCGCTGCCGCAGGTGCTCCTGGCCCTCCATCTCGAGAATGGTCCTGCCCATGACCAGGCCGATGCCGCGCGCGTTGCCGCGCGAGGAGAACGTGGCCCCGTCTTTCAGCGCCGTACACACGTCGCCGTAGCGCGTGATCAAGGTCGTGCGTCCGAGCGGACCGCTGAGCGCGATCACCGGGCACTCGTGGCGCAGCCGGCGGTAGACCGGGTACGGATCCGGAACTGGGCTCATGATGGTGCCGCCGAACAGCCGGGTGGAGGTATCGGTTTCGGTTTCGTCGAGAGCTTCCATGGCAGGCACCCCTTTGGAGGAGGTCAGGCTTAGTTTGAGCGGCCGATTCAATCAAGTGATTGTTTTTGGCCATCCCGACAAATCGCGCACTCCTGCGCGACCTCGATCTCACACCTGCAAGCCTCGTTGAACCATTTTGCTACACACGTGCCAACCTGACGGCCTGGCGACGAACGTCGCGCCGGTGGGTCAGCCCGCTCCCGGAACGAGGACACCATGCTGCTCGCGCTGAGCTACAACGTCGCCGGCCTGAAAGAGGGGATCCCGGGATCGCACCCGTTCAAGTCGATCCCCGCGACGCAGCCGGTGGGCTCCGATCCGCTGCGGCCGACTGCCTCCCCGTCAAGGGCTTCAGCATCGCGCGCACCACGTTCGCGCCCGGCATCGAGGTCGACGTCTACAACCTGCACATGGAGGCAGGCGGTGATCCCGAGGACGACGCGCTGCGCGACGCCATCAACACGTATTCCGCGGGGCGCGCCGTCATCGTCGGCGGCGACTTCAACCTGCACACCGACAGCGAGCCCGACAAGACGCAGTACGAGCGCCTGCTGAGCGCAGCCGGCCTGCAGGACGGCTGAGCGACCACGACGTGCTCGCGGTGCGCTTCGCGTGGACGGCCACGGCGCCGTAGCTCTCACGCGGCCGAGTCGTCCTCCGGCGTCGGTGGGAAGCGCTGCTGCAGGACGTCGGCGAGCACGCGGCAGACGTCGCTGGTGGTGAGGATGCCGGCGAGCTTGGCGTGCTTCACCACCAGGGCCGCACCGCGGTGCGATTCCGCCAGCGCGACCAGCACCTCGTCGAGCGGCGTGTCGATGTCGACCACGTAGACGTCGCGCACGCAGGCGTCGCGCACCGAGCCCAGGTCGCGGCTCTGGCCGCGGTGCGCGACCTCGAGCAGGCGCACGTCGCGCGCGCTCAGCACGCCGACCAGCGCCCCGTCCTCGGTCACCGGCAGGTGATGAATCTGGTTGTCCCGCATCATCTCCTGTGCCGAAGCGACGCTGGCGTCGATCTCGACGAAGAACGGGAACGCCGTCATCGCCACCTTGATCGTCGGCATGTGGTGCAGATTCTCGAGCTCGACCGCCATCGATTCCTCCCCCCGCAACGGGACCCTCGCCTTGCATGAGGAATCGGTTGCCCGAGGCGAAGTCAATCCGACCGAGCGCGGGCGCGGGTCCGATCCTCGACGAGCGCATGCCGGCGTCGCTAGTGTGCGCGCCATGCACCCCCGTGAGCTCGGCGCCGCCATCGCCGCGTGGACCCGCGATCAGCTCGAGCAGCTGGTCGAGCGGCACCTGCCGGCCTTTCGCGTGCCCGGCACCTTCGCCGGCCACGCGGTCGGAACCGACGTCCGTGCCGACCTGGCCTACACCCTCGGGCTGCTCGACGCGTGCGATGCGGGCGTCGTCTGCGACACGCCCGCCATGACCGCGATCGCGCGCGTGCTGCGCCCGATCGACGGCGGCGCGACGCACACCTTCGCCTCCTACCGCGTGGCGGAGACGCTGGCGCGGCACGGCGCGTTCGCCGGCAATCCGGTCGTCACCGGCTTCTCCGCGCGCGAGCGCGACAACCTCGCTGCCGCGTGCGACTCGACCGCGTGGTGCGCGCTGCTCGACCAGGGCCAGCTGCCGGCGAACTACGCGGCCGTGCTGGCGCGCTGCGAGGTGGCGCGCGCGGCACTCGGCCTGGAGATCGATCGCGCGGCGCTCGACGGGCTGGTCGAGCGCGTGCTGCGCCTGGTGACCCGCTCGGAGCACGGCTGGCACGACGACTCGGTACGCGGTGCCGGACGCTACGACATCTACACCGCCGACCTGTACCTCTTCCTCGAGCCGCTGCTCGCGGCGCGCGGCATCGGCGAGCGTCTCGAAGCCCCGTGGCAGCGCGGAGTGGCGTCGGTGCTCGACCTGGTCGCCAGCAGCGGCGCGCGCAACGGCGCTGCCTTCGCCTGGGGACGCTCGACCGGCGCGCTCGCGGTATGCTTGACGATCGAGCTCGGCGCGCTCGCCGTCGCGCGCCGGCTGTGCACGAGCCAGGCATTCTGGCTCGGACGCACCGAGCACGCCTTCGCACGCTTCGCCGACTGGATGAAGGACGGCTTGATCAGCGCGCACCAGAACCGCTCGCCGTACTCCTACCGTGGCCCGCAGCGCCGCCTGCAGATGACGCTCGACGCGCTCGGCAAGCTCGCCTGGGCGGCGCGCGCGCTGTCCGGGGCGCCGGCGGCGTTGGACCTCGAGCCGAGCCCGACAGCGGAACTCTTTCCCGAGCACGACCGGCTGATCGAGTTCGCGCCGGAGCCGCGCGCGGCGCTGTGGACGCACCGCTCGCGCGGTCTCGCCTTCGTCATGCCATTCGTCGGCGCGACGCTCAACGACTACCTGCCCGCCGCGCAGAACCCCGGGCTGCTCGAGGTGCCGGTCGAGATCGAGCTGCCGGTCGGCGTGCCGTTCGCGGTGCGCGGCGGCAAGACGTTCGCGCCGGGCGGGGCGCCGTCGCTGCTCGAGCACGGGCCGGGCACCCTGCGCGCGCACTGGCAGCGCTGGCCGCGGCTCGGCGAGTGGGAGTGCACGGCGAAGACGCCGGCGCTCGAGGGCTCGCGCACGGTCGAGCTCGAGGTGCGCGGCGCGACCCTGCACGCGCGCGAGCGCCTGCACTTCGCCGAGCTGCCCGACGCGCTGTCGCTGCAGATCGCGGAGCCCGCCGGACGCCGGCTGCGGGTGGCGTTCTCGTCGTCGTCGCCGCACGCGACGACGACCATCGAGACCGGCGGCGTCAAGGAGTACCGCAGCTTCTGGAGCGAGCTCGCGCGCGTGCACCAGGTCGACCTCGAGCCCGCGACCGAGGTCGAGCTCGCGTGGAGCGTGGCGCCGGTGCTGCGCGTCGCGAGCTCGGCGAGCGCGCACCACTACAACCGCTGCCTGTACGACCCGCTGCGCGGCCTGGTCGAGGAGCGCCAGTTTCCCGTCGCGGCGTTCACCGATCCCGAGCGCGGCCGCGCGGTCGCGCGTGCGAGCGACGTCTTCCACATGCACTGGCCGGAGTGGACGAGCCACGACCCGGCAGTGCACCGCGCGCTGCTCGCCCTGCTGCGCGACGAGCAGGTGCGCATCGTGTGGACGCAGCACAACCTGCTGCCGCACAGCCGCGACGCGGCACTGCCCGAGCTGTACGCGCTCTGGGCTGCGGCCGCCGACGGCGTGATCCACCACAGCCGGAGCGGTGCGGCGCGCGTCCGCGAGCGCTACCGGTTCCGCGACGACGCCCTGCACACGGTGATCCCGCACCCGCACTTCGGCCACCTGATGACGCCGCCCGACGCCGCCGACCGCGCCCTGGTCGAACGCGAGCTCAGGCTGCGGCCGTGCGCGCTGCGGCTCGGGGTGATCGGCGCGCCGCGGCCCGAGAAAAACGTGCAGCTCGTGCTCGATGCCTTCGCCGCGAGTCCACGCCACGACCTCGGGCTCCTCGTGCTGTCACTGGCGGGCGGCGAGCGGCTGCCTGACGATCCGCGGATCACCGCGCTGCCCTACGAAATGGTCGCGCGCGAGGTCTATGACCGCCGCCTGCGCGCGATCGACGTGCTGGTCTTCCCGATCCAGCCGGGTGATCTGCTGACCAGCGGTGTTGTCGGCGACGCGATCGGCGCCGGCTTGCCGGCACTGGTCTCGGACTGGCCGTTCCTGCACGAGACGCTCGGCGACGCGGGGATCCGCTACGGCGCCACGCGCGACGATCTCACGCGCTGCCTCGACACACTCTCGCGCGAGACCCTGCAGGCCGCCGCGGCAGCCGCGGTGGCACTCCGTGCCACGTCCTCGCGCGAGCACGCGGCGAGGCTGACGCTCGACTTCCTCGACCGCGTCGGCTCGGCGAAGATCTGATCCGGCTTGCCGGCGATCGGTCGCCCGGCCTAAACATGCCCCGATGAAGGAGGAGCGGCATGGCAACGATCCATCGTGACGGCGACGCCGATCTCGGCACCCTGTCCGACGCCCGCGTGGCCGTCGTCGGATACGGCAACCAGGGGCGCTCGTGGGCGCTCAACCTGCGCGACTCGGGCATCGACGTGCAGGTCTGCGCCCGCGCCGACGCCTCGCGCGAGCAGGCGCGCGGCGACGGCTTCGACGTCGGCGCGGTCGAAGCAGCGAGCAACGCGGACGTGCTCTGCATCCTGGTCCCGGACGACGTGATCCCGTCGCTGCCGCTGCAGCCCTCGGACAAGGCGCTCACCGTACTCGCGAGCGGCTACACCTACGCCTTCGACCGCTTCGCGCCGCCGGGCGACCTCGGCATGGTCGCACCACGCATGCTCGGTCCGGAGGTCCGCCGGTGCTTCGAGGAGGGCGTCGGCTTCATCACGGCGGTCGGCGTGCACCGCGACGTCACCGGAACGGCGCAGGCGCGCACGCTGGCGATCGCGAAGGCGATCGGCGGGCTCCGCCAGGGCGCGATCGAGATGAGCGCGCGCCAGGAGGCGATCCTCGACCTCGCCGTCGAGCAGGTGCTGTCGCCGGCGCTGGCGCACGTCAGCACGTCGTTCGTCACCGCGATGCTGGAGCAGGACGTGCCGCTCGAGGCGATCATGACCGAGCTCGTGCTGTCCGGCGAGGTCGAGCGTACCTACCGCCTGCTGCGCGAGCAGGGCTTCGCACGCCAGATGGAGTACCACTCGCCGACCAGCCAGTACGGCCAGCTGTCGCGGCGCAGCGCGTACGAGCACCTCGACGTACTCGCACGCATGCGCCAGCTCACCGACGACATCGCCTCGGGACGCTTCGCCGACGAGTGGGATCGCGAGCGCGACGCCGGCCACCAGACGCTGGGCGAGCTCAAGGAGCAGTTCTGCGGCGCGCTGGTGCGCGAGTTCGAGGACGGGATCCGCCGCCGCCTCGGCCCCGAGCCCGCGCCGAGCTGACCGCGACGCGAGGCTAGGGACAGTCGACGCGATCGACGGTGTAGGGCTCCGGCGCCAGCACGCGCGTGAGCCCGAAGCGCTCCGCGAGAACCGCCTTCAAGCGCGGCATGAAGTCGACGTACAGCTCGAGCTGATCGGAGAGGTAGACGGGACGCCCCTCGCGGCACAGCACCTCGATCGCCGCGATGGCGGCCTCCGGAGCGAACGGTCGGGTGAGCGGTGCGCGGATCCAGCCGCGATCAGTGTCGTCGTGTGCGATCGGCGTCAGGTACTCGCGGCGGATGCCGTCGAGGTGCGCGTCGAGCTGCAGCGGCACCCAGACGCGGTCCGCGCCGTCGCGCAGCAGGCGCGCGAAGAAGAAGGGATTGGTGCGCGCGAGAACCGCCGCGTTCGGCTCGGCGATGGCGGCGATCCTGGCTCGGCTGCGGTGGTGCGCGCGGTGGTTCGCGCCGTGTTGCTGCTGCGGTGGAGGGGGGCAGGGAGCTGCACGAGGCCGTCGTGCTGCATGCGTAGGAGGGCGACCCGGCAACTCATCTCCTTGAGCCCGCCGTCGGGCTTGCGCCAGCCGAGTTCCTCGCACACTCGCCGCGAGATGGCTCGACGGGTCGCGCCCGGCGCGGCCGCGTGGACACGGATGCGCGCGAGCTCGTCATCCCCGAAGTCCCGTCCGCAGTACCTCATCGGCACGCCGCGCCGTCGCCAGCGGTCACGACGTGTCCGGCACCTTCGCACGCAAGCGCGCGAGCACCGTCTGCGCCGACTCGCCCAGGAGCGCGCGCTCGCGCACCGGGATGCCGAGCAGCAGGAAGACCTCGTGGTTCCTGAAAATCCCGCAGCGCACACCGCAGAAAGACGATCACCTTGTCGCGGCTGCGCGCCTCGAGCTGGCGCCGGAAGCGGCCGATGCCGGTTTCCTCGCCGCGCTGCTCGGCCGCCTCGGCCGCCTGCTGGTGGAGCCGCAAGGCCGTCACCAGCGCCATGCACGTGAACACGAAGTAGGCGTGGACCCGGACGCCGGCCTCGCTGCGCTTGGGGTGCCGTTCGAGCCACCAGCTCTCCTTCGCCTCGCGGTTGCAGGTGTTCTCGATCAGACTGCGGTCGTCGTACGCGTCGAACCCGGCGAAGGCGTCGGGCGACGGGTCGGTGTCCAGGATGACGACCTCCTTGTCCACGTCCTGCGGCGCGCCATCCCAGCGCAGCACCACCGTGGCGTTGACCAGACCAGCTTCGGCTTGAAGCTCTTCGCGTTGGCCGCCGAGCCCGAGCCCTCTTTCGTCCACCAGTCGCAGGGCAGGTCCCGAATGCGCACCACCGTGGTCGTGCGCTCCTCCACCCAGGCCTTCTTCCCGGCGCGCCGCGCCACGCGTTCGACGCGCTCCTGGTAGGTGGCGCCGTCGAGCGCCTTGCCCTGCGCGGCCAGCGCCGCCACGCGCCGGGCGATCGCACGGGCATCCGTCGTGATCGTCAGGTTGGCCTTGGCCGGAATGTAGACGATGGCCTCGTCCCCGATCCGCGAAAGCAGCTTGCCGTCCAGAAAGCCCCGGTCAAGCGCCACCGACCGGAGCGTCGCGTAGCCCGCGACGTTCGCCTTCGCCTGGGCCAGCACCTCGTAGGCGTGCGCGTTGTCCGCCACGTTGATCCCGTCGATCTTCATCGCCAGCGGGATCTGCGACACCGGCTCCAAGACCAGCCAGGACCAGCCAGATCTTCCAGCCGAAGACCGTCACCTTGATCTTCTTGGCGTGCTTGTTGGCACGCACGTCCGGTCGCTTTTCCCGGGTGACGCTCGGCACCGCGCCGCCGGTGTCGGTCTTGTAGGTCGGTGTCGCCTCGTCGTCGGTCGCGTCGAGCGACACCTCGATGCGCTTGGCGAACAGACCCTGCTCGGCCAGGCAGCGGATCGCCCCGTTGAACAGGGCCGCGAGCTTCTCCGGGCCCACCTTCACGATGTTGTCCGCGATCGTCTCGTACGACAAGCGCGCCCCGGATCTCGACGGGCCGCGTGCGCCGGCTCGTACCCCGGTCGTTGCTTCCCTGTCGGACCTGCGCCGCGTTGAAGCCGACCAGCGTCATCAGCGCGTCGTCGGTCAGCAGCACGTCCTGCGTTGCAAGCATGCTCTGGACTCCGCCCACACAGCGCATGATCGTGACCAGCACGAACTGGACGAACGGGTACAACGGCCCCACCCGATCCCGCGGATCCAACCCCTCCACCAGCGGCCACGCCCCGATCTCCCGGATGTAGTGGAACAGCTCGTCAAAGAAGCTCGCCGTGTTGAGCGGATAAACGCGGTCCATCGCCCGCACCGCGTGCAGCTCCTCGGCCACCCGCGCGTCGTCCCGCGTCGCCGTCTGCCATCCCGACAGCTCCGCCAAGCGCGTCCGCAAGTCCTCCGGGCCGGCTACTCTTCGAGCCACGCCACGACCCTACAGGTCGCTCGTCCTTGTGTTCAGCCTCTTCCGTCTCGCCTACCTGGCCGGACTCGCACACCTACTCCGAATCTCAGTACCGCTCGATTTCATTTGACCTCGGATCTTGGTCATGAAAGCGTGCCCATCGTTGCCCGTCCATTAGCCACGGACTCCAGTTCACCGTGTGGAGGTCGCGATGCGAATCGCGCGAGGGAAGCGTCACACGCCAAAGCAACCGACGGCAAGGAACCGGCTGCCGTACGGTCGCTGGGGTAGACGTTGCGCCGGACACGACCGTCGCTTGCCATCGGTTGTGCGGATGTCCCGCCTCGAACCGCTTCCCTTCGTCGTGAGTCTGCTCGCAGTCGCCGTCTTCGTTGTCGCCGCCAGGCCCGTACGAGCCGAGACAATCTTCGCCGTAGGAACGACGTGGGGCGCCGAAAAGATAGGTGGGGGACGCGAGGCTTCGCATGTCGTGGCGCGAAGCACCGGTGATGGCTGGCGGCCCTCCAATTGCCCGGAGAGCCTGTCCTCCACAGCGTGGAACGGGGTTGCATTCTTTGACGAAGCACGTGTTTGGGTTTTCGGAGTGTCATTGTCCGACGATCGAGCAAGACTCGCGCGATCTGACGACATGGGCAACACGTGGTCGGATATCTCGAGCGGGCTCCCGTCAGAGTTTGGGCCGGGGTTCCTGATCGCGGACATGAAATTTGTTTCATCGGACCGAGGTTGGCTTGTCGTAAGCACGAGAGCCGACGTCGGGCCGTTTTTAGCCGAGACGACCGATGGTGGCTCGACGTGGAGCACGATAAGTGCTCGTAGTCAGTCACCGTGGGGGAAGTTCTGGCTTGCCGTGAGGGACGGCGAAGCACAACTGCTGCGGCATGACGTTCTCGGTGCGAGCACCGAAACGTTGGCTACGATCACACAGCAAGACCTCGCTGGAAACGAGCTTCCTCTTGCAAACGCATCCAGCACTGGCGGAGCGTTTTTGCCGCCTGTCTCCGACGATCCCGCCGAGATAGGCCCCGGGAACGGCTATTTTATGCCGAGGGCGGCCGACGTCATCGATTCGCGAGTGTGGATCGCAGGCGATGCTTCGACTGAGCTGATGGTTACCCACAAGTCGGCGCTGGACACAGCGACTTAGCTCGGGTCCATCGCTACGGCCCATGAGCGAACTTCGTAACGATCTTGACGGTCTCGATAATGTCGTCGGCACGCTGGAGCCCCTCCCAGAGCACCTGCGTGCCAGGGGGACGGTCGGAGTTGCGGCCGAGATGCCCACC
>Ga0163153_10005490_pt1 | contig 14941 bp, 8 predicted proteins | sample OliLakLV19MP6IB1_FD_148629 | JGI IMG/M metagenome (GOLD analysis project Ga0163153, IMG submission 148629) | Freshwater microbial mat bacterial communities from Lake Vanda, McMurdo Dry Valleys, Antarctica - Oligotrophic Lake LV.19.MP6.IB-1 | ecosystem: Environmental > Aquatic > Freshwater > Lake... | reverse complement strand
CGCCACCGACACCACGGCGGTAGCGTCGATCAGTTCACGCACCAGCGGCCACATTTCCTCCAGTACGCTGGGCGCGCCCACACCGGAAATGAATGACGGCATCACCGGAACTGTCACCGGCGCGCCGGCCTGAAACGCCGCGGTCAGCGGTGTTGCCGCAGCGCATTCCGCGGCGATGACGCGGACCTCCGGTTTGAGCGCACGCACCGCGGCGGCAATATACCGCAGGCGACGCCTCCGCCGCCGAAGGGCACCAGGATGGTCGCAACATCCGGCAGTTGCTCGACGATCTCGAGGCCAATGGTGGCGTTGCCGGCCAGGGCGCGGTTATCGCGCACCGCAATGACGTACACGCCAGGTTCGGACGGATGCCCGCGGTGCTGGATGATGCGCCACCAGATGTCGCGCTGCAGCAGGCAAACCTCGGCACCGTAACGCCGGATCGCGGCGAGCTTGCCGACCGGGCTGCCTTCCGGCGCATACACCCTGGCGGCAATGCCCAGTTGCTGCGCGACCCAGGCCAGCGCCAGACCGGCATTACCGGAGCTGGCGGTATAGGCGCCGCCGCCGAAACGGTCGCGGTCCTCCTGCAGCAGCACATTGCCCATCGACCGCACCTTGTAGGCGCCGATCGGCTGCAGGTTTTCCAGCTTCAGGTAAATCTCGCCCGCGGTGCCGGGCACCTCCAGGCGCAACAGCGGCGTGCGAAGCGCATATGGCGCGAGCCGTGCGGCGGCGGCACGGATTTCTGCCAGCGTCGGCGACCGCGGCCGGGCGTCGTGTGACTTTGCTACCATGGCTTAACCCATCCAGTGAGGTCTTTTCGATGAGCAGCCGCTGCAACGACTTGCTAGCTGCGGCCTTCTCGCTCGCGCCCTTCACGGACAGATTTGACGATTTCATCTCGGCTGAGATTGAGCTTTACACCTTTGACATCCAAAGGCGACGGCGACTCCTGCACCGGGCGAATCAGAAATGCGCGACCATCTCGGCGTGTAATCTTCACTGCCCCTTCAAGTTGGGCAGAATCCAATACAGACGAGAACTTCTGCCGCGCCTCCGAGAACGTGTATACCTTCATGAGCTAGACCTCCAGAACCTTTATGCCCAGGGACTCAGCCACCTGCTTGAGCGGTTGGTCGAGGGTAAGAAGCGGCGAATTTGATTGCATGCAGCACATCAGCAGGTATGCGTCGTAAGCATAGATGTGATGTTTTTCCACCAAAGCCAATGCTTGATTGAGATTCACTTCAACCAACTTGATAGGAATCTCCGAATAAGCATCCAAGCATGCAATCGCCTGCTTCAATGTGGCTCGACCCCGTTTGATCATGGCCGAAAATGCATTGCCCATTTCCCAATGAACGGAACTCGGCGCAATCAAACTGCAACCAGACGTAAGCTCCAAAGCACGTTTCCGCCCCGGTTCGTATGTGACCACTGCAATGAGTGCTGATGTATCGATAGTTATTCGCATATCACCGACCTGTACAATTGCACCTATCGTATCAGGTCTTGCTCTAAGCAACCAACGTTTGAATTAACCGGCGCCTGCGTAGCTTTTTACTCCGACAAATTTCAGGGTCGGACCAGCGCAACTCCATAATTTCATTAGAAAAAATAGAAAAAATCCAGGTTGTAATGACCTTAAACTCGCCATTTTGTCGCTTAAATGGGGCATTTAATAAGTCAGATCATAGATTCTCAATGACCGACCATTTTTTGCAATCGCTCATCGCTCAAGAGTAATTTCTTTAGACTTGCTTTTTTGGTCCAAAAATGGGCTATCTAACGGCTTGTATCAATCAGTTTTAGAACCTAAATCTAAGTTTTTCAATGAGTTGTGTTGGTCCGACCCCAATTATCTCACTGTTTGCTTGATGATAAACCCGCGCGTCAACCGTGCTGGATTGAGTCAATAGCTGTGGGGTCCAAAAATTTCATAAAGCAAGTGAAAGCTCAACTGGAGGCTCGAGCACTGTATCGAATAGTAACGAGTGACTCACAACAGACATTTCAGATTCAGAAAGACAGCGGCGTGGAATCATGATTTTAGGGCCGAAATGGCGAGTCTAAGACGAGTAAAACCATATTCCGACAGCAACATTACATAAATTTCAGAAACATATGCAGGTCCGACCCCTGTCCCACCACATAAATTTCAGAAACATATGCAGGTCCGACCCCTGTCCCAATAAAACCATATTCCGACAGCAACATTACATAAATTTCAGAAACATATGCAGGTCCGACCCCCTGTCCCCCGTAAACCCCACACTTGCCACACTTCTGACCCCAAATATCTCCAGGGCACTTTTGTCATGCGGGCGTCATCTGTTGGCGCTAGTTTGATGAGCCCGGCTCCAATTTGCCGTGGAGTTCTCTTGGCAGGAGCCCGGAATAATGCGTTACTGGATTTTGATCGTCGTGTTTTTTTTCATTACGCAATTACTGGCATTCGCGGCAACTGATGATGCTGCAGAACCTGCCAGCCAAACCTTCATGCCTGATCCAGATGGCAATTCCGAACTCTATCAACTGATACTGGACCAACTGCGTCGCCTGGAGGGTCCTGTGCCCGCCAGGCCAGCGGAACACCCTGCGCTGACACTCTATAATCGGGAAGCCATTATTCCGCCGCAGTGCTACACCCGCACGGAGGGTCAGCATAACCCGTGTTACGTCTGCCACCAGGATGCCGTTCCGGGGCGTGAAAATCTTATGCATGATGGTGTGCTGCAAACCGAGTATCAGTTCAGCGATGTCGGGCTCAGCAACCATTGGCGTAACTTGTTCAAAGACCGCAGCGCAGCTATTCAATCCATCAGTGATGAAGATATTCTCAGGTGGATCGATGCCGATAACTACTCCGACCTGGCTCCGCGCCTGAAGACTGTGGAATTCAAAGGTTGGATACCCGATCTGGAAAACTTGAGTCTGGGCCGGGAAGCCTTCGATGACGAAGGCTTTGCTCTGGATGGCAGCCATTGGGTCGCCTTCAACTACAAACCCATGCCCAGCACCTTCTGGCCCACTAACGGCTCTACCGACGATGTGATGATCCGTCTTGCTGCCGAATTCCGAACCCTGGCTAACGGCGAGGAGTCACGCGAGGTTTACCGCACGAATCTGGCCATTGTAGAAGCCAACATTAAAGGGCTTGATGAAATTACCGTTCGCCCGGTTGATGAGCGCGAGTTGGGGCTTGATTTGGACGGAGATGGTCAACTTGGGCAGGCAACCGTGGTGCGCCGCCTGGACCGTTATGTGGGTGCGGCTGCTGACTGGTTTAAACAAGAGTGGATCTACCCCTTGAACACAGAGTTTCTTCACACGGTCCGCTATATCGGCATTGGCGCTGACGACAGTATCGGGGTCTCCAGCCGCATGAAAGAAGTCCGTTATATGCGCAAGCACTACGTATTACCTCATTTTGCTTTGGCGAATGCTTATCGCGAAGAGGCCTACGCAAAAGCAGATGGTTATTTGCCCGGATACATCGATGCGGGCCCACATGGGCTGGACAATGAAATGGGTTGGTTGTTGCAGGGTTTCATCGAGGATCGCCAAGGCCGACTTCGCGCCAATACCTATGAAGAAACCATGTTCTGCATGGGTTGCCATACATCGGTCGGGGCTACCATTGATAAGGTATTCAGCTTTGCCCGCAAAATCGATGGCGCGAAAGGATGGGGTTACATCAATCTGACCGGAATGCCCGATGCACCGAATCGGGGTGAGCAGCGCGGAGAAATTGCTACCTATCTCGAGCGCGCAGGTGGCGGCGGCGAGTTTCGCAGCAATCCGGAAATGGAAGCGCGCTTCTTCGATGCAGAGGGCCGCGCCGATGCCGCAAAAATTGCCACGGCCATTGACGTTTATGACCTGATCACACCGTCACGCTCAAGGGCTCTGGAACTCAACAAAGCCTATCGGGTACTGGTGGAGGAACAGAGCTACATCTTTGGTCGTGACGCCTTTGTCACTCCACCCGCGAATGTCTATCGGGAAATCGATCCGGCTACTGCTCCAACGCTGCCGGCAAACTTGCGCTACCGCTGGGATATCAGGCTTGATTGGAGTGAACCCGCGCAATTTGCTACGCATTGAAACAATTCGCCTCATAACGGCCGATTCAGAAACCAATCTGTAACGGCTTTGCAAACGCCTTGTAATACAGCCTGCGTAGTCTGGAACTCCGCAATCGCCAACCCCATGGGTAGCCATAGGGTGCTGACGATTTGGCGGGAACCAATCCTATTCGATTTATTGAGGAGTACGTCATGTTGAATTTTTCCAGGCAGTCGTTGGTAGCGGGCATTCTGCTCGCACTTTCGCAAGCCGTCGTCGCAGGTACGGATACGTTTTTTGTGCCGCTCACCGGATCTGCCGTTGTTACTGTTCCAAACTCAGCCGAAGAACTGACTTCTCCGTGGATTGCACCTGCAGGTGTGGTTCAGACGCTGCTTACCAGCCTTGATGAAGTGGAAGCCGATGCCCAACAGTCTGTGGTCCGCGTTCCCGGCCTGGGCTCGAATGCATCGATGTTTGACATGATCGCGTTTGACGACAAAGGCAAGTACCTCTTCATACCACACGAGACCCTGGTCGGCGCTGGCGTTTCTCGTTACGACATCAAGAAAGACAAAATGGAAACCTTGTTTGCCGGCAATCTGCAAGGAATTTACGATGACTGGAGCAGCGACTGGGGTGCTTTTGACCCTGCAACATTCACCCCTGCAGGTACTCTTTTGCTGGGTGAAGAATGGTCCGGAACCGGCCGGGTGATGGAAGTAGTTAATCCTTTGGACAAGGTGAAAAAAATCAAAGTCCGCGAGTTGGATACGGTAGCCAATACCTCTCACGAAGGATTGCGTTTCAGCGATGATGGCAAGACCCTTTACTTCGTAGATGAGTGGAACTCGGGCTCGATCTACAAATTGGAATTCAACAAGAAAAACAAATACAACAAGCCTGGAACAACCTATCTGCTGGTGGTAGATGACTACTTGGGCGATGCCAGCGAGGACTATAACGCAGGCAGCAACATTGGCTCAACCCGCACCGGTTATGCGACCTGGGTACCCATGACCACCAGTTCCGGTCAACCCCTGACGATGACCAGCCCCTTTATGAACGGTCCTACCGATTTTCCCGATACCAATCCGGCTACACGGGGTGGGCGCGGCGCAGCCGATGAACTGGGTGGCACACCCTATGGTAGGCCGGAGGACATGGAAGTAGGCAAGCTGCAGAACCATAATGAGGTCATTTATTTCGCTGCCACTTCAGAACGCACCATTTATGCAATTGAAGAGCTTGGTGAGGATAAGGCGATGGTGAGAATTTTCGCCAGCGATGCATCTACCCCGAAGAATGCTGGATTTGCTCCAACATCAGCGCAGATGAATTCACCGGACAACCTGGCCCAGGACGTGCACGGGAACATCTACATTATCGAGGATGCCCCGAACAGTTCATCCGTCGGTGGTGATGTCTGGTTTGCACGCGATGTGAACGGTGACGGCGTTGCCGAGTCCATTGATCACTTTCTCAGCCTGCGGGTTGGCGGGTCCGAAGCAACGGGTATGATTTTTAATCCGAAAGAGTCGCATGAGTTCGTGATGGCCGTTCAGCACCCGACCAGTACCGATCTGGATGCAGTCCCCTACGGTTTGGGTGATTCTGTCTGGTTGTTCGATCTGAGCGGTGCAGGTTTTCCAAAACACAAGAAATGAGGAACCGCTGATTTATTCAGAGATTCCTGTGACACAGGGAAGTGTCCGTGCACTGAGGAATCCAGGATGGACTGTTCAGAGCTTCCATTTGTCTGAATCAGCCAGCACCCACGCCGCAGCAGCGGCGTGGGATAGGGAAGCGGTACAGGTTTGGTTAATGCAGAATTCAGGCGTTTCGGCTTGCCATAAGCCACTGGCATTCCAGTTCAAAGGGGTGGATTGTTCAACCCCCAGGCTTTGCCAAATTTCCTTCAGGCTTCAAATGGCGATTGAGAAAATCGACCATCTTCTTGTAACCAAATCGCTGCCGCGCAAGATCACCTTCTGCCCACACATGAGATGTTCCTGGCATGGGAACAAATTCATATAAAGCTTCTCGGGATATAAGCTTTTCAATGAAAGCGATGCTGTCAGCGTACATTACAACTGCATCTGCCGTGCCGTGCAGGATCATCACTGGATCCTCGATCAGGTCAGTTTGATAAAGCGCTGAAAGGCGCTCGTAACGCGCTGGATAATCAGGCCCCTTGCGCTCGCCCATCACCCACATTTGTTCCGGGAAGGCATGCCAGACATTGGTGGCGGGGGCATCTGCAATACCAACCGCGTACAAGTCAGGCTTTTTGGCCAATGACATTAAGGTCATCAACCCACCATAGCTCCAACCCCAAATTCCAATCCGCTCCGGATCGACAAATCCTTGCTCTAGCAGATGGCGCACTCCGCTTTCAATGTCATCGGTGTCAATGCCACCGTAGTCTCCCAGTAAGCCTTGGCTGAATTTTGTTCCATGCCCCCAGCTCCCGCGTACGTCAACAGAAAGCACCACATAACCCTGTGAAACCAGATGCTGGTCAAGACCCCAAATGGGTATTGCCGACCCGCCACCCCAGGTATTTCGCACTGTGTTCGCATAAACTGTTCCTACCACCAGGGGGTAGCGTTGCGACGAGTCAAAATCCGTCGGAACCAGCAAGCGTCCAGTCAGATCAGTTCCATCGATATGGCTTTTGAACGTGGGATAAGAGACACGCGCCCATGCATAGTCATCGAAAGCTGCGATTGGAGAATGAGTTATGCGCTGTTCGCCTCCATCACCGTTCAGGAAGTTCATGTAAAGTTCGGCGGGTGCTGTATCACTGGAAAACCGGACAGCAGCTGCCGAGTAGTCCGGCGCATAGACAGGGGCATGGGTACCTGCTAGACGGCTGAGTCTTTGCGGTTTGCCGCCGCTTAGCGGAACTCGATAAATCTGCTGTTCAGCAAGATGGGCTTCGTTTGACACGAAATAGATCGATTTTCCTTTGGCGTCAACGCTGAAATCGGCGATTTCCCACTCGCCGCGAGTAACAGGCTGGGGTTTCCCTCCGGCTTTGCGTTGATGGTAGAGCTGATAGTAACCATCGATGTCTGTTAACAGAATCAAGCCATCGTCGTTTGGCGCCCAAGCCACCTGCCATGCTGGAATGGTGTTCGAAGGATCAGCACGGCGATAAAACGACTCACGCGCACCAGAAGCAGTGTTGTAAATGTCAACCACGTGCTCTTTGATCAAGAAGTCACTTTCGTTCACAAAGAGTTGCGTGCCATCGCTGGATAGCCCATAGCTCCAGATGGGCCGTAATGTGTCGCTACGTAATAACCAGCGGACTTCCTGTGACTCCACATCGACAATACCGATACGTCGATTGGTGGTTTCCTCACCTGGGTATGCACGGCGTACGCTAAGCACTTTGCTTTGGCCTTGCAACTGGTAGTGAATATCCCGCAGGGTCATGGCACTTCGATCCGCCATGACAAACGCGATCGTGCGGCTGTCCGCAGACCAGGCATAGCTTTCTACGTACTGGGCATCATTTTCCGTTACTACAACTTCTTTAGCCGCCACCCCATCTGGATTCGAATCACGTAACCATAATCCTCCACCGGGGCGGAACTCAAAATATCGATTATCGGTGGGTCCGCCGTTGACGAAAGACAACATCCGCCCATCGGGTGAGAGGCCCAATTGAGTGACCAGTTGATTGTTATATTCGAACGCTTGGCTTTTTCCATCCCTATCGACCGCATGCAAGCCACCGTTCAAAACATAAATCAGGCCAGCATCACCGGGCTGCCTCCACAGCGCTTCGGAAATTCCTCCATGCAGGGAGTTTTCAGGCATTTGCTCTGCATGGTTGGTGAGGGGGCGGGGTTCGCATTTTTCGATTTGGCAGATCCACAGGTCTCGAAAGGCCAATCCTTTGTCGTTCCAGAGGAAAGCCAGTTGCTTTGAGTTGTGTGTCCACACGAAGCTTTCAGGGCTGGTACCGGTCAACCGTGGCAAGGTGTAAAGCTGGTCAAGGCTGAATGCTTCTTCTGTACTCGCTGCCACCGCCGGGTTGGCTGCAAGTCCACCTGTCATCAGGCAGAAAAGTGCGGCAAACCTTGTTTTCGTTTCGAGATTTTTGAACATTTGCGCAATTCCTTTCATGCAGGAAACGGGATTCCTGAGGCCACAATAAATGAAGCCCTTCGAACTGGTCTCAGGGCTTCGTGTGTTGTGTGCGACTTCGCGGTCAGCACGCGAACTTCAGTTGCTTGAATGGAGCTCAGAATTCGTATTTCAGTGTGGCGCCATAAATGCGCGGCGGTCCATAGAGAATTCCGGCCGGCAGGAAACTGGATCCTGGCCCAAAGACTTCTGTTTTATACACTTCATCAGCCAGGTTTTGCACCCACATGGATATTTCCCACTGAGGGTTAGGCAATCTGACGCCGACGCGAGCGTTAAGCAGCCAATACGAGCCTTCAGTCGCCGCAACCTGATTTGCCAGGATGAAGTCCATTTCACTGTTGTAGCTGAAGTCAAATGACGCAAAGGGCTCAAATCCACCGCCAAAAGTGCGGCTCGCCTGATAGCGCGCATTGCCGCTGATCATGACATCAGGTGCTCTGATCAAGTTATCGCCTTTATAGTCACCCGTTTTGATTTCGGAATCCATCCAGTTAATGCCGCCGCCAATAGAGAATTCCTCGGTTGCAAACCAGCGCACATCGATCTCAGTACCGAGCACCTTTGCATTACCTGCATTGGCCAGTACGATCAACCTGAGCCCCTCGCGCTCAACGGCTGTCTGTGCCTGAAAGTCCTCGAAATCGTAGTAGTAGATTGCCGCATTAAACTGCAGTGAGCCGTCTAAAAGGGTTGACTTGATGCCGGTTTCATAAGCCGTCAGAGTTTCCTCCTCGAAAGGCTGCAGTTGCGGAATGTCAAAAGCTATTGAAGCCGGGAAGCCTTTGCCACGAAAGCCAGTGCTCACATTGGCATACCACATCATTTCATCAGAGGGCCGGTAGTTCACGCCAAGACGCCAGGTGGCTTCATTGGAGCTCACTTCTTCCTGATAAATAGGGACAAGTTGTGGTGCAGCGCCGATCATTTGCCCTCTGAAATCAAATGACCGATCTTCTGCTGTGTAGCGAGCACCTGCAACCATTTGCCATTGATCTGTAATATCCCACTCTAGCTGCCCAAATCCAGCCAGTACATCGGTTTTCTGGACAAAGCTGTCATTGAATATGGCCGAGAAGAACTTATGCTCAGCCAGGTTTTGAATGTTTGAGTTTTGAATGTCTTCGTTGGAATAGAACAGCCCTGCAACCCAATAGATATTGTCCCACGAGCTATCTGAGGCCAGGCGTAGTTCCTGGGTAAATACGTCCATTTCCTGGTCGAACTCACCGCCAATGGTTATGAAAGGCCCACCCTGTTGGCCGAATCCCGAGACCCGATCGAAAGTGCGATATCCGGTCACTGAAGTCACATTCAATCCTTCAGGGCTCCAGCTCAGGGTATTGGTGATTCCAAAGGCGTCGGCATCAACCTGGCTACCCGCGCTGAAATTCTTGATGGTGGTTCTGGGGTCGTTGCTTGGGTCAAAAACAGTGACGTATTCACCGCGGTTATTTGGGTCCTGGATGAATAGGTCTCTGCCGGCAAACTGCACTGGAATGCGTGGCGCCGTGCGAGAGTCATAGGCAAACGACACGCATTCACCGTCATTCCTGATACCGGTGCTTACGAATGAACAGAACTGCGATGGATCTGCACGGCTCAGGTTACCCGCATGCTTGAAGGCATAAACTTGTGATTTGTCGTTGCCTGCATCAACAATCAGAAGATTTTCAACGCTTTCTGAGGGAGTCCACAATGCGGAAACACGCACGGCATTCCGATCCACATCGCCGTTGCGCCTTGTGTAGTCAGTAAAACTGGGATCTGAATCACGCGCATATGCAGAGGTATCAATCGTTTGCCAGCCGTCTTCCAGGGCTACCACACCGGCAAATCGCATGGAGAAGCTTTCGCTAAACGGCAGGGTAACGGCTCCTTCCAGGTCAATATGATTGCGCTCTCCATAGGATCCGGTGAAGTAACCGGTGCGTTCCTGACCTGGCCGGGTGGAGATGAAATTGATGGCACCAGCCGTAGAGTTGCGACCATAGAGGGTTCCTTGCGGGCCTTTCAGAACTTCCACCCGCTCCATGTCAAAAAGTACATGGCCAACCATGGCGTTGAACGGCACCGATACACCATCTACGTAAAGTGGTATCGCTGGATTCTGGTTGGGCGATGAATCGTTTGTTCCAATGCCACGCAAAGTGAACTCTGTGTCAGATTGATTGAGCGAACTACGGTTCATGAATAATCCGGGGGTGATACGAGCAAGATCTGCCGGCGTTGTGACACCGAGATCCCTGAGCTCTTCTCCTGCAAACGCACTGATTGAAATCGGCACATCCTGCAACCGCTGTTCCCGGTACTGTGCGGTAACCATCACTTCTTCAAGGGCTAATTTCTCCTCCTCTTCGTTCACTTGAGCAAGTGTGGGAAGTGGCTGCATAAAAAACATGACAGCGGCCATAGTTGCTGTGAACCCCGCCTTGCGGCTCTTGAAGGATTCCTTAGAACTATTAAGCGATGGCTTTTGGAAAGAGCTGCAATGCAAGAATGACGATCCAGAACTAAATCCAAAGTAGAGCAGCATTTTGATGGTCCTCATGTAAGTTTCCCCGCCCAGTAATAATCGTTCACTGCGCATAATTGTGTGAATATAAATGCGTTTACGCTTTGTATACCGCAAGATGAGCAGCATTGCAAGTGTGTTCATGGTGCCAGCTTTCAAGTCTTTTATTTGCAGTAGCTATAGAGTGCTCGGTAATCTAAAGCACTGCTGCAAACAAAAAAAGAATCGTTTTCTGGCTTTGGACATTGACGATTAATCTAACCATGTTTTAGTATCATAAACTCATATCGCGTGAATATGGATGCATAATTAGATTCGTTACAGATGCACTAAAGCAAGCGTCTGGCATTATGATTGAATTAGGGTTGTGGTGAATCAATCAGAGATTTTCAGAGCCTTTAAAGGGTAGCCAAGGAGAAATAACATGCGCTGGTCCGCCCAACGGATGAAGTCGCAGGTCAGCAAAGGGTTTGGCATGTACGAAGTGGCGGCGCAGTTGCAATCTGCAGGCGCAAATGTGATTCACCTTGAAGTCGGCAGGCCTTCGGCGGATACGCCAAAGCACATCAAGGAGGCCGCCAAGGCAGCGCTCGATGCAGGAAAAGTCCATTACAGCGAGCTTCAAGGAATTGTTAGTTTGCGCGAGGCCTTGGCCGAACGCTATGCGCGCGACCATCAGTTGCCGTGCTCTGAAAAGAATGTCCTGATTACCAACGGTGTTACTCAGGCTGCGTTTGCGACCTTCATGTCTGTCCTGGATGAAGGTGATGAAGTTATTACTTTCGAACCTTTTTACCCCCAACACAATTCAAAAGTGGCGTTTGCCGGTGGCAAGATCGTGTCCGTTCCCATGCGCAAGCTCGAAGGTCAGTTTCGAATCGACCTCGATGCACTCGAGTTGGCCGTCAGTCCGAAAACAAAAATGCTGATTCTGGTGAACCCCACCAATCCAACGGGCACGGTTTATAACCGAATCGAGTTGGAAGCATTGGCAAAAATTGTTGCCCAGCATGATCTGCTGGTGCTGGCCGATGAAGTTTACGAATTCATCCTGTTTGATAGTGCAAAGCACATCAGCTTCGCCTCTCTACCTGGGATGTGGGAACGAACCATAACCGTCAGCGCCTTTACCAAGGCCTACGCTATGGATGGCTGGCGTTTGGGTTATGCGGTTGCACCGGAGCCTATGATCAAACAACTGCAGCGGGTGACCATGAATGACACAACCCATCCCTGTGTGTTTGCGCAAGACGGCGGCTTGGCTGCGGTGCAAGGATCTCAAGACTGCGTAAAAATGATGGTGGAGGAAGACCGCTTGCGTCGCAACCTGGTTGTAAAGCGGCTTAATGCCATGCCGGGCGTTTTCTGCTCGACGCCAGAGGCCAGCATTTACGCGTTTCCAAAATTCAGCGGATTGGACGCCAGCTCCAGTGAATTGGCTTTGGACATACTTCACAAGGTTCACGTCGCTACCGAATCCGGCAGTTTTTATGGTGCATCAGGTGAGGGGCATTTGCGCTTGTGTTTCGGTTCAGAGCCCTACGCTCGACTAGCGGAAGCGATGGATCGTATCGAAAGCTACTTGCAAGGTGCTGTTGGCTCATGAGCGCGAGCAAATATTTCCAGCTTGGTGGAGCAGGCCTTGGTCTGATGGTGCTATTCCTGACGATGATGCCCAGTCATCTGATGGCCGAAACTCCACTGCTTGGCCCCGAAAGGCTGGAAAATGCACTTCGATACCGGTTGGTTGGTCCGATGCGAGCAGGGCGGGCTACCCGGGTTAGCGGTGTCACCAATGACCCAAACACCTATTATTTTGCGGCAGCAGCAGGAGGCATTTGGAAAACCACCGATGCAGGAATCAACTGGAGGCCGATATTTGACGATCAGCCCGTTGCTGCCATAGGCGATTTTGCTTTGGCCCCCAGTGATCAGCGCATCATCTATGTCGGAACGGGTGATTCAAAACCCCGTGGCAATGTTTCGCACGGCAATGGTGTTTACCGTTCTGATGATAGCGGGCAGACCTGGCGACATCTGGGGCTTGAGGCAACGCGACATATCGGGCGGGTGGCGATTCATCCGGAAAATCCAGACATTGTTTTTGTCAGTGCTGTGGGAAGTATGTTTGGTGATAACGAAGAGCGAGGGCTGTATCGAACAGCCGATGGCGGCGTCTCGTGGCAACAAGTGCTGTTTGTCGACTCGGCAACCGGCGCTTACGACATTACATTTTCTCCCGACAATCCCGAGTTGCTTTACGCCTCGATGTGGCAGCTCCGCCGTAAGCCATACGATTTGACCAGCGGGGGGCCAGGGAGTGGCATTTATCGTTCTACTGACGGCGGCAAAAACTGGACTCTGTTAAGTGGACGAGGTTTGCCGGAAGGCGTGCTGGGCAAGATTGGAATTGCAGTTACGCTTGCTAATCCAGAACTTGTCTACGCCCTGATCGAGGCGGAAGAAGGTGGTCTTTTTCGTTCGCAAGACCGGGGTGAAAGCTGGCAAATGGTCAACCCGGCACGATCACTCTGGCAGCGTGCCTGGTTTTTTATGGATATCGTCGCTGATCCAGTCGAACCAGACACGGTATACGTCATGAACATTCATTTGCAGAAATCGGTCGATGGGGGCAGAAGCTTTGAGCGGGTAAATGCCTATCATGTCGATCATCATGATCTATGGATTGATCCGGATGACAGTCGCCGCATGATCAGCGGCAACGATGGCGGGGCGAATATATCGGTTAATGGCGGAGCTACCTGGACGCATTCTGACGACAATCAACCAACAGGGCAGTTTTACCGGGTCGTAACGGATGATCAATTCCCCTACTACATTTATGGTGGGCAGCAAGATTGGGAAACCATAGCGATTGCCAGTCGTGGTAACTGGAATGGCATCGGGACGCGTGACTGGTACCCGGTCGGTGGTTGTGAGATGGGTTGGGCGGCGCCTGACCGACGCATCAAGAATTTTGTTTATGCAGGCTGCACCGATGGCGGCGTTAGCCGCTATGATCCGGTGACTCAGCGAAATACTTCAGTTGATCCTTGGCCGTTGACCAATATTGGTCAAGGAGCGGTCGAGGCGCGGTTCCGCTTTCAATGGACATCTCCGCTGGTTCTTTCCCCGCACGATCCGGCAAAACTGTTCGCCGCGGCCAACGTGGTTTTTGCCTCCATCGATGACGGACAGAGCTGGCAACAGATCAGTCCGGATCTGACCCGCAATGACAAGTCAAAACAGCAGGCTGCTGGGGGCCCTATCACGCGGGACAATATAGGTACTGAAGTATATGGAACCGTGTTCGCCCTGGCTGAGTCTCCGCTAGCAGAGGGTGTTATTTGGGCTGGTAGCGATGATGGGCTGGTGCATGTGACGCAAGACGCCGGTGACCAATGGAAGAATGTTACGCCAGGCGAGGCGATGTTACCGCTGTGGAGCAAAATCAATTCTGTTGAGGCTTCGTTTCATGATACGGCAAAAGCCTATTTGGCAGTCCATCGGCGGGACTTGAACGATTACCGCCCCTGGATTTTCAAAACCACGGACATGGGGCAAAGTTGGCAGAAAATATCCGATGGCTTGCCGCAGGATGTTTTTGTACGTGTGGTACGCGAAGACCCCGTGCGGCCCGGCTTGCTGTTTGCCGGTACTGAAATGGGGGTCTATGTCTCTCCCGATGATGGAAGCACCTGGCAGTCACTGCAGCTCAACCTTCCAGTTACGCCCATCTACGATATAACTATCAAGGACAATGACCTCGTAATAGCCACACATGGCCGGGGGTTCTGGGTTCTGGATCAATTCGGATCACTCCGTCAGTTAAGCACTGAAGTCACGCAATCCAAAGCGTTTATGTTTCTTCCTGCGCCAGCCTATAGGATTCGAGATGACTTTGGCACCTCAACCCGGCCAGTAGGACAAAATCCGCCCACGGGTGCAGTGATTGACTATTGGTTGGATGGCGACTCCGCCAGCACCGTTACTGTTGAAATTCTTGATTCGGCAGGAGCGCTGGTGCGGCGATTTTCCACCGCAGCAGCAGCCCCGGAAGACACGGGTACGCCCTACAGCAAATCGACTTTCTTGACGCAATGGGACGGTCTGAATCGATTTGTTTGGGACCTGCGCTATCCCGGTGCTGTATCGATTCCAGGTCAGGTCGCATTCTGGCATGCACCAAAGGCT
>Ga0163153_10005489_pt1 | contig 14941 bp, 24 predicted proteins | sample OliLakLV19MP6IB1_FD_148629 | JGI IMG/M metagenome (GOLD analysis project Ga0163153, IMG submission 148629) | Freshwater microbial mat bacterial communities from Lake Vanda, McMurdo Dry Valleys, Antarctica - Oligotrophic Lake LV.19.MP6.IB-1 | ecosystem: Environmental > Aquatic > Freshwater >... | reverse complement strand
TAGCGATCACGCCGCTCATTAGATCGCGCTTGCGCAACGCCTGCGATCCAGACCATCCGCCAAAAGAGTAAAGAGCGCCTTGCCAGTACGCGTAGCACGCATCGCCCTGACCCTGACCCGGCGAATAGGGCTGCGTATACGCCGCGCTCGCAAGAGCAAATTTTAGATCGCCTGTTTGGCTGTAGGCAACCGGAGCGCCGGCGCCGATCCACACACACGCACGATCAGTGTCGTAGCACGCGCCATAATTCTCTCGCGCGCCGATGTCATATCCGATCCCTGACGACGCTGACGTTTTGGTCCATAGCCCGGTCGCGGCTGACCACGTAAACGATCCGTGTTGAGCATCCTGTGCGTTGCTGCCCCACGCTGCCCACAGTCCGCCTGGGATCACTACCGGGCGCCGAAAGTAGGCGCCAAACATCCCGCCGTTGCCAACGTCAACGCGCGCCCACGTAGCGACGCCGCTCGGTGGCGGTGGCGGTGGCACCACTACAGGATCGGCAGGCAATCCCTGCGCGCTTGTCAGCGCTGCCTGCAACAGCCCAACGACTTGGGCCTTCGTTGACATTACGGCGCCGCGTTCGCTAGCGCCAATGCTTCCGCGCGCGCTGCGTCGCCAGCCGTATCCGCAGCCTGCTCCTGCACATCCGCCGATTGAGCCTCTTCGATCTTAGCCTTCATCGCGTCGATCACATTGCGTCGATCGGTGGCGAGCGTGTTGGCCGTCGTCAGTTGCGCCTGCAGCGCCACAATCTGCGACGATTGATCATCAAGGTCCTGCGCGGCGATAAGCGCAGCATTGACCGCAGCGACGACTTCGGCTTTAGTGGTTGCCATCTGCAATCCTTCGCGAAAATTAAGTGCCGAGGGCCGAAGCCCCCGGCGGTGCGTGTTACTTCTCGTCGGCAGGCTTCTTCTCGTCGGCCTTCGGCTCCACCGGGTTGTCCGCAAAGTACGCGCCCGAGGCGATGCACTCGCGCGCATCGACCGGCTCGCGTTCGACGACGTTGCCTTCCTTGTCGTAGATCTTCATGGCTACTTTTTCGCGATGAAGGCGGAGTAGTTGATGCCCGTGGCGATAGTGCCGGCCACCGTCGTGTGCAGGCGCACATAACGGAAGATGGTCCCTTCGAGCTCGTTGCGGAACGGCAGAATCTTCCGCCCCGTCGTGGTGTCGGCATCGGCCGGCGCCGGGTTGTTGCCCAGAACCATTCGGGCGAGTTCCACGCTGGCCGAGTCCATCGCGGCGACGTTCGATCCTTCGAGCGAAACCGTGTAGATCTCGTCTCCGGTCGCAACTTCGAGCGCGGTCACATCGATGACGATGTCGGCATCCATAAAACCGGGGCCAATGTCAAGGATCAGGCTTCCCGCTGCCGATGTTGCGACGAGCCCCGCGGCTTTGAGGATCAGCTCTGCATCCAGGGTCTTGCTGCTATAGAGAGGCATGCTCCTGCTCCTTTAGGCGACAACGGCGAGGTCGCCGATGTGTTGAAGACGAGTCACGGCGCGGCCGTGGAAGATGGCCATGCCCGAGTACCACTCGACGCGCGTGCGGTACACCGGGGCGGACTGGAGTTCCCCCAGGTCATAGGCCTCGATGGTTCCGTTCTGGATGCCCGAGAGCATTCCCTCGCCGAAGCTCACGACGTAGATCGATGAGGACGTGGCGGTGCCGGACGATGACGCTTCCGTGAAGCCGAGGATCTCGGTTTCCGCTTCGTCGAGATCGACGGTCAGGATCGGCAGGTCGTTGTACATCGTGACCCGGCGGCCGAAGGCATCCTTGTCGTAGGTGACGTATCCGCCCACTGCCGTGGCACGGGCAGCGGTCGTCAGACGGCGCACCATTGCGCGGTTCATGATCAGGTGCGTCGCATTCAGCGTCTGATCGATCGCCTGGTCGAGCTTGGCGAGCGACAGCGCAGCGCCGTTGGCGGTGTTGCCGGCGGAGATGAGCTGGTTGCCCGTTACGCGGGCTTGCAGGCCGTCGAACTCCCGCGGGCTCGTGCTCGTGTCGCCCTTGAAGAATTTCTTGGTCCATTGCAGCGACAGCGCGCGGACCTTCATCGCTTCGTGCACCGAGCGCTGATTCGCGCCCTGCGTCTTGACGATGAAGCGATCCACGTCAAGCTCTCCGCCGGCAATGTACAGCGGCTCCGTCAGCGGGTTGAGCACGCCCATGCTCGGCGTGTATGTCTCATTGACGCCACGGAAGCCGACGCCGGGCATGAGCGCTTCGCGGCTGTATTTCAGCGCGTTCCCGGCGATGTTGATGAATGGCAGGTTGGCGAGGATGTCGGACGAGCCGGCATACATTTCGATGATCGCGGAACGGATGACGTTACCGGTCTCCAGTTTCGCGGCCTCGACGAGGGTGAGTGCGGACAAGGTGATGCTCCTTTAGGTTTTCAGCCCCTGTGCCCGCGCAGCATCAAGCCGTGCGGTCGGGGACAGTTTCATGAGTTCGGCATTGGTGGCTCCACCACCCCCACCTGTTGCGCCGCCCCCGTTGTTCGCGGGTGCGCCGATGAAATGCTTGGCCTCTTCGCCCTTGGCCCATTCGCCGAAAAAAGCGTCGATGTCTTTGTCGCCGATCTGACCCTTGCGAGCGCCATCGGCCTCCACTACTTTGGCCTGCGTGAGGTACTTGGCCTTCACGAAGTCCATGTACTCTTTCTTCACGCCAGCCTTGATGAGAGCGTCGGAAATGCCGCGATCAACGAGCAGCGTGTGGTTCGCCAGCTGCTCGGCAGCGGTCGAGTCCTGCGCGGCCTTCAGGTCCTTCTCGGCCTTGGCGCGCGCCTTGTCGGCGTCCTTCAACTTCGTTTGCGCGTCGTCACGTTCGGACTCCACGCGCGTGAACTCTTCCGGGGTGATCGTTTGCCCCTTCCGCGCCGTTTTCAGTTCAGTGAGCAGCTCCTTATTCTTCGTGGAGAGGCCCGACGTAGCTTCCTCGACGGCGGTGGTGATGGCGGCTTTGACTTCCGGGTCGTTCAGGTCAATCGACATGGTTCTATCCCTCAGGGATTATTTGCGGCTCAGCCGCCGAAGCGCCGCTGCAACTCTTCGAGGGTGAGCTCGCGCCCGGTCCCGTCGAGAAGCTGCTGCAGCGTAATTTTTCCGTCCCTCCACATCTCGGCGCGACCTTTGCCGAGGAGGTCGTCGGCGAATGCGGGCGGCTTGGATCGAAGCCAATCCGCGAAGGTGATGTCTGCGGCTACCTGCCCGTCCATCGACGCGCGCGTGCCAGCGGCGACCTCGTCTCTATCGAGGCCCAGCTCGCGGAAGGTCTTGGTGACCGGAATCAATGTCGAGCGGCAATTCCAGTGCCTCGGCGGCCCCCCGTTGAACGGTAGCGTGGTCCCGCGGATCGGCTCGCCGTTCAAGTCCCAGACCGCGCCCGCATAGGCCACGCACACCGGCGTCGTGCGTCCGTCCAGCGTCGATAGCTGCTGCACACCGGCAATCACGTCAGCGTTGGCGCGGTAGGTCTCCAGTCGCGCCATATTGCTCACAGTGGCCACACTTGAGCGCACCAGCGCTTCAGCGTTGCGCCTGGCCACCGGCATGATTCCGGGGATGCCGCGCGCGGGGGCGCCACGAATCCGGCGCACCAGCTGCGCGATGGTCTCGTTCTGGGCGAGGCCGAGGCGCATCTCCATACCGAAGCGGAACGCCAGGTCCTGCGACTGCCGGGACCACCATGCGGCCGATGGGGCGCCTTGGATCAGTAGCTCCGTGGTCAGTAGCTGCAGCGTGCGCGGGTCGGCGATCGCGTTGACCAGCGAGACGCCGACCAGACGATTGATCGATGCCGCGATGAACACCGACTCGGCTTGCATCAGCTCGAAGGCTTGGTCGGCCACCATCGCGGCGATGGTCCGGTAATTGGTGGCGAGGTAGCCTTGCACGTCGGCCAGAAGTGCGTTCAAGCGAGCCCGCGACGCGGCGGTGATGTCAGCGGCCACGATGCGGGTGATCAACTCGTCCTGCATCGCCACCAGCAGCCGCGCCACGTCGCGCCGGTAGCTGGCGTCGACGCGCAACAGGCCGATGGCCCGGCGCAGCAGCTCGTCAAGAAGCTGGTCGGAGAGGTTGCCCACTCAGGCGCTCATTCCTCGGCCTGCAGCAGCCCACCCATCGGCGGCGCGCCGGCGATCTTGGCCTCCTCGTCCTCAAACTGCGCGGACGCGCGGATGATCTCGCCGCCCTTCAGGTTTTCGAACAGCGTTTCCTTGCTGATGGCGCCCTGCATCCAGCCGGCCACCAGCGCGGTGAGCTGCTCCGGCGTCATCGTGATCGGGTAGAAGTCGGTATTCAGGTCGATCTTCACCTCGCCCGCGGCGCCCGACCAATCGGCGACGATGTTGACCGCCTTGGTTAGCGCCCGCCCGCAACTGATGGCGAGCGACGCGAGAACGCTGGCCTCTCCAGCACGGTGAATCGCCGCCGTCTCTGCTGTTTCCGTTGCCCTCTTCTCCGGCGCCAGCATGCGAGCGCCCTGAGCGGCCATGCGCTCCTCATCCTCACGAATCGCGTCCTTCAGTGCGGTCAGGCCTTGGCCCGTGAACTCCAGAAACGTGGCGGTCGCAGTCGGATCAGGAAACACCCACGCGGTCGTGCTGCCGATGTAGAGCTTTTCTGTGTTGCCGTTATCGTCTTCCGTCGCGTTGTACCCGCTGACCACCGCTGTCGGCAGCCCGGTGAAGTGCAAGCCATGGCGGTAGTCGGCCATCATCTTGTAGTGGTCGATGTTGGTCTGCACCAAGTCCAGCAGCGGCGGCTTGCACGCCGTTGGCGTCAGGTCACGCACGCCGAAGAACACAAACGGGATTTCGGTGAGCGGTGCGCCGTTCTTGAGTGGGACGATCGTGCCGCCCACCTGTTGCCACTGGTCTTTGCCGCCCTCCTTGACCTTCTGGAAAAGCCGCACCTGGTACTGCGCGCCGACCAAGTCGAGCACGCGAATCTGCGGGACATCTTCGGTGGTGAACTCGTCCTTGGCTACCTCGGCCGCCTCCATGAGCCGCACCTGGATTAGCGTCATGCGGTTGCCGATGCGCTCCTGCTTCCAGTCGAGGATGCTTTCGGCGGCATAGCCGACCATGAACGGGCGATTGCCTGAGGCTTCTGCCTCTGCCTTGGTGGCCGGAGCACCGTCGACGCGGGGGAAGTCCACCAGCACGCCGTAGCGGCCGACGCTGACCACCTCTTCGACCACGATCTCGGCGAAGGCCACCAGCGGCACGCCGGTCATGGTGATGTCGTCGAGGACGGCCTTCAGGGCTTCGGGCACCTTCATCATCGGCGGCTTGCGGAACACCATGCCGACGAGGCCCTCGACCGTGCGTGCGGTCGCGTTGAACAGCAGCGCGCGCGCCACATAGGCGTCGTACTCTGCCTGGTCCTGATCCTTGAGCCGCGGCAGGTAGCGCTCGCCCGCCTTGTGCACGGCATCCTGGCCAGCGGTCACGTCGCGGCAGCGCAGCCACTGAGGCGCGCGCACAGCGTATTCCTTGTTGGTGGCGTCGACGCCCATGGGTTCAAACTCCGGAGATTTTTACGTGTTGGACGGATTGCGGTGCGACCGGGAATTCCGCCACGACGTAGTAGCCAAGACCATCGGAGATATGGGTTAGGCGAGCGTCCGCCTTTTTGTCGATTTCGCCCGAGCCTCCAGCAAGCAGGCGCACGCCCTCGAGGTCGCGCACTACGTTCGGCGCTTTGGCCGGGTCCACCATCATGCGTATCGTTTCGTTGCCGCTCAGCAGCCGCGTGTTCATCGCGTTGATACGTGCCCGCTCAGCGGGGTTGGCCGATGGGACGCGGTAGCTCACGCGCCCACCGAATGACTTGAACTCAGCCCGGATCAGATCCCAATCGGACCCTTGCACCTTGGCGCTACCGCGCGAGCCGCCGGTGGCGTCGCCATAGCAGCGCACCATGCCCTGATGGTTGACCCAGTCCTGCACCAGCTTCCGGCACACCGCCGGCGTGTTGCTGTTGCGCGGGATGTAGACTTCGCCGATGATGGCGGTGCCGATCACGGGCCGATTCAGGTCGATCACCCCGCCCGGGCCGTATTCGTAGCATCCGGGCAGTTGCAGTTCCTGGCACACCGCGGCAACCCCGGGCTCGACGTTGAAGTCGAAGCAGAAGATCAGCGGCGCTTTCGGGTTATAGAGCGCGGCGAGGCCGACCTTGGTATGCTTGGCCTCGCTGAACGGGTAGTAGCACCGGCCCTCGAAGTTGACGAAGCTGGCCTCATACTCTTGCGCGAACACTAGCGGGTCGAGATCGCGGCGCGCGCTCTCCACTTCGGCCGCGTCGAGGATTTCGGCGCTGTGCCAGGTGAAACCATCCCACTCGGGATCAGCGCCACTGGTGGCGCGCTTCCAGAGGTCGTAGTAGTGGTTGCGGCCTTCGGGTACGCCGATGAGCCAGCACCAGCCCTTGCGGTCGGACAGCGCGGGCCGGACGTTCTCGCCCCACGCGCCCGGCTTCATGTTCGCGAACTCGTCGAGCACGCCGCCATCCCACGGCCGGCCCTCGATCCGCTCGGGCTTGTCCATGCCGACGACGTGGACCTCGGCGCCGTTGACCAGCGTGATCACCAGCTCGGTCTCGCGCGGTGCGCCGCGCATGAGGTGCCGCGGGAGCATCGCCTTCAGGTCAGCCCAGTAGATTGCCTTGGCCTGGTCGCGCGTTGGCGCGCCAGCAAAGAAGCGTGGATCGGGCGAGCCGAAGGCGGTGCACATCGCTTCGACCAGGCGCCGCTTCGCGATCTCGGTCTTGCCCGAGCGTCGGCCGGCAGGTACCACCTTGAACCGCGCCGGGCTTTCGCGGAGCCGATCCTGCTCGGGATGCGCGCGTAGCGGGTAGAGCCTAGCTGGTGTTGGTCGCACGCGACGCCTGCGCGATGCGCTGCAACTCGGATGCGGCCTCGTTCACGTCACCCAATTCCGGTTCCGTTACGCGCTTCCAGCGCTTCGGCTGGCGGTTCTGCAGCCACCATTGCGCCGCTTGCGTGTCCGGCGGGTAACGCTCGATGATCGGCGTCAACTTCACTTCGCCCTGGTAGGACGTAACGTGCACGGAATCGTGCTCGTAACCCATGGCCCGCTCGTACAGGCGACTGGCGACGTTGGCATCGGCGATAACACCACCGCGCGCGCGAGCCTCCGAAAAGGCGTCGTGCTCGTTCATCCACCGGTAGAAGGTATCCGGGCTGATGTCGAGGACATCGGCCATCTCTTCGTTGGTGCATCCGAGCTTGGCGAGCTTTTCCACCACTACGCACATGGTCGGGTTGTATTTGGTTGGGCGCCCCACAAGAGCACTCCTTCGCCGGCTCAGCCAGCGGTAGAAAAGAAAAAGCCCGGCGTTCAATCCGGGCAGGAGGACCGGGCGTCAGGAGGAGCGACGACCAGTATCGGGAATGCAAAAAGCCACCGCTGGGGGTGGCTGTACGAATCGTTTGGAGATGCGGCGGCGCTGGGCGGTTGATCTGCTTGCGCGGATTGTCATGCCATCAGGGCGCTGCATGCGTTGACCTGATGGTTCGAAGTATATGTCGGCTTTTGTCCGATTGTCAAGTAGGACGAACACCTACCCAGTTGAGCCCGGACGACGGCCATGGTGGTGGCATCGGTGTCGGTGAGCATTCGCAGCATCAGGTAGAGCTTGGAGTCGAGGGCCACATCCCACTCCCCCATGAACCTGCGGCGGGAGTTGTTGCTGAAGCGGCGCAGGCCGGACTCCCGGCAGATGGGGCAGCCGAGCCAGCGTTGGCCGAGCATGTAGCCGCGGCGCCCACCACAGATCCGGCAGTTGGGCTCGGTCCATTCGTAGACGGCGAGCATGGCCAGGCGGCAGGTTTTGGCGGTCGCGGCCCACCGGTACCGGTGCATACAGTCGTGGACGAGGTATTGGGCGACGTGGCGGGCAGCGTCGTCCTGGCGGCTGTAGGCGTAGCGCCAGAGAGCGCGGCCGAGGGGTGGTGCGGAGGCGATGGCGGCGACGATATCGGCGGGGCCCTCGACGTGCGCCTGCATGGCGAGGTTCTGGGCGGACAGTGCGGCCCCGGCGAGCTCGCGTAGGCTCACGTCCAGCGCTTCCCAGTGTCCAGGTAGTCGACCCGCGTGAGCTTGCAGCCGGGGAATGTAGCGCGGACCTCGGCCAGCCATGCCGCGAACTCGGGATACTTGGCGCGGTTCTCGTCGCGGGTAGGCTGTGCGGCCTTGGCGCGGGCACCTATGGCGAGGACGCGGGCGGCGAGGTCGCTCATCCCGCCACCCACGCCTTGAAGCGCTGCCACACTGATTCATGCGGCACCGAGTCCCATTTCGGCACCGGCGGCGCATGCTTGACGCCAAAGATGTAGGCAAGCGCCACCTCTTCGGCTTTCGCCAAGTCTCGCTCGAGACGCTTAATCGTCGCGCGCTGCCGCTGGCATAGCTTCGTCAGCCGGATTACTTCGCGCGCGGCGGTCATGTGGTGAGCCACCGCTTGACGCGTGTCCACATGGACTCATGCCCCCCGCAGCTTCGCCGTGAACTGCGCCAGTTGCAGGCGCACCTTTTCCGGCATCGGCGTAGCGGCGGAAGGCAGTGCCAGCACGTTGTCCGGCACAGGTGGAAGCAACAGCGCCATGTGCGATTGCGTGATGCGCCCCTTGCGGTGTGCGTGCTCGAGCGCTTCCGCGCGCTTTCGCTTGTCGCTTCCCAAGCTCGGCGTCCATACCGCTGGCCGCATCTCCCCTCGAGCGTGGGAGATGGCTTTTTCGTAGTGCTCGAGGAACGCTGACCGCGCCGCGATCACCTGCTTTTGCTCGAGCAACGGCAGCGCTGACCCGAAGGCTTCGGCCATTTCCTGCGTCCACACGACGGACCCCGCTTCGTCCTGCGGGATCATGGCCCATGCCTCATTCGGTCCAGGCCGGCCGTCGTCCAGGCGCTCGAGCACCGCCGAGATGGTCAAACGCCCCCGCAGCTCGCGGCGGCATAGCGATAGCGCTTGCAACACGCTGGCAATGGGATACCGCTGCAAGTCCTCCGCCATGATTCGAGCGGCAGGCTTGGAAAGCTCCGTTCCGGTCAATTCCGCCGTGACCGCCAGCGCGTCAAGCAGCGACTCCCGATCATCCCGTGGTGCCATTGCGCCCCTCCTCCTTGAGTTCGGCAAAGGTGTTGCCGAGCGTTTGCGTCCGGTCGATTTGGCGGGCTTGGGTGTCGGTCACGGTTCGATTCGTGGCCCATTCCGTTCGCAGCTTTTCGCAGTGATGCAGGAGCAGCCCAACGCTGTGCATTTCTCGGACGTATCGCTGCCCGTTGTGGCGGACGTAGAACCCGGCCACCTGCGGGGCGTCATCGGCCCCCAGCCGCCCCACGACATGCGCCAATTGCCCGTTGACCGTGGCATTGCGTACCGGGTCCGCGCCATACCGGGCGAAGTACGCCCCGGCATAGGCGTCCCACACGGCCCCGGTGGGGGCGGGTTCTCGCGCGCGTATACGCTTCGGTGGAGATAACGTTTTTGGTTTTGCAGTAGAAACCGCAATAGCAGTCTCAGGGGAAGCAACTGAGCGAAGCGAGGTTGCTTCTAAGTCGTCTCCGCCTTCGACTACGCCTACGACTAAGTGTTCATCTGCTATCTCTTGCAAGCATTTGCTATCAACTGCTGTAGGCGAAGGCCATTTGCTAGGCGATCTAGTCTGTTGCTGGAACTTGACGATCTCGAGGTACTGCTTACCTTCCAACTCGTAGTGAAGGATCAAACCGGCCTTCTGGCACGCAGCCATCCAACGGGAAATGTCCGCCACACGTACAAGGTCGGTTTGCAGTGGGTAGCAGCGAGAACGCAAAAGTTGCAGATTAGCTTCCGCCCGCCCATAGTCGTCAACGATAGACATGAGACGACGGTAAAAGACCTCCTCCGGCCAGCCAAGAAGCGCCATCTTTTCGCTGCTGAGAATCGCGTCACGAATGATTCGATTCGGCATTACGCTTCCTGCCTAACCCGCTGGCAAGGCAAGCCAGCCATGTCGCGGATGATGTGATGGGAAGAACGCGGGTCATCTTCCCCAAGCACCAAAAACTTGCCGGGTATGCGACACACGGTCCAACCCGCTTCTTGCATGTCCTGATCTCGAGCGGCATCCTTGGCGGCGTCGTGCCATGCCTTGCCGTCGCACTCGAGCACCAGCTTTTTCCACGGATCTGCAAAGTCCGCGAAGTAGTTCAGAATCGTATACTGCGGGAACATTTGCAGCCCAAGCTGCCGAATCGAGAACCAAGCGTCCTCCTCGATAGGGGTAAATATTCGCGTCCAATCCACGATGTAGGGGTCATACTCGCCACGAGAAACGTGGTCGGCATTGAGATCATGGATTTTGGCAATGCGCGTGAAATATCCGCTGAGGTCGCCAGCATCCCGCGCCGCAAGCGCACCTTCAAACAGTATCTCGAGCGCACCGTTGAATTCGATGCGCTTCAGGATGTCGCAATGCAGAACGTGGCGGAACGTCATACCGAGTACACCTTTCCGCCGCTGGCCCCATGCCCACGTCGCCGCGCGCACGTCCCGACCACTCGCGCGCCGATCTTCGTCAGCCGCTTAAATACGGCTCCGAAGGCACGCAATTCCTGCGGCGCATGTCCGGCAGCCACCGCCGCATCGGTGAGCGCCTCGCCGCTTGTAGGGCCATGGGCGACGAGGTAGGCGTACATGTAGGCGGCCGCGTGTACCGTGAATCCTGGCGCGGCGTTCTCGGCCTTCACCTGAGCGCGCTGCATAGCTTTGCGGCCTTGTTCCTGTGCCCAATCAAGCTGCATCTGCACAATCCACCTCCGCCCACGAATGACGAGACTTTGCCAGCGCCCATACGTTGACGCCGGTGCGCTCGATTAGCTTGTTGATGTGCGATACCTGCGTGCCGTGCAGCCGCTCGAATGCACGCACGTTCAGATCCATGGAGTCCGGTAGAATCCGGTGATGGTCGGGACAGGCTGGCAACACCAGCCAATCCATGTACGCCAACTTGCGCCCCTTCGCTTTGACGCCAGTTATCGGCGTGATGCTGCCGCCGTGACAGTGCGCGATCTCGGCAGGCCCGCCGCAGACGATGCAGCCCATCACCGCGACTTGCGACCAGTAACGGTAGACTTTGGCGGTGGCCACTATGCCGGCCTCACATCAACGCGGACATGCCCAAGCCGATCATCGTCAACCGTGACCAGCAGCTCGCGCATGTACGTCAGCGAGTCGTCGGCCAGGTATCCCGCCTTCACCAGCGCATCGAGTAGCGACTTGAGCGCGTTGTCAGCATCGCGACGACGCGCATCCGGGGGCGACATATGGACGTGCAGCCGGTAGCGGCCAAGGATCGGCGCGTAGCGGGCGCAGAGATCGGCCACGATGGCGCGGTAGGTGAGAATCTCGGGCCGCAGGTAGTGACTGCCCTGCGCGTGCCGCACCGCGCTGTTGCCGGACGGCGGCCAGGGCAGGGTAATAGGTGGACTCGCTGCACGGCTGTCGTTGTGGCGCACATCGCCCGGCCCTATCCCGGTCCCAGGTCTGCCACCGACGCGCTCCGGGTTAGGGGCGCTTGCCGCATCCGCTTTCGTCCGTTGATCGATATCCACCGCCGCCGCTGTCTTGGCGCAGTCAGTCGTCCATACCGTGTTGCGGGCGCATTGCGCCACGTACAGGGCTGTCATGTGGGCGTCGTGTTCGCGTGCCATCAGGCAAACATCCGCGCTTGCCGATAGGCGTTGTCGATACGCTCGCATGCGATCTGAAAGTAGCGCTCCTCAATCTCGATGCCGATGAACTTGCGCCCAAGGTTCGCGCACGCTACGCCCGTCGTGCCGCTGCCCATGAATGGGTCGAGGATGGATTTAGACTGCGGTGCAAGCTCAATACACCAGCCCATGAGAGCAACCGGCTTCTGTGTCGGGTGTTGGCGATCTTCTTTTTGCGACATAACTTCTTGCAGCATTCCCATCCATCGCCATTTAAATTTACGAACGGCGCGCGGGTAATTACTCCAGGCTAATTCGCAATCGGCGTACCCGTTGTCCCCGTTGTCCTTGTCCCAAACAAGCCAACATGCGGACGGGTCAAACCTAAAATAATTGCCGCCCCATACCGCCGCCCATGATCCCGCAGACACGCAACGATCAAGCAACGCCTGATCGGGCGGCGTCGCGTCCCAATTCCCCACGCCATAATCTTTGGAAGGCGCGGCGGCAGACCCGTGTTGCTTGTTGGCGCGCAAATTGCGATCAGCGCCAATCCCATAAGGCGGGTCAGTAATCACCGCGTCCACCTTGCCCAGCGTCGGCAGGATGTCCAAGCAATCGCCAAGAATCAAGGTGGCATCGCCGATGGTTACGATGTCGGCCATTAGTAGCGCGCTCCCTTTACCGAGCGCAGCGGCGGCGGGTCGTCGTCGATCTGATGTGCGCGGATGGAGAGCGCTGGCACATCCGCGGGAATGATCTGCCGGAGCAGGTCGCCCTTCGGCGCCACGCGCCAGCAGCGCACGGCATCCCCCTCGACGCGCGTCGTGAACGCATAGGCTGGGTATCTCCTACGGAATCCGGCCGCGCACGCTGAGATGTTCGAGCGGTGATCCTCGATCGATTTGCCAGCGGGAAGCGGTGCCAGGAACGATTCGCCGATCTCCATCTCCGCGAGCGGGTAGAGCATTGCGTGTTTGGTCCGCCGCACTGGCAGCGGCACGCCCTTCTCGATCTTGATGGTCAAGGTGCGTCCTCGAAGGTAAGCGGCTCTGGCTGCAGGGCGTCTGGATCAACGCTGATGCCGATGGCCGCGTACTTCCGCAGCTCGGCCAGATAGGCGGGCCGGTGGCATTCGACGTCGATCGGTACGGGCTTGTGGTCGATCGCGGTGAGCAGCTGCGCGACGCGATCACCGTACTTCGTGAGCCATTCCGAGAAGGTGGACTCGCTGATCCCGAGGGTCTTGGCGACGTGGCCATGGCCCCTGCTCCGAATGGCGGCGAAGATTACCGAACGAGAATTCGTGGTCCTTCGGTCGAGCATCGGCGATGCTCCGTCAGCCATGAAGCCCGCCTATACTTCCGACCATGAGCGACGCCCGCATCCGCGTACTCGAAGCGCAGCTGGCCGCTGTCGAGGCCAAGCTCACCAAGCAGGCGCGCATGACCGCCGACACGCTGGGGCTGTGCGCCATGCTGATCCGCCTGATGGCGATGGAATCCCCCGCGGCGCGCATCCAAATCGGCGAGGTGCTGGCCGAGATGCAACGGAGCGTCGACCCGATCACCGCGCAGATGGCGCGGACGATGGCCGAGGGGCTGAAGCCGAAGGGGTAGGTCATGCGGCGGCCGCGCTTGTCGTTGGTTCAGCCCCGCGGTACAGGTCGGGGCGCAGTTGCTCCCGCGGTACGCCCGTCAGCCGCTCCAGCTCGACCACTCGTTCGGCAGGAACCTTACCCCGCGAACGCCAAAGGCGTACCGCTTCGTCCGTGAGCCCTAGAGCCTTGGACACGGCGCCTATCCCACCACCCTTTTCAAGGGCCTCTCTGATGACGGATTCGGATGACATGCCGCCCATTATGCCAAATCAAACTTGGCATCGTCAACAACTTTCGCTTGCGATGACAACCCAAGGACTTGTTGGCAATCTGGCGGGTATGGCCGCTAACGACGAAAAAGCCAACAAACACTTCGGGGAATCCGTGCGCCTGGCCATGCGCCGCTCTGGTGTGACGATTAAGGACATCGTTCAGGAGCTGGGCGTATCGCGCGAAACAGTTCGCCTATGGCGACAGGGGGAAAGCGTGGCGAGGGACGACAATCTGAAGCGCCTAGCGAAGATGATCGGCGTCACGCCGTCCGATCTTCGCTACGAGAAAGACCGCGCACCGACGCTGCCACTCGCCCAGGGGGAGCACGTCACGGACGAAGATGAGCTCGCGCTGCTGCGCGCGTATCGCGGGCTTAAGAAGGGATGGGCTCGCCAGGCGTTGCGACGCCGGGCGGTCGAGCTGCTCGAAGAATTCGGCGAACCAGGCGTACAAAGCCCCTTCGGCAAGGGTCGCGGGAACGGCACCCAATGAAGCTGGCGCTAGCACTGTTGGCTGCCGCCGGAGTCGCGCAGGCCCAAACGCCGCCACTTGAATTCAAGGGCGTGCAGCTGGGCGCCGCCGTGGCTGACCTTAAGGCCACGATGCCGCAAATTTCCTGCAGCGACTCGATGTGCCGCCTATCGCCTTGGGACTACGCGCGCAAGCAGTGCCCTGGGACGGACCAGCGACACTTTGACTGTATGTCATCGTTTATCGAGCCGCTTAAATTCGGCCCCGCCATCCCGACCAATTACACCGTCATGCTCCGCGACGGCTTGGTCATGTCGGTTACGATCCGTTTTCCATCAGTGACTTTCTCCCAGATGGTCCTCGCACTTTCCGAGAAATACGGCGCGCCGACCACGGATCGTGTCGAACCCGCGCAAAACGCCGCCGGCGCGACCTTCGACAATCGTGTGGCAACGTGGGAACGCCCTGACGGCCGCATCAAAGCCGAGCAGCTTTACCTCACGCGCGAGACGTCAGGAGTATCGATCCACGATGCCCGGCTCACCGCCGCATGGGCGTCCGAGCGCGCGACGAAGGCGAAAGCGTCCTCCAAGGGGCTGTAGCCCCTCTCCCTGACGTCCCCGGCAATTTCACCTGACCGTTCGTCGGCCAGCGATTCTGCACGTCCGCTAATGCCAATATTTACTTGTTGACAGCCAAGTTTCTCTTGGCATATTATTGACCCATCGTCTGGGCGACCAGCGATAGGAAGCAAACCGGCGGCCCAAGTCCCGGACGGGACAAAGCGATGGGCGTAGTGCAGGGGCGGAACCTCGGTAAGGCCCCACGGAATCGCGGACAGATCCACCGA
>Ga0163153_10005486_pt1 | contig 14947 bp, 8 predicted proteins | sample OliLakLV19MP6IB1_FD_148629 | JGI IMG/M metagenome (GOLD analysis project Ga0163153, IMG submission 148629) | Freshwater microbial mat bacterial communities from Lake Vanda, McMurdo Dry Valleys, Antarctica - Oligotrophic Lake LV.19.MP6.IB-1 | ecosystem: Environmental > Aquatic > Freshwater > Lake... | reverse complement strand
ATCCGTGGATGAACCCGCCTTTGACGCCGCCACCCGCCAACAATATGGAAAAAGCCAGATGATTGTGATCGCGCCCATTGTTGACCGCCAGCGCGGCGCGGTTCTCCAAGACGGGAGTGCGGCCAAATTCGGTTCCAACGACAACCAGGGTGTCGTTCAGCAGACCGCGCGCTTTCAAGTCGTTAATGAGGGCGGCGATCGGCCGGTCGGCTTCAAACGCCAGCTTTTTGTGCTCCATGATATCGGCGTGGCTGTCCCAGTTGAGCCCTTTGTTATCGCAGAAATACACTTGCACGATGCGAACACCGCGTTCGACGAGCCGGCGCGCCATCAGGCAGCCGTTGGCAAAATCCCCCTGCCCGTACTGCTCCCGGGTTGCCTTCGTTTCCTTGCTGACATCGAACGCTTCCGGCGCCTCGGTCTGCATGCGAAAGGCGACTTCCATCGCATGAATTCGGGCTTCCAGTTCCAGGTTGTTCTCCCGGCCGCGCAGATGCATCCGGTTGAGTTCTTCCAAGGTCTGAATCTGCCGCTGCTGGTCGGACAGACTCGCGTGCCGTGCATTGGTTAGAAACTCGATCATCCGGGCCGGATCGGTGGCGTCGTCGCGAATGAGTGCGCCCTGATACACTGCCGGTAGAAATGCGGAACTCCAGAGCGGTGAGCCGATGGATGGCGGTCCCGGGCACAGCACCAAGTAACCCGGGAGGTTCTGATTCTGGGTGCCCAAACCGTAGGTGAGCCACGAGCCGAGCGAAGGACGGCCCATTTGCAGGGTGCCGCAATTCAACATCAGCATGGAGGGTTCGTGCGTCGGGGTTTCGGTGTACATCGACCGGACGACACAGAGGTCGTCGGCGCACTGGCCAACCAAGGGAAAGATCTCGCTCACTTCAAGACCGCTTTGCCCATACTTCTTAAACTTGAAGGGCGACCGCATGAGATTGCCGGTGGTGTTCGACGTGGCCGGATTCCCACCTGGCAGCGGCTTGCCATGGTACTTGTCGAGCATCGGCTTGGGATCGAAGGTGTCCATGTGCGAAACACCGCCGTTTAGAAAGAGAAAGATTACGTTTTTGGCCTTCGCCGGATAGTGCGGCGCTTTGACGCTGAGCGGGCCTGGAGCGGGAGAGGTAGCGGCCTGAAGCAGCGACTCGCCGGTCATCGCTGAAAGTCCGACGAGTCCGAAGCCGCCGCCGATACTTTGCAATACCCCGCGGCGGGTGGTTGGCGCATTAAAACCTGAGTGGCATTCGTTCATGTGTTAGCCTCATCAATCCAAATAGCTAAATTCATTGGAGGCCAGGAGTATCTGGGCATACTCTTGCCACGGTCTAGGGCTCTGGAGAAATCCAAGCCCGATTCGCACTTCAGCTTCTGTCGCCGGGCGGCCATACAGTAGCCGGTAGGCTAGCCGTATCCTGGCGGTATTGTCCTTGCGAGCTTCCCGGAGGAGACGCGCGGCGAGCATGTTCGACTGCTCGAGAATCACCTTGCTGTTCAGAAAGAACAACTGCTGCGAAGGCACATTGGTTACACTGCGCCTTTCACTGCTGATGATGGCGTTGGGAAAGTCGAACAACACCAGCATGTCGTCCGGCTTCACGCGGCTGATCCTGGCATACACGGTGCGCCGATGGTTGGCGGCATTCAACTCCTGTGAGGGGCCGCCCACGCTTGCATCGAGCGCGCCCGATACGAAGAGAAGCGTGTCGCGCAAGGCTTCCACATCGAGGCGCTTCTGATTCGCCCGCCAGAACAGCCGGTTGTCAGGATCCTTTAAGAAATGCTTCTCGCTGTATTCGGTGCTCAGTTGGTACACCGACGAAAGCATGAGTTCACGGACCAGGCCTTTGACGGACCCTTCCCGCTGACTGAAGCGGGCGGCAAGGAATTCAAGCAGTTCCGGGTGGCTGGGACGGTCCCCACTCTGGCCGAAGTTACTTGGCGTACGAACGATACCCTGCCCAAATAGGCGCTCCCATACGCGATTCACCATGACCCGTGCGGTTAAAGGATGGGTGGCCACCGCTTCGGCCAATTCCCGCCTGCCGCTTCCCTGCGTGTATGGCGCCGGCTCACCGCCTGACAGGACTTGCAGAAACCTTCGCGGCGCATCTTCGCCAAGTTCATAGGGATTCCCGCGGATATTTACTTTCGCGTTCGTGGGCTCGGGCGATTCCTTGAGCCCCATGAAATAGGGAAACGGATCCGGAACCGCCTTTTTCAGAGTCTCCAATTCGGCACGCAACGTCTCCAGGTGGTTCCTCCATTCAGGCCGCAGGAAACGATCAAGCGCATCGCCTTCATAAATGAGAATCCCCTTGATCTCCCCCTTGCGAACTTTACGTCTGAACAGATCGCCCCACAGGACATAGCGATCTCTTTCCAGGGTCTTGCCCGCCAACAAGCCAAACGGATCGTCACCGGTGAAGCCGTTGGGCCCCAGGATCTTGGTGGGCAGCGCGATCTGACTTAGGATTTGCTGGTTCTCTTTTTCAATCCGCTTCTTGTCCGCCACTGTCTCAACGGCTAAGGATTGGAAGTCATTCGCGAACTTACGCACTTCCGCATCGGTGGCTCGCTTTGCTATTAGCTGGTTCCACGATTCGAGGTAAGGATGATCCTTGCCGGGCATAGCGAGATAGCCGATCCATCGCGCTAATGTGTCGCTGTCCAAATTCTCTTTTTGCGCGACTGCAGCGAGATCCAACTTCGCGGGTCCAGCCACCTGCCACGCGCCCATCAGGTACGCGGCGATCTTTCGCGTCAGGATCTCGGCCAATTGGTCGGCGACCGTTGTGCGGAACTCTTCAATCAGCTTTTCATGCTCTTTCGTCCGCTTCAATTGCTCGTTGTAGAGTTGCACCTGCTTTTCGGGAACCAAGGGATATTCATGGTAATCGGAGCTGGCGAATACGCCCGCCAGAGCATAGTAGTCCTTAGCCGCGATTGGGTCGAACTTATGGTTGTGGCATCGAGCGCAGGCCACCGTCAGGCCCAGGAAGCCGCGCGACAGAGCGTCGATTTGCGCGTCGCGCTCGAAGGCTCTCGCTTCCATTTCCTTTGCGACGTCGTAAAACCAGGGACCCACTCCGAAGAAACCGAGGCCGGGCTTTAGCCGGTTCGCGCCTGGTTCTTCAATCAGGTCGCCCGCTATCTGAGCTTTGACAAAGAGCGCATAGGGCATATCGCGGTTGAAGGCGTCGATCACCCAGTCCCGATAGCGCCAAGCATTGGAGTAGGATTCAACGCGGGTCCCGCGCGCATCGTCTTCCCCATAGCGCGCGACATCCAGCCAGTAGCGGCCCCAACGCTCCCCGAAATGAGGCGACGCCAAAAGGCGGTCTACAACTCGGGCGAAGGCTTGTGGAGAGGAATCGGATTGGAACTTATCGACCTCATCGGGAGTTGGAGGCAGACCGGTTAAGTCGAACGAGGCGCGCCGGATCAGCGCTCGCTTTTCCGCCAGCTTCACTGGCGGTAGACCCTGCGTCTCAAGCTTGTTGAGGATAAAATAATCGACCGGCGTGCGCGCCCAGCCATTGTCCTTCACGCTCGGCTGGGAAGGCATTCGGAGTGGTTGAAACGACCAAAACGCCCTTTGTTCCGGCCGTATTACGTAGCCCGAGACAGTCGCTGGCTCGTTCTTGCCGGGCCAGTGGGCTCCGTCCCGCACCCACGTTGTTATTGCGGCGATTTCAGAGTCCTCCAGTTTGCCCGGCGGCGGCATTTTTAGACGCTCTTGCGTGTAGCCGATCGCCTTTATAAGGAGGCTGGCGGCGGGGTCGCCGGGTACAATCGCCGGACCGGACTTTCCACCCTTCAGCACGTGTTCCAGCGAATCGAGCTGCAGTCCGCCCAACTTGGAATCCGCATGACAGGCCAGACATTTATTCGCGAAGATGGGCTGGACGAGTTTCGTGAAGAACTCCCGGGGGTCGGGTTTCAACTCATCGCCGAACGCGGGAAAGCACAGCAGGACAACGCCCACCGCCCGCAGCGATTGAAGCGCGCGTGCCTGCGAATTGCTGTCCGACTTCGCTCTCATAAGGTGTTGCATTGGGTCCTCAACCGGGCGCAGTGATCATTACTGATGATCACCTCTCAGTCTAGCTGCCACCGCGCTGCACGTCAATGTCTTGGGTGCTCACACGTGCTCAAGCCAGATCCTTCGCGGGGTCAAAAGCTGAACCTCATGTGAAACTGGATCGTTCGCGGCTCGGTTCCACCTGTCAGCTGTCCGAAATTGGAGGCCACCACGTTGGTCGCCACAGCTACAAGGTCAATGTGATTAAACACGTTGAGCATGTCGGCACGAAACTGAACCTGCACGTTTTCAAGAAACCGGAAATTTTTTGCCAGCGAGAAATCCACATTCCATCGCCCCGGCGCAGTCAATGCCATTCTTCCGATGTTCCCGGGGCGGACCGGCTGCCTGGAGACAGAATTGATCGGTACCAGAGCAAACGCGGCGGGGTTGAGATATTGCAAGCCGCTATTGAGGATCGCCCCTTTAAAATCGAGAAGAATGTCTGGACGGCTGGCTATTCTCGCACTGCTCTGGCTGATGTTGATGGGAAATCCGCTCTGGGCCCGGAAAATGGAGCTCGCCTGCCAGTTACCGAGCGTGTTTCTCAATAGCGGGGCGGAATTTGAAAAAATCGGGATCGTGTAGATCCAATTCCCGACAAAGACATGCTGCAAATCTTCCTTGGCTCGCGCACGCTCGGCTCGCATATTTGCGAAATCCTGAGTACTTTGGTTGTTTGAATAGCTGAGATCTCCATCTTGGTAACTAATGGCTTTGCCCCAGGTATAATGGACACTTCCTGTGAACCCGTGGCTGTAATGCTTCCGCAGAGAAGTTTGCCATGATGCGTATTGCGTGCTGTCGGAATTGTCCCAATATCGGCCTTGCACAAGGTTCGGATTAGGCCGAATACCCGTGAGCCGATCCGGCTGATTATACTGCCGTACTGCTAGGAATTTCCTGCCAGAAGTCCCGACGAATGCAGTCTCCAGCATCAGGCTTGCTCCTAAAGCGCGCTGAATGCCAAAGCTGTAGTTCAGCGCATAGGGCGCTTGCATCATAGTATCGGCTTGATCGCCCGAGCGGAGGCCCGCTCCGGGAGATCGAAGTAGACCGGCTGCCTGATCGATGGTGATCGGGTAACGGATTCCGAGTCGATCCAACTCAATGCTGGACGGCTGCACGCGAAAAGGAAGATCGGTACTATTGAGCGGCGTTAAGTCAAGGATGTTCGTTCCGAACGGCATGAACATCATGCCAAATCCGCCGCGGATCACGGTTTTCCCCGAGCGGTCCGGGTTGTAGGCAAAACCGAAACGGGGGCCTAAATTGATAGGGTCGCTATCGTATGGGTCATCTGCCGGACGGAAGCCGCCCCGTGAGAAAGTCGCGAAATCGGTAAATGGAGCGAAATGGAGAGCGGGGCTGGAACCGCCATCGCGTCCCTTCACCGGCATGTGGCCGAAGTAGTCGTAACGCAACCCGAGGTTCAACACCAGTCTGGGAGTCACTTTCCAATCGTCCTGTAGAAAGAAGCCAACGTTATAGGCCTTGCCTACCCATGGCTTGGTCCCAAAGTCAAACCGGGCGCTCGTCGGCGCATTATTCAATAGATCCTGCGCAGTATTGTACTGAAGTTCGCCGCCGTGACTAAGAGATTGTCCGAATGCGGCCCGGTTCAGTATGCCTCCGAACTTCAGGGAGTGGCGACCGTGTTGGACGGTTACCTTTTGCTCCATTACCCAGTGGGGCGCATCGCCAATGAAACTAATTTCCCCGTCGCCAACCGAAACTCCTATGGCGGTAATCCCTAACAACGGACCCATGGAAGTCCGGACCTGATCGCCTCTGTCATTGTCCACCTTGTTTCTGCCAAAACGGGTCTCGGCGCTCCAGTTCGCGCGAAAGGTGGTAAAATTCACATTAACGCGATCTACTCGACCGGTGAACGTCCGAAATGAGTTTGGTCCAGGCGCCTGAAAAGCGGTAGGAAACGTGAGGTCGGGTCTATCACGGAGCCATGTAGCGGTCACTTTAGCGTGGCTTGAGAGCCACGCGTCGGATTTGATCACCACATGGTCGGTATTCGCTTTCAAGGAGGCAGCCTGAGTGTAGAGCGCCGTCGCGGCCGTTGGGGTGAAAGGCTGATTCGGCAGGTAAACTTCATCGAGTATCGGACGGAAGCCGGGGTTGCGCGCAAGCAAGTCATTTCGGAATCGCGGAGTGAATACGAGTCCGTTCACGGTAGCGAATCTTCTGTCCTGGTATCCCTCATAAACTCCAAAGATGAAAACTCTGTCTTTCTTGATCGGACCGCCGATGGATCCACCGAATTGGTTAAACGTTAAAGGAGGCCTGAAGGTTAGAAATGTAGGCCTTGCGTTGAGATTTTCCGCATTGAACGCTTCAAATAGACTTCCGTGCCACTTATTAGTGCCGGATTTGGTGATCACGTTGATGTTCCCGCTCAGAGCATTCGAGAACTCGGCGGAGAAAGCGCCTTTAGCGACACTGATTTCCTCGATGGCCTCCAAGCTGACGATTTCGATGTAGTTGAACCCTCCACGCATCCCCGCCTGGGCACTGCCGGGGTCCCCGCTGGCCGGAATACCGTCCATGGTTACGTTGATAGCGGCGCCTCCGAGGCCGTTCATGCGGAAAGCGCCGGCATTGTTGTTCGTGCCGGTGGGAGCGTTTCTTTGAATCGCCGTTCCGATCGAGACCAGATCCGTCGCACGGCGCCGTGCTATTGGCAATTCTTCAATTTGGGTCGATTTGTGCGTGAAAAGCTGTTCCGCCGAGACCGTGTTCACTAACGGTGTTTCCGCCGTCACGGTCACTTTGTCCGAAATACTTCCAATCTCCAACACGAAATTCCGCCGCTCATTTTGACCGGCACCGAGCGTTAGTCCCGAAACGGCCAGTGTCTTAAATCCCGGCGAGCTAATACTTAAGGTGTAGGTTCCAATCGGCACGAAGGTAAAGGCGGACTCGCCGGCGGCATCCGATGCCTGCGTCCTCGCGATTCCCGTCCGCTCTTCTCGAAGGTTGATGCTCGCGTTGGCGATAACGGCCTCAGTATGGTCAGTCACGATCGTGTATAACGTAGCGGTGTTTACTTGGGCGGCGGTCCTACCCACCCAAATTATGAGAATCGCACTCAACAGGCTTACTCTATTAATGAAACGCACAGTTATCTCCTTTTACGGCCTCGCCTGTCTTGACGAGAACCCACTCCGCCGCTCTCGTTGAGAGGCGGTTTATTTCACAAGCACGAAAATTAAGCGAGAATATCGTTCACGACGTTTCCTGCAACGTCGGTGAGCCGGAAGTCGCGGCCACTGTACCGGTAAGTGAGTTTGGTGTGATTAAGGCCGAGCAGGTGCAAAATGGTTGCATGCAGATCGTGAACGTGAACCGGCTTTTCGATCGCTTTGAAACCAAACTCATCCGTCGCGCCATAGGTCATGCCGCGCTTGACTCCAGCACCCGCTATCAGAGTGGTAAAGCCATACGCATTGTGATCTCGTCCCACGCCCGCCAGGGTGACGCCCGTGTTCTGATTAAATGGTGTGCGCCCAAACTCGCTCCCGACAATTACCAGTGTTTCATCGAAAAGGCCGCGTGACTTCAAGTCCTGGATCAGCGATGCGATCGCGGGGTCGGCCTGTTTCGCGAGCCCCCCGTGAATGCGGATGTCATCGTGGCTGTCCCACGGCTGCCGCTTGCCAAAGTACACTTGCACCGTGCGAACCCCTTTTTCCACGAGGCGCAACGCCATAAGGCAACTGCGGCCAAAGGGGCTGTCGCCATAACGCGCACGGGTAGCTTCGCTCTCTCTGGCGATGTCGAAGATACCGGGAGCTTCCGTCTGCATGCGGAACGCAGTTTCCATTGACTTGATGTTGGCCTCGAGTTCGGGCTGATACCCTACCCGCTGGAGATACGACGCATCCAGTTCCCCTAAGAGTTCGAGTTGCCGCTGCTGCTGATCCTCACTCAGCCTTCCATTGCGGATATATTGGATAAGTTTCTCCGGCGCCGTCTCATTTGTTGGAACGTGGATGCCCGAGTGAGCGTTGGGAAGAAACGCCGAAGACCACGCCTGCGGACCGCCGATCGGGTAGCCGGGACAGAGTACGATAAAACCCGGAAGACTCTGATTTTCCGTGCCCAGACCATATGTGATCCAGGAGCCCATCGAAGGCCGGCCGGGAAGTATATGACCGGAATTCATGAACCAGACACCGGGCGCATGAGCGGCCGTATCGCCCCATGTCGATCGTATGACGCAGAAGTCGTCGATCATCTCACCGACCCGGGGGAAGATCTCGCTGACTTCGATGCCGCTGCGCCCGCACTTCTTGAATTCATACGGTGAAGCCATGAGGTTTCCCGCCACCCGAGTCTCAGTGACGATTTTCGGCCCTGGCATCGGCTTGCCGTCGTACTTCGTCAATGCCGGCTTTGGGTCGAACGTGTCCATGTGGGAGAATCCGCCGTTGAGAAAGAGAAAAATAACGTTCTTGGCTTTCGGCGCGAAATGGGGTGCCTTCGCTCCAAGAGAGCTATTCTCTGGCCCCGCCTGCATTACATTGGCAAGGGCCAAGGAGCCAAAGCCGCAACCCGTCACTCTTAATGCCTCACGTCGGGTCATAGTAACTCCTTTGAACCACGGACAAAACCGGCTAATTTACGGAACTGAACTCACTGGCCGCAAGCAGCGCCTGAAGATATATTTCCCAGGCACCGCCATTCTTCGACGCAAACCTCGATCCTAACGCCAATTCCCGCTCGGCGGGCGGACGCGAGTAAAGCAGTTGGTACGCTCTCCAGATCCTCGCGGATTCGTCGGCGCCGGCCTCCTTTTGTAGCCGTTCCGTCAAAGCTTGCGCTTGCTTCATAACGAAATCGCTGTTCAGAAAATAGAGCCTCTGCAACGGTCCGGCTGTCGTCACTCGTTGCTCTGGAACGCTGTTCGGATCGGGGAAGTCGAAGAGCAGAAGCATCCGATCCAAATCGGTTCGGCTAACCACGCTATAGAGGGTGCGCCGGCGATGCTCGTCGCTCGCCATTATAGGCGGACCTCCGATGGCCGGCTCCAAACTTCCGGCCACGTACAGAATCGAATCCCGGAGAGCCTCGGCGTCGAGGCGGTGAACAAAATTCGCGCGCCAGTGTAGCCGATTGCCGGCATCCTTTTCAACATTCGCGGCAACGTGTTCTGTGCTCAGTGCGTATGTTGCGGAAAGCATCATCTCGCGATGCATGCTCTTGACCGACCATCCACTCTCGACAAACCGCGAAGCGAGGTAATCGAGTAACTCCGGATGACTCGGCCGTTCGCCGAGTTGACCAAAATTACTCACTGTCCGGACAAGGCCCTGCCCGAAGTGATAGTGCCAAATGCGATTTACCATTACGCGAGCCGTCAAAGGGTTAGCGGGGCTCGCGATCGCTTCCGCCAATTCCAGACGGCCGCTCCCCTGGCGGAAAGGCTTCGGCGCACTAGGGCTCAGGATTTGAAGAAAACGGCGCGGCACCGTTTCGCCCAAGTTAGTCTCATCCCCACGAATCGCGACCCGAATGTCGCTTGGCGACTTGAAGTCCTCGTATCCATGAAGCAACGGATAAGCTGGCGGAAGCGTCTTCTTGATCGCTTCCAGCTCGCTTCGCATCCGGTTAAGATATCTCGTCCACTCCCCGGTTAAGAAGCGGTCGATCTTCTGTTCCCCGGTGAGTTGGTAGTATCCGTGGTGTTCGTCGCCTTTGTCTCCATAAAAGGCAATGCCGCCTTCGAACGGAAGACCACATTGACAGCCGGTCGTTTTGCACGGGTCGTCGGCCAGGTCGCGCCAAAGGGACCATTTCTTCGGCTCCAGGAATTCGATGTTCACCGTGTCGCGAATTGTTTTGTTTTTATAACCGGCTAGGCCGCCCAGTTTGACCAGGTTACGCTCCTCCATCGCCTTCTTTTCCGCAACGACGTCCAGGACGAGTTTGCGAAACTCAGTCGCGAGCGCCTGTACTTCACTTAGCGGCGCCCGGCTTGCTAGCATTCGGTCCCAATCCCTGAGGAAGGGGTGCTCGCGGTCGCGATTCTTCAGGTATTTGATCCAGCGCTCGAGCGTAAGCCCGTCCAGCCCCTGTTGCCGCGCTACCTCCCGCGCGTCGGGCTTCTCTCCGGAAATAACGCCCCAGGCGGCTACCACGTATTCGTCCGTTTGGCCGAGCAGGATATCGATCAGGGCGTCTCTCTGGTTGCGCACAAACTTTTCAATCTGGTCTTCCTTGTCCTGGATGCGCTTCTCAACCTCTTTGTAGGTGGACACGACCTCGTCCCGCACAAGCGGATAGTCATGGCGTTCGCTGCTCTTGAAGACGCCTTGTAATGAATAGTAATCAGTCGTTGGGACAGGATCGAACTTGTGGTCGTGGCATTTCGCACAACCCACGGTGAGGGCCAGGAACGTACGCGTTGTTACGTCGACCCGGTCGTCTTCGTCGGGGGTGCCCAGAGCATGAAAGCCCAGCGCCGGGAGCATTTTCGACCGCTCTGATTCGGGAAGTAGATCGGCTGCGAGCTGTGCCTTGATAAATTTATCGTACGGCAGGTCCGCATTTAGCGCGTCCACCACCCAGTCCCGGTAACGAAAAGCATTGGAAGCCGGCGCCTCGGTAGATTTCGCAATCTTCCCGTCGGAATAGCGGGCCAGATCCAGCCAATATCGGGCCCACCGCTCGCCATAGTGAGGTGAAGCCAGAAGCCGGTCCACAACCTTGGCGAAGGCGTCCGGTGAACTATCGCTCAGAAAAGCGTCAACCTCATTCGGCGTTGGAGGCAAGCCGATTAGATCGAACGTCGCCCGCCGGATCAGCGCACGTTTGTCGGCTGGTCTGGCCGTTTTCAGGCCATCCTTCTCGATCCTCGCGAGTATGAAATGGTCGAGCTTCGTCTTCGGCCAGGACTCATCCCGCACAGCCGGGATCTCAGGTTTGCGCACCGGCTGAAAAGCCCAAAACTCCCGATGTTCGGGGCGAATGACCAGTTTCCCCACCGGTCCCGCCGCGGTATCAGGACTTTTGATTTCGGGCCATACAGCGCCGACCCTGATCCAAATCCTTAGGCTTTCTATTTCCTCGGCGCTAAGCTTGTTCCCTGAAGGGGGCATCTTCAAGCGGTCGTGGGTCTGATTAACCGCCTGAATAAGTAAGCTTTCATCCGGATTGCCCGCGATAATGGCTGGGCCGGAGTTCCCGCCTTTTAACAGATTCTCCCGGCTATCCAATCGCAGGCCGCCCAGATGCGATTCGGTGTGGCAACTCAGACAGTTTTTGGCCAACACGGGCCGAATCCGCGTCTCGAAGAAGTCGATTTTGTCAGCATCGGCAACTTGCGGTAATATCGGGGCGCTACCGAGAACCAGCAACGCAAGTATTGTTCTGAGAAACATGAAAGCTTCCTGATCGTCGCTGATGAGCGGCTCGACAGCTTTTTATAACACGGGCCGGAAACTGTGTCAAGGCCCCGAATTGGGCCCAGTCTTGCCCCTGTCGCGGCAAAGTAGAAATGTCCCCCTCGCTGGCAAAGTAGAAACGTCCCCTGTACCGGTTGCCAGAAGCTTCCATTCCCTCTTACCTGGGAAATTGGGGCTTTGGCTTGCGGCCGGTTCCGTCAAGGCCGCGCGCCGTCTTTGCGCGCGCCGGAGGGAAGCCTTGACGGGTTCCGCTGCAAGCAGCACAATCGACGCAAGAGGGCATGGGAGCGAGCACTCTCAAATCAAGGTGGCATTTCTACTTTGCTCAAAGGGGACGTTTCTACTTTGCTGACACAGCCCAGTCTTGCCCCAGATGTCGCTAGGAGTCTGTCGGAGATAGATTCACTCGAATTCGATTCCCTGAAACAAATCGAGAGAGAAATGTCTTGAGCATCGGGTCGTCCGGCCGTAGGATATGACTATGGGCAAGCGCTTCCGAACCGACTATATGGATCAGGGTCTGTTGCTGCCGCCATCGCTGCACGACTGGTTGCCAGAGGGGCACCTGGCGCGGTTTCTCGCCGATGTGGTCGAGGAACTGGATCTGAGATCGATCTACCGGTCGTATGAAGGGGATGGGCGAGGCTTGGCTGCCTATCAGCCCTCAATGATGCTGCGGCTTCTTTTGTACCTGAATTATGCACATCTCGGCCATTGGACAAGGGCGTCTAATCGTCGCAGCCGGCGGGTACTCCTCAGTTTGATGATCGTCCGGCGCAGCAATTTACGGTAGCGCCGAAGGCGTGCCCCAAAGTTGCGCTAACAAGCGCCTTGTTTTCACTCGTTTACGGGCCGTGCATAAATAATTATGCACGGGACTTCCGACCGGGCGTGCGAGTCGGCGCAACTGCAACGTGAGGAGGTCGCATGCTTACCGGCTAGTTATAGGGCGCGGGAGGGCCGATTTTATTGGGTTCGAACGATGTGTCTTGCGAGCCTTATTTGACGGGCCTTTCGTCGAGACGCCGCTGGCTGCTCATCACCACGTGGGTGACTTCCATGGCGTTGGCTCGCGCAGTCGCAGTTCTTGTAACCTGCCGGTTTACCCCCATGTTTCCGGGGTTCCCGCATGGTCTCTTCCGTTCAGCGCTCGGCATGAAGGCTCAGGGCGTGCATGATTCAGGTTGTACGGTTATTGCCGTGGAGTCGTGAGCAGCCGGAAGATGGAACAGGCGACCCACGAAGACGTGGCGTTCCGGTATCTGTCTCAACTATGTTGCCACGGAGGGGGATACGCATCCGGATCACGACACCATCGCGGCGTTTCGCAAACGGCACTTGGATGCGTTGGCGGGGCTGTTTGTGCAGGTATTGCTGTTATGTAAGAAGGCGGGACTGGTGAAGCTGGGCCACGTGGCCATCGACGGGACGAAAATCAAAGCCAACGCCAGTAAACACAAGGCGATGAGCTGCGAACGGATGGAGGAGACGGAGCAGCGGTTGCAGCAGGAAGTGGAGGAGTTGCTGCGGCGAGCGGCGGCCACCGACGAGGCCGAAGATGCGCAGTATGGCAAGGGCCGGCGAGGCGACGAGTTACCAGCGGAGTTGGCGCGGCGCGAGAGCCGGTTGAAGAAGATCCGGGAGGCGAAGGCGGCGTTGGAGAAAGAGGCCAAGGCGAAGGCCGAACAGCAGCGAGTCGAGGCCGAAGCCAAGATCGCCGAGCGGCGCGAGCAGGAAGCGCAAACGGGGAAGAAGGCCGACGGGCATGACCCGAAAGTGCCGGACCCGGAACAGGCCAAACCGGAAGCCTCGGCGCTCACGGGAAATTGACCACCTCTGCCCAAATAGAGTTGACCACCCAAGAAAGAGATCATGCCACGCGGCGGCGGCATCAAGCAGGAATATAATCGTCCACGCCGCTGGCGGGCAAGTCGTTGATTAAGTGGGCGGCAACAGAATCATCCGCGCGGCGTGGCCGCGCGCCACAAGGCAGAGTACGGCGCTAGAACGGACGAAAAAAGGAGCGCCTTAGTGGTCAACTCTTCGTAAACATGGGTGGGTCATTCTTGGCGAGTGCCGAAGACCGGAAGCGAAAGCGCAGCGGAACTTCACCGATCCGGACAGCCGCATCATGCCGGATGGCGCCAATAAGGGAAGCTTTGTACAGGCCTACAATGCGCAGGCGGCGGTGGACAGCCAGGCGCAGGTGATCGTGGCGGCCGAGTTGACGCAGCAAACCAACGACAGCCAGCAACTGGCGCCGATGATCGAACAGGTGATCGCCAACGTGGGTTGCAAGCCGGAAGCCGTCAGTGCCGATGCCGGTTACTGGAGCGAAGCCAACGTGATGGATGAGCGGGTGGCCGGGATCGATCTTCACATTGCGACGGGACGGCGGAAGCATGAGGAGCGGGTGGCGGCGGCCACCGGGCCCCCGCCGGAAGGGGCCTCTCCCAAAGAGGCGATGCAGCACAAACTGCGGACCGAGGCGGGACGATCGATCTACAAAATGCGCAAGGCTATCGTCGAACCGGTCTTTGGCCAGATCAAGGAGCGGCGGGGATCCCGACGCTTCAGTTTCCGCAGTGTGGGCAAGGCGGGCTGGAGTGGAAGCTGATTTGCCTGACGGGCAATCTCTTGAAGCTGTTCCGTTCGGGGTGGTCGACGCAGGTGGCCTGAGAGAGCGCGAAAAGGTGACTTTGCGCTCGTCTGGGGCTTATATCGGCCGTTTTTGACGAACGAGGGGCCGGTCACGCGGAATGGCCACGAATTCTTGTTGATATTTCGATATCGACATCGGTGACTGCCGCGCCGTGGAGTTCCGTGCTGACCGATCAGGACGGATGGAAAGGCTTATCTCCGACAGACTCCTAGTGTGCATCCGGCGCTTATCCTTTTGAACCTCCGAACCAGATTCGATCGCTGTCCCATGGTGCGCATCCTGATCGGTAATAAGAAGAGTTCCCGAGTCGAAGTCCGCTCCGTCGGTCCCGATGCCAAGCGCTACCTGGTCCTCTGCTCGGTCTTCGAGACCGGTCTCGAAGGCGGAATCGATAAGGTGAAGAACCTCCGTCAGGCTAACCGTTACCTGCCGGACAACATCTACGACGCTCTCGATAACTTCAACAAGGCCGAATGGACTGGCAAGCTCCTTGGTGTAACGACGTCAAGGCCCGCTGCGCCCGCCTCCGCTGGACCTTTGTTAAAACCCCCGAACTGCAATTCCACCACGAGATCTACAATCAGTACCTACCTCTGGCAGTACCGCTGGAACCAGTTCTACACTGCGAACAGAGCCAACCCGCAAACGCCCCGGTCTTCCCGACGGGGCGTTTGCTAGTTAGAGCGCGTCCCACGAAGTTATTCGTCAATAAATACGGGGTTTCGAGACGTCATATCGTGTCGACAAAACTGCCGCTATTGGCCAAAAATGGCA
>Ga0163153_10005485_pt1 | contig 14947 bp, 19 predicted proteins | sample OliLakLV19MP6IB1_FD_148629 | JGI IMG/M metagenome (GOLD analysis project Ga0163153, IMG submission 148629) | Freshwater microbial mat bacterial communities from Lake Vanda, McMurdo Dry Valleys, Antarctica - Oligotrophic Lake LV.19.MP6.IB-1 | ecosystem: Environmental > Aquatic > Freshwater >... | reverse complement strand
ACAGGGCCGCCGCGCATCGTGTAGACATCCCGCGTCGTCCAGTAGCCTGCTTCGGGCAGGCCCTCGATCGGTGGAACGACACCGTCCGTGCCCGTCGCCACGACGATGTGCTTGGCCTACATCGAAACTCTCGCCGCGACCCACTGGCGGCCTTCGATTCGGCACTCTGGTGGCCGGCATGTTTGCGGTCCGAACCGACATCTAGCCCGACGACGCAGTCTCGTCGTGCGGCGCTCCGACGGGTTTCGACTCGGGCGACCCGCGCTGACGGAGAAATACCGAGAAGATCACGATCGATCCCACGGCGAGAAACTCGGATTGCCAGTTCTGCAGGGTTTTTTCCCAGAAGTCGGGGTCGAGCAGGTAGCGGCCCCACGAAACCGCGGCACCCTGGTGATCGATCTGATCGGCGTTGAAGACGCGCCAGTTGTTCAGCGACTGGCCGAACCAGGTGGCGAAGAAGATCAGCGTCATCACGATCAGCAGCGAATTCTCGTAGACCCTCGTCCGCAGCCCATTCGTCTTCGCGAAACGCGGCGCGCCCGGCGGCGCGTAGCGGCCGATCAGCTGCTTCTCTTCGCTTTCGCGCCCGATTCTATCGAGGGGCTTCGACTCGTTCGATCCCTTCTGGACGAGCCAGATCGTTGCAGCGATGAAGAGTGAGAACTGCAGGAACTCGGATTGCCAGTTCTCCATCACGGCTCCGCCGAAATCGGGCGACACGACGTACTGCCACCACGAGAGCGAGTTCTCACCGTGCTCGACGAGTCCAGCGTTGTGGTTTCGCTGGCCGGCAAGTGCTTGACCAGCGAGCGTGGCAAGGAACATCAGCCCGAACAAGAGCGACAGGCCGTTCTCGTGGGAAAAACGTCTCATTGTTGCGTCAGGCCGACGGCGACGAAAGCCGCTATGCCAACCACGATCAGGGTGATGTACAAGGCGAACATCGCTCTCACGTCGAGATCCTTTCCCGCCACGAGAGAACCGCTCGAGCGTCGGCGAGGACCTTGCGAATCGGGCGCGATGCGCTCACGCCTTCATCCTTCCCGCGCTCGCGCGCTTTCACACTTCGCTCCGTCATCGTGACCCGGCCGATAGGGCTGACACTTTCGACCGGGTCCAGAAGCGACTCGTCTCTACCTACTACCGACGGGAGTACCCGAATCCGCCGAGAACGAAGAGCACGAGCAGGACGATCACGATGATCCAGAGGATGGACATTGGTTCCTTCCGGTTGTCGATCAGTATGAGTAAAGGGAGCGTTCCCGTTTCCAGCGCTTCGTAAACAGGGTCGAAAGCACGGGTGATTCGTCGCACGGGAGCCACGCTGCGGGTTTGAGACGACGAACGTCGGGGTATCGCTCCTGTGTGAGTTGTCAGCAGACTTCAACACGAGAGGACTCCCAATGAGCGAGGAAGCAAAGGGAATGCTGCGGGCCGAGTTCGTCAAGCTCCAGGCCCTGGACTACGCCCACCTTGTGGACAGGCTCGCCGGCAGGCAGGAGCGCTCCGAGGTTGTCGGCCTGTCGGGAGTGGCGTATCACGTCGAGCTCGAAGGGTTCTGGGACGACGACGAGCACGACGACCTCCGCGTCGTGGCATCGATCGACGATGGTGGACTGCGGGCGTTCCTCCCCTTTACAGACTCCTTCACGATCAGCCCAAACGGCGCAATCACAGACCACTCAACAGCCTGAGTGATCGCCCGCCCGTGCCAACCGGTTGCTATAATGAGAGCAGGCGCTTACCTCCAGCGTCCCACGTTTCTGAGGAGTCGAGATAACGGCACCCTCGTCCCCGCCCGTAGTCCTCGGTCGGAGTTCATCGGCACATCCCACGTCGCCGACACTCTGTTGCGCAAGAGCGAGGGGGTTGTGATGAAGGACGTCGAATTGACCCGACCATTCAATAACACGGCGGTCCTCGCGCTTCACGGGGAGCACGACATAGCAACAAAGGAGGAGCTCGCTCGTCTACTGTCAGACGAAATTGGCGCCAACGACCTCGTTGTCGTAGACGTCACTGACGCTTCCTTCGTCGACTCCTCGTTTCTGCACAACCTCGTCAAAGCGGACAGGCTGGCCTCCGACCGCGGGTCACGGTTCGTGCTCCAGATGGGAACGGCGCGGATCGTACGTGCTGCGATCGAGATCAGCGGACTTCTGGCCGTACTCGATTGTGCACACTCGAGAGACGAGGCGCTTTCGAGAGTGCCGCCGTTCACCGCACCGATTCGGTCGGCGATCTGATGTGAGCTCGGGGGGTCGACTGTCCGTGTCAGTTCGCTCCCCGCCGGCGTGCCGGTCAGGGGTGACGCATGCTCGATGAGAGCCAGCGGAATCCTGACGCTCCCCACCTCAGGATCCTGATCGCGAACGAGCGCGCGGAACGGCTCGACCGAGTCGCCGGTGTCGTCCTCGGGATGGGGCACACCGTGATCGCAAGGGAGCTCAACGTCCAGGAGGTCGGGCAGGTAACGAGAGACGAGCGCCCCGACGTCGCTCTCGTCGGGCTTGGCGAGAACTCCGAGCACGCGCTCGACCACATCACCCGGATCGTCCGCGAAGCCACCTGCCCCGTGATCGCGCTCCTCCACGCCGACGATCCAGTCTTCGTCAACGAAGCCGCCAAACGCGGGATCTTCGCCTACATCACAGACGGCGACCCCAGCGAAATCCAGAGCGCTATTGACATCGTCCTGCGGCGATTCGCCGAATACCATACCCTCGAAGGCGCTTTCGGACGTCGCTCCGTGATCGAACGAGCCAAAGGCATCCTGATGGAACGCCACAGCCTCACAGATCAACGTGCCTTCGAGCTCATCCGCGACCACTCTCAACACAACGGCCGCAAGGTCTTCGACATCGCCCAGGCGATCCTCGACAGCCACCTGCTGCTGTCTCCACCCATGGTCGCCTCGGGCGGCGATACGCAGAAATGAGGAGTCGCGGCGGCAACGTTACGGGCTGATGTCCGCTCCTGCGGGCGAACGGCCGTCGTGACGCTGCCCGCATCCTTCGCGTTGCAGTTGTCAACGTTCTCGGGCTGGTAGATGCTGTGCGGGTGGAACTCGGTGACGACCCGGATCTGACGACGGCTGCCGCGTTTCGGCCGCGGGCGCGCGGTCAGGGCGCCGCGGCCGCGGTTGGCATCACCATCGGCGCCCTCGGAGCCCTGGGGGCGACACTGGTTCTCGCTCTCAGCGACAACATCGCGTACGCACCACTCGTTGGTGCTGCCGCGATCGCCGTGTGGACCGCGGGAACGACCGGGGGAATCGCTGCCGTCGTGACGGGATGGGCGCTCGCTGCGTGGGCACTCACGCCGCCACGCTTCACGCTCGACGTCGGCAAGAGAGATGAGTTCGTTTCTTGGGCGGTCAGCCTCATCGTCGGTGTGATCGTGACTGGCGTCGGCATCGCGGAGCGCCGTGCGCGATCCCGGGCCGCGGACGCTGTGGATCGAGCGGAGCGAGCGCGTCTCCAGGTCCTGGGGCTCCAGGGTCTTTCAGCATCGCTCTCGGCGGCGCTGACTCCGAAGGACGTCGCACGCGCCCTCGTCGACGGTGTCCCTCCGACGATCGGTGCTCGCGGTGGCGCCTTTGGCCTGGTCGAGGGCGACGAGCTCGTGATCGTCGACCCGGCGGGCTCGGCGAGGCAGACACTGGAGCCCGGCGCCCGGATGCCATTGACGACACGAGCTCCGATCACGACGGCGGCGAGGGAGGGAGCACCGGCCTGGGCGCAGCGACGGCGAGAGTTCGTGTCGCGGTTTCCGGAAGGAGCGGCTCTGGCCCCGTACGCATCGGGCGCCCTCGCTGTTCCCGTCCTCATCGGCGAGCGTCTCGTGGGTGCGATGGGCTTTCCCTTCGCCGAACCCGACGCCATCACGGAGGAGATCCGGACCGTGGCGCGGGTCGCCGCTGATCTCGGCGGGCAGGCGCTCGAGCGTGCGGAGTTCTTCGCCCAGGAGCGAGACTCTCGCGAGGCGTTCGACCGGATTCTGGCGGTTGCTCCGCGCTTCCACCAGGGTGCGACAAGCGAGGCGGTCATAGCGTCCGTGTGCGCCGAGGCCCGACGGACATTCGAGTGCGACGTCGCTCAGGTCTGGACCCCGTTCGACGACGACAACGAGATCGAGGTCGCGTGGCGCGATCCGCCGAGCTCGGTGATACCGCCCGGGACCAGGATCGCCTATGCGGATTTTCCCGACGTAATCGAGGAGATGCGTGCGTTGAGGTCGATGTTCGTCGAGAACCCGCAATCGCATGCCCGTGGCGAGGCGCTCCGGCACGCGCAGGCGCTCGGGATCCGCTCGTCGCTGCGGATCCCGATCGTGATTGGCGCCGAGTTCGATCGTGTCCTCGTGTTGCAGTGGGAGCGCGTCATCACCGAGCCGTCACCATCGGTGCTGGCGGTCGCGCGACGATTTGCAGACCAGGCGGGCCTCGCGATCGAGCAGGCCGTGCGAAGGAGGGCACAGGAGCAGACGCGGGCACTCCAGGCGGTCACGGAGGCGCTAGCCGCCGCCGTCACACCCGCTGACGTCGGGACGGCTATTGTCCGCCAGGGCGTCGCAGCGCTCGGTGCTCGCGCCGCCACGGTGTATGCGCTGAGCGAGGACGGCGAGTCCGTCGAGCTCCTCGCCAGCGAGGGATATGCAGCCGAGGTGACGACGACGTGGTCGACGATCGCCGTCGACATCGAGTCGCCCGTCACCGACGCGATCCGGACGCGCGAGATGATCGTCTGCGGATCGCTCGACGAGATTGTCGCTCGCTACCCCTGGTTCGACGAGACCGAGGACTCGTTTGTGGTGGCCCCGCTGGTTGCTGCCGGTCGAGTCATCGGCGCCGTGTTCGTCGGCTCACCCGGAAACCGCCAGGAGACGCTTGCCGACCTGAGCCTCGTGACCACCCTGGCCGGACAGGCGGCGCAGGCTCTCGATCGCGCGCAGCTCTTCGAGCGCGAACAGGCTTCGGCCGCAAGGCTCCGCAAGCTTCAGCTGGTGACGACGGCGTTGTCGAAGGCAGTGACGGCCTCCGACGTGAGCTCGGCCTGTCTCGAGCACGCCGCGGCAGGGATCGGGGCGGTGGAGGGACTCGTCGTCTTGCCGCGCGAGGGTTCGAGTCTTTTCTCCCCCGACGTGATGGCTGCCCTCGACGTGGTGGCTGCGATCGGTGCATTGCAACCGAAGGATGAGATCCCGGCTGGGGCGGCCGGTCCGATCGCCGAGTGCGTGAGCGGTGGGCAGCTCGTATCCGCCGGCGACGGGTGGATCGCACTCCCACTCGCGGACGGCGCACTCGTGCTCCGATCGCCCTCGGCCCGTCCGATCGCCATCCCGGACAGGGAATGGCTCACGACGCTCTCGAGTCAGAGCGCCCAGGCGCTCGACCGAGCGGGCCGGTACGAGACCGAGCGCAGCATTGCCGAGACGTTGCAGCGGAGCGTCCTGCCGGAGCGACTTCCTTCGCTCTACGGCGTCAAGCTAGCGGCGCGCTATCTCCCGGGCACGGTCGGAGTGGACGTCGGTGGCGACTGGTATGACGTGATCCACCTCAGTGACGGACGGATGGGTCTTGTGATCGGTGACGTGGTGGGGAAGGGCGTGCGCGCCGCGGCGATGATGGGGCAGCTTCGCAACGCGCTCCGCGCATTCGCGTTCGAGCACACCGATCCGTACGAAGTCATATCGCGGCTCGGCAAGTTCGTGGACGGGATGGTGGAGGTTCCCTTCGCAACGCTTGTCTACCTTGTCGTCGATCCTCGTCGGCGAGGCGCACGGTACGTCATCGCAGGGCATCCGCCGCCGCTCGTGCGTGCCTCGGATGGGGCGACCACGTTCCTCGACGGTGGCCGAACGCTGCCGATCGGCGTCGATGCGTCGCTCGGCTTCGCCGCAGGCGACGTGCAGTTCGAGGCGGGTTCGACGGTCGTGCTGTACACCGACGGTCTCGTAGAGCGCCGTGGCATGCCGCTCGAGGAGGGACTGCAACTCCTCGCAGCCTCGGCCAAGGTGAGCAATGACGACCCGGAGCTCCTCGCCGACAACGTTATCGCGGCGCTGACCGGAGGTCATGAGCGCGCCGACGACATCGCAGTGCTCGTGGCTCGGTTCGCGACCGCCGTAGGTGAGGAGTTCGGCTCTGTGCTGCCCGCGACGACCGAGGGGCTCGTCGAGATGCGCGGCGCATTTCGTGACTGGCTCGCCGCCGGTTTCGTCGAGCAGAGCGCAGTCGCGGACATCGACCTTGCCACCTGGGAGGCGTGTGTGAATGCGATCGAGCATGCGCAGGATCCGGTGGAGCAGACCTTCGCTCTTCGGGCGATGCTCGATGATGGGGGTTGGCTGCATATCGAGGTGGAGGACTCGGGGCGGTGGAAGGAGGGCGCGTCGTCGGTCGACCGTGGGCTCGGCCTCACACTGATCCGCTCGCTGATGGATACGGTCGAGGTGCGCACGAGCGACACCGGCACGGCGATCGTCATCGAGCACCTCGTGAGGACCGAACCGAAGGTTTGACACCCGGGTGATCGGGGTAACGAGAGGGATGCAGCAGCGTCTTCGCCCTGTACCCAAGCGTCGAGATCGGGCGCTGATCGCCGCTCGTCGACGCCGGGTTAGGCGGTGGAGGCGAGTGCGTCGTCCAACGTGTCGAACATCGGGACGAGTCGATCGAGCGCTGCAATCTCGAGGACGCGGCGTGCCGGTTGCGACGGTGCTACGAGGACGAGCGTCCCGTTCTGCTCGTGCGCAGGAACGGCACGATGGGCACGGACGAGCGACTGAAGCGCCGACGAATCGATGAACGTGCAGTCGGACAGTACGACAATGACGCGACCGAGGGCTAGCGCGCGCTCGAGCTCCGTTTCGAACGCTGCGACCGTCGAGAGATCGAGCTCACCGGCGACGTGGAGCACCGTGGATTCGGCTCGCATCTCGGTCGTCAATGTCAGATCCTCTGGCGTCATCGGCGAGAGTGTAACGGTGGCACACGGGGCTTGCCCGACGTTCCATCATCTACGGTGATCCTGCACGCCAACTCTTGCTCATGACCGAAACCATCCTCCTCACAGTCCCTGCCGGCGCTCGCGGCGCGGGCGTCGTGGCACTCGTCCTCGGCGGTCTCGGGTCGCGCCTCGATCTCTCGATCGACCGAGTCGACGAGCTCACGCTGGCGGCGGACGTCCTCGGCGCGGCAGCGCTTCACGAGCGTCTCGAGCTCGCGATGACCGTTGAAGCCGATCGCCTCCTCGTGCGGATAGGGCCGCTCGAGGACGGTGCGGTCGGTGAACAAGCACGTCGCCGCGTGCTCGAGCCGCTCGTCGACCGTGTCGACGTGGTCGCGTGCGAGGGTCGCGAGTACGCCGAGCTCGAGCTTGCGCGCGGACAGCGAGGATGAGCCTCGTGGCGGAACGCCGGGCTCATATCGACCTCCTCGAGGCGTACCGGCTGAACGGCGACGGCGCCGCGCGTGATCGGTTGGTCGAGGAGTTGATGCCGCTCGTGCATTCTCTCGCGCGGCGGTATGCGGGCCGAGGCGAGCCCTATGAGGACCTTGTGCAAGTTGGCGCCATCGGTCTTATCAAGGCGATCGACCGATTCGACCTGGAGCGCGGGGTCGAGCTCTCGACGTACGCAGTTCCGACGATCGTGGGCGAGATTCGCCGGCACTTCCGCGATCGATCGTGGAGCGTTCACGTGCCGAGACGGATGAAGGAGCTCTCACTTCGCGTCTCACGTCTGGTGGACGATCTCTCGTCCGAGCTCGGCAAAGCGCCGACCGTAGCCGAGATCGCGGCTGCAGCGGAGGTGGAGGAGGAAGACGTGATCGAGGCCCTCGAAACCGCGCGCGCCCATACGACCACGTCGCTCTCGACCCCGATCAGCCCCGGTGGAGAACTGGCGTTGATCGACATGCTCGGTGAGGACGAGGCCGGATACGAGACGCTCGAGCGCGGCTCCGTCGTTCGCACGGGGCTCGACGCTCTCAGCGAACGAGAGCGACGGATCGTCGTGCTCCGGTTCGTGAAGGGACTGACGCAGTCGGAGATTGCGAGCGAGATGGGGCTTTCACAGATGCACGTCTCGCGGCTTCTCCGGGGAGCTCTGGCGGCAATGCACGGACGGCTCGACGACGGGGAAGGACTGCCCCTATGACGGGTGCGACGTCCGTCACGCTCGTCCTCCCCGCGCAACCCGAGTATCTTCTCGTGGCGCGACTCGCCCTCACCGGTGTTGCGCGCCTCGCAGAGAGTGACGAGGAAGCGCTCGCGGACCTGCGGCTGGCTGTCACCGAAGCCGCGGCGAACGTCTGCAGGCATGCCTACGCCGACGGTGCCGGAGATGTAACGATCACTCTAGAGCTCTCGGCCGACGATCGTCTCGAGGTCGTCGTCGAGGACGACGGGGTCGGGTTCGACCGAGAGGGAGTAGCCGAGTGGCGGCCCGACGAGCTCGGTGAGGACGGGATGGGCCTCGCGATCATCCGGGCGGTCACAGACGACGTCGAAATCGGCCCGCGTCCGAGCGGGTCGGGCACTCGGCTCCGCTTCAGCCGCTCTCTCCGCTCTTGAGCGCGAGCTCGCGGGTGGGGTAGAGCGCGAGAACCTCATCGAGGCCGGTGTGCGCGAAGATCCGCGCTGCCGCACCCTGCGGTTCCACAATGCGCAAGGTCGCCCCTCGCTCCCGCAGGAGCCTCAACGCTCCGACGAAGGCTCCCAGCGCAGACGAGTCGAGGAACGTGACCGCGGCGAGGTCGATCACGAAGGTGGAGACGGTCGCCGACTCGATGAGTCGTTCGAGCTCGAGTCGGAGGGCCGGAGCCGTGAAGGCATCGACCTCACCGTGGAGCGTGACGATGCGAGAACTGCGCAGATCCTCAAACGGCGTCATCTTCACCATTCTGGGTCAAACGCTGCGGGGCCGACTTCGAAGCCGGCCTCGCAGCGACGGTGACTCAACGGGGTCGTGCGTCGTCTCGCACGACGGTCGTCGTGTTCCGGCTGTTGGCAAAACCGCCCCAGCTCGACCAGAAGATCATCGAGAGGACAAGGCCGGCCGCTCCGACGATCATCAGGATCACGCCGACGGTGTTGATATCGATTCCGGAGGTAGTAGCGGTTACGGCCCATGTGAGAACGGCGCCGACTGCGATGAGCACGAGGCTGACTGAGATACCCATGTGCGTTCCTTTCTTCGAGGGACGTGCGAGAGCGATGTACCCGCAACGGTCACCTCCTAAACGTCACCGACCGACACGCACCGTGCTCCAAGGATGTTCGGAAAATGACGTCTGTGGGTGCGACAGCGTCGTGAGCGATCAACGCAGCCGCGACACTCGCTGGCGCAAAAGTCCGCGACTGGATCTAGCTCGTGCCGCCTGTGTCCCCGAGGGCCATGGGGCCCGGGTCGGGTGATCCAGGCGGAGGCTGCGGTGCCGGTACCGGATCGGGACTCGGTGACTGATCCGGAAGGGTTAGAGGGGAAGGCGCGGGATCGGGGCTCGGGACCGGGCCAGGCAGCGTGGGGGTGGGTGCTGGATCGGTCTGAGCGGAGATCTCGCTCCCCTCGCCGTGCGGCTTCTTCTCCATCTCGTGCTCCTTCGCTCTCGTGATGTGGTCAACGAGGTGAGGATTCCACGTCTCGCCTGTCTTGAAACCTCGTGCACATCCCGATGTTGGCGGCCTCGATCGACGGGTATCAGATCTCCGTCCGATTCAATCCGTCCGAAAGGAGACCGGCATGACAGATTGGCTGGAGCACGAGGACAGATCGACCGCCACACGCGACGATCTGCGAGAGGCGGGAGACAAGGCCGGAGACGCCTTCAGCGACGCGAAGGATGAAGCCCGCGACGCTGCACATCACACCGCTGACAAGGCGGCCGAGGTCGGCCACAAGGCGTCGGACAAGATCGAAGACATGATCCCCGGCGACAGCGACGGCGACGGTCACTGAGGCTTCCGCGTCAGTGGCGTACGAGTCAGTCCGCCAGCGTGAGACGGAAAGGGAGGCCCAACGGGGCCTCCCCTCTCGTCACGGGCTGCCACGGCTACGCAGTGCGGTGGCCACCCCGGTTCCTTGTCACCAGCCGGTAGACGTACAGGAGGAGCATGGCACCCAGGATCGCCGTCAGCCTGGTCGAGGCAATGATGCCCATTTCGCACCCTTTTTGAGAGGGGTTCGATACGGGTGGGTTGTTCCCCCTGAACGCGTCACCGAAACGCACCCCGCCGGGAAGAGCCGTCGACATGGTGTTCCCGTGTCCGTAAGATCGGGTGCCTGATGGCCAGAGAAGAACCCCAGGACGAGTCTCCTGCGACGGGCCGCTCCTCGAGTCCTGCCGATTCGGTTGCCGGGCAACTTCGGCCCCCTCGGTTTCTCGACGATGCAGCCGCTCAGTTCGGCCACCTGCTCGGCGGACGGGTCGACAACGCGGTTCGCAACCGTCACAGGCGCCGGTTGAAGCGGGTCGGATGGCAGCACGCGCTCGACGCGTCGGCGCATGAGTTCGCCCGGGGCACCAATCCGCCGCGCGAGGGCAATGCCCTCGAAGTGCTCATCGACGGGTCAGAGGCGCTCCCGCGAATGGCCAGGGACATGGCCGCAGCGACCTCACACGTTCACCTGACGGGCTGGTTCCTCTCGCCGGAGCTCGCGCTGAGCCGCGAAGAGGAGCCACTTGTCGTGAGGACGCTCCTAGCCGAGCTCGCCGAGCGAATCGACGTCCGTGTCCTTCTGTGGAAGGGGGCACCGCTGCCGGCGTTTCGGCCGTCACGCGGCGACGTTCGCGAGATGGAGCAGACGCTGACCCGTCATACGAAGATCAAGACCGCGCTCGACTCGCGCACGGGTGCGTCGCATTGCCACCACGAGAAGACCATCGTGATCGACGGCACGGTGGCGTTCGTCGGGGGAATCGATCTCACCGTCGACGGAGGCGATCCGTACGACACGCCCAACCATCGAGCGCGCGGAGGCATCGGTTGGCACGACGCCGCGGTGCGTATCGAAGGACCGGTCGTGCAGGATGTCGCTGAGCACTTCCGTCTCCGTTGGGAGAGCGCGACCGGCGAGATGCTCGTCCCGTCTCCCGAGCCGGAACCTGCCGGAGACGTGGAGCTCCAGATCGTGCGAACGCTCCCTGCAGGTGCCTACAGAAAGGTGCGAAACGGCGACTATTCGATCCTCGAGTCATACATCGGGGCGCTCAAATCAGCGGAACGCATCGTGTACCTCGAGAGCCAGTTTCTCTGGTCGCCCGAGGTCGTCGACATTCTGGCGAGCAAGCTAAAGAGTCCACCGACTGACGATTTCCGGGTCGTGATCCTTCTGCCTGCCCGAGCGAACGACGGCGCCGACATCTCGCGTGGACAGGTTGCAGCGCTGATCGACGCTGATGACGGCGACGACCGCTTCCTCGCCTGCACGGTCTACGCCCGCGAGGGCAAGCTGCGCGACATCGTCTACGTGCATTCGAAGATCGGTATCGTCGACGACCGCTGGCTGACGGTCGGCTCGGCCAACCTGAACGCACACTCCCTGCTCAACGACACCGAGATGAACATCGTCACCCACGACGAGACGATCGCGCGGACTACGCGGCTCAGGCTCTGGTCCGAGCACCTCGAACGGGACGAGAAGGACATCGAGGGCAATACTGCTGCGATCGTCGATGACCTCTGGCGACCGATCGCCACCGAGCAGCTTCATCGCATCGAGGAGGGGAAACCGCTTACCCACCGGCTGGTGCGGCTGCCGGGTGTGTCGCGACGCCGGCGCAGGCTCGTCGGCCCGTTGCAGAGCCAACTGTACGACATCTAAACCACCTGTGACCCCCGGTGAGTGGTGGTGCGCCCTCGCGATTGCCCATCCGTTGCCAACCGAGTTGGTGCAGGGTCGGGGCCGCTCGCGGGCAGGGCAGGTCGCCAGGATCGGGCGCGCCGCCCTACGGCGTCCCGGTCGAACCTTCTCGGACGGAGCGCTCGGTCGCCGCCTCCGGGAGTCCCTCTGCGACCCGCTCCGCCTTCTCCACCGGAGCGCCGAAGCGCAGGAACCTCCCACCGAACCCGATCGCACACACCGAGAACCAGGCCCAGCCGAATGCGAGGCCGGCGATGACATCCGACAGCCAGTGGACGCCGAGCATGACGCGGCTGCACGCAACTCCGACCGCGATGGCTGCCGCGCCCCCGGCGAGGAGAGCACGGGTGCGGGGCGAACAGCCTCGAGCGAGTACGAGAGCAGCTCCGGCATAGAGTGCAGCCGCCGTTGCCGAGTGGCCGCTCGGAAACGACGGGCCGAGGGTTTCCGTGATCGGATTGAACGTCGGTCGTACGCGATCGAGAAGCTGCTTGATGGTATTGACGAGAACGACCTCACCGAGCACGACCGTGATCAAGAACGGCAGAATCCAGCGGTTGGGGAGGCGGGCCATCGCAACGATCGCGACGACGGCGATCACGGCGATCGTCACCGGCGTGCTGGCCAGATCGGTAACGAGCTGCAAGAGCCGCGTCGACCGATCGCTCCCGTGGTCCGCGCCCCATTGCCCAACGCTCGCATCGAGTTCGACGAGGCGGGCATTCGATCGCATGAGGTAGGCCAGTACGCCGAGCATCAAGCCACCGATGACCGCGATCGCGAGCGCGAGAGTGAGCGCGAGGCCGGTAGCGGTTCCAGGGTCGAGTCGACCCCGCAGGAGCCGCGCGAGCGCAGGGTGCCGTGCCGTCTCCCGGCTGAGATGTCGCCCGGCCGCAGCGCTTGCCGGCGGTGGCGCGCCCGTAGCCGTCGGGTATTTCAACGCCGCGAGAAACACCGCAGCTCCGAAAGCGCCCGAGGTGATGATCAGAATGAGAAACGGCACGGCGGTTCCCAATGTTTACCCGTTCGAGACATCGGGTAAACGAAAAATGGTGGAAGCGAACGTCACCCTTCTGGACGGCACCAATGTCGACGACGCCGGTGTCGATGGCCCGTCCCGCTCCGGCGAGGCGACGCGTGCCGATGCACCTTCCGGGGCGCGGTTGCTCGAGGCGACCGAGGGTGGCATGGCCGATCGTTTCGCCAGGGCTGTAGGCCCTGACCATCCCATCCGTGTCTTTCTGGCTGCTGTTCTCGGTGGGTACGCCCTCCTCGTAGCGTTGACGATCGCAGCTGGATTCCTGCTGACCGAGGTTGTGCTCTCGATCGGCGCCGTCGCGTCAGCGGACGAGCGCATCAGCCTCTGGCTCGAGCGGGAGCGAACCGAGACACTCGTCGACCTCTCGTGGCTCGGCTCCACGCTCGCCGGTGGTGTTGTGATCCCGGCACTCGTCGGGACTCTCCTCGTCCTCTTCCTCGTTCTCCGGCATTGGAGGCTCGCCGCCTTCACGCTGTTCGTGATCTCCGTCGAGTCCGGCACGTACCGTGCGACGACTCTCGTCGTTCACCGTGATCGACCCGACGTAGAGAGGCTCGAGGGCCTGCCCGTGGACGCAAGCTTTCCCTCCGGGCACACGGCCGCGTCCGTCGCCCTCTTCGGCGGCTTTCTGCTCGTGCTCGCGTCCCGGATCGAGAATACGGCCCTGAGGGCTGCGCTCTGGATCGCCGCTCTGGCCATTCCCGCGTTCGTGATCTGGTCGCGGATGTTGCGCGGCATGCACTACGCGACGGATGTCACGGCCGGCGTCCTGATGGGTGTCGGGGCACTTCTGGTGGTCGTCTTCGCGGCGCGCGCAGCCGGTGTCGCGGCCGCACATCGAGATGCGAAGGCGACGACGAGAGGAGCACGTTCATGACGAAGGTTGCAGTTATCGCCCATGCCGGCAAGACGATCGGCGGGGGACTCGAGGAGCTCCGTGTCGTACTGTCCCGGGCTGGCATCACCGACCCGATCTGGTCTGAGGTGCCGAAGAGCCGTTATGCGCCGAAGCGCGTGCAGCGTGCTCTCGACGAGGGCGCCGAGCTCGTGTTCGTCTGGGGCGGTGATGGGATGATTCAGCGCTCGATCGACAGGTTGGCCGGGAGCGGCGTCACGCTCGCGATCATCCCCGCCGGCACCGCGAATCTCTTTGCCTCGAGCCTCGACATCCCCTCGGACATCGAGGAGGCGGTCGAGATCGGGCTGAACGGCCGCGATCGCACGCTCGACGTGGGGAAGATCAACGGCGAGCGGTTCGCCGTGATGGCCGGCGCTGGCCTCGACGCCCACATGATCGAGGAAGCGGACGGCGGGTTGAAGGACCGCTTCGGTCGCCTCGCGTACATCTGGACTGCGTCGAAGAGCCTGCGCAAGGAGCCATTCAAGGCCCGCATCGAGATCAACGACGAGCTGTGGTACAAGGGGACAGCGAGCTGCGTCCTACTCGGAAACGTGGGGTCGCTCTTCGGCGGCATCGAGGCATTCGACAACGCAGAGCCTGACGACGGCCTGCTCGAGGTCGGCGTGAGCGATGCCGAAGGTCTTGGGCAGTGGGCGCGAACGGTTGCGCGCACCGCGATCGGTACGACGGCCAAGTCCCCGTTCGTCCAGGTGACCAAGGCGAAGAAGATCCGGATCGAGCTCGACCGCAAGGTCGCCTACGAGCTCGACGGCGGCGCCAGAGAGCCGACGAAGCTTCTGAAGGTCAAGATCGAGCCGGGCGCGATCACGGTCCGGGTGCCCGAGGCGTCGTGAATGTTTGAAAGCAACGCGAGAGAGGGAATACTTGGCTCGCCGGTGCCGCCTCAGGGCACCCTCATCGGAAAGGACGTCATGCCGACTTGGGCCTGGATTCTCCTCATCGTTGTCCTCGTCCTCGCTCTCACGGGCGGGATCGGGTTCGGTCGTAGGTAGCATCTCGAAGCCAGTGAGTGTAGGCGGGCGTGCCCGATGGGTGCGCCTGTCGCGCGCTCATCCTTGATCCACGGAACGGGAAGAACGGCAAAGGATGAAACCATTTCTTCAAGCGCTTGCTCCCGA
>Ga0163153_10005484_pt1 | contig 14947 bp, 10 predicted proteins | sample OliLakLV19MP6IB1_FD_148629 | JGI IMG/M metagenome (GOLD analysis project Ga0163153, IMG submission 148629) | Freshwater microbial mat bacterial communities from Lake Vanda, McMurdo Dry Valleys, Antarctica - Oligotrophic Lake LV.19.MP6.IB-1 | ecosystem: Environmental > Aquatic > Freshwater >... | reverse complement strand
GTCGCGAAGGGTTCACCGGCGACATCAAGCTCGTGACGGAAGGCTTCGATGCGGCGCGCGATCCGTTGAGCAAAAACTTTGACGGCGGCGAAGCTGTCATCAAGGCGAACGAGAGCATTGGCAAGATTACGCTCACGCCGAAGCTCGCCTCCGAAGTCGGCATCCGTTCTGTCGTAGTGCGCGGCGAGGCGACGGTGGACGGGCGGCAGGTCACGACTTATACGCAGCCGCTGCCCGTGGCGGTGACGCAGTATCCGCTGATTCTTTCGAGCACGCTTCCGCGCCTGTCGCTGACGGTGCTGCCACCTGGAACCGAATCTTCCGCCGGCGAAGCGGAGACGAAGATTCGCGTGGAGCGGCGGGCTGGTTTCGGCGGCGACGTGGAGTTGTCCATCGAAGGACTGCCCGAAGGCGTGCGCAGCGAGCTGCCGAAGATTCCGGCGGGCGTGGGCGAGGTGGCGTTGAAGCTGTTCGCGACGGACAAGGCGAAGCTCGGCACGAACTTCAATCTCACCGTGGTCGGCACGGCGGTGGTGAACGACAAGAATTACAAGGCGCGCACCGGGAAAATCGGCCTGACGATTGGTTTGCCAGAAGGCGTCGAGGTGGCCGCGACGAACGCGGTGCCGGCGAAGGTGGAGGGGACGAAGTGAGCGGACGACCTGCTTGCCCGCAGGCGTGAGCGTGGCTAAGGTGAAAACCATGACAGACTGGAAACAGTGCGAGGCGGGCGAGCGAATCGAAGGCAAGGTAAGCGGTGCCTGGGTTTTCAAGGGCACGCGCGTCCCGGTGAAGGCGCTTTTCGAGAACATCGAGGCTGGAGCGCGGATTGATGACTTCTTGGAATGGTTTCCAGGCGTTGCCCGGCGGCAGGTGGAGTCCGTGCTGGAGCACGCGAGCGGCAGTCTCGCCGAGCGCCTGAGTGCGTGAACGAAGCTGATGCGATTCGCATTGGCGAATATCAAGAGTTGAAGTGGCAATAGAATTTATCTGAACACTGGAACGCACCATGATTTTGAAATCTCTCCTTCGCAGCGGTTTGATGTTTGCGGCGGCATTCTCCGCCGCTGCCGCCGACAAGCCGGTCAGCTATTACAATGACATCGTGCCGCTCTTCAAACGGAGCTGCACGGGCTGTCATCAGCCGGCCAAGCTCAAGGGCCAGCTCGACATGACGACCTACGAGGGGTTCAAGAAAGGCGGCAAGCACGGCGTGAGCTTCGTCGCGGGCAAGCCGAAGGAGAGCACGGTCATCGACGAGATTGCCGGGGACGAGCCGTCGATGCCGAAGGAAGGCGATCCGTTGACCAAGCCGGAGATCGCGATGATCGAGCGCTGGATTGTCGAAGGCGCGACGAATGACACGCCGGCCAACGCAGGTTCCTACAAGCTCGCCGCAGCGCCGGAATATTCCCAGCCACCGGTCATCAGCGCGCTGGCGTTCTCGCCGGATGGCAGGCTGCTCGCGGTGTCCGGTTATCACGAGGTGCTGCTGCATGGCGGCGCGGAGTCGAACATCGTCGCGCGGCTCGTCGGCGAATCACCGCGCATCGAGTCGCTGGCGTTCTCGCCCGACGGCAAGAAGCTCGCGGTGGCGGGGAGCGCGCCGTCTCTTTTTGGCGAGGTGCAGATTTGGGATGCGTCTGCGACCGGCACGGTGCTGACGCCGCCGAAGGCGTTCAAAGTTTCGTTGGATTCCATCTACGGCATCTCGTGGTCGCCGGACGGGACGCGCCTCGCTTTCGCCGGTGCGGACAAAGTGGTTCGCATCATCAGCGCGGCGGACGGCAAGGAGCTGGTGAAGTTCGAGAACCACAGCGACTGGGTGTTTGCCACAACGTGGACGGTGGACGGCAAGCGCATCCTCAGCGGCGGCCGCGACAAGGCGATGAAGCTCATCGACGCGTCGAACGGCCAGTTCATCGATGACGTCAACAAGCTGCTGGAAGGCGTGGTGTGCTTCGCGCGGCATCCGAAGGAAGACGTGGTGGCCTACGGCGGCGAGATGGGCGTGAGTCGCACTTACAAGATCGGTGAAAATCAGGGGCGCACGGCGGCGAACAATGACTCGAACTTCCAGAAGGAATTCGAGCGCATGCCGGGGCCGGTTCAGGCGATTGCCTACAGTCCGGACGGCACGAACATCTGCGTGGGCAGCATCGGCGGCGAGGCGCGCATCTTCAACACGAGTGACAAGAAACGCGTTGCCACGCTGAAAGGCCACGAGGGCGCGATCTTCGCCATCGCGTATCAGCCGGGGACCAATCAGGTCGTCACGGGCGGATTCGACGGGAAGCTGCGCGTGTTCGAGACGAAGAAGGGTGAAATGGTCCGCTCGTTTGTGCCGGTGCCACTGAAGCCCGGCGCGGTGCAGCAGGCGGCGAAGTAGCGCAGGAACGGAGCATGGGTCCGCCGCTCGAAATGCCTCTTGGCGTTGGGCGGAGTTCCCGTTTCAATCGGCCCTTCATGAACGAGAAAATCAAGGCGCTGCTGGAGTTGTCCCGTGAGATCGGGCGCGAGGATCGGCAGCTCGCCATTCTGGGGGAGGGAAATACTTCCGTGCGCCTGGCGAACGAACAGTTCGTGGTGAAGGCCAGCGGCTGTTCCTTGGCGAACTTGAACGAGCCAGACGTGACCGTCTGCGACACGGCGAAGGTGATCGCCATTTTGGACCGCCGTCAGGCCACTGATGCGGAGTTGGACGAGCAGTTGTTGGAATCGCGTGTGGGTGGCGTGGGCAAGAAGCCGAGCATTGAGGCGATGTTCCATGCGTGGCTGCTGACGTTGCGGGACGTGAACTTCGTCGGGCATTGCCATCCGCTTTCGGCGAATCAAGTTCTCTGCTCGCCTCGCGCCAGGGACTTTGCGGAGCGCCGGCTTTTCCCCGATGAAGTGGTGTGCTGCGGGGCGCAGTCGGTCTTCGTTCCCTACGCCGATCCCGGTCTGGCGCTTGCGCGCGAAATTGCCGAGCGGACGCGCGCGCACGTCGAGAAGGAGGGTTATGTGCCTCGGCTGATCCTGTTGCAAAATCATGGCGTGATCGCGCTGGGGAGCACGCCGCAGTCGGTGCTGGCGTGCCTGCTCATGGCGTCGAAGGCGGCCTCGATTTTCATGGGCGCAGCGGCGATGGGCGGGCCGAACTTCATGACGCCGCAGCATGTGGAGCGGATCGCGGGCCGGCCGGACGAGGCTTACCGGCAGAAGCAGTTGAAGATTTGAAGGGAAGGGGAGGGCGCGGGCGATGACGACTCACTATCTGGCGTGTGACTTGGGAGCGGAAAGCGGGCGGGTGATGCTCGGCAGTTTGTCCGGCGGCCGGCTGGTGCTCGAAGAGATTCATCGCTTTCCCAATGTCCCGGTGCGCAGCGAAGGCTCGCTCTGCTGGGACATCACGCGGCTGCTGGGCGAGTTGAAGACGGGCCTGAAGAAGGCAGCGGCCCTCCAGCTTCCAATCTCCAGCATCAGCGCGGATTCCTGGGGCGTGGATTATCTGCTGGTCGATGCGGCGGGGGAAATCATTCAGCCGGTTTTTCATTATCGCGATGCGCGGACGGCACGCGGCGTTTCTGCGGTGAAGGCTTTGGTGGACTGGCCGACGATCTTTAATGAAACCGGAATTCAGTTCATGCCGCTGAACACGATTTACCAGCTCGCAGCGGAACCGAAGGAGCGTCTCGCGTTGGCGGCCGGAATGCTGATGATTGCGGATGCGGTGAACTTTTTCCTGTGCGGCGTCGGAAGAGCGGAGGCATCCAACGCCAGCACGACGCAGCTCTACAACCCACGGCTGAAGGACTGGTCGAAGACTTTGATTCAAGCGCTGGGCTTCCCAGAGCGGCTGTTCGCGGAGGTGATTCCATCCGGCACCAGGCTCGGTCGGTTGAAGAAGGCGCTGGCTGACCAGTCGGGCCTGGGTGAGATCGAGGTGCTCGCCTCGTGCTCGCATGATACCGGCGCGGCGGTAGCGGCGGTTCCGGCCAGCGGCGAGGACTGGGCGTATCTGAGTTCTGGGACGTGGTCGTTGATGGGCGTGGAACTCGATTCACCGCTCGTTACGTCCGAATGCCGGGAGCTGAACTTCACCAACGAGATTGGCTTTGGCGGATCGATCCGGTTGCTCAAGAACATCAGCGGGCTTTGGCTGGTTCAGGAATGCCGGCGCACCTGGGCTGAGGCGGGACAGGGGATGGATTACGCGACGTTGACGCGTCTCGCGTCGGAGGCGAAGCCGTTTGTCTCCCTGATCGACCCGACGGACGCGCGCTTCGTTGCTCCTCTGAACATGCCGGAAGCCATCGCTGGCTTTTGCCGCGAGACGGGGCAGCCCGTGCCGGAATCGCCCGGAGCATTCGTCCGCTGCGCGCTGGAAAGTCTGGCGCTGCTGTATCGCCGGACGCTGGAGCAGATCGAGAGTTTGACCGGGAATCGGATTCAACGGCTGCACGTCGTGGGCGGCGGCAGCAAGAACGAGCTGCTGAATCAGTTCACTGCGAATGCCCTTCAGCTTCCGGTTCACGCCGGACCGGTCGAGGCGACGGCGGCGGGGAATGTTTTGATTCAGGCGATTGGTCTTGGGCATCTGGCCTCGCTGGAGGCGGCGCGAACGGTGGTTCGCCATTCGATGCCGGTGAGCGTGATTCAGCCGCAGGATGCTGCGGTCTGGAGCGCGGCACATGAGAGGTTCTCCACGCTGCGGGCCGAGGCGAAGGCTTGATTACGCCGGGCGTTGATTGGCGAGAACGGTCTGGGCCGCCTTGGTGATGGCGGCGACGAGTTCGGGCGGTTCCACGACGATGGCGTTTCCGCCCCAGCCGAGAATCCAGCGCTGGATTTCGCCGAGGCTGGAGAGTTTCAAACGAAGTTCCACCCCGCCGTCCTTGAGTTCGCGCAGTTCCTGCGACGGATGCCAGCGCTTCTCGCGGATGTAGTCGGCGGCATAGGCGTCGAAGCGGATGACGACCTGGTAGCTGCCTTGTGAAGAGTGAACCCCGAAGCTGTCGCGCAGGATTTTTTCCACGGAAAATTTCTCCGGGCGCGGAAACGTCTTGCCGGTGGGTTGAATGGACTGGATGCGGGACGGGACGAACGTGCGGATGTCCTTTCGCAGATGATCGTAGGCGAAGAGGAACCATTCGCCGTTGATGTTCGCGAGGTGGTAAGGATCGACGATGCGCGGCTGCACCTGCTTGCTGCCTGGCTTCCGATAGTGAAGTTCGAGCTGGCGATGGCCGGCGGTGGCCTTGGCGAGCGCGTCGAAATTCTCAAGGTTGAGGACAGGTTCCGCGCTGGTGCGAAAGGAGATGCTTTGATCCCAGTCGGCGAAGTTCAGCGAGATGGTGTCCGGCAGGGAGGACTCCATCTTTTTGAAGGCGCTGACCAGCGGCTTCTCGAAGCTGGTGCCGCGATATTGCTGGAGGGCTTTTTCCGCAATGAGCAGGGCGACGAGTTCGCCTTCCGTGATTTGAAGCGTAGGGAAGGCGTTGACCTCTTCCGTATAACGGTAGCCGAATTTGCGGCTGTCATACTCGATGGGCAGGCCCATCCGCTCGCGCATGAACTCGATGTCGCGATGGATGGTCTTCACGACTACTTCAATCTCCGCAGCGAGCGTGGTGGCGTTGGGATATTTGCCGGCGGTGATCGCCTGGTGGATGCGCATCATCCGCTCCAGCGGCGGTCGCGAGTGGAGCAGCGAAATGGTCTTGCCGCTGGATTTCATGAGGTGATCCGGCGTTCGCGCGGCGTGACAGGAAGGAGAGGCAGGCGGGGCGTGTGCCCCGCCCGCGATGAAATGAGGTCAGGAACCCAGCTTGGTCAGCAGCTCGTCGTTGGTCTTGTTCTTCTTGAGCGCGGCGATCAGCGTTTCCATCGCCTCGACCGGGTTCAAGTCCACCATCATGCGGCGGAGCTTGCGGATGGCTTCCATCTGATTCTTCGGAAAGAGTTTTTCTTCCTTGCGCGTTCCGCTCTTCGGGATGTCGATGGCGGGGAACAGGCGGCGATCCGAAAGCTTGCGGTCGAGAACCAGCTCCATGTTGCCGGTGCCTTTGAACTCCTGGAAAATCAGCTCATCCATGCGTGAGCCGGTGTCCACGAGCGCGGTCGCGAGAATGGTCAGCGATCCGCCGTTCTCGATCTTGCGCGCGGAGGCGAACATCTTGCGCGGAATTTCCAGCGCACGGGCGTCCACACCGCCGGTCATGGTGCGGCCGGAACCGCCATGAACGCTGTTGTAGGCGCGGGCGACGCGGGTGAGCGAATCCAGAAGAACGAGGACGTCCTTGCCGGATTCCACCATGCGGCGGCAGCGCTCGATCATGAAGCGGCTGAGGCGGACGTGGGTCTCAATGTCCTGGTCGTTCGACGAGGCGACGACTTCGGCCTTCACGGAGCGTTGGAAGTCGGTGACTTCCTCGGGACGTTCGTCGATGAGAAGCACGAGGACCTGGACTTCAGGATGATTCTCCGTCACCGAGTTGGCGATCTGCTTGAGGATGGTGGTCTTGCCCGTGCGGGGCGGCGCGACGATGATGCCGCGCGTGCCTTTGCCGATGGGAGTCACGAGGTCGATGATGCGCGCTTCGATCAGGTCGGGAGTTGTTTCCAGCCGGAACTTGTCGATCGGATCGATGGACGTGAGGTTCTCGAACCGGACGGACTTCGTGTAGTCGGCGAACGGCATGCCGTTGACGGTCTCGACCGTCTTCAACTGCGGGCTGCTGCCCCGATGCGGAGGCTGGAGGCCGCCGGTGACGAGGCATCCTTCGCGGAGAAAGTTTTTCTTGATGGTGTCAGGCGTGACGAAAATGTCTGACGGCTTGGGCAGGAAATGGTTCTCGGAAGATCTCAGGAATCCGAATCCTTTCTCTGAGATTTCAAGGTAACCGGTCCCTACGTCAATGGCGCTAGGCGCGTTGCTCATATGTAATATGCAGTGTCGTCGAAGGGATTTTGGAAGTCGCCCGAACAGGCGATTGAATTTGAATCTTCTGGAAAACCGCCGCCGTGAATCGCTTACTGTCCTTCGCAAGCAGGCGGTGAACCTTCAACGCGGTGCAATAGACCGCAAAGGCTTTGCATTGGCAATACTAAATTTATGCTGAGTTTTCGGGCTTGTGGCGGGGTGGCCTGTGCAGTGAGCCAATGTCCGGAGGCAGATGCCTGCGAGGTTAATCCGCTGGAATCTTCGTGGGAGGGCGGGCCATCAAGCAGCGCTTTACAGACGGGCTCGATGATTGTGTGTTCAAAGAACGGACTGATTTCGGTCATCGATAATGACCTTTCTTCACGCCTGTCATCGCCTGCTTGGCGTCGGAACTTGAATGGGAAAATAAAGCGCCGCGTCCGCCTCCAAACCATTCGTTGTCACAATTTAAGACCGCGTGTATAGAAAGTTCATACTATGGCCGACGCTTCGCGCATCCTTTATTGCAACTGCACTTACGCCCAAGTCGTGCCGCCGGAGGTGAAGGAAGCGGTGCTGCGGCAACTGTGTGAGTCCGGCGTCGCATTTGATGCCGTGGCGGATCTCTGTGAAATGTCGGCCCGGCGGGACGCGAACTTGCAGCAGCTCGCCGCCAGCGGGTCAGTGAAAATCGCCGCCTGCTTTCCGCGCGCGGTCAAATGGCTTTTCGCTGCGGCCAAAGCACCCTTGCCGCAAGACGGTGCTGAGATTTTGAACATGCGCGTGCAGACGGCGGAGGAGGTTGCGGCGGCGTTGTTCAATCCGGCCTTGAAGCCGAACGTGCCCGCCGGAAAAGTCACGGCAGCGGATGCGCCAGTTCCAGTTCCCAGTGAGGACGCAGCTGTGAAATCGTAGCAATCCATTTTCCGAATCACTCAGAGACTTCGCCTTATGTCGCTCAAAGACCAATCCACTCTCCGCATCGTTCTCTACGAAGGCGAGGGCACGCAGCCAATCCCAGCCGCAGACCGGTTCGACGCCATGACTGCGCTTTTGCAGAAGGGCTTCTCCGTCACGCAGGCCAGAGACGGCCGGCGCGTCAGCTCGGCGGGAACGAGTCCGGTCCTGTTGCTTGGCCGGTTTGAAAGTGATGCTGTTCCGCAAGCATTCGCCGGAGCGTCAGAAGCGCGCGTGGTGGCGAGGAATATTTCAAGCCTGGATGCGAAGGAGATTGCGGGGGTGTCCGAGTCCGTCCGCGAAGAGACTCACGCCGCGAAGCAGGGAGATTGGAAGCCTTGGTTCCCGGTGATCGACTACGACCGCTGCACGAACTGCATGCAATGCCTGAGCTTTTGTCTCTTTGGTGTGTACGGCGTGGACGACGCCCAGAAGATCCAGGTTCAGAACAACGACAACTGCAAAACCAATTGTCCGGCGTGTTCCCGGGTTTGTCCCGAGGCCGCGATCATGTTTCCGAAGTACAAGGCGGGGCCGATCAACGGCGACATCGTCAGCGACTCGGACGTGAACCGCGAGAAGATGAAGATCGACATCTCGGCGTTGCTGGGCGGCGATGTCTATTCACTGCTTCGCGAGCGCAGCGAAAAATCTCAAAGCCGTTTCAGCAAGGAGCGCGATGCGGACAAGGCTCTCAAGGAGCGCCAAAAATGCCTGGTGAAACTGGCCCAAAGCGGGGACATCCCGCCTGAAGTCTTGATGAGCCTGCCTTCGCCGGACGAAATCGCCCGGCGGGCAGAGGAAGCCAAGGCCAAGGCTGCAGCGGCATTGGCCGGCATTGCCGCCGGACCTGCGTAGCTGGGGAGCAGGACGCGGCTGGGAAAGGTCGTTGGAGCAAGATGGGTTTCCTTGGCGTCCGGCTGTGTTTTCAGCCACGGCTGCGTTCCTTGGACAGACTGGAGGCCAGGAGGCATCCCATTGTCCTGCTTTATTTAATTTGAAAGTTTGCCGATGTTCCCGTCATGTGCGAAAATCAAAAATCAATGACTAGTCCTGTTGCGCTTCAAGCATGTACATGCCGTTTCGCGGCTGCCTCATGCCTGAAACAAGGCTGTAAGGAAACCGCAGAGATTTCGCAAAAATTCCGCAGAGCAAACTAGACGCAAAGAGTTCAAGCCGTAACAAGACGTTCAAAGGAGTAAAAGAAGTATCATGCCTCTCGATCATCACCCGGTTCAGTATGTTGTCACCACGTCACGGTCGGGTTGCATGAAGGGGCATCCGCCACGCATCAAGCCGGACAGCACTGTCTGGTTTGGACTGCCTCTGTTCATGGTTGCCTTGGTGTTACTCTGCGGAAGTTCTCCTGTCTCACTCCGGGCCGCCGCACCTACTTATCTGTTGAGTGAGGGATTTGAAGGCGCTGGCTTCGAGAACAGCGGCTGGATCGTTCCGCCTAACAGCAGCTCTGCTCCGGACCCGGATTACACCGCGTTAGCATTGCAAGGATCTGAATCTCTCCGCTGCACTGGCGTTTCATTTATTCAACGGCCTTTCGTCCGTAACGATCCGTTCTATTGCTATTTCCGGGTCCGCTGGGCGGCTTGGTCGGACTACAAGTTTGTCGTTGATTGGTTGGATGCCAGCCAGTCCTCGACGGCGACGCTGATGACCAGTTTTGGAAACAAGCTGGAGATCAAACATGGGTCAGTGAGCGTTCCAGGAACAACGGTGATTGCCTTGAACACGACCTACCACGTCTGGTTGGAATGGACTCCAGGCACGGGGAATGACGGCACGATGAAATTGTTTGTCTCGACCAACGGGACTAAGCCCGCGTCTCCGGAGGTCAACATTGTGAACGGGAATGGCGACTCGACGAAGTCGTTCGACGTTGGGCCGTTTGGTGCCGGGGTCGATGTGATTTACGATTCCATCCTGATCGATGAAGAAGTGATCGGGAGCAATCCCGCCGGCAACGCGCCTCCGACCATTTCGGCCATTGCCAATCAATCCACGCCTGAAAACACGGCGACACCCGCCATCCCTTTCACCATCGGAGATCGCGAAACCAACGCCACGGATTTGATCGTCACAGGCTCGTCTTCCGCCCAGGGCATCATTCCAAACTCTGGGATCATCTTCCGAGGTTCGGAGTCCAATCGCACCGTGACGCTGACTCCCGCCGTCAATCAGTCTGGGGTCGCGACCATCACGGTCACGGTCAGTGACGGTGCCTCGACTTCCTCAACCAGCTTCACCGTCACAGTGGGGACGGTGAACACCGCTCCTTCCATTTCCAGCCTGGCCAATCAGTCCACGCCCAGCGACACGCCCACCGCCGCCATCGCGTTTGCCATCGGCGATGCGCAGACTGCGGCCGGAAGTTTGGGGGTCGCAGGAAGCTCCTTGAACCCCACGCTGGTTCCCACAGGCAACATTGTGTTTGGTGGAAGCGGTTCCAACCGCACGGTGACGATCACGCCGGCCACCGGCCAGCTTGGAAAGACGACGATATCGGTCAGCGTCAATGACGGGCAACTGACCAATGCCACGAGCTTCACGCTGGTGGTGGGGTCAACGAATGCGGTGCCGACCCTTTCGGCGATTGGCAGCCAATCCACTCCCTTGAACACGCCGCTGGGACCGATTCATTTCACGATTGGCGACGCGGAAACTCCTGCGTCCGACCTTGCACTCATTGGCTCATCCTCCAATCCGGTGCTGATCCCCCATGAGAATCTGGCGTTCAGCGGAAGCGCTCATAATCGGAGAGTGACGGTTACTCCGGCGGCCGGTCAGTCCGGCACCAGCACCATCACCGTGACGGTCAGCGATGGCGAACACACCGCATCGCGAAGCTTTCTCTTGAGCGTCATTCCAAACGGCACGGGCTCGCCGTCAGGGCTGCTCTTCGAGGAAGGCTTTGAAGGCAATGGCTACGAGAACAGCGGCTGGTTTGAGATCGGCCAGCCCGATCCTGACCATGCCGACGCGCCGTTGCGGGGGACTCAATCCCTGCATCTGTCGCAAGGCGAATTCATCCACCGAACCTTCGCCGTCACCACCAATTTCAGTTTGTACATGCAGGCCAATTGGAAGGAATGGGCTGACTACATCGGCTTCATCTATCTTGAAACGGCGGACTATGGGACGGCGGGCAGCTTGTTCGCGGACAACAACGTCCTGCAAATCAACCACGGCTCGGCGAGTTCGATGGGGACAACCTTAATCGAGACGAACACCACCTATCACATCTGGCTCGAATGGAATCGTGGGACCGGCAGTGATGGAACGATGAACCTCTTCGTCTCGACGAGCGTCATCAAACCCAGCGTGCCCGAGGCGAGCCTCAGCCTTGGCAATGGGGGTGCCATTGAAAAAATCTACTTCGGTTCCTTCAGCCAAGGATTTGATGTCGCCCTCGACTCCCTGTTCTTCGACAACGAACCCATCGGCAGCAATCCGCAGAGCAACCTGGCCCCGACCATTTCCGATCTGCCGGACCTGACGATTAGCGAGGACTCCGCGACCGAACCTCTGGAGTTCACCATTGGCGATGTGGAAAGCGCCGCCTCCAGCCTGACCCTGATTGGAACCTCGTCCAGTCCCGCCGTCGTGCCGAACACCGGCATCGTGTTGGGTGGTTCTGGCTCCAACCGGACCGTGACCGTCAAGCCCGCTCCGAACCAGTTCGGAACCGCCACCATCACCATCACCGTGCGCGACGGCGCGCTGGAGACCAACGACACGTTCCTTCTCACCGTCAGTCCCATCAACGATCAGCCCGTCGTGACCTTGCCCGCCGGGCCGGCCAGCTTTACCGAGGGCTCAGCTCCCGTGGTGCTGGCCGCGACAGGCACGGTCGTTGACATCGACTCGTCCACCTTGGGCGGCGGACAAATGTCCGTTTCAATTACAGCAAACGCTTCCCTGGCAGATCGCCTTTCCATCCGCAATCAAGGCGTCGGTCCCGGTGAGATCGAAGTCAGCGGCATCGGAATCGCGTATGCCGGCGTAGGCATCGGAACTTTCGCAGGCGGGACGGACGGCTCATCGCCTCTCATCATTTCATTCAACTCCAGCGCGACTCCGGAGGCGGCCCAGGCGTTCCTGCGCAGCATCACCTTCCAGAACGTTTCCGCGACTCCGTCCACCTTGCCGCGCACGATCAGCGTGATCGTCGAGGATGGCCACGGCGGCACGAGCGCGGTCGTCACCATGACCGTGAACGTCCTGCGTGCGCTGGCGTATCCGACGGTCAATTGGCCGGTCCCGGCGTCCATTGCTTACGGGATGCCTCTGACGCCGGTCCAACTGAACGCCACCGCGAGCGTCCCCGGCAGCTTCGCCTACAGCCCGTTGCCCAATACCTTCCTTAATGCAGGAGCAAACCAGACGCTCTCCGTCACCTTCACGCCCACGGACTCGGTGAACTTCAATTCGGTGATCACGAACGTTCTGATCAACGTGACCCCTGTCGCGTTGCAGGTGTCGGCGCAGAACAAGAGCAAAGTCTATGGTGCGGCGAATCCCATGCTGACCGCGACACTCACGGGCTTCGTCAACGGCGACACGGAGGCCAGCCTCGACACGCCCGTCAGCCTCACCACGCTGGCCGCCGCCACGAGCCCGATCGGCACGTACGCGATCACGGCGAGCGGAACGGCTGATGCGAACTACACGATGACCTTCGCGCCCGGCACGCTGAGCGTGACGCCCGCCGCGCTCGTGGTGAAGGCGAACAACGCCGGCCGCGCCTACGGCCAGACCAATCCCTTGTTCAGCGCCAGCATCACCGGCTATGTCAATGGCGACGATCAGGCCGATCTGCTGGGCACGCTCGTTTTCTCCACCTTGGCCGGGACGAACAGTCCGATTGGTCAATACGTGGTCACGCCCGCCGGGTTGAGCTCGACCAATTACGCGGTGAGCTTCACCGACGGCACGCTCACCATCACGTCTTATGCGCTCGTCGTGACGGGAGACAATCAGTCCAAGAACTACGGCGCTGACCTGCCCGCCTTCACCGGCACCGTGGTCGGTGTTAACAACGGCGACGGCATCACCGCCACCTTCACCACCGCCGCCACGGCCGCCAGCAACGCCGGGCCTCATCCCATTACCGCTGTCCTCACCGACCCCAACAATCAACTGACCAACTACACCGTCACGCTGATCAACGGCACGCTGAGCATCAAGCCCGCACCGCTGCTGGTGACGGCGGAGAACAAGAGCAAGGTCTATGGTGAGGCCAATCCCACGCTGACGGCGGCCTACGCGGGCTTCGTTAACGGCGACACCGTGGCGAGCCTCGACACGCCCGTCAGCCTCACCACGCTGGCGGACGCCACGAGTCCAGCCGGTGGTTATGCGATCACGGCGGCTGCGGCGGGCGATGTGAATTACACGGTGACGTTCGCGCCGGGCACGCTGACCGTGACCCGGGCGCCGATCCTCGTAACGGCGGCGAACAAGAGCAAGGTCTTCGGCGCGGCGAACCCGCTGCTGACGGCGACCTACGCGGGATTCGTCAATGGCGACACGGAGGCGAGCCTCGACACGCCGGTGACGCTGACGACGCTGGCGAATGTCACGAGTCCGGCCGGTAATTACACGATCACAGCCGCTGCGGCGGGCGATGTGAACTACACGGTGACGTTCGCGCCGGGGGCGTTGAACGTGACGCCCGCACCGTTGCTGGTGACGGCGGCGAACAAGAGCAGGATCTACGGCATGACGAACCCTGTGCTGACGGCGACCTACGTGGGCTTCGTCAACGGCGACACCGAAATCAGCCTCGATACGCCCGTCACGCTGACCACCACCGCCACCGCCGCGAGCGCAGTGGGAACCCATGTCATCACCGTGAGCGGCGCTGCGAATGTGAACTACGACGTCACCCATGTCGCCGGGACGCTCACCGTGACGCCGGCCGGACCTCTCCTGCTGGCCATCGTGTCGGCGGACGTCCTCGGAAACGCCACGATGCGGATCACCAGCGACCCCGGCCAACGGATCAAGGTGCAAGGCTCGGTGAATCTCACGAACTGGCTCGATCTCACGACTGTGACGAACAGCACGGGAACCATCGATTACACCGACTCCGTCGCTGCGCAGCGTCCTCATCGTTACTATCGCGCCGTGCTCGCCCCCGAATAATAGTCACTTCACGAAACTTCTCATGGCGGCAGTGATGAACTGCCGCCATTTCTTTTTTGCACCCGGCTTCCCGGTCCATAGACTTCAGCCGACAGAACCAAAAACAATCATGGCCAAAGCACCTGAACTAAAGCTCAAGGAAGGCGACGCGGCTCCCGGCTTCAGCGCGTCCACGAACGGCGGCGGACATATCGCGCTGAGCGACTTGAAGGGCAGGGACGTCATCCTGTTCTTCTACCCTCGTGACGACACACCGGGATGCACGAAGGAAGTGTGTGCGTTCCGGGACCAGTTCGCTGAGTTCAAGAAGCGCGGCGCCGTCGTGCTCGGCGTCAGCATCGATCCGGTGAAATCCCACGACAAGTTCGTGGAGAAGTTCCGGCTCCCGTTCACGCTGCTGGCCGATGAAGATCACAGGATCGTGGAGGCCTACGGCGTCTGGGGTCAAAAGTCCTTCATGGGAAGAAAGTATCTGGGAACGCATCGCGTCACGTTCCTGATCGGGCCGGATGGAACGATCAAAAAGATCTGGCCCCTCGTGAAGCCCGAGGAGCACGCCGCCGAAGTGCTGGCCGCGCTTGGGGGGAATTAGGCCCTCTCCCCTCGGATATCGCTTTCGAGAAGCGCTCCAAACGAAACAGCCGCGAACGAATTCGTTCGCGGCTGTTCTGTAGTGCCTGAAAGAAAACTCACGCCGCCGCAGTGGCAAGGGCGACGACAGCGATCCTGGGGTGCGAATGTTTGAACTTTCTTTGAACGTTTTGGGGCTTTCCACGATCCGATCTTCAAACATTCATCACCATGCGCCATCACTTCCAACACCAGCCCGACCTCCAGATCACGCCCATCGAAAAGATTCGTCTGCCGCTCAAGAGCCGCGATGAACTCCCGCCCATCCTCGCCGGCCTGCAATGGGTCTGGATG
>Ga0163153_10005482_pt1 | contig 14953 bp, 7 predicted proteins | sample OliLakLV19MP6IB1_FD_148629 | JGI IMG/M metagenome (GOLD analysis project Ga0163153, IMG submission 148629) | Freshwater microbial mat bacterial communities from Lake Vanda, McMurdo Dry Valleys, Antarctica - Oligotrophic Lake LV.19.MP6.IB-1 | ecosystem: Environmental > Aquatic > Freshwater > Lake... | reverse complement strand
CCTCTATATGGACGAGGTGTTCGGTTTCTTTCCGCCGACGGCCAATCCGCCCAGCAAGCTGCCGATGCTCACGCTGTTGAAACAAGCCCGCGCATTCGGGTTGGGCGTGGTGCTGGCGACGCAGAATCCGGTCGACTTGGACTACAAGGGACTGGCCAACGCGGGCACCTGGTTCCTCGGCCGATTGCAAACGGAGCGCGACAAGCTCCGCGTCTTGGAGGGCCTCGAAGGGGCCGCCGCCACGACGGGCAGCACCTTCGACCGCGCGAAAATCGAAGCCACGCTCGCCGGACTGGGGCAGCGCGTGTTTCTGATGAACAACGTGCATGACGACCGGCCGACGGTGTTTCAAACCCGTTGGACGCTGTCGTACTTGCGCGGCCCGATGACCTTGGAGCAGATCGCCAAGGTGTCGCAGCAAACCGCGGCGCCTGCGGAAACGCCCCAAGTCGCGGCGGCCGCTCCAGCAGCCGCCGTTGCCGCGAGCGCCACTGCCGCGAGGCCGATCTTGCCGCCGGATGTGGAGGAGTGCTTCGTCGTCGCGGCATCCGCTGCGCCGCAGGGCGCCAAGCTCGTCTATCGCCCCGCCGTCTACGGCGAAGCGCGGTTGCACTACAAACATGCCAAGGCGTCGCTCGATCAATGGGAAGCGCTTCATGCCCTATACGGCCTGGTCGAATCGCCAGGCGAAGCACTGTTCGAAGCGCCCCCGTGGAATTATGTCGGTGAATTCAAAGTCAATGGCGAGCCGTCGCCCGGCGCGAGTTTCGAACCGCTGCCGCCGGCGTTCGCACAGGCGAAATGCTACGCGCGCTTGGAGACGACCTGGAAGGGCTATCTGTATCGTGCCCATCGACTGGAGTTGTGGGAATGCCTCGATCTGAAACAGACATCCACGCCGGGCGAAGCGGAGAGTGCGTTTCGCCAGCGGTTGGGTCTCAAATCGCGCGAAGTGCGCGACGAGCGGATGGACGCGCTGCGCGCGAAGTACGCCCCTAAGCTGGCCGCGATCCAGGAGAAAATGAGCCGCGCACAACAAAAACTGGAACGCGAACAATCCGAGGCCAACGCCGGCACGTTTGACGCCGCGGTCAGCTTCGGCGCATCGATCGTCGGCGCGATCCTGGGCCGCAAGAAAGTCTCGCGCACGAACGTGGGCCGCGCCGCTTCGTCCGCCCGGGCCGCCTCGCGCGCCGCCAAGCAGCAAGGGGACGTCGGCCGGGCCGCCACGGAGTTGAACGAGCTGCGCGATCAATTGCTGGAATTGGACGCGAAGTACCAGGGCGAACTCGACGCCGCGCGTACGGCCGTATTGTTGGAAGCATTGACGATCGTGCCGTTGCTGATTCAGCCAAGAAAATCGGAGATCACCGTCTCCCGATTAGTGCTGGCGTGGACGCCGTGGTATGCGGACAATGCCGGGAACCAGACGCCGGCATATCAGTAGCCTCAACTGAACATGGTGAGTCGCCCAATGTTTGAATCACGCATCGCTCAGCTCGCAGTTGTTGCACTCTTGTTTCTCGGACGCACTGCCTTCGCTCAGGACTACGTCCTGTCGCCAATTGGCGTCGCAAAGATTGACATCACTCCGACCGAGCCGATTCGTCTGAGCGGGTACGGCTTTCGCCGCGAGCCGCACGAAGGGGTGATTCATCCCATCTGGGCCAAGGCCTTGGCGATCGGCAGCGACGACATCGGTCCCGCGGTGCTATTGATGGTCGACGGCACGTGCATTCCGGAGAGCGTTACGAACGAAGTCGCCAGGCGGCTCGCCGAGCGCACCAAGGTCGTGCCGGACAAGTTCGCGCTCTCGTATACGCACACGCATACCGCCCCGATGGTGCGCGGCGGGCTGGACACGCTTTTCGGCGAGGCGGTGCCGGCCGATCATCAGGCGGCAATCGATCGCTATACCGCGACCTTGATTGACAAGCTGGAGCATGTCTCGCTCGCGGCGCTCGAAGATCGCCAGCCGTGCCATTTGTCCTGGGCCGTCGGCAACGTCGACTTTGCGGCGAACCGGCGCACGCCCGGCGGGCCAGTCGACCATAGTCTGCCCGTGATGTTCGTTCACAACGCGAACGGCGAGTTGCGCGCCATCGTCGCCAACTACGCCTGCCATTGCACAACGCTTGACAACAACTTGATCAGCGGCGATTGGGCCGGCTACGCGCAAATCCATATCGAACGCGCCCATCCGGGAGCGATCTCAATGATCACGATCGGTTGCGGCGCGGACAGCAATCCCGACCCGCGCCGCACGCTGGAACTCGCCGAGCAACATGGCCGCAGCTTGGCGGCGGAAGTGGAGCGAGTGCGGCAAGTCGAACAAAAACCGATCCCCGGCATCGTCACCGCCAAACGTGAACGTATCCAACTCGCTTTCGATACGTTGCCGACCCGCGAAGAATGGGAAGCCCGAGCCAGGCAGCAAGACGCGGTGGGTTATCACGCCCGGGTGCAGCTCGCGCGGCTTGACGCGGGTCCGCTGCCGACCGAACTCGGTTACACGATCCAAACCTGGACCTTTGGCGACGACCTGGCGATGGTCTTCCTGCCCGGCGAAGTCGTCGTCGACTATGAATTGCGACTCAAGCGCGAATTCGATCCGCAGCGGATCTGGGTGAACGCCTATTCCAACGACGCGCCGTGCTACATTCCGTCGCGGAGGATTTGGGAGGAAGGGGGCTACGAGGGCGCGAGCGCGATGACCTACTACGATCGCCCCACGCGGCTCACGGCCGATACGGAGGAGCGCATCTTCGCGGCGATTCACCGGCTGTTGCCGGACGAATTCCGAGCCACCCCAGCAGCCATTGAGGACGCCAAGTAAGGCGACGAAGGACGCTGGCGAAATGCGATTCGGCGTATCCGAAACCCGTCGTCGCCGGTACATTGCTCGGACCTTCCGTCGTTACAAATCCGCGCATTGTCCGCCACTGAGGGCGCATGACGAACGAGACCAACATGAGCCCGGAAAGGCCGACTGCCGCGCCGCGTGAGCCGGCCGCGCGGGCGACGCGCCGGGAGCTTTGGGCTTGGGCCTGCTACGACTGGGCGAATAGCGCGTATTCTGCGCTTTCGATTACCATTCTGGTGTACTACATCAAGGCTTTTGTGCTGCCGGGCAAGGCGGGAGACATTGCTTGGGGCTATGGCATCGGCGGATCGATGTTGGTCGCTGCGGTGCTTTCGCCGGTGCTTGGTGCGTTGGCCGACGCTAATGCCAGCAAGCGTCGTTGGCTCGCGGTCACAGCTTTGGGAGGCGCACTCGCGTCGCTGTTGATCGGAGTTGTTCCCACGACTCAGGCTGGAGCGGTCGTCGCCCTGTTCATCGCGGCACAATTGACCTTCGAGTTGTCATTCGGATTCTACAACGGCTTCTTGCCGGAGTTGGCCGACGAGCAGGAGTTCAACCGCGTCTCCGCTTGGGGGTTCGCCGCGGGCTATGTTGGCGGCGGACTCGCGCTGGCGGCCGCGCTGGCGGTGATCGCCCTGGGACCACGAATTGGTCTGGCGGACAAGCCGACTCAAATGCGGGTGTCGCTCATCATCATGGGCCTTTGGTGGGGCCTGTTCACACTGCCGACAGTGCTGGTCCTGCGCGACCGCTCGCCACGTCGGGCTGCCGCCATGCCATTGCATCGCGCCGCGTTAGTTGCCTTCAAGGAAGTCATCCACACGCTCCGCAATGTGCGGCAATATGCGACTTTGACCACTTTTCTGGCCGGCTTCCTGCTCTATAACGAAGGTGTCAATACGGTCATCTCGCAGTCGTCGTTGTTTGCGATGGACGAGTTGCGGATGAATGCCGAAGAATTGATTCTCGTGATTCTGATGATTCAATTCGCCGCCTTTCCGGGCGCCTTGCTGGTTGGTTGGCTGGCCGATCGTTGGGGACAAAAGCAAACTCTCATGCTTTGCCTGGCCTGTTGGACCGCCATCTTGATCGCGGCGTACTTCGTGACAACCAAGGGACAGTTTTGGGGTTTAGCTGTCGTGCTGGCCTTGATTCTCGGCGGCACTCAGTCCGTAAGTCGCGCCATCATGGGAGTCATGACTCCGGCTAGCCGCACAGCTGAGTTTATGGGCTTTTTCAGCCTCTCACAAAAAGCTACGAGCATGGTGGGCCCGGTGTTGTTTGTGACGATCAAGACGAATTATGGCAGCGCCCGGCTCGCCATCCTTTGCTTGCTGCCGTTCATTTTGATCGGTTGGGCAGTCGCCTCGCGAATTGACGTGCAACGCGGCCGCGCCGAAGCGCTGCGCGGTTAATCCAAACGCGCGGTTCGCAAGCGTAGCGCATTGCTGATCACCGAGACCGAGCTCAAGCTCATGGCTGCCGCGGCGAACATGGGGTTGAGCAGCAGGTTTTCCGACAACGGATAGAGCACGCCCGCGGCGATCGGCACGCCGAGGGCGTTGTAGATCATCGCGAAGAACAGATTTTGCCGGATGTTGCGCATCGTCGCGCGACTAAGTTGCACCGCGCGGGCAATACCTCGCAGATCCCCTTTCACCAGCGTCACGCCAGCCGACTCGATCGCCACGTCGGCCCCGGCCCCCATCGCGATGCCAACATCGGCCGCTGCAAGCGCCGGCGCGTCGTTGACACCGTCCCCCGCCATCGCCACGCGCTTTCCACCCGTGCGCATAGCCTCGACCCGCGCATGTTTATCCTCGGGCTTCAGGCCCGCTGCGAAATCGTCGATCCCGAGTTGCGCCGCGACTGCTTTCGCGGTGCGTTCGTTGTCGCCGGTAAGCATGACGATGCGCAGGCCCAGTCGATGCAGTGATTGCACCGCTTCTTGGGTGGAAGCCTTGATCGGGTCCGACACCGCCAACAGCCCGGCGAATTGCCCCTCGACGGCGACGAACATCAGCGTCTGGCCTTGGGCTTGCAGTTCCGCCGCTTGAGCATCGCCGACATGCACTTTTCGCTCGGCGAATAGCGCAGGGCTGCCGATCAACACTGTGCGGCCTTCGACCGTCGCTTCCACGCCGCCACCGGTGATCGAGCGAAAGCCCTCGGCCTTAGGTACGTTGAGGGTGCGCTCGCGCGCGGCGGACACAATAGCGTGCGCCAGCGGGTGTTCACTCAGCTGTTCCACCGCGGCGGCAATACGCAGGAGTTCGTCTTCGGTCCAGCCGTCCGCGGGAAGGCATTCCGTCAACTGTGGCCGCCCTTCGGTCAACGTGCCGGTTTTGTCGACGACGATGGTGTCGACCTTTTCCAGCGCTTCAAGCGCTTCGGCGTTCTTGATCAACACGCCGGTTTGCGCTCCGCGGCCGATGCCGACCATGATCGACATCGGCGTGGCCAGGCCGAGCGCGCAAGGACAGGCGATGATCAGCACCGCGACCGCGTTCACCAACGCATAAGCTAGCGCTGGCTGCGCCGGTTGCGCGATCGCCCAGACGAGAAACGTGATGATGGCGACTAATACCACCGCGGGCACGAAGTAACCGGCCACGGCGTCGGCGACTTTTTGGATCGGCGCACGGCTGCGCTGCGCGTCCGCGACGAGCTGCACGATGCGCGCCAAGACGGTCTGCTCGCCGACTTGTTCGGCGGTCATCAAGAACGCGCCGGTTTGATTCACCGTACCGCCGATGACGCTGTCGCCGACTTGTTTTTCGACCGGCATGGGCTCGCCGGTCATCATCGATTCATCCACCGCGCTGCGGCCATCAGTCATTTTGCCATCGACGGGGATTTTCTCGCCGGGGCGCACGCGGAGTACGTCGCCGCTACGCACTTCCTCCAACGGCACGTCCATTTCATGGCCGTCGTGGACCACGCGCGCCGTTGGCGGCGCCAACGATAGCAATTCGCGAATCGCGCTGTTCGTGCGCCCCCGGGCGCGCAGTTCCAGCACCTGGCCGAGCAGCACCAAAGTCACGATCACCGCGGCTGATTCGAAATAAACCTCGACGTTGCCGTGATGCTTGAAGTCCTCCGGAATGAGTCCCGGTAACAGCACCGCGCCCAGGCTATACGCGTAGGCCGCTCCGGTGCCGATCGCGATCAACGTGAACATGTTCAGGTTCCACGTCGCGATCGAGCGCACGCCCCGCGCAAAGATCGGCCAGCCAGCCCAAACGACGACCGGCGTCGTCAATAAGAGTTGCAGTCCCTGATTCCAAACCGGGCTGAGCCACCGATCGATTGGCACGCCCAGCATGGGCGCCATCGCCAACGCGAGAACCGGCAACGTCAGTGCCGCGGCGATCCAAAAACGCCGCGTCATTTCGGCAAGTTCGGGGTCCGCTTCGTCGTCCGCGGCAACGGACGAAGGTTCCAACGCCATCCCGCACTTCGGACACGTGCCGGGCTGATTTTGCACGATCTCCGGATGCATCGGGCAGGTGTAGGACACTTTGCGCCGTGGAGCGATCGGCATCGCCGGCTCGAGCGCCATCCCGCATTTCGGACAACTCGCCGGATGGTCGCTTTCGACGCCCGGGCACATCGGGCAGATGTATTTCGCGCCTTGGCCCTTGGTCGCCGTTGCCTTGACACTTGCTTCCGGCCGCGAGAGCTGGAACGTCAGCGGAACCGTCTGCACATCGCCCAAAAACTTGCGGCGGCAGTGTTCGCAGCAGAAGTAATGGGTCTGGCCGTCTTTCTCCGCGCTGAGCGCCTTGGTTTCATCGACGGTCATCCCGCAAATGGGATCGATAGCCATTCCAGTCGCCTTTTGTGGTGGTGCGAATGGAATTATAGCGACAGAAGCGTCAGCGCGCTTTGTGGGGTGCCACTGGCGGCTTGTCCGCCAGTGCAGTTTTGGTCTCGATCGCGAGCCCAACTCCCTCACTGGCGGACAAGCCGCCAGTGGCACCCATCGCTCGTGTTTAAGGCGTGCTCACATAGCGGCGCGGTCGTGACTTGCCCCGGCGAAAGCTACCGCCGCATCGTAGCGCCAACTTCGCTTGGCGCCGGCGCGTGTTCCGTCGCGTTCGCCACGTAGTGCTTGCTGATTTGGGCCAGCTCTTCCGCCACGACGTCGACGGTGTGGCGAATCTGCTTTTCTGTATGGCAGGACGTGATGAAGAACCGCAGCCGCGCCGCCCGTTCTTCCACGGCCGGGTAGAGAATCGGCTGCACATTAATGCCGCGGTGATGCAGCGCCTTGGAAAGCTGCAGGCAATGCATCGAGTTCCCGAGGATCACGGGCACTACCGGGGAATCCTTGCTGGTGCCGGTGTTCAACCCTCGGCTTTTTGCCAACGTGAGGAACAGTCGCGAGTTGTCCTGCAGCCGGCCGACCCGTTCCGGTTCCGATTCGAGAATCTGCAACGACGCCAGCGCCGCCGCCGCATTCGGCGGCGACATGCCGACGCTGTAGACGAAGCCCGGCGCCGTGAACTTGAGATACTCGACGACCGCGCGGCAACCGGCGATGTAACCGCCGCAACTGCCAAACGACTTGCTGAGCGTGCCCATCCAGAGATCGACGTCTTCGGAGTTGAGATCGAAATGTTCGCCGATGCCGCGGCCGTGCGGACCCAACACGCCGGCCGAATGCGCCTCGTCGACCATCAGGATCGCCTTGTGGCGCTTCTTTACTTCGATGAACTTCGGCAGGTCCGGAATATCGCCGTCCATGCTGTAGACGCCTTCGATGGCGACCAGCACGCGGCGATAGTCGCGGCGAATGTCGGTCAGGATGGCGTCGAGCGCCTTCCAGTCGTTGTGCGGGAACGGACGTCGCCGTGCTCCGGAAAGGATTGCGCCTTGAATGATACTGTTGTGCGCGAGCGAATCATGCAGGATCAAGTCACCGGCGCCGAATAGGTGGCCGACGGTGCTTTCATTCGTGCTGTGCCCGCCGACGTAGCAAATCGCGTCTTCGGCCCCGATAAAATCGGCGATGGCGCGTTCCAAATCACGGTGCAGTTTCTTTTCGCCGGAGACCAAGCGACTGGCGGAGACCGAGGTGCCGTAACGTTCGATGGCGTCCTTGGCGGCCTGCGCCACTTCGCTGTCGCCGGACATCCCGAGGTAGTTGTAGCTGGAGAAATTGATCAGCTCCCGCCCGTCGATCAACGTCGTGTCGTTCGTCACGCGTTGATGGACCGCGAAAAACGGATTCAATCCAGCGGCGTCGAGCATCTCGATGTTCTGACGCAGCTTGACGTAGTCCGGCATTTTGTCGAAGCGGTACTGATCTTCGGGAATCTCCGCCGCTTCGGGGCGTACGCGATCGGTTTCGCGCTCGTCGCCCAAGTGCTTTTCCACGGCGTCGATCACCTGCCGGCACGTCTCCAGTTCCGGCAGAATCGACTCGGGGAAACGTCCGCCGAAAAAGTCTTCCAGGTTGCCCAGGATCTCCAAGCGTTCCAGCGAATCGAGGCCCAACTCCGTGATCGAGGAATCCAAGGTCAGGTTCTTGGCCCGTTCCTTGGCGACCTTGCGCACTTGTTCCAGCACTTGCGCGGCAATGTCGACCGTCGTGGCGGGCGCTTCCTCGATCTTTTCCGGGGCCTTGATCGGATGCCCATTGGTCGCGGGCGGCGCCACTGGCGTGCGGAGCGAGGATTGATTGTCCATCACGGTCAACACATCGCGGACGCGCTTCGCGCGGGCCACCTCTCGCGTGGGCTGCTCGGGCAACTCCACGCCGGACTCGTCGCGCCATTCGGCGACTACCGTCAGGCTGCCGGCCAGGAATTCGTTGCGGCAGGCGTGGCGTTGAATCTTGCCGCTGGAGGTTTTCGGAATGCTGCCGGCCTTGATCAACACGAGCGCGTCGAGATTCAACTCGTGTTCCCGGCTGATTTCGCGGCGCACGGCTTCGAGCACCGGCTCGGGGCGCGACTGTTCGCGCCGTTCGATCTCGGCGACCACGACCAGCTTCTCGCGACCGTCTTCTTCCACGCTGAACGCCGCCGAGTGCCCCACGCGCATGCCGTCGTGGCTTCGCTCGGCCGTCAGCTCGATATCCTGAGGATAATAGTTGACGCCCCGGATGATGATCATGTCCTTCAATCGACCGGTGACGTAAATTTCGCCGTCGTCGATGAAGCCCAGGTCTCCTGTGCGCAAGAACGGGCCGTCCTGCGTGTCCGCCAGGCGGGCGCCGAACGTAGTTTGCGATTCTTCAGGACGCTTCCAATAGCCTTGCGCTACGCTCGGTCCCTTGACCCAAATCTCACCCACATGATCCGGCGGGCAAGTGGTCATCGTCTGCGGATCAGCGATCACGATGGCTTGATCCGGTAAGTTCCGACCGCACCCGACCAGCAAGCGCCCATCCGTGCTGTCGTGCGGCACTTGCACGGCAGAGCCGCTCTCCAGGCCGCGGGCGTCGAAGGTGCGCATCACCGGTGCATCGAGCTTGTAGCTGCCGGCCACTAACAGCGTCGCCTCGGCGAGACCATAGCAGGCATAGAACGCCTCGCGCCGGAAGCCGCACGGCTCGAACATCTCCGCGAACCTTTCCAGCGTCTCCGCCCGGACCGGCTCCGCGCCGTTAAAGGCCACGGTCCAACTGCTCAAGTCGAGCCCTTTGCGTTGCTCCGGCGTGATCCGTTCGATGCACAACTCATAAGCGAAGTTCGGACCGCCGCTCGTTGTGCCGCGGTGCCGGCTGATGGCGTCCAACCAGCGATAAGGACGCTGCAAGAACGACATCGGCGACATCAGTACATTCGGGCAGTCCACATACAACGGCTGCAGAATGCCGCCGATCAGCCCCATGTCGTGGTAGCTCGGCAGCCAAAAGATGCCTTTGCCGGAGCGCGCGATCTCAAACGCATGCGCGATGAGCGCGCAATTGTGCAACAGGTTGTGATGGCTGAGCATCACTCCTTTCGGGTTTCCCGTCGACCCGGACGTGTACTGCAGGAAGGCCAGGGATTGCCCCGTCACTTCCGGCGGATACCAGGCGTCGGCGGCGCTCAACGGAATCTCGTCCGTGGCCACCCAACTGAGTTGTTTCAATTCGGGAGATTGTTCCAACAGCGGCTGCACACGATCCAGTACCGCGCGGGACATCAAGGCGACGGGCGCTTCCGCATCGGCCGCGATCGACTGAATGCGCCACATCGTGCGATTCAACCGCGGCGGATAGGCCGGCACGGCCACGACGCCCGCGTAGAGGCAACCGAAAAAGGCGGCGACGAATTCCAGGCCAGCCGGAAAGAGCAACAGCGCGCGCTGCCCCGCCAGGCCTTCCGCTTGCAACGTGGCCGCGATGGCCCGGGCCTGCCGGTCCAGTTCGCCGTACGTCAGGTGGATTTCCTGCGTCTCGCCATCCGCCAAAAACGTGTAGACCCGTGCGTTGGGCTGAAACGCCGCACGATGCCGCAACAGATCAACCAGCGTGGGCGGCCCGAAGAACGAGCCCGGAAACTCATTGCGATGCACGGTCGTTTGATCTCCGCGTCGGACAGTTGCCATGGGCCGTCTGGCGGCGGGCGAATCACTCGCCCACCGCGACGTTTGGAAACGGTACCCTCGCCAGCCGGCGGCAAGATCGATCTCTCAGCGACGCACGATCGCCGGACAAATGCCCCGCCGGAAGCGCGGACGCTCCCGATTCAAGTCTTTCATCGTGTGGAACCGCTCAATTATCCAACGTGAGGATAACCGAGGAAACGGGCCATGCGGGATATAACATGGCCCGAGGAGGGCTTCCCTGGCACGGCCCTATTTTCCTCTACGACATGTCTTTTGCCAACTGGGCCAAAGCCCCGCCGAGGGTCCGATTCCGGGGACCTGGCAAACTTGGCCGGAAGCGCCGAAGCCTCCATGAATGCACAACTTACGGTCGGGGACTCGCGAAATTGAACCGCCGAGGCGCGGAGACGCGGAGGGGGAGGAGAGGGAGAATGTCGAATCAAATCCGAATGACTGAATGTCGAATGCTTGGCTGAGAAAGGTCGGCGGCGGCACAAGTTGTCATTCAGTCATGCGGGCTTCGACATTCGGATTTCGTCATTCGACATTCCTGACAACTCCTTCTCCCTGCGTCTCCGCGCCTCGGCGTTTCAAATCGGTGCGGCCCCGCCGCCTCGACAAAAACCAAAAAGGGCTATAATCCTCCCCGGGGCACGGTCATTCAGGCGGACGCGATCATCGCGTCGACCCGCGCTCGGTTGAGGGAACACCCAAGCACTTCGGGAACTTTAGCGATGAACAAGTACGTCACGGAATTGATCGGTACTTTCTTTCTGGTGCTGACCATCGGCTGCACCGTCGTGCCGCCCATTGCGCTCGGAGCCCTTCCGCCATTGGCGATCGGCGCGGCGCTGATGGTGATGATCTTCGCCGGCGGGCACATCTCCGGCGCGCATTACAACCCGGCCGTCACGCTGGCCGTGTTCATCCGCGGCAAGTGCGATGTGAAGGACGTCATTCCGTACATGATCGCGCAGGTCGGCGGAGCGGCGCTGGCGGCCCTGGCGGTCGGGTTCCTGGTCGGCACTGGCACGCCGAAAGATTTGAGCGGAGCAGTCCCGAAGGCCCTGCTGGCGGAATTCCTGTTCACCTTTGCCCTGGCTTACGTCGTACTCAACGTCGCCACGTCCAAGGGAACGAGTGGCAATTCCTTCTATGGCCTGGCGATCGGCATGACGGTCATGACGGGCGCGTTCGCCGTCGGCGGCATCTCCGGCGGGGCCTTCAACCCGGCGGTAGCGATCGGCGCAGCGATCATGAAACTGTTCGAATTCAAAGACATCTGGATCCACCTGGTCGCCGACTTCGCTGGCGGCGCCTGCGCGGCGCTGGCCTTCAAGATCATCAACCCGGAAGATAAATAGGCGACCCGGTTGCAGATTTCACCACGGAGAACATCGAGGGGAAATGACGAATGTCGAAGCTCGAATGACTGAATGGCCCATCCTTTGTGGGCCGCGTTTTGGAGTCCAACCTCGATCATTCGACATTCAGACATTCGGATTTCATTCGACATTCGTCATTCCCACGGTGGTAAGTCTCTGCAAGCAACACTTTTCTCTCGCCGGCAATGCGCACGCTGATCCGACATGCGACGGTCGTGTTTCCAGACGAGATCGTGCGCGCCAATGTGCTCGTCGAGGACGGCCGCATTGTCGCCGTCGACGCCGCCGAGCATTCCCGTGCTGACGAAGTCGTCGATGCCGCCGGGATGCACCTCATTCCGGGCGTGATTGACGATCAGGTCCATTTCCGTGAGCCGGGCTTCACGCACAAGGAGGATTTGGCTTCGGGATCGCGCGCCTGCGCGAAAGGAGGCGTGACCACGTTTTTGGAGATGCCGAACACCTCGCCGGCGACCATCACGCAGGCCAGGCTCGACGAAAAGCTGGCGCTGGCCGCAACGAAATCACTGGTCAATTTCGGCTTCTACATTGGCGCGACGCCGCATAACGTGCCGGAGTTGGTCGCCGCCCAGCGCACGCCGGGCATCAAGATCTTCATTGGCAGCAGTACCGGCGATTTACTCGTCGATGAGCAAGCCGCGCTCGAACGCATCTTCGCGGAGACTACGTTGCCGATCTGCGCGCATTGCGAGGACGAAGCCACGGTCCGTCGCAATCAGACGGCGCTGGCCGGCACGACGAACGTCGCCGATCATTCGCGGATTCGCGATCACTTGGCAGCCATCATCGCCACGCGCCGGGCGATCGATCTGGCGTTTCGCCACAATCATCGCTTTCACGTTTTGCATGTCTCCACGGGCGATGAAACCGAGTTGCTCGCCGACCCTCGCGGACTGATTACGGCCGAGGTTTGTCCGCACCATTTATTGTTTTCGATCGACGATTACGATCGCCTCGGCACGCTCGTACAGATGAACCCCAGCGTCAAAACGCCGGTCGATTGCGCTCGCCTCTGGGAAGCCTTCAACGCCGGGCGGATTCAAGTCATCGCCACCGACCACGCGCCGCATACGCTCGAAGAAAAAGCCAAGCCGTATCCCTCGTCGCCATCCGGATTGCCGGCCGTGGAGAACTCGCTGGCGCTGATGCTCGACCAAACGCAACGCGGCCAGACCACGCTGCGGCGCGTCATCGACGCCATGTGCGACGCTCCAGCTCGCGTCTGGGACATCGTCAACAAAGGTCGCATCGCCCCCGGCTACGACGCTGATCTGGTGCTGGTCGATCTCTCGAAAACAGCCACGATCCGCCACGAAGATCAGCTCACCAAGAGCGGCTGGAGTCCCTGGGAAGGAACCACGCTGACCGGTTGGCCGGTCCGCACGTGGGTCTTAGGTCGGACGGCATGGCACGACGGAAAACTGGATGAGTCCGTCCGCGGACGGGCGGCGGAGTATGATCATGGACGGGGAGGATATTGGGGAACCAGTTCCGAATTGCCGTAGTTTTTTCGGACAATGGATTGTCGACGAATTGTCGGATATGCTGGAAATGACGCTATCGGAGCACTCGAATGGCCACTGACAATCCAACATCGGATGTCCCGTTCTCGCCTGGACTGGGACACATTCCGCATTTACTTACGGCGGCCGACCTGGCCGCAATGCCGAGCGAACTTCCATCGGGGCCGGTGCGCTTTGAGCTTGATAATGGAGTGCTTATTACGATGTCGCCGCCAGGTGGTGAACATGGTTTTGCGGAAAACGTAATTGCTCGCGAGCTTGGAAACCAGGGCCAGGTGACGGGGCTCGGCATTTCCGTATGCGGCGAAGTCGGAATCATCCTACGCCGGAATCCAGATCGAGTCGTCGGGGCCGATGTCGCCTACTTTTCCAAATCGAAATTTCCCGTTAAGCGATCACGGGAGGGTTACTACGAAACGATTCCGGACTTGGTTGTCGAAGTCGAGAGCAAGAACGACACGCGAGCCTACCTGAAGCGCAAAGTCAGCGACTACCATCTGGCTGGCGTGTCGATCGTGTGGATCGTCAATCCGAAGAAGCGCACGCTCGTGGAATATCGTGCCGGACTTGCCCCTGTAACATTCGACGAAGCCGCGACGGTCGAGTTGCCTGGACTCATTCCCGGATTCCGGTTGCGGCTTGCTGATGTGTTTAACGACCCATCCGTGTAGCAGAGGTCTGTAACCTCGGCGCGCTGGACGAGTTCGAACTTTCGACGCCTAGTTTGCAAGCCATATCCCTGCCGCCGACCTCAGAGAGGCCGGCTACAGACGACGGGCATGCACTACGGCGCGCTCGTGGTCGTCGCCGCCCCGTTCTTTTCCTCTTCGCTGGTCGTGCCGCCTTTGAATTTGATCAGCGATTCTGGGATCTCCACGCCGCCGATGTCTTTCATCACTTGCATCATCGGGGGCAGGGTGCGAGCCATGCCTTGCAGGAAGTTGGCGGTCGCCGTGGTTCCGTTGGAGCCGCCGTTTTCCCAGACTACAACCTTGTCGAACTTGATCTTCGAGATGGCCTGAGCGCTGGCGTTGGCGAGCGCTTCCAGGTGTTCGAGCATCAAGAGCTGGAACGCGTCCTGCGAACTGCCGCAGGCCGCGATGATCCGCTGGAAGCCTTCGCCCTTCTTGGCGAGGATTTCGTATTGGCCGCGGGCTTCGGCTTCGAGCTTGGCGTAAATCGCGCCGGCTTCGGCCACGGCTTCGATGCGACGTTTCTCGGCGGCCGCTTCGGCTTCGACGATCACACGGGCTTTGTCGGCCTTGGCGGGTGCTTCGACTTCGGCGCGGCGTTCGGCTTCGACCTGCTCGGCCATCGCGAGCGCGGCCTTGGCCATCGCGCGGCTTTGCGCTTCTTCAACCGCAGCTTCCGCTTCGCGTTTGCGAGTTTCGCCTAATTGGAAGGCTTCCGCCTTCTTGACCAGCAACGCTGCCTGCGAGGCCGCGATCGTCGCCTGTGCCGTGTTTTCGCCTTCGATCGCCTGGGCGTCGGCCGCGGCGAGCTTGATCCGCATTTCGCGCTCGGCCGCTTTCACCTGCGCCTGACGTTCGAACGCCGCGGTTTGTTCGCCGATCGCTTGGAGTTTTTCCAATTCGGCGACGCGCACCGCTTGTTCC
>Ga0163153_10005478_pt1 | contig 14962 bp, 12 predicted proteins | sample OliLakLV19MP6IB1_FD_148629 | JGI IMG/M metagenome (GOLD analysis project Ga0163153, IMG submission 148629) | Freshwater microbial mat bacterial communities from Lake Vanda, McMurdo Dry Valleys, Antarctica - Oligotrophic Lake LV.19.MP6.IB-1 | ecosystem: Environmental > Aquatic > Freshwater >... | reverse complement strand
GGGTTTTTCACCGATGAGGTGCGCCTCTCACACCACTGTACCCTTCGATTCCTCAGGGCAGGCCAAGCGGGTCACGTATACAGCGGTTCGTTAAGCATAATGCAATCGCTCTTTACACCAATTGCACCTTTGTTCTACTTTAAGCTAAGACTAGAAAACTATTACGTTTAAACCTCCTTAGTTTTGAAGGAAAACTGCAAACCTCAAAATGGGCTAAAATTGCCAAAACCTCTACCGACACCGCCCTACGTGATATTAAAGACCTGGTAGCAAAAGGCATCTTGCAACAAATGGACGAAGGTGGACGAAATGCAAACTATGAATTAGCGGACTTTAAATCAGACTAACCACTAGCTATAACAGCTGCATATCAGAAAACAAAACGTCTTATATACCTCTATTGCCCAATCCGAGTTAAACACATTTCCGCAAAGCAACTATTTGTAACCTGATTATCCTTCCCAATAAAATCGTATTTTTATAAAGCACCAAATCAGATTGATATGCTATCCTCACCCCTATTAAAAAAAAACGTGACCTCTATGTCTTTCTACCCATTCTCTACACCGTGTGGAACGCAGTTTCCTCTTGGAGCAAATCAATCCGGCCAGTCCGCCCTCACGGGATGATCTCATGGTCTGTCGTGAGGAGATCAAGAAAGTAACGAATGGCTCTACCGGTAATAGTCTTGTAGCGCTGGGAATAAAACTGGCTGCCTTGCATGGCGATGGCTCTATCACCACCACGCTGGAAAAATAAAAATCATCGTTAGCGAAAATAGAAAACGCATTGGGGCTGATCAGTTATGAAGCCGCTGAAAGAGTTTAATGGCGTATTCATTTTCAAAACCAATTCCGTTGTCGGCAATTTTTATAGCCTAGCGTTGTTGTTGCTGCCAGATGCGTTGTTTCATTTTCATGAATGTGTTCCGCTGTAATTTTGATATGTGGTATAATTTCCGGCTGGCTGTATTTAATTACATTGCCAATGAGGTTTGCAAAAAGTTGGGAGAGCTGAATATGCTGACATCAAATGTAGTAAAGTAGTTGCAACAGCTTAAGCTACTACAGTATACTATCTGCATTTCAGATTAATAAAAACCGTTACGGGCTTTCTTTTTTCGGCTACGGCCTTTTCTCATCTTCTACTGCCCGTTGGTTTGTTGTAATTACATTATTTACCGGAAGATAAATGTTGAGGGCTGCGCCTTTGCCTTCTTCTCCGTCAGCCTCTATAAATCCATCATGCACTTCTACGATTTTTTGGCAAATGGCAAGGCCAATTCCTGAACCTTTGTACTGCTGGCCATGAAAGCGCTGAAACATTTTGAACAGATCTTTTTTATATGCCGGGTTGAAGCCAACTCCGTTATCGGCCACGGTAATTTTATAATAATCATGTTCACTATCGTGCCCAGCGGCCTTCATGGTTTTTTTATCCACCAACTGGCTGCTGATGATTATAACAGGAGGCCGGTCTTCTTCGGTAAATTTCAGCGAGTTATTTATAAGGTTTTCAAATAACTGTGTTATCTGAAACCTGATGCCTTGTATCTCCGGCAGGTTTTTCCATTGCAGGCTTCCTCCTTTTTCTTCTATGCTTTCTTTGAGTTCGGTTTGTATTTCGTCAAGTATCAAGTTCAAATCAATATTCACAAATTGTTTTTCTTCATTTATAATTTTAGTGTAGGAGAGCAGGGAATCAATCAGGATTTGCATGCGGGCTGCCGAAGCTTGCATGCGCAGGATGATAGTTTTTACCGAATCTGGTATTTCGACCAGATGTTTTTGTAAAATAATCGAAGCATAAACCTGAATTTTGCGAAGCGGTTCTTTTAAATCGTGGGTGCTTATCCAGTTCATATTGGCAAGTTCCTCATTGGCATTCTTCAGCTTTTCGTTCAGGTTCAGGTAGCGGAGTTCTTCAGTCTGCATATCTGCCAAATGAAACTGGTGCTGAATGTAGGAGCTGATGACAGAAGCTGCTTTGATTTCGGGCTTTTGCCATGCTGCACTTTGGCCTTTTACAGCCTCTTTCCACAAAACAAAAGATTTGCGTGGGGTAAGGCTTTGGTTTTCCGCATCTATGTTCATGGGTTTTGATGGATCACCGCCCCAGTTAATTGTTTTTTCCAGCTCCTGCCTTAACCAGGCGATCCCATTTTTAGTTTGCTTGCCTATTGGCACATAAACCACACCGGCAACCTCGCTGCCTAAGCCTGCAGCTTGGGGATAGCTGCCGGTAAGTTTTGAGGTTTGAAAAACGTCTTGATCAATGGAGGTTTCGAGCCAGTTCATTAAGCCATTTAATTTTTCATCTTGCGGCAGCAGGCCATGTTTATAAAAATTTTCTTTGTAAGCAATTACCACCGCATCTGCATTCAACAGGTTTTTTAATTGAACAAGTGTTTGTTCTTCTGCCAGGTTTTGGCCGCTGCCTGTCAATATTTTATGCAGGCCTTCCAGTTTTTTTTCTGTTTCTTTTACAAGCTCAAATTCATCGGCCACCTGGCGCACATCAATTTGAGAGGAAAGAAAAACACCCTGCAGGTGGGCCGCCAGCCGAACGTGATAAGGAATGTGTTTGGGCGCACAATGATGGCAGGCAATCAAGCCCCATAGCTTGCCATGATTGATAAGGGCAATCGTGAAAGTGGCGTTAACTCCCATGTTGCTTAAATACTGAATGTGCATAGGTGAAAGGCTGCGCAGCATGGAAAGACTGAGGTCTATGCTTTTATTATCTGCATTTTCATCTAACGCATACAGCGGCACATTACTCGCCTGCACATCAGCGAGCATACTTATGTGTTTAAGTAAAAACAGTTCTCTTGCTTGCACCGGAATGTCGGTGGCCGGATAATACAAACCTAAGAAAGGCTCAATGTTCTCTATCTTGCTTTCGGCAAACACCTGCCCGTTATACTCCTTGTCAAAGCGGTAAATCATTACCCTGTCGTATCCGGTAATCTTTCTTGTTTCATCGGCCACATCCTGACAAAGCATTTGCAGGTTGTCGGCTCTTTCTATGTAGTAAGCAAAACGTTTTGTTTGAAAAAAAAGATCGGGCAGTTCAAGTCCTTCCGGGCTGAAAGGTTCAAACTCCATTACCGTGTTTTCATTTGTAGAAAAGGCCGTAATGTGAAAACTTTGATTGCCTAAGGTAAAAGCAAAAGGCTTCACCGCATCTTCTGTCTTTGCAGAATAGATTATAAAAGAATCGGCATCTTCCTTTTTAAAAAATTCAGATAAAGGCTTGCCAAGAATCTGGTTCAGCGGCTTATTAAAAAGTACAGTGCAGTTTTCGCTGCAATACTGAATGGTATTATCGCTTTTGTTCAAAGCCAGCAAATAACCATAAGGCTGTATGCTGCCCGGAATGTGAATGGGTTCCGCTTCGCAATTGGTAATGCTTATGGTGTCTTTATTGGTAAGATTTTTAAGATTCATGTTGTATAAGTTTTAATGAAGTGTTGTTAAACCAGTGATGCAGTATGCTGAAAGTTTGTGAGGCGCTATTAATAACTTCTTCTTCCCTGCCCGATGATGCCAGGATAAATGCCTGTAAAAAAAATTTCCACCGGCTGCTGGTCTCAGGTGCGTACACTGTAAAATAGTTTGCTTTGCCGGCTATGGCTTCAATACCTAATGTTGTTTGTAAATGTTTGTAAATAAAGGCGCCACCTAATACCGATCCTTCAAGTACATACATGCCCCCAAGTGTTTTTGCATTCGAAGGATAGACCTCTGCAAAAAATTGATCGGGTATAACTGCAATGCCTGCTTCATCAATGCCAAGCATATTTAGATCAGAAACAAGTAAATGAGTTTTGCGTCTTTCTTCAATGTCGGTAATACTGTGTTGAAGCAAGGGAAAAACAATGTTCTCAAAACCTTTTACAAAGCCGTAAAGCAAAGAAAGGTAAGCAGCATAATCAGCGGCAGTTACCTGAGGACTAAGCAGGTTTTTTGAAGCCGTGTTTTGCTCAAGCAAGCTGTGTTGATGTGCTGTGCGGCTTCGTAAGTTTTGTAAAAACATGTGTGTTTGATCTTATTATTTATCAGCTATTATTTCGGTTGCCTGCCAGCTTTTTTGTAGGCAGGCCGCAATGGCGTTTTTAAAATCGGTATAGCTGGTTGCTTTTATCATGTAAAAATCAGCACCTTTTTTGTATGCTGCTTTTATCTGATCCTGGTGAGAGGAAGTGGAAAGCATAACCACATTAATATTTTTCCAGCGTTGGTTTGTTTTAATTTCCTGCAGGCAAAGCATCCCATTTTTTAATGGCATGTTGAGATCTAAAAAAATAAGTTCCGGAAGAACCTCCGCATCTTCCAGCATTTTCATTAACTCTATGCCATTGTCCGCCACTTGAAGATTTACGTCAACGTTCAGGTCGGTAAGCACTTCTTTAAAAAGAAAGACATCTTCCTCATCATCTTCGGCCATCAGTATTTTTTTAAAAAGCATTTTATATTAAGTTTGCAAAATTTAACTTCACTTGTTTCAATTTCATTTTTTGTTAAAAGATTCATTTTGTCAAAGTTTTGTCGCTTGGTTTCTTGCAATCGGTTTAAAGTCGTTGTGTCGCCAAAGCATGAATCACAACAGTTGCATATCAGAAACAAAACGTTTTGGTATGCCTTTATTGCACAATGTAAATTTAGCCACTTTTACGCAAAGCACCTATTTGTAACCTGATAATCCTTTCCAATAAAATCCGTATTTTTATAAAGCACCAAATCAGATTGATATGCTATCCTCACCCCTATTAAAAAAGAACGCTGACCTCTATGTCTTTCTACCCATTCTCTACACCGTGTGGTCCGATGCTGTGCTCACGCCCAGCGAGATCGCCACCTTACAGGGGTTGATCGAAAGTCAGGCGTGGTTAACTACAGAGGAACGCAGTTTCCTGTTGGAGCAAATCAATCCGGCCAGTCCGCCCTCACCGGATGAGTTCATGGCCTGGCGTGAGCAGATCAAGAAAGTAACGAATGGCTCTACCGGTAACAGTCTTGTAGAGTTGGGAATAAAACTGGCTGCCTTGCATGGCGATGGCTCTATCAGCACCCTGCTGGAAAAAGAAAAATCATCGTTAGCGAAAATAGAAAACACCTTGGGGCTGATCAGTTATGAAGCCGCCTACAGTTTTCAATCGGCACATGCTACCATTACATCCAGCCAGGTAACCAAAAAGAATTTTGATACACGTGAACTCACTAAAATTCTGGATGGAGAAAACGCAGCCATTATTCGCAAAGTAAAAACAATGCTTTCTGATCCGGAGTTTGACTATGTCGGTCCCGGTGATCTCACGCTTTATCGCACGAAAGTCTTGCAATGGTGTAAATATCTGGCGGAGCAAGGTTATGGCGGCATTGCCTATCCGAAAGAATATGGAGGGCAAGGTGATATGGCTGCCTACTTCGCCATCATGGAAACACTCAGTTATCATGATTTGAGCATGGTGATCAAATTCGGAGTGCAGTTCGGCTTGTGGGGCATGAGTGTCTATTTCCTGGGCACCGGGAAGCATCATAAAAAATACCTCAAAGACATTGGTACCCTGGAGTTGCCCGGCTGCTTTGCCATGACGGAAACGAATCACGGATCCAATGTGAAAGGGATTGAAACTACGGCAACGTATGATCACTCCACCAAAACATTCGTCATTCACACGCCTAATGAACAGGCGCGCAAAGAATATATTGGCAATGCCGCTATGCATGGGCAAATGGCCACCGTGTTTGCCAAATTAATGTTGGATGAAAAAGATTATGGTGTGAGCGCCTTTGTCGTTCCCTTGCGGGATAAAAAGGGAAATCTTCATCATGGAGTGACCATCAAAGACTGCGGCAGAAAGATGGGTCTTAACGGTGTTGACAATGGTGTGATCTATTTCAACAACGTAGTCATTCCCAAAGAAAACATGCTCGACCGATTTGCCGGTGTGAGTGAAGAAGGAAAATTTGAAAGTCCGATCGCCAGTGATAACCGTAGGTTCTTCACCATGCTCGGAACATTAGTAGGTGGAAGAATTGGAATTCCAAGATCAGGAAATGCCGCATCCAAATCCGGATTAACCATCGCCATTCGTTATGGTGATCAGCGCAGACAATTTGGTCCTGAAGGTGGAACAGAAGTTCCCATTCTGAATTACAGAACCCATCAAAAAAGATTAATGCCATTGCTGGCAAATACCTACGCACTTCACTTTTCATTGCAATATCTTACCCAACGTTTTTTGAATCGCAAGGAAGAGGATATGCAAGAAATTGAAGCGCTTGCTGCTGGACTCAAATCATTTGCTACCTGGAATACAACGGCAACACTACAGGAATGTCGGGAAGCCTGTGGTGGTAAAGGATATTTAAGTGAGAATAGAATTGATGCTCTAAAAAATGATACCGACATCTACACCACCTTTGAAGGAGACAATACGGTGCTGATGCAACTGGTGGCCAAGAGTCGCCTCACGGAGTTCAAGCAGGAGTTCAGCAATATGAATGTATTCACAATTCTTAACTATGTGGCCGATCAGGCGAAGACAAGCATTACTGAGATGAATCCCATCACAGTAAGAAACACCAGTGAAGAACATCTGCTCGATCCAGAATTTCAATTGCAAGCATTCAAATACCGGGAGCGAGATATTTTAACTTCCGCAGCAAAACGATTAAAGCGCCATATCGACAGTGGCATGGATTCGTTCGATGCATTCAACGTGTGTCAGCATCATTTGATACAAGTTGCTTTTGCCTATATCGAGCGCATCATCCTCGAACAATTTATTTCGCAAGTGGGAAACACAAAAGATGCCGGTTGTAAAGTGGTTTTGAAAAAATTGTGTGATCTCTTCGCCCTATCTCAAATAGATAAAAACAAGGGCTGGTATCTGGAACAAGGTTATATGGAAGGTGTAAAAACGAAAGCCATCCGCAAAGTGGTTAATCAACTATGCTGGGAGATCCGGCAGGATGCTGTGCCGTTGACGGATGCGTTTAATATTCCGGATCGGTGTTTATCTGCACCGATAGCATTGTGAAATAATTACCGGTTGCCGGTAACTGGAGACCGGTGACTGGCAACTAATAATCCGTCTTGATCGATTTGTCAAACGGAAGTTTGAATTGATAGGCGATGTCTTCATCCTTCTTGTCGTCCAGCACGTCCAGTCCGTAGCGTATTTTCTTTGTATCATCATACACAAAGGTGCCAAAGATACGATCCCAGATAGAAAAGATATTTCCAAAGTTAGTGTCTGTCCATGGGCGTTGGTAGTGATGATGGAATTTGTGAACGTTGGGGGTAACGATAATGTAACTAAGCGTTTTATCCAGCCAGCCAGGAAGCGAAATATTGGCGTGTGAGAAATACGTGAAGAAGATCGTACAAAAACGATAAAACAAATAATAGGATAACGGAGCCCCCATTATCACGACTACGGTAAGCGATAGCATTTCACGCAAAATAAAATCACCTGGATGTAAACGAGGCCCTGTAGTAGCATCTACATGCGTATCGGCATGATGCACCATGTGAAATCTCCATAACCACTTCACACGATGAAGCATGTAGTGCGCCATGTATTGGGCTACTAGATCAAAGGCTAGCATGCTCAACACAAACCCCAGCAAGACTGGTATATCAACCATGTATAATATTCCGAATTGATTGGTTTCGATCCAGCGAAATACACCAAGTGTAGCAATTCCAAAAAGCGTATTGATAATCAGCGTGGAACCCAGAAACGCAAAATTAACACCGGCATGTTTCCATTTTTTGTAGGTGAATAAAAACAAGGGAATGCCTCCTTCCAGTAACCAGAAAAAAGTCAAACATGACAATACCCAGACTCCTCGTTGCGAGAATGGCATCACTTCAAAAAAATGTAAAAAAGAATCCATAATTAAATTTCAAATTTCAGGTTCAAAATTTCAAATTCTATTTCAACGTATTCGCACAATCAAATATATCTTTCCAATGGTCGCGTCAAACACGTAGGGCCGCCACCACCTTTCACACTGATCTCCTGCCCTTCGTATTCATGCACCGTACAACCCGCATCGACCAGTCTTTGTTTCGTGATGGGATTTCCTTTTACCATAACTACTTCGCGTGGAGCGATGGCCAACACATTACATCCCATCGAATCCCACTCTGAATCGGGTACTTCCACGAAGGAAATACCGTGTTCCAATAAACCATGTCTGAAAGAAATAGGCATGAGCGAAGAATACACCACCGCCAGATTTTTATCCACGGGGCTAAATACTGACATCAAATGAAATACATCCGATGGTCCTTTGTAATGCGGCATCTCTGCCACCCACACTTTTATTCCGTGCGGTTCTAACAGGTGTTTAAGTTGTCGTATTCCTTCCCAATTAGTGCGGTACGTATGCCCTACTGCCAATGTATATTCATCTACCCAGGCCACATCGCCACCTTCCAGTGTGCCGGGCTGAGTGATCTCACCTAAAATTTTAATCGTATTGTTTTCAAATGCTTTCCGTTCCGCAGCCGGCTCATTTTTTCGCGCTGGCTTGCCCATGTTGCAAAGGATCATGCCCTGATCCGTAGCGATGGCTGCATCGCGACAATAAATAGAATCCATTGTCACGGATGAATCAAATGGTAACGAAAGCGTTGTAGCGCCTTGCTGCGTGATCATCTTTTCAAACTCTGCGTATTCTGCCTCTGCTTTCGTGAGATCAGGTTTGGAAAGAAAATTCAATTCTTTCCATTGCGATGCAATCTGATTTTCATCAACAAATGCTTCCTTAGGTCTTTTAATAAATACGGATTTCAGTTTTCCGTAATCGGATTGAAAAGTTGTTTTCATGACAATGGATTTCTTTTGATTTGAATATATGCATAGAAAGGTAAGCCAGCCATCAGTAAGACAAAACCCCAATACACGGTTTCTTGTCCTGCACCAATGATCGCCCACATGGAATATAGAAACGCCAATACTGCAATGAATAATTTAAATCCACTTAGCTTGTTATGTTTGCTGGCCATCATCACAAATGAAATGATTGAAAACAAATAAGGCACCAATACGGTGAGGGTGGTTAACAATACCATAAACGTATAGGTATCTGCCAGGGTCCTGGTGAAGTTCAAACTCATCAACACCGATATTAGCACACTGGAAATCACAATGCCGATAGCGGGAGTTCCATTTTTATTTTCTTTCGCGAAAATGCGCGGGAACAAATGATCACGTGCTGCCGCCATAGGCATTTGTCCTTGAATCAAAATCCAACCATTGAGTGCACCAAACGTGGAGATTACGGCACCTCCGGCAACAAGATAACGGGCTTCCTCTCCCCAAATGGCAGCCGCTGCATCCGCAAAGGGAGCTTGCGAATTCTGAAGAACGGAAGGAGGTATGAGGCCCATCACCGCTACGGTGCCTGCTATATAAATAATAGTTGTCAGCACGGTGCCTATGATGGTGGCTCTTGAAACCGTCTTCTCAGCATTCTTCACATTTCCTGATGGAATAGTGGCACATTCCAAACCAAGAAAAGCGAATAAGGTAAGCGTTGTGGTGCTGGTGATGGCTGAGAGATTAGATTGTGAACTTAGGTTGAACGGAATGAAATGATCAGAATTAAAATAAAATAGTCCACCGATGGTGATCACTATCAGCGGAGCCAGTTTCAAGATAGTAGTAATGACCTGAACTACACCCGCTTCCCTAATTCCCTTGGTGTTGATCCATGTTAAAAACCAAATAGCAGATAAGCCGGTGCCAATGGAAAGAAAGGGGTTGCTTCCTAATGCCGGAATGAATGCGGAAAGATAACTAACGAAACCTACCGCGATGGCTGCATTGGTACACCACACGGAAATCCAGTAGCCCCATGCCACCAAAAATGCAGCAAAGGTGCCCATGCCTTCCCGTGTGTATGCATACGGCCCACCCGTGGCCGATGGTTGAAGTTTACTTAGCCAACTATACACAAATGCGAGGCATAACGCACCGGCTCCCGATATGATCCATCCCACTAAACTAATGCCTCCGTAAATTGCCAGCGTAGTCGGCAACATGAATATGCCTGAGGCAATCATATTGCCAATCACCAACGAAGTGGCTGTCCACAGGCCTATCTCTTTTGATTTTTCAGTCATCCGGATCGTTAATTACGAAGAATACCGGATTCGCACAATTATCTAATCAAAATTTGGATTCATGATAGTGACTGGTATTGACAACTCTACTTTATCCCACGTCATATTGATGATGCATTCATACTCCGATTTAGCAATGATCTCATACTGAAGTCGCTCTTGATTCTCAGGAAGTTGAGAAGGTGTAATCTCAATGCGGGCTATATCCTCTTTACTGTCATATTCGTCCGTAAGATGTTGCTGCCAGTTTTTATTAATGATGACCGTCCATTTATCCTTTCCGGGAATGGTAAACAATCCGTATTTACCTGCATTGATCACTGTCTTACCAAGAATAAAATCGAAATTACTCTCGATGGCAGTAGCCATGTGAGCTCCGGTTACCCACACTTTGTCAAATGGAACAAGTCCACCCCAAACAATTCTACCTCTTACGGCTGGGGAGTGGTAGGTAATTTTAAATTCAGCCTCCCCTACATTACCTTTCGCATACGCTTTTAAACTTCCTTTCAACGTATCCTCCTGGTGTTGCTTGCCAATCACCACACCTTCATCTAACACTTTTTCTTCAGGTGGTGTTTGCTCAGTCGACTTCTCTTCAACACTCTTTTTTTCAGAGCAACTCATCAGACCACAAACCGAGAGCAAGCAAAGTAATAATAAGCTATTTTTCATCTATTGAATTTTATAATGGTTACAATGGTTACAATGAAACGCTGGCAGTCTTAATGATTTTCTCTTTATCATCTGTCCAGGCAAAAATCAATTTGTTATCAGACTTTGTCATTTGAGGGAAACCGCTTGACCGTGCATCCGAAGTAGAAGCAATGTTCATGGAGGATCCTTTTGTTCCATCGCGATTTACTTTCACGGCTTTGATTTCCGCTCCTTCCATCCAACTCACCATGGCGTTATCACTATCCAGCATCACCACATCTACCCGGCCTATTGCCTTTCCTTCGTCTAGTTTTACTGGCTCACCAAATGTAGCGCCACCATCGGCAGAAAAAATAACACGTACACTGGCATTTCCTTCCGGGGATGAGAACCATGCAATAGCCAGATTATTTCCTGAAGCAGAAACCCTCGGTCCGTTTACAGGGCAACCGGCAATCTTCCAATTGTCGGCATAAACAGTTTTTGGCTCCGTCCATTGTCCATTTACAAAACGTACAATCGACATGTCGCGGATTTCTTCATCCGAACGATCCCGATAAACAACGATTGGTCCGTTGTCGGTAAGTGCTGTGCCTGTCTGGCAGCAATCACACGTACGGTTATCCAACTCCCACTCGTTGCTCTTCACTCCATTTATATCCACTATGGCAGCGCGAATAGACATCTGGCCATGATGACCTTCATGATTTTCCATCCCTTCCATCACTGTATTGCGACCATCCAGCCAGGCTACCAAAAAATTTTCACCATACGGCAATATTGACACAAAACCATGCTCGGCTTGTTTAGCATCATCATGAACGGGTTTTGGTTCGCTCCATGTATTGCCCTCATCCTGCGAAGCAGTTAGCATCACGTCATAGGCAAATGTGCTTTCACCACTCTTGCCGAGATAATGAGCCATGAGCTGTTTTCCATTTGCTGCGATCAGCGGGTAGTCGGCCCAATTAACAAACCAGTTTTCGCCCGAACGAATCAGTTGTGGTTCTGACCATTTCCCATTTTCGAGTTTGGAGAATTTTAAATAGTTAACACCTTCCATCACTTCAATCCATGACAGATAGGTATTGCCATTCGAATCTGTAAACAAATACGGCTCACCACTGGAGGTTTGTGTGGGCGAATCCATGAAGTTAATGACCACCCCGGCTTCCTGTTTCTCGTTGGCCTTGCAGGCAGATAGCACTGCTATCAGTAATAGAATATATTTATTCATCTTTTTTAAATTATTACTAAAACTAAAATCAGGCGTCTGACCACTTTGAGCGGTCTGACTCCTTTACTTTTCATTGATTAATTTCGTAACCATTTCAACTGTCGCTGGTTCATCCCACTTCCTGAAACCTACTTCAGAATATACCATATTGCCTTCACCATCAAAAATGAAGGTAGTTGGCAAAGCTTGTATTCCCAACGACTCTGGATTTTCTACGCGAACAAAATTTAACGTCATCTTGCGACTCTCCATGAATTTTTGAATTTTATCCACTTCCTCATCGGAAGCAAAAAAGAATTCAATATTCTTACCAGCCAATTGTGTTTGCAATGCGGCAATACTCGGCATCTCCTGAATGCAAGGCCTGCACCACGTAGCCCAGAAGTTGACGAAGATTGTTTTACCTTCGAACTCCGTTAAGTCAACTTCTTTTCCCTCTAAATCGGTAAGCTTTATCTGGGATGCCACGATAGAAGATTGTTCTCCGGTTTTTTGGGAAGAACAACCTGCCAGTATCATCAGAAAAAGAATAAAAAGAGATTGTCTCATCTTACTGCAATTTCTCTTCCACCGATCCGCACTTCAACATTTTATCACCGAAGTAAGGGTTGCGGATTTCAGCTGCATCGCTCAACCAGTAGGCACCTTGATTATTGAAAGCCATAGGGCAAAATTCATAAAAAGCAGTTGCGCCACCTAAACCATACGCCTTTATGATCTTGTATAAGTTGTCGGAAAGTTTGCTGAAGGAAGTGCGTTGTACTTCAATATCATCCGATGCTTGAATCTCCTTTAAAGAGGCTTCCAATCCACCTGAATAAGTCATCCAATCATTGTGGGCCACACCGGTTAATAACATCATGTCAGTTTTTGAAAGAGATTCCTGAACTTTGGCTGCTGCTTCCTTCACCTTGGCTGAGTTGGTAGCCACAAATGATTCTTTTAATGACACGTAGGAAGTAAACACTCCGCTGAGTTGTTGCTGAAAGGTTGCATCTACCTGGAATTGAGGAGCCGATGCTTTTACTGGAGCCTCTTCAGTGGCCGCGTTCATCGATTCATCATGGCTTTCTTCCTGGGCAACTTCTTCCTTCTTTGACGAGCAATTGCTCAATGCAAAAACAGTAACCACACTATAGAGTGTCGCGATAAACAAGGATTTAATTTTCATAGTTGTTTGATTTGGTTAATTATAATTTAGTTTTGATTTAATGATTATGCCCTGACATGGGATCTCTTCCGTTCTTTAAAATGATTTCGCTGTAAAGCAGGTAGGCCCCGGTAACCACCACGATTTCTCCTTCCTTCAGTCCTTCGATAATTTCAACAGAATCAAAATTCTCGACACCGGTCTTTACCATTCTCGGCACAAAGGTATTATCAGCAGTTTGAATATACACGTGAGTGCCCCGCTGATCATGTATTACCGCATCTGTTGGGATTGCCAGCGAAGTATTCACCGAATGCTTTAGAAACACCTGCGCCTGCATGCCGGGTTTCCACTGTGATGTGGGATTATTCAGCGTAGCTCTCAACACAGTTACTTGTGTGCTTGCACGGTATTCAGGACTTAAGAAAGTAACAATGGCTTCAGTCGGTGAATTAGTATAGCCCGCCACCTGAACAGAAATACGATCTCCGGCTTTTACATACTGCAACTCCGATGGATAAAGTTCGGCCTCCACCCACAACGTGTTAATATTCTCAAGTTGATAGAGAGCATCGCCCTCATTGAGATATTGTCCTTCTGCTACGTTAATCTCTTTTACAACACCCGAAGCGGTTGCTAAAAAAGTGATTCGCGGCTGAATATCATTCATGTCGTTCAATCGATCGATTTGCTTATCGGTTAATCCGTATAAAAGAAGTTTTTTTCTGGCCGTCTTGAGATATTCTTCGTAACGATTATCCACAGCCTTCATGGTTTTATGCTGCTCAAATGCCAACAGGTATTCCTTCTGAAATGTTAAAAGCGACTCACTATAAAGCTCATATAAAGGTTCTCCTTTATTTATCATGCGACCCGATTCTTTTACAAAAAGCTTCTCCACCCTGCCGGCAACACGGGCACTGATCACTTCGGTCATTTCCTCATTGGTAACAAGGCGCGCATTGACCGGCAATGTCTGACCGATACTCTGCTGCTTCACAACCTGCGTACTGATATTGGCGAGTTTAACCTGGCTCTCGGTAAGCATCAGCTCATTGCTCACTACTTTCATTTGCATGGGAGCAGTTTGTTCAGATTGCTTGTTCTCTTCCGAGCAGGCAAATAATCCAATTAAAAAAATACTACTGATTAAAACTCTCATATCAATTTTATTTTTTTATGAAGTTCTCACTATCTATCAGGTATTGCGCGTTGGTGGCCACTTCATCAGAAGAAGCCAACCCATTTATAATTTGAACCCATTCGCCCGTGCGCAATCCTGAATTTACTTTCCTGGGCTTAAATAATCCCCGCTCTTTTACAAAGACAATTTCATCGATTCCTAAATCGAGCAGGGCATGTTGCGGTATCCATAACGATTCCACCGATGTTGTCTGAGTCTTCGCTTCTACTAGCTGACCCACTGAGATATCAGAACCCATATAGTAGGAACGCAACTTGATAAAATCTTCACCTTCCGAAAAGAACGGCTCGAGAAAATCAATTTTCAGCAGTTTGGTTTTGCCCTCATCCACCCACTCTAACTTATCCCCTACTTTAATCTGTGAAGCCTGAGCCAACGGAACATTAAACTCAATCCAAAGAGAATTGGTGTTCACAATCTTAAATAAAGTTTGTCCCGAAGCCACGTAACTTCCTTCTCGTACAAACGATGAAGCAGAGACCGCGGGGATTGCACTTGACAATGCACTTGACGTATTACTGGTGCCACCCATACCCATCCCTCCCGAACTCTTTGTAGTTCCATTAGG
>Ga0163153_10005477_pt1 | contig 14963 bp, 16 predicted proteins | sample OliLakLV19MP6IB1_FD_148629 | JGI IMG/M metagenome (GOLD analysis project Ga0163153, IMG submission 148629) | Freshwater microbial mat bacterial communities from Lake Vanda, McMurdo Dry Valleys, Antarctica - Oligotrophic Lake LV.19.MP6.IB-1 | ecosystem: Environmental > Aquatic > Freshwater >... | reverse complement strand
CGCCCATCGCCCCACATGGGGTGGTTGATACCGTCCTTCCAACATAGGGGCCGCAATGAAACGCATATTCCTGTTCCTGGCCACCAACCTCGCCGTGATGCTGGTGTTGTCGGTCGTCGCCTCGCTGCTGGGTGTCGACCGCTTCCTGAACGCCAACGGCCTGAACCTGGGCATGCTGCTGGCGTTTGCGGCGATCATGGGCTTCGGCGGGTCGATCCTCTCGCTGCTGATCTCCAAGCCGATGGCGAAATTCTCCATGGGCGTGCACATGATCGAGGCGCCGTCCACGGCCGACGAGCAGTGGCTGGTCGCGACGGTGCGGCGCCTGGCGGAAAAGGCCGGCATCGGCATGCCCGACGTCGGGATCTTCGAGGGCGCCCCCAACGCATTCGCCACGGGCGCGTTCAAGAACTCGGCGATGGTTGCGGTTTCCACCGGCCTGCTGGAATCCATGACACGAGAAGAAGTCGAGGCCGTGCTGGGCCACGAGGTCTCGCACGTCGCCAATGGCGACATGGTCACGCTCACGCTCATCCAGGGCGTCGTCAACACGTTCGTGATTTTCCTTTCGCGGGTGGTGGGCACGCTCGTCGACAAAGCCGTGTTCCGTACGGAGCGTGGCGTGGGCCCCGGTTACTACATCACCGTGATCGTCTGCCAGATCGTCTTCGGCATCGCGGCCTCGATCATCGTCGCGTGGTTCTCGCGCCAGCGTGAATTCCGCGCGGACGCCGGCGCCGCGGACCTCATGGGCAACAACCGCCCGATGATCGGCGCGCTGCGCCGCCTGGGCGGCGGCGAGCCGGGCCATCTGTCGCAGGCGTTCCAGGCTTCCGGAATCGCGGAAGGCCACAACAAGTTCCTCGGCCTCTTTTCCAGCCACCCGCCGATCCCGGTGCGCATCGCCGCGCTGGAAGCGCGCCGTCCGGCGTAGGTGCCGCTGGCGCTCATTGTTGTTGCGACGGTTTTCGCACACTCGGCGTTCAACGGGGCCCGCCTCGCGATCTCTCTGAACGCGCTGGCGATGGGCTCCTCGCCCCTCGTCGTGGGCTCGATGATGTCGCTCATCGCCGCCCTGCCGATGGTGATGGCGGTGCCGGCTGGGCGCTGGATGGACCGCGTCGGCGTCCGTGGGCCGCTGGTCGGCGCGACGGGTTGCGTCGCCCTCGCGGTGTTGCTTCCCGGGGTCCTGCCGGGCATCACCTCGCTCTACATCTGCGCCGTCACCGTGGGCGTGGCGTTCATGTTTTTCCACATGGGCGTGCAGCACGCCGTGGGCCTGGGGAGCAACGAACACAACCGCAAAGACAACTTCGCCTGGCTCGCGCTCGGATTCTCGATCTCGAATTTCTTCGGGCCCACCACCGCAGGCGTTGCCATCGACCGGCTGGGCTACAACCACACGTTCATCCTGCTGGCGACGCTGGCGTTCATCGCGCTTTGCCTGCTATTTGCGCGGCGCAGCGCCTTTGCCCACACCCCGTCGGCCCCGCGCGCCACGGAAAGGCACAGCGCCTTCGACCTGCTGCGCGACGTGGAGCTGCGCCGGGTATTCATCGCCACCGGCCTGCTGGCAAGCGCGTGGGACCTCTTCGTGTTCGTGATGCCGATCTATGGCACCTCGATCGGGCTTTCGGCCTCCACCATCGGATTCATCCTGGGCGCGTTTGCCGTGGCCACCTTCCTGGTGCGCCTGGTGCTGCCCTGGATCCAGCGCGCGCTGCGCGAGTGGACCCTGATCACCCTCACCATGGCCATCGCCTGCATCGCCTACGCGTTGATGCCGATGATGGAAACGGTGCCGCTGCTTTCGGCCACCGCCTTTCTGCTGGGCCTGGGCCTGGGCGCCACGCAGCCTTCGATCATGACGCTGCTGTATGCCAAGGCGCCCGCCGGGCGCGCGGCTGAAGCCATCGGCATCCGCTCGGTGGTGCTCAATGCCAGCCATACCGTGTTGCCGCTGCTTTTCGGCGCCGTCGGCGCCGCGCTCGGGATGACGCCGGTGTTCCTCGCCATGTCGGGCTCGCTTGCCGCGGGAGGTGTCTTCACCAACCGGCTGCGCCGTGGGCGGGGCCGCTCCTGGGGGTCGTTTTTGCGCACCGCACAAATTCGCCAAGTCCCTCTGTTAAAATACGATTTTCACGTATTTCGAATGGGATCCAGGCGATGCCGATCTACGAGTACCGTTGCTCCGAGTGCGGGTTTCAGAAGGAATTCCTGCGCAAGCTGAGCGACCCGCCGCAAACGGTTTGCCCGCAGTGCGGCAAGGCGACATTCTCGAAGATGCTGACCGCGGCCGGCTTCCAGCTCAAGGGCAGCGGCTGGTACGCCACCGACTTCCGCAACAAGGGCGCGGCGCCCGCTGCCGGCACGACCACCGGCCCCAAGGACGATTCGAAAAGCGAAGCCAAGCCCGAAACGACGGGTGGATCGAAGGCCGAATCGAAGCCCGCGGGTGAATCCGCGGGCGGCGGCAGCGCCGCCACACCGGCCCCCGCGGCAGGCACCGGCGGCAAGCCGGCGTGACGGGAGCCCCGCGGTGACCCTGCGGCGTTATTTCATCGCCGGCCTGCTGGTGTGGATCCCGCTCGGCATCACGCTGTGGGTGCTCAAGGTGCTGGTCGACATGATGGACCAGTCGCTCCTGCTGTTGCCGGAGTCGTACCGCACGGAGGCGCTGTTCGGCTTCCATGTGCCGGGCCTGGGCATCATCCTCACCGTCGCCATCGTGCTGTTCACGGGTGCGCTCGCCGCCAATTTCTTCGGGCGCAAGCTGCTCTTGCTGGGCCACTACCTGGTCTCGCGCATCCCGATCGTGCGTTCGATCTACGGCGGCGTGAAGCAGATCAGCGACACTTTGTTTTCCCCGGAAGGCAAGGCATTCAGGCGCGCGGTGCTGGTGCGTTATCCGCACCAGGGCGCGTGGACGGTGGCGCTTGTCACCGGCGCCCCGGAGCACGAGGTCGCCGATATCCTCGGGCGCGAGCAGATCTCGGTATTTGTTCCGACCACACCCAACATCACCGCCGGGTTTTTCCTCATCGTGCCGCGCTCGGAAACGATCGAACTGGCCATGAACGTGGACGCAGCCCTGAAGTATGTGATCTCCATGGGGGTCGCGGAGCCCGCGTCCCGCCCCGCCCCGATACAGAAAAGGATAGAGCCGCCGTCCCCGTGACGATGTGGACCAAAAAATGCGAACTGAATACTGCGGCAGCACCGATGCCCGCTACCTTGGGCAGACCGTCACACTTTTCGGCTGGGCCCACCGGCGGCGCGACCACGGTGGCGTGATCTTCATCGACCTGCGCGATCGCGAAGGGCTCGTCCAGGTAGTGTGTGACCCCGATCGCGCCGCGACCTTCGCGACCGCCGATTCGATTCGCAACGAATTTGTCCTGCGCGTGGCCGGCGTGGTGCGCCGCCGCCCGGAAGGCACGGTCAACGCGGACCTGAAAAGCGGCGAGGTCGAGGTGCTGGCCCACGAGATCGAGGTCCTCAACGCCGCCACCACGCCGCCCTTCATGATGGACGACGAGCAGATCTCCGAGGAGGTGCGCCTCAAATACCGCTTCCTCGACCTGCGCCGTCCCGCGATGCAGCGCATCATGCGCATGCGCCACAAGACGGCGAAGGCGGTGCGCGAATACCTCGACGACCAGGGGTTCATCGACATCGAGACGCCGGTGCTCTACAAGAGCACGCCCGAAGGCGCGCGCGAATTCCTTGTGCCCTCGCGCATCCACGACGGCCAGTTCTACGCGCTGCCGCAGTCGCCGCAGCTGTTCAAGCAGCTGCTGATGGTCGCCGGTTACGACCGCTACTACCAGATCGTGAAGTGTTTCCGCGACGAGGACCTGCGCGCCGACCGCCAGCCCGAATTCACCCAGATCGACATCGAGACCTCGTTCCTCACCGAGCGCGAGATCCAGGACATCATGGAAGGCCTCATCCGGCACGTCTGGAAGCGGGTGCTCGACGTGGACCTGCCGCCTTTCCCGCGCCTGACCCATGCCGAGGCCACCACGCGGTTCGGCAGCGACAAGCCCGACCTGCGCGTGAACCTCGAGCTCACGGAGCTCACCGACGTGGTCAGGGACGCGGGCTTCAAGGTGTTCAAGGCCGCGGCCGACCTTCCCGACGGCCGCGTGGCCGCGCTGCGTGTGCCGGGCGGCAACGATCAATTCTCGCGCAAGGAGCTCGACGACCTGGCCCCGTTCGTGGCGATCTACGGCGCCAAGGGCCTGGCCTACATCCGCGTGAACGACCCTTCGAAGCTGAACGAGGAAGGCCTGCAGTCGCCGATCGTCAAGTTCCTCTCGCCCGCGATCCTCGGCCAGATCCTCGAGCGCACCGGGGCCCGCGCCGGCGACCTGCTTTTTTTCGGCGCGGACCGTCGCAAGGTGGTCAACGACGCGCTCGGAGCGCTGCGTGGCAAGGTGGGCCACGAGAAGGGCCATGCCGACAAGGGCTTCAGGCCGTGCTGGATCGTCGACTTCCCCGCGTTCGAATACGACGACGAGGGCAAGCGCTGGAACGCCGCGCACCACCCGTTCACCAGCCCCAAGGACGAACACGTGGAGCTGCTGCAGTCGGATCCGGGAAAGGTTCTCGCGAAGGCGTACGACATCGCGATGAACGGATGGGAGCTCGGTGGCGGCTCGGTGCGGATCCACCGGGCCGAGGTGCAGGCCCGGCAGTTCGCCGCGCTCGGCATCTCGCCGGAAGACCAGCGCGCCAAGTTCGGCTTCCTGCTGGATGCGCTCGCCTACGGCGCGCCGCCCCATGGCGGCATCGCCTTCGGCCTCGATCGCATGGTGGCGATGCTGGCGGGTGTCGACCAGATCCGCGATGTGATCGCCTTCCCGAAGACGCAGCGCGGCCAGGACCTGATGGTGGAAGCGCCCACGCCGGTGACCGAGAAGCAGCTGCGCGAGCTGCACATCAAGCTGCGCAACTCCTCTGAAACCAACTAGCCGGTATCCGCAGATGAACGCGGATGGACGCAGATGAACGCGGGACAGGACATGACGATTGGCCTCATAGCCCATGGTGGGGCAGGCAACTGGCGCCCCGGCTCCGACAACGACGCGATCGAAGGCATGCGATCGGCAGTGGCGGCAGGCCGGGAGATCCTGATAAATGGCGGGTCTGCCCTGGACGCCGTCTGTGCCGCGGTCGTGATCCTCGAGGACAACCCCATCTTCAATGCCGGCACCGGCGCGGTGCTCAACTTCGACGGGTTCTGCGAGCTCGATGCCTGCGTGATGGAAAGTGGCGAATGCCGTGTGGGCTCGGTCGCCGCGCTGCAGCGGGTGAGGAACCCCATCCTCGTCGCGCGCAAGGTGATGGAGGAAACCGACCACGTGATGCTCGCGGGCGAGGGCGCGCAGAAGTTCGCGCGCACCATGGGTTTCCCCGACCATGATCCCGTCACGCCCGCGCGCCAGGCCGACTGGAAGGACAAGCGCGGCCGGGTGGACGAGGTGCTGGGCCGGCACAGCCTCAGGATGCGCCGCTTCCTCAAGGACCATCCCGAATATGCCGGCGGCACCGTCGGCGCCACCGCCGTTGATTCCAATGGCATCCTGGCCGCCGCCACTTCCACGGGCGGGGTCACCCTGAAACTCGTCGGCCGTGTCGGCGATTCGCCGATACCGGGCGCCGGCAACTACGCATCCCGGCACGTGGCCGTTTCGGCCACGGGCACCGGCGAATACGTGTTGCGCTCGCTGACGGCGCGCGCCATCTCCGAGGCCGTGGAAGGTGGCGCAACGCTGCGTGCCGCCATGGGCGCGGCGCTGGAGCAGCTCGGGCGCGATTTCGACGCCGATGTCGGCCTCATCGCGGTCGACAAGGCGGGAAACCCCGTGGCGCTGCATCGCACGCGCGACATGCCCCACGCCTGGTTCTCGGGTGGTTCGGCGGTGACGTCGCGCATGCGCGCATAGTTGTGTCCGGGGCCAAGATCCCGGTTTCGACCCTGGTCGTGGTCCACACGGCGGGGCTTGATGTGTTATTGCTGGAGCGCGCGGACCGGCCCGGCTTCTGGCAATCGGTCACCGGCAGCCAGGACCCGGGCGAGAGCCTGCGCGAAACCGCCGCGCGTGAAGTGGGCGAGGAGACCGGCCTGGACGCCCACCGATATGACCTGCGGGAATGGAACTTGCGCAACGTCTTTGAAATCTATCCTGTATGGCGTCACCGGTATGCCCCGGGGGTGACGTACAACACCGAACACGTTTTCGGCCTGCGCCTGCCCGAACGCCGGCCGATCCGCCTTGCCCCGCTGGAACACCTGCGCGCGGAGTGGGCGCCCTGGCAGCAGGCCGCGGAAAGGGTTTTTTCATGGAGCAACCGCAAGGCGATACTCGAGCTTCCCGAAAGGTCGAAGGCCTGAAATGACGCGCAAGAGCGAGCTCTCGGTCGTGACCTACAACATCCACAAGGGGTTGAGCCAGTTCAACCGCCGCCTGGTGCTGCACGAGATCCGGGATCAGTTGAAGGGCCTCAACGCGGACCTCGCCTTCCTGCAGGAAGTCCAGGGCAAGCACGACAGCAACGCGCGGCGCCACGTGAGCTGGCCGGAAATCAGCCAGCACGAGTTCCTGACCCACGAAGGCGCGCACTGCGTCTACGGGATGAATTGCGTCTACACCGACGGCCACCACGGCAACGCGGTCGTGAGCCGCCATCCGATCCCGATATGGGAAAACATCGACATCTCGCACCACCCGATCGAGAGCCGCGGCCTGCTGCATTGCGAGGTGCTGGTGCCGGGCTGGAAGGAGCCGGTGCATTGCATCAACGTGCACCTGGGCCTCTGGGGCCGCAGCCGCCGCTTCCAGCTGGAGTGGATGGTCGACCGCATCCGCGCCGCGGTGCCGAAGAGCGGGCCGCTGATCGTGGCCGGCGACTTCAACGACTGGCAGGGCAAGGCCAGCGACTACCTTGCCGCGCAGCTTGGACTGTATGAGGTGTTCGAGCGCGCCGAGGGCAAGCTCGCCAGGAGCTTCCCGGCGCAGATGCCGATGTTCACGCTCGACCGCATCTACGTGCGCGACCTCAACGTGGACGGCGTGGAACGCCACACCGGCGCGCAGTGGTCGCGGCTTTCGGACCACGTTGCGCTCGCCGCGCGGCTTTCGCGGTAGGGGGGGCGGCGGAAAGCTGGTGCAAGGCCGGGACGCCGATTTTTCAACACAGAGGACACAGAGGAAAAGCGGAGGACACGGGGTAAAGACAAATCGATTGCGGTTCGAGTTGTCGCCCGCAGTGTCTCGAACGACCGTCATTTCTTTACCCTGTGTCCTCCGCTTTTCCTCTGTGTCCTCTGTGTCGAAAAACCAGCGCTTCACGATCCCCGTTGCCCGCTATCCGCTAGCGATGGGGGCGATTCGCCGCCGCCCCGCGGATCAGGGTGCCCACGCCGGAGCTGGTGAGCACCTCCAGCAGCAGCGCGTGCGAGACGCGCCCATCGATGATGTGCGAGCTCTTCACGCCGTTGCGCACCGCGTCCAGCGCGCATTCCACCTTCGGCAGCATGCCGCCGGAAATGGTGCCGTCGTCGATCATCTCCTTCACGCGCTGCGCGGTGAGCCCGGTGACGACCTTGCCTTCCTTGTCGAGGACGCCGGTGGTGTTGGTGAGCAGGATGAGCTTTTCGGCCTGCAGCGTGATGGCGAGCTTGCCCGCCGCGATGTCGGCGTTGATGTTGTAGGCCACGCCGTTTTCGTCGCTGCCGATGGGCGCGATCACCGGGATGAAGTCGCGCGAATCGAGCAGGTGGATGATCTCCGGGTCGATCTTCACCACCTCGCCCACCAGGCCCACGTCGATCTTCTTCTTCTTGTCTTCCTTGCTGGCGAGCTTGAGCTTGCGGGCGTGGATGAAATGGCCGTCCTTGCCGGTCAGGCCCACGGCCTTGCCGCCCGCCTTGTTGATGAGTGTGACGATGTCCTGGTTGATGAGCCCGCCGAGCACCATCTCGACCACATCGAGCGTTTCCTCGTCGGTCACGCGCATGCCCTGGATGAATTCGCTCTGCTTGCCGAGCTTCTGCAGCAGCGCGCCGATCTGGGGGCCCGCGCCGTGCACCACCACCGGGTTCATGCCGATCAGCTTGAGCAGCACCACGTCTTCGGCGAAGTCCTCCTGGAGCGCGACGTCGGTCATCGCGTTGCCGCCGTATTTGATGACGATGGTGCGGTCGTAGAACTGGCGGATGTACGGCAGGGCTTCGACGAGGACGTCGGCCTTCTGGGATGACGTGAGCTTGGGGGGCATTGGGGCGCGAGGCAGGCGGAAGGAGCGCCTATTCTAGGGTAGGCACGCTCCAAATCAAGGCCTTGCTGCGGTGCAAGGGCCGCGGGGGCGGATGGTAAGATTCCCGGGCCCGCCACACGGAGAACACCATGGACGCAAACACCAGAAGGAAGCTGCTGCAATCCGCCCTCGCCGGCATGATCGCCGTCGGCGTGAGCCAGGCCGCCACCGCCCAGGACAAGGGTGAGAAGGAGAAGTGTTACGGCATCGCCAAGGCCGGCCAGAACGATTGCGGCACCTCCAGCCACACCTGCGCGGGCAAGGCCAGGAAGGACAATGCCCCCGACGAGTGGAAATACGTCGCCAAGGGGACGTGCGAGAAACTCGGGGGCAAGAAGCAGTCGGCCGGCAAGTAGCCCATGGCGGGAATCGGGCTGCGGGCGCCGCACTACGAGGAACTGCTGCGCCGCGCCCCGGCCCTCGATTTCGTCGAAGTCCACAGCGAGAATTTTTTTGCCGCAGGCGGCGCGGCGCCGTCGTGGCTGGAAAGCTTCCGCGCGGCCTATTCCCTGAGCCTGCACGGGGTCGGCCTTTCCCTCGGCTCGGCCGATCCGCTCGACGAACGCCACCTCGCCCGGCTGCATGCGCTGGTGCGGCGCTTCGAGCCGATGCTTGTCTCGGAACACCTGTGCTGGTCGTCCTACGGCCGGCGCCACGCCAACGACCTCCTGCCGCTGCCCTACACCGAGGAGTCCCTGGCCCACGTCTGCGCCCGCGTCGAGCGGGTCCAGGATCACCTCGGGCGCTCCATCCTGGTCGAAAACGTCTCGTCGTACCTGCAACTTCCCGGCTCGGCGATCCCGGAATGGGAGTTCGTGGCCGAGGTCGCGCGCCGTTCGGGCTGCGGCGTGCTGCTCGACGTGAACAACATCTGGGTCAGCGCCCAAAACCACGCGTTCGACCCGTACCGGTACCTCGACGGGATCGAGGCGGGCAGCGTCGGCGAGATCCACCTCGCCGGCCACGAGGCGCAGCCCGACGGCCTGCTTGTCGACACCCACGGGTCGGTGGTCGCCGAGCCGGTGTGGGCCCTGTACGAGGCGGCCGTCGCGCGCTTCGGACCGCGCCCGGCGCTGGTGGAATGGGACACCGACATCCCCGCGCTCGACGTGTTGCTGGCCCAGGCACGGCGCGCGGACCTGATCGCGGCGCGTGTCGCGCGGCAAGCCGCATGAGCACGCTCGGCCCAACGCAGCGCGAATTTCTGGCGGCGCTTTTCGCGCGCGCAGAACCGCGCGATCCCGGCCTGGCGGTGTATCGGCGCACCGTGTTGGCGAACCTGGGAGGCGCCCTGGCCGGCGCATTTCCGGTTGTCCGGCGCCTCGTGGGTGACGCGTTCTTCAGCGAAGCGGCGCGCCGCCATGCCCTGGACATTCCCTCAACCAGCGGCGACCTGGGCGAATACGGCGCGGAGTTCGCGAGGTTTCTTGCCGGTTACTCACCTGCGGGGGGGCTTGAATATCTTCCCGGTGTTGCGCGCCTGGAATGGGCGCTGCACGAAAGCCACCGCGCCGCGCCGGCGCAACGCCTGGATTTCGGCGCGCTCGCGCGGGTCCCGGACAACCGCCGCACGGCCATCCGCCTGCTGCTGCACCCGGCAGTGCGCCTGGTGCGGTCGCGCCATCCGGTGCTGGCGATCTGGCAGGCGAACCAGTCGGATCGGGACGGCACGCCCGATCGCGCGGCCGGCGCGGATCACGTCCTGGTGCACCGCCCGGACCTGGCCGCCGGCGCGCAGCCGATCGATGAGCGGGAATGGGCATTCCTTGCGGCGCTGCGGCGCGGTGGCGCGCTCGAGGAAGCGGCCGCGGCGTTCCCCGACCCCGAGGCCATCGGGCCCGCCCTTGCGCGCATGGCCGCGATGGGGGTGTTCTGCGGCTTCGAGGAGCCCGCTCCCGCGTGAGGCGCGCGCGCGTGGTGCTGGCGGGCTGCCTCGCGCTCGTGGCGCTGCCCGCGGCATCGCAGGACCCGTCTTTGCGCCTGGAAGCCCTCACCGAACGCATCGCCAAACTCCAGGCCCAGCTCGGGCAGGGCGTGCTGGCCGAACGCAGCCGGCGCGCGCAGGGTGAAGCGATGCGTGATTTCGAAGTGGCGCTGCGCGCGGCCGCCGCGGGCGCCCCAAGCGCCGAGGCGCGGGAGAACTACTTGCTGCTCGGGCTGCTGTGGCAGGACTACCGGGGATGGGCGCTCAAGCCACCGTCGAAGGAAAACGCCCGGCGGCTGGCCGATCGCGCGCAGGAGCTGGCGTGGGTCGCGGCCAAGGGCGCGCGGATGGCGCAAGAGCCCGGCCGCAAGGGCACCGGTCGCCTCGCGCTTGATGCGGCCCATGCGGCCACGTTGTCGCAGCGTGTCGCCCGGCTGCACCTGATCAGGCGCTGGGGCGTGCGCGATGCCTCGATCGACTCCCAGCTGGGCGCCGCCACCGAAGGGCTGCGCGCCACGCTGGACAAGCTGCGCGCCGCGACACTGAACACGCCCGAGGTCGACGCGGAGTTGCAGGTCGCCGGCGACCAGCTCGCCTTCCTGCTGCAGGCGGCGAAGGACATGGAAGGTGGTCGCGGCACGGCGCGTCAGCTCGAATACATCGCCAAGGCCGGCGACAACATCCTCGAATCGATGCAGCGCGTCGCCCGGCTCTACGAGGGGCTGGGGGCCTAGGGCTGCGCCGGGTTGGCGACGTCCATCACGATGCGCATGCCGCCCGGCGCGCGCCGCCACGCCCTCAGGAAGTAGCCGGCCACCTTCTGCGGCGAAGCGGCGGCCGCATAGTGGCCGCGCGCGTAGGCGAAGTCGTTCGAGGCCGAGGTCTCGGAGCGATCGATGGTCCAGACCCACCTTTCGGCCATCGCGGGCGAGGCGAGCGCCGAAGCGCGGCTCGCCACGGGTGTGATGCCATCGCGATAAAGGCGCAGGTCTTCCGCGCCGAACTGCCCGTACGCCGCTCGCGCGCCCTGCTCGAGCATGACGCGCGCGAAAGTGGCCTCCGCCTCGGCCACGCCGTCGAGGCCGGCGGCCGCCTCCGGGTCGACGCTGGAGGCCTGCAGCGGCTCCTTCCAGAGCGACGGTTCGGGGTGCCCGATGCCCAGGTCCACGGCGACCTTCCACGCCCCCGGCTTCTCGCGGCGCCAGATCGAGACGAATTGGCCGTAGGCGGGGGGAGCCGCAGGGTCCGCCTTGCTGGTGATCTTCCACGGGCCGGTGGACAGACCCAGGTCCGCGGCCATCGCCACCCGGACATATTGCGGGCGCCAGTCGAGCACGATCGGCGGGGCCGGCTTGTCGCGCAACCAGTTGTTGGCGACAACCCACCCGGGGGCGCGGATGAGCACGCCGTCGGCGGCGAAGGCGGCCATGAAGGCCGCGCGCATGTCCTCACGCACCGAGTGCGCGGCAAACGCAGTCTCGGCCGCGGCGAGCAGGGCAGGGTCGTTGTTCGCAGGGAGGGTGTGGGCGCAGCCGGCGAGGGCGAGCGCCGCCAGGAAGTGTGTTCTGGGCATCGGCCCATTGTGGGCCGCGCGGGCATTTCGGTGCGTTACAAAACGTACCGGGCGAGGTCCTCGCTTTGCGCGAGCGATTCGAGTCGTGAATCCACGTACGCGGCATCCACCACGAGATGCTTCACGTGGCGCCCGGAATCGAACGACACTTCCTCCAGCAGCTTCTCCATCACGGTATGCAGGCGCCGCGCGCCGATGTTTTCGGTGCGCTCGTTCACGGAGTGCGCGATCTGCGCCAGTCGGCGCACGCCTTCGGCGGTGAAATCCACCACCACGCCTTCGGTGGCGAGCAGCGCCTGGTACTGGCGGGTAAGGCACGCATCGGTGGCGGTGAGGATGCGCTCGAAGTCCTCGACCGAGAGGCTCGCGAGTTCCACGCGGATCGGCAGCCGGCCCTGGAGTTCGGGGATCAGGTCCGAGGGCCGGGCCAGGTGGAACGCGCCGCTGGCGATAAACAGGATGTGTTCGGTATGGACCATGCCGTATTTGGTGGTGACGGCGGTGCCCTCCACAAGCGGCAGCAGGTCGCGCTGCACGCCCTGGCGAGAGACATCCGCGCCCTGCATCTCGCCGCGGCTGGCGATCTTGTCGATCTCGTCGAGGAAGACGATGCCGTCCTGTTCCACGGAGCGCAGGGCCATGGAGCGGATCTCCTCCTCGTTCACGAGCTTGCCGGCCTCCTCGTCGATGAGCAGTCGCAGCGCCTCGCGGATCTTGAGCGTGCGGCGCTTGCGCCGCGTGTTGCCGAGGTTCGCGAACATGCCCTGGATCTGGCTGGTGAGCTCCTCCATGCCGGGCGGGGCGAGGATTTCCATGTTGCCGGCGGACTGGGCCACGTCGATCTCGATTTCCTTGTCGTCGAGCTTGCCCTCGCGCAGCATCTTGCGGAAGCGCTGGCGGGTGGAGTTGGCGTCGTTGCCTTCCGCGACCGGCACGCCGGGCAGCAGCGCATCGAGCACGCGCTCTTCGCCCATGTCGACCGCGCGGGGGCGCACCTTCTGCATCTCGCGCTCGCGCGTGTTTTTCACCGCCACCTCGACCAGGTCGCGGATGATGGTGTCCACGTCGCGGCCGACATAACCCACCTCGGTGAACTTCGTCGCCTCGACCTTGATGAAGGGGGCGTTGGCCAGGCGCGCCAGGCGCCGCGCGATTTCGGTCTTGCCGACGCCCGTGGGCCCGATCATCAGGATGTTCTTGGGCGTGATCTCGGTGCGCAGCGGGTCGGCCACCTGCGCGCGGCGCCAGCGGTTGCGCAGGGCGACCGCGACGGCGCGCTTGGCCTGCGCCTGCCCCACGATGTATTTGTCGAGCTCGTGCACGATCTCCTGCGGCGTCATCATCGCGGCAGCCGCGGCGGGCTCGGTAACCGGCGGGGCGGGGTGGGTCTCGGCCATCAGAGCGACTCGATCACGTGGTTCTGGTTGGTGTAGATGCACAGCTCGCCCGCGATGCCGAGCGAGCGCTTCACGATCTCGGCCGGTTCGAGCTGCGTGTTGGCCAGCAGCGCCATGGCCGCCGCCTGCGCGTACGCGCCCCCGCTGCCGATCGCCAGCAGGCCCTGCTCCGGCTCCAGCACGTCGCCGTTGCCGGTGATGATGAGCGAGGATGTCTTGTCCGCGATCGCCAGCATCGCTTCCAGGCGGCGCAGGATGCGGTCGGTGCGCCAGTCCTTGGCGAGTTCAACCGCCGAGCGCAGCAGGTTGCCCTGGTGCTTCTCGAGCTTGCCCTCGAAGCGCTCGAAAAGCGTGAAGGCATCGGCGGTCGCGCCGGCGAACCCGGCCAGGATGCGGTCCTGGTACAGGCGCCTGACCTTGCGCGCGGACGCCTTGATGACGATGTTGCCGAGGGTCACCTGGCCGTCGCCGCCCATGGCGATGCGCTCGCCGCGGCGCACGGACAGGATGGTGGTGCCGTGGAACTGGGGCAGTTCGCTGGTCATGGGAGGGCTATAACACGCGTCAGCGGCAAAGCTGGCGGCGAAATCGCTTTTTTCAAGCGGGGGATTTCACGTCGACTTGCGGCGCACCAGGATCGCGTAGCGGTTGACGCCCAGCGCCTCGAGCAGGGCCGCGTTGATTTCGTTGATGTTGGTGAGGATCACCCGCTTGCCGGCCAGCTGGATCGCCTTGATCACGTCGAAGAAGGCGCTGGTGAAGGCGAAATCGATGCGCATCACCTTGCCCATGTCCACCACCACTTCGGGGCGCGTGGCGGCGTAGGCGTTCAGCTCCGCGACCTGGTTGGTGCCGGCCGCCGACAACACGCCCTTCATCTCGAAACCCGCCTCGGACTGGGGCGCCGATTCCGGGCGCGCGCCGGGCGCGGGCTTCGCCAGCGCGGCGGTGATGGTGTTCACGTACACCTCCCAGATCGGCGGCGACATCTCGAAGGCGACCGCGTATTCGAGGCCCAGCTCCTCGAACTGCTCGGACTTGTCCTGCAGGATCAGCAGCTCGAACAGCAGCAGCCAGTAGGGGCGCTGGTCGTCGGTGGCCTTCTCGTTGAACGCCGATCGCAGCGACTTTTCCAGCGCCTCCACGTTGTTGAACCACATCGGCAGCTTCTTGCGCCGCAGGCGCACCAGCGCGGTGGTCAGCAGCGTGGCCTCGCCCGGCCCGACCATCCCGATCTTGCCCACGTCCAGGCGCACCGTGCCCTGCGCCTGCGCAAACGCCACGAAGCGGTCGACCTCGCCGGCGAGGTCGCCGCTTTCCGTCGGCTTGAGCGCGAAGAAGTCCTTGCGCTCGCGGCTTTGCGAGCGGCGCGGGTCGTTGGCGGTGTCGCCATTTTCCGACCACGCGGGCGGGGATTGCTCGAACTTCACGGTGAAGAGCATCGAGAGCGAGTCGAACTCCTCGCGGCTGGCGGCGAGCTGGTGGAGTTCGAAGAGCATGAGCCAGGCCTGCTTGTTGTTGCGCCCCAGCGCGTCCTTGATCTCGTGCTTGAGCAGGGCGGCGGCGGGGGCGGCGTGGTTCGCCGAATAGAGCACGGCCGCCTCCTGCGCCGTCGGCAGCGGCGCGGAATGGTATTCCTCGGTTCCCTGGCGCGCCGCGGGACGCGCTGGTCGCGGCCCGGGTTGGCCGGCGGCGGCGGGTATGGCCATGGTCATGTTGTCGTTTCGGGGGGCGAGTCCAGTAT
>Ga0163153_10005473_pt1 | contig 14968 bp, 3 predicted proteins | sample OliLakLV19MP6IB1_FD_148629 | JGI IMG/M metagenome (GOLD analysis project Ga0163153, IMG submission 148629) | Freshwater microbial mat bacterial communities from Lake Vanda, McMurdo Dry Valleys, Antarctica - Oligotrophic Lake LV.19.MP6.IB-1 | ecosystem: Environmental > Aquatic > Freshwater > Lake... | reverse complement strand
GTATACATCCGTCAAAGTGGCTGGCGGCGGCGTGGCTGTCACCAATTTTCAGGACGACTGGGAATTTGAAGAAGATTTCACCGACGCCACGTTTGTAGTGGTGCCTGAAGCCGGTCTGGAACTCAACGTCGCCCGCTGGTTTCGCCTCGGCGGCACGGTCGGCTACCGTTTTGTCGACGGCTTTGACGGCTGGAATAATTATGGCAAAAAAGACCTGAATGCACCGGTGTATGCGCTGACGCTGCGCTTCGGGTGGTTCCGCTAAAGTCCGAAGTGCGTTGCAAGTCCGAAGTCGTCAGTCAACAGTCCGAAGTCCGTAGAGTACACCGTTTCATACTTGGGATTCCAAAACATGAAACGGTGTACTCTACGGACTTCGGACTGATGACTGACGACTTCGGACTTGCAACGGACTTTGGACTGACGACTTCGGACTTATTATACGGCCCCCTGTTTAATCTCCTCCACCACCTCCGGGTTCAGCAGCGTCGAAATATCGCCCAGGTTGGAAGTATCGCCTTCCGCTATTTTTCTCAAAATGCGGCGCATAATTTTACCGGAACGCGTTTTCGGGAGGCCGGGTACAATTTGAATTTTATCCGGTTTGGCAATTGGCCCAATTTCTTTAGCGACGATATCCAGCACCTGTTTTTTGAAAGCGGCATAATCCGTAATCTGTTCTGTCACAATCACATAGGCATAAATACCCTGCCCTTTGATGTCGTGCGGAAAACCCACTACGGCGCTTTCCACGATGTCGTCGTGTTTGTTGATGGCATCTTCCACTTCGGCTGTTCCGATGCGGTGTCCGCTGACATTGATCACGTCATCCACGCGTCCGATGATGCGGTAGTAACCGTCGTGATCGCGGCGCACGCCATCGCCGGTGAAATACATGTTTTTAAACGTAGCAAAATAATTCTGCCGGCAACGTTCGTGGTCGCCGTAGGTGGTTCGGATGATACTCGGCCAGGGGAATTTGATGCACAGCATACCTTCCACATCGTTACCGGTTAATTCAGTACCGTTGGCATCAACCAGCACAGGCTGAATGCCCGGAAGCGGCAAAGTAGCAAAACAGGGTTTGGTCGGTGTAATACCCGCAATCGGTGTAATCATCATCCCGCCGGTTTCCGTTTGCCACCAGGTATCGACAATCGGGCAGCGTTTTTTGCCGATTTTTTCATTGTACCAGTTCCAGGCCTCCTCATTAATCGGTTCGCCCACGGTGCCCAGCACCCGCAGCGAAGGCATCCGGCGGTTTTTCACCCATTGGTCGCCCGCAGCCATGAGGGCGCGGATAGCCGTGGGAGCCGTGTAAAAAATATTCACTTTATGGCGCTTGATGACATCCCAGAAACGACCCGGATCGGGATAAGTGGGTACCCCTTCAAAGATCAGCGAAGTAGCGCCCGCCAGCAAGGGGCCGTAAATGATATAGGAGTGGCCCGTAATCCAGCCGATGTCGGCGGTACACCAGAATATTTCGCCTTCCTGGTATTGAAATACGTTGCGGAAAGTGTACTCCGTGTACACCATGTAGCCGCCGTGGGTGTGTACCACTCCTTTGGGTTTGCCCGTGGAACCTGAAGTGTATAGAATAAACAGCGGGTCTTCCGAATCCATTTGTTGCGCCTTGCAACTTTTGCGTTTGCCGGCGATGGCTTCGTGCCACCAATGGTCTCGGCCTTCCGTCCAGCTGACATCACCCCCGGTGTTTTGGTGGACGATCACGGAATGTACCGCATCACAGCCAAGCATCAGCGCCTCATCAATGACCTGTTTGACCGGAATATTTTTAGCGCCCCGGGCATTGTAGTCGGAAGTAATCACCACCGTGCATCCGGCATCTTTGATGCGATCTGCTACGGAATTGGCCGAAAAACCTGCAAAAACCACCGAGTGAATCGCGCCGATACGGGCGCAGGCCAGCACGGCAACCGCCAGTTCGGGCGTCATGGGCATATAAATACAAACGCGGTCGCCTTTTTTTACGCCTTGCGCTTTCAGTGCATTGGCAAACTGGCATACCTGCTGGTACAGTTGTTTGTAGGTAATTTTTCTGGGTTTTGTTTTGGGGTCGTTGGGTTCCCAGATAATGGCGGTTTGTTTGCTCCGGGTGGCGAGGTGCCGGTCGAGTACGTTTTCGGTGATGTTGAGTTTCCCACCTAAGAACCATTTGATGTCCGGTTCCTTAAAATTCCATTTCAACACGGATTTCCAGGGCTTTTTCCATTGGAAAGTGGCTGCCTGTTCCGCCCAGAAACCTTCGGGATCAGCCACGGACCGCGCATACACGGCTTTGTATTCTTCAAACGAATTGATTTGTAGTTTCATAAGAACAGGTCAAAATCAGTTACGTAATTGGGCAATATTGCAAAGGGCAAAAAGCAATGTATAGTCAACGCGAAGTGGTTTTGAACGAAAGATTGGTACAAGTGCTTGAAAGCGAAGACTTCAAACCATCAAACCGTTCCAAACCACTCAAACTTGACTATAAATCATTGATATGCTTCGCCTTTTGTAATGTTGTTCTGTTGCTTATCATCGTATTCCCCTTTCCAGGCATACCATCCGAACAAGCAGAGTCCCAGCATAATCGGTGTAAAAATCGGAATAATGATAAACCAGAACATTTTAGTATCGAGAATTGCTTTACCGGCTTTAACAGCGGCATTAATTTCGTCCCCTGCTTGCTGAACCATCAGGTAAATTACAGCTGCGCCGAGAAGCATCCACAAGAAGCCGGAGAAACGTTTCATTGAATTCAGGATGGAAGAGGTATTTTGGCGTTTGAGTGTTTGAGTATTTTCGGCGTTTTCGGCGTTTTTAGAGGGCAAAAACAGCAAACCCAGCACAAAACAGACCGAAGCAATCAGGATCGGATACCAAAGCCCGACGTATGGATCGCCGACCGGAGCATCGGTCGTTTTACTGGCATCTACCAGGCGCGTAGCAATAAAAGGTGTAAGGCCGCCGAAGATACCATTCCCGATATGGTACGGCAGCGACATGGACGTGTAGCGAATCCGAGTAGGAAACAACTCCACTAAGAAAGCGGCAATCGGGCCGTATACCATCGTGACGTACAGTATCTGAATAAACACAAAAAGGGTCATCATCCAGAATCCGAACGAAGATAACCAGAATGTCCTGGTCGTTTCGGCATTCGGAGCCGGCCTGGACTTATCGGCTGGAATCGTTTCCTTTTTTACCGTTTTCATGGACGAGCCGTCCGTAAAGGCCTTCAGGGTCGTGGTGGTAATCGTTGAATCACCCGCAGCCGTAACCGTGTAAATGGCGTCCGTAGAACCACGCTCTGCTATCTCCGTTTTGGCTTTCGGATCGGCTAAGTGATACATGGCTTTGTAAATGGGCCGGTAAGTCAGAATGGCGAGTAACATGCCGCCCAGCATGATCGTTTTTCGCCCGATTTTGTCAGACCAAGCCCCAAAAACGAGAAAGAAAGGTGTCACGGCCAGAATAGCGATACACAACAGGTAGCGCACCTGTTCAAATTCAACGGAAAGGGTGCGCTCGATAAATGTTTGTGCGTAAAACTGTCCGGTGTACCATACCACGCCCTGGCCCATGACGGCGGCAAACAAAGCCAGTAAGACCATTTTGAGGTTGGCTTTGTGTGCAAAAGATTCTTTGAGGGGGTTTGTAGAGATTTTCCCTTCCTTTTTAATTTTTGCAAACAAGGGCGATTCAGCCATGCGCAGGCGGATGTACACTGAAACAGCGATCAGGAATATGGAAACGATAAAGGGAATTCGCCAGCCCCAGTCATTAAAAGCCTCCGTGCCCATCACTTTCCGCGTCGTCAGAATCACGCCTAAGGAAAGGAAGAAACCCAGGGTCGCCGTGGTCTGGATGTATGCGGTGTAATAACCGCGCCTGCCTTCCGGCGCGTGTTCGGCCACATAGGTTGCCGCGCCGCCGTATTCACCGCCCAAGGCCAGGCCCTGTACAAAACGAAGCAATAGAATCAGAACAGGTGCCCACATACCGATAGTAGCGTATCCGGGTATCAAACCGATGGCAAACGTGGAGCCGCCCATCAGTAACAGGGTAAGTAAAAAAGTGTGTTTGCGCCCGATCAGGTCGCCGATGCGGCCAAAAACCAACGCGCCGAAAGGCCGTACAACAAATCCCGCTGCAAAAGTAGCCAAAGCCGCCAGAAAGGCCGCTGTCGGGTTATCCTGCGGAAAAAACTGCCGGGCAATGGTCGTAGCCATGGCGCCGTAAATGTAGAAATCATACCACTCTATCAGCGTACCAACCGAGGAGGCAGTGATTACTTTCATCAACCCCTTGGTTCCGACAGCATCTTCTGAAACGGTGTTGCTCATAATACCTTCAAATCAAACGGTTTAGCACCTCCATTATCTGAAAATGCATCCTTAGGAACGGGGTGATGCGCAAATGTAGACATTCGTCAGGTTTACTAAACTTTTTAAGTTTAGTAAACCTGACACCGTATCGCTTCAATCTGCAATCGTAACATCCCCTTTCATCAGAATGCGCTGCCCGTCTGCCAGTTCCACTTCAGCCCACCAGACAAACACTGCCGGATTGAGGGCTTTTCCACGGAAACGACCATCCCACCCCAGGGTTTCATCATTGGGCAGCATATCGTCCCGGCGGAATACCATCGTTCCCCAGCGGTCGTATATTTGAAGGGTGCGAATTTTATTGACCGTCCGTTCTGCTGCAAAAATCAGGAAATAATCGCTGTTGCCATCCCGGCGATGGGGACTGAAGATATTGGGCGCCCATATTTGCGGGTCTTCTACCCGAACCAGCACCCTGGCAACAGATTCACAACCGTCTATATTGATAATCCGAACCGTGTATTCCGTGTCCTTGAACGGCCGGGCAATCACCTCATTGATTTTACTGGTAGGCGTCAGGGTTTCCATTGGCTCCCAGATGATCGTATCTACCTGATTCAGTGGAATATTAAGTGTTGCAGTCAGTTTGGCATCTTGGCCGAAGATCAATTTGATTTCGGGTGTTAAGGACACCTGCGGCTCTACCGGAACCGGGAATATAAGGTTTTGCTGGTATTCACATCCATTGATATCTTGAACGACCATCGAATAAGTCCCCGGCGCAAGTCCTCCAAATGCATTGGCCGTCACAAAATTATCGCCGCCATCAATAGAATAAAGGTATGGCCCTACCCCACCGTTCACGGCCTCGATCACGACTTCACCCGCTTGTCCGCCACATGCGGGAAGCACCCTGCTCAAATTCAGGGAAGACGGATAATTGGTATTTTCCGTAACCGAAACGCTGGCGGTGTTGGTACATCCCGTTTGCGCATTGATAACGGTCAACGCATACAAACCCGGTTCGTCAACGACTGGCGTGGGACTGTTACCGCCGGAAACAATATGACCGTTGGCAGTGCTCCAAACATAATTGATGCCATTACCAGTTGTGGAACCGATGTTATTCAATGCCCCTTGAGTTACGGAACAGGTCAGTTCAAAAACGCCGCCGGCTTGTGCCACCGGGGCCTGTAAATCCTGTGCAACCGTGGTAGCCAGACTCGAAACGCAACCATTGGAAGTATTGGTAATCAACAAATTATAGGCACCCGGCTGATTCACGGCAGGCGTCAGGGTATTGGCGCCTGAAACAATGCCAGACCCCGTCCAGGTATAAATGAACTGCCCGCCTGTGCTGCTGCCCGCTCCACTCAGGTTCGTCTGCGTAACGTAGCAATTGAGTTGAGCCGGCGTTGCAATCAAAACAAGGGGCGGCGCTACATCATTACTGACGACCACAGCGTCCGAAGCCGTACAACCGTTGTACAGGTCGGTGGCTGTCAGCGTGTACTGACCAATCGAATTTACATTAGGATCAGGCGTATTGCCTCCACTGACTATGCCCGGCCCGGTCCAGGCGTACGAAACACCTTGCGAACCACCCGTTGCATTACCCTGCAACTGAATTTGAGTAACCGTACAAGTCAATAAATTAATGACCGTCGCATCCACTACCGGGGGTGTAATATTTTGCAGAACTTCAACAGCAGAAGTACTAGTACAACCATTTATCGTGTTGGTTACCAGCAAATTATACATACCAGATTCGTTCACAACCGGATTTGAATCGGTCGTTCCGGAAATGATGTTACCATCCGTGCTCGTCCAGAGATAAGCATATTGTGTGCCGGTGCTACTACCTGCATTACTGAGTGGAAGGGTTTGTACAGAGCAAGTCAATTCACCGCTTACGGCAGAAGCCGAGCCGGGCAACTCCACATCTTCCGGCACCAGTACGGTGGCTGTATTGGTACAACCCGTGGCTAAGTTCAGCACCTGCAACTGATAGGTACCAGGCTCGCCAACTGACGGAGCGGGCGTATTGGCGCCGGTCAGAATTTGTCCATCCTGGGTGGACCATTGGTAACTGAATCCGGTTCCGGTGCTGCTGCCGGTTACATGCAGGTTGGTTGCTAATACGGTGCAAGTAAGGGTCAATTCGTGTCCGGCTGCGGCTAATGGCGGTGCAATATCCTGATTTACAAGCACTTCTGCATCAGAGATACAACCGTTGTCCACATTTGTAACCAGGAGGGTGTAGGTTCCCGGCGCTCCGATAGCGGGCGTGAGGGTTGTTTCCCCATCTATAATTTGTCCATCCTGCGTGCTCCACTGATAGGAGAACTGGGCGCCGAGACTGCTGTCGCTACCGTCCAGCAACAAATTAGTCACCGTACAGGTAAGTGTGGGAGAAGCGCCAGCATCTGCTTCCGGCGTATTCTGATCCAGCAGGATTTGCACGGTACTTTCGGCTGTACAGCCATTGCTTTGGTCAGTTACAATGAGCGTATAAAATCCACTTTGATCCACCTGCGGCTGCAAGCTGGTATCTCCCAGCAAAATATTGCCATTCTGTGTATTCCACTGATACAGGTATTGATTGCCGATGCTGCTTGTGCTACCATCAAGGGTTATGACCGGATTCGCGCAGGAAAGTATAGCCGGGTTACCCGCCTGGGCTACAGGAGCAGTCAGGTTTTCATTGATAATAACCGTTGACAGCGCCACACAACTATTGGCGGTATTGAATACCTCCAGGGTATACTGACCTGGTTCGTCCACAACGGGCGTCAGCGTAGTGTCGCCTGAAACGATATGGCCGGTGGTCGTTTCCCAACTGTAAAGGATCGTGGCGCCCTGTGAAGAGTTAAGTCCGCTCAATTGCAATGATCCGGTCACGCAGTTCAGTTCGCCTGTTACTTCCGCAACGGCATCTGGCACGTTGGCATCCCTGAAAATGAGCACGTCATCCGTAGCCGTGCAACCGTTGTAGGTATTTGTTACCACAACAAGATAGGTTCCGGGCGCATCTACAACCGGATTCAAGCTGCTGTCTCCACTGGCAATATTGCCATCCTGCGTAGTCCAGTTATAGGCAAACAAAGTATCTGTACTTCCCTGACCTTGTAATGTTATGGATGGAATGACACAGGTAAGGGTCGAGGGCGGCCCGGCTTCCACCACCGGTAGCGCGATATCCCTGGAAATGGTCACACTGTCGGAGGAGGTACAGTTATTAAATGTATTGGTAATCAATAGAAGGTAGGTGCCTGGTTCGTTGATGGTCGGGGAAGGCGTACCGGCACCGGATACAATCTGTCCGCCATTGGAAGCAACCCACATATACTGGAAAAGCGAACCTGCGCTGGATGCGCTGCCATCGAGCGCGATCAGTGCTTTTGTACAGGTCAGTTCATCCACCGGGCCGGCTTCTGCAAGCGGCAAGGAAACATCGCGTACAATCACTACGGCAGAAATCGCCGTACAACCATTAGACGTATTGGTGACTGTCAGAAAATATTCACCGGGTTCTTCCACAAGAGGCTGCAAACCGGTAGCGCCGGCAATATCGCCCGGCCCGGCCCAGGAATATGAATACTGCGATCCCTGGCTGGAAGTGCTCGCATTGATCACAACACTGTTAACGGCACAGTTCAGGGTATCCGGCGCGCCTGCATTGGCTACGGGCAAACCTGCATCCGCCTGAACAGTAGTGCTGGCGGAACTGGTACACCCGTTATCCGTATTGGTGACAACCAGCGTATAAGCGCCTACTGCATTGATAACGGGTTGCAGGGTATTAATGCCGGAGACAATGTTTCCATTTTGCGTCAGCCAGTTATAAGTAAAAGGATTTCCGGCGCTGCTACCTGCTCCGTTCAGAGAAAGCGAAGCAACCGAACAACTCAATATTCCGCCCGGCGCTACCGTTGCAGCAGGAGCGGTATAATTAGTACCTACGACTACCGAAGCGGTCGCGGTACAGCCGTTACTCTGGTTGATAATGCTTAAATTATAAGTTCCCGGTGCATTGATAGCAGGTTGGAGTGTAGCGCCTCCCGAAACGATATTTCCATCTGTCGTATTCCAAAGGTAAGCAAAGTCACTACCCAGGCTGGATTCGCTTGCATTTAAAGACAGTTGCACGACATCACAAGTCAGCGTTTGTGGCGGCCCGGCATTGGCCACCGGGAATTCCTGGCTGCTTTGTACCAAAACGGAGGCGGTATTGCTACACCCATTTGCAGTGCTTAATACAGTCAGTGTATAATTGCCTGCAAGTCCAACCATCGGGTTCAAGGTTTGATCCCCCGAAACGATATAACCATCGGTGCTGCTCCACTGATACTGGTACGGACTACCTTCGGACGAGCCTTGCCCGTCTAATTGTACCTGCGTGTTCTGGCAGGTAAGCAGGTCATTCGCTACAGCTACAGCATCGGGGAGCGTAACATCTTGGTTGACAGTCACTTGTGCTGTGACAGAACAAGCGTTGGCGCTATTGGTAAGGGTAAGTTGGTAAATACCCGGCACATTTACCTGTGGCGTGGCGGTATTATTGCCGCTTACAATAAATCCATTGGCGGTTGTCCAGTTATAAACCGGAGTACCGGTCATCGTGCTGCCGGTGGCATCCAGCCCGATCATAGGCGCATTGCAGCTTAATTGCGCAGGCGGTAATATGAGTGGTACCGGATTAACAATATTATTGGTTACAACTACCACATCCGTATCCGTACAGCCTGTACTCACATTTGTTACTGAAAGGGTGTACACCCCTGCCTGATTCACAACCGGATTGCGGGTGTTTGCGCCGGATAAAATAGTGCCGGGATTGGCGACCCACTGATACTGCATACCGGGACTCGACAGACCTCCATCGAGTGTCAGCATGGTCATCGTGCAGGTGCGCGTAAGGTCAGGCCCTGCATGAGCAGTGGGCAGGTTTTGATCGGTTGTAATAGGTACAAAATCCAGCGCCGTGCAACCATTTGTTGTATTGGTTACTACGATCACATAAATACCGGGCATATCTATAACGGGATTAAGTGTGGTTGCTCCCGAAAAAATATTCCCATCCGTGGTGGACCATTGGTACGAAAAGTTAGGGCCAACGGAACTACCCGCTCCGCTCAGGGTCACTGTCGGATTCTGGCAGGTAAAACTTCCGGCTGGGCCGGCCTCTGCAAGCGGTGGATTGATATTCTGGGATATGATAACTTGTGCCTGTGCCGTACATCCACTTTCTTGATTTGTAACCAACAGCCGGTAAGCACCTGCCGAACCAGCCGTTACCGTCGGATTGATGTTACTGCCTATAATCTGACCGCCGGCAATAGCTGTCCAATTATAAGTAATCATAGAACCGGACGTAGAGTTGCTGCCATCTAACTGAAGGGTGGGGAATTCGCAGGTAAGCACACCTGGCACCGATATTTGTGCAACAGGCTGGCTGAAATTGGATGTGATGACCACTACATCCGAACTGGTACAACCTGTATTTGTGTTGGTAACCAGCAATGTATAAGTACCGGGCTGATTGACGGTAGGAGTCAGGGTATTCTGCCCGGAAGCGAAAGCGCCCGGACTGGCAGACCATGCAAAACTATACCCCGGCCCTGTGGTGCCGGATCCGGTCAGTTGAATACTTTGAGTCAGGCAATTCAGGAGCCGATCGGAGCCGGCATTTGCCTGCGGCACACTTTGATCCTGCGTTACATTGACGGACACCTGCCTCGTGCATCCATTGGTGTTATTGGTAACAATGAGCGTATACGTACCACCTTGATTTACAATAGGATTGAGCGTATTGTTACCTGAAATAATATTGCCGTTGGAGGTTGTCCATTGATATGAAAATGCGGGGCCTGTACTGGAGCCTGCACCATTGATAGTAACCGTTGCATTTTGGCAGTTGATACCATTGGGTACAGTAGCCTGGGCATTGGGCTGGGCTAAGCTGGCCATAACGGTAACCGTAGCGCTGGCCGTACAATTATTGGTTGGATTCGTGACGATCAACGTATAGGTACCTCCCGCAGACACATTCGGCGTAAGGGTATTGCCCCCGCCGACGACTGGGCTGCCTGTCCAGTTGTACGTAAATCCCGGAGGCCCCTGGGAGCTGCCGGTTCCATTTAACTGAACAATTGGATTGAAACAATCCACGATACCAGGCGGAGCAATTACAGCGGTAGGCAATTGTGTATCGCCGCTGATGGTTACACTTTCTTCTGCCGTACAGCCCGTGTTATTATTAGTAACCACTAAGGTATAAGTACCTGCCTGGTTGACCACCGGACTCAGGGATGTTGCGCCGCTTTGAATGTTGCCGTTGGTAGTTGTCCATTGATAGGTAATACCTGTCCCGGTGGCCGATCCCGCTCCGCTCAACGCAACAGTCGGGTGGTTGCAGCCAATATTAAACGGCGCTGAAGCATTGACAGCAGGCGGGCTGTTATTGTTTTGAATATTGACCGTGGCCACTCGGGTACATCCGTTTAGCGTATTCGTTACGGTGAGGCTGTAAACGCCCCCCTGGTTGATTTGCGGATTCAGGGTATTACTACAACAGATAATACCCGGACCAGACCATTGATATTGAAAATCAGTGCCTTGTGAGGAGGCGCCTGCATTCAGTGTAAGGGTTGAGGTGTTACAATTGAGTTGCGCCGGCGTTGCGATAACGGCCGTTGGTTGCGCCACATTGGCAGTGATGGATACCGTTGCAGTGGTGGTGCAATTTCTGGCATCCCGAACCGTGACAGTATAGGTTCCTCCCGTTGTTACGGTAGGATCCTGTGTAGTTGATCCATTGCTCCAGTTATAATTGTAATTCGGCGTTCCGCCATTTACGCTCAGGTCAATCGAATTATTGGGCGTATAACAATTGATGGTGCCTGAAGTATTGGCAGTAGCCGTTAACTCCGGCGGCTCCGTCAACGTCACACTTGCAACTTCTGTACAGCCTTGGCTACTGGTTACGGTTGCGGTGTAGGTGCCGGGCGGCAAATTGTTGGGATTGGCCCCCGAACCGGCTGGCGACCAGGCATACGTATACGGGCCGGTACCGCCGCTGGGAACAGCGCTGATGGATCCGTTGTTTGAACCGAAACAAGTGGGAGCGGTGGGCGTAAGGTTAAGATTTACATTTACCTGTTGAATGTTCACTATACCGCTCACCGTGCCGGTACAACCGTTTTGTGACACAACACTCACTAATGAGTAGGTTCCGGCTTGATTGGCGGCTATTACAACAGGACTACTGCTGAAAGTACCGGTATTAGGTGTGCCGTTTGCCAGCCAGGTCACTGTCCAGTCTCCAGGCCCTCCCAAAGTCAGCGTAAGATCAACGGGGTTACTGGAACCTTCACAAAATGCGCCTGAACCGGATAAATTGGCCGTTGGGGACGGTGCCAGGGTAACTGTTGCGTCATCTGTACTGGTCCGTCCGCACGCATCCGTTACGGTTACAGTATAGGTATTCGTACCAGGAGTGGTAACACCAATAGCAGGAGTAGTGGCGCCGGTGCTCCAGACATACGTCAACGGTGCCTGTCCTCCCGTGGTAAACGGCGACAGGACAGCGCTGGCGCTTCCACAACCGTTCACGTCATTCAGAAAAACCTCCATAGGCATCATATCCTGAATATTAAAGGTTACCTGAGTCTGGGTGCAGGAACATGGATTGTCTAATAACAGAACAATTGTTTCAGTCCCCTCCGCAATCAGATCGGAGAAAACGTTGACCGGTATCAAAATGCTGGACTGGCCTGCCGGAATGGTATACGAACCTGATAAAGGCTCGTAGTCGACTCCGGGCGTTGCAGAACCGCTGAGCGTAAAATTCACATCAACCGGCTGACTCAAATCCGAGCCGGCGCGCTGAAACCGGATAAAACCCTGACCACAGCCTTCCAAAACAAACTGTCCTGCAGCAGGGTAAACGGCCTGAGCATTTACGATACCGCCCGCGTCAAATGAATTCGCCCTCAAAAAAACAGCGGAAGCATAGTCATCATCGCCGACGTCTGCAATCGCCAGCTTAATATGGTAGGTCTGGCAAGGAATAACATTTGCCGTAGCCGTAAATACGGCAGTCCAGCCATCCAATTGGCATTCCGCATTATTGGCAGGCGGCGCACCGCAGGTCAGGCTGTTGCCTACAAAAAAGCCCGTGTTCGTTACATCGCTTACGTTGTCAATAGAAACGGGGGTAGCGGTACTGGGTATGAGTGCTATATTTTGATTTCCGGCTATACCCGGGCCACTGATAAAAAAACCAAAAACATCATTGAACCCGGCATCTACAAACTCACAGTACTCTTCCGAGCCAAAAACGAAATCAAAAGACACGACCGGGGAAGTAGGCCTGAAATTGAATTCAATCTTACTTAGGTCAAACTGTGAGCCGCCGGTCAGGGTACCCAGGTCGGCATCAAAAGTAGGCACCATCGTATAACCGCCATAAGCGGCGCCGCTATTATTCGGCCCGGGCAAAATATTTACATTGCCCGTACAAAGCACCATGCCATTATTAATGCCAATACTCGTACCGCCATTGGCAAAAGTGCCTCTGGAAGTAGCATTGCCAGCGGTGGTGACATTGCTGACATCGAAACAGTTTCCTCCAATTAATACATTGGAAATCAGATTGTTGGCAGGAACGTTTCCGGTAGTGGAGAGGTTTGCAAATTCGGCCTGACTTGCTATTGCCTCCAGCCATGCCGGCGGCTTTGTTTCGTCTGTCCGGCGGATGGAAATATAGACTGGAATAGTACCTGATATTTCATCGGCGACCATGTCTAAGGTCAATGCCATACAAGTAGAATCGGCCCTGATGAAAATACGTTGTGGCAGTTGTATATCCTGTTGATATGTAACCGCCTGGCTCAGGCTCCATGCGAAACCGGCTTGCTGATTTTTATTGACAGGATTTGCAATGACGGAATAAGAGCCGCCCGGCGAAAGCCCGCACAGATGAATATCTGTTGCGCCGGCACTGATATTCAACAGATGTCGTCTGTTTTCAGGAGACCATTGTATTTCGGATATTTGTTGTGCCGTGAGAACAATGTTACTTATCAGAAAGCAATAGAGGGTAAGCGGTAAGGTGTACCAGTTACGCATACGCAGGATAGATTGAGATAGTCCGGAATAATCGGTAGGGATGATTGCCAACAAATGGATTACTGGGGCGTCGACAAATAGTATTCCGGGAATAGAGCGCACAAAATATCTTTAATTCGGCAGTACCAACAACAAGCGACTGCTTTTTTTGCCAAATTCATATTTTTCGCATTTCAACGACAACTCCGACTATTTTTTGAATCCAAATTAAAAAAAGTTGGGCCTACCTTTGCCGCCCAATTTATATGAAAAACTATATCAACCACACCCTTTTGCTGATCCTGTTGCTGGTATTATTCCTTACCGGCCTTGCCTGGGTACCGGGAAACCTCGTTATCGGCGATTTCCAGTTGCGAAAAATGGACATCTTTGCCGATATCCGGCGCACTTCCGAACTGCTTCCGGTTGTAAAAGATACCATACAGCCTGATACTGCCGGCTGGTATGCTGCCGATACAAGCCGGCTGGTGGCATTGCCAGATTCCGTTGGGCCTTTGCCGCCGAAGGATTCTTCCCTGTTTGGTAAAATTCTGGAAGACTACACACCCGAACAACAAGGCCTGACCCGCTTTTTTGCAGCAGTCGATTCTATCAGATATGGCCAGACAGTCCGGGTTGCGTGGTACGGCGATTCGTTCGTGGAAGGGGATATTTTACTGGGCGACCTGCGCGATACGCTGCAAACCCTTTGGGGTGGACAAGGGGTTGGTTTTGTGCCCATTACTTCTGAAGTAGCACAATTCAAACGCACCCTGAAACACCAGTTTCACGGCTGGACGACCTATTCTGTTGTCAAAAAAATCGAAAACCGCCCTGTTTATGGTATCAATGGTTATGCCTATCAGCCGGAACCGGAGGCTAAAATACATTACGAGGGCGCCTCTTACTTTCGCCATACGGCGCAATGGACCCAATTCCGCTTTTTTTACAGCGCAGAACAACGCCTTTCTTTCGTCTGGCAACAAAAGGACGGCATGCCTCAAAACGACACCCTTTCGGCTGCTCCCGGACGTATCCGGGCCTGGAAATGGACGGCGAATTATCCGGGTACCACCGCTTTTGCCGTGCGATTTCCACAAACAGAAGGATTGATGCTGTATGGCGCCAGCCTGGAAAACGGCCCCGGTTTTTATATAGATAATTTTTCCATTCGGGGAAATAGCGGCGGCCCGCTCAAACTGCTACGCCCGGATGTGATGCGCCAGTTCGATCGTTTTCAACACTACAACCTGATCGTTTTGCAGGTGGGACTGAATGCGGTAACCAATTCGCTCAATAACATCAAGTGGTACCAGGCAGAGCTCGACCGCACTTTTGCACATTTACGCGCCTGTTTTCCCGATAAACCTGTTTTGATCGTCAGCGTGGGGGACAGGGCGAACAAAAGCGGCACAGAACTGGCTACCATGCGCGGCGTGCCCGCTATCGTAGCCATGCAGCGCGACCTGTCTCGCAAACACGGATTTCTGTTTTACGATCTTTTTCATGGAATGGGCGGG
>Ga0163153_10005472_pt1 | contig 14968 bp, 15 predicted proteins | sample OliLakLV19MP6IB1_FD_148629 | JGI IMG/M metagenome (GOLD analysis project Ga0163153, IMG submission 148629) | Freshwater microbial mat bacterial communities from Lake Vanda, McMurdo Dry Valleys, Antarctica - Oligotrophic Lake LV.19.MP6.IB-1 | ecosystem: Environmental > Aquatic > Freshwater >... | reverse complement strand
GATCAGAAGTACGGCCGTGCTTATCTCGAAGCGACCCTGCGCGCGCGGTTGGGAGGGTGATTCGGCATGCCTAGGGTTTCTGTCATTGTTCCGAATTACAACCACGAGAAATTCCTCGCGCAGAGACTTGAAAGTGTTCTTGGGCAGTCGTTTGGAGATTTTGAATTGCTATTTCTTGACGACGCGTCGACGGACAAAAGTCTCGAAGTGTTCAGGGCATATTCCAAAGATCCCCGAATCCGGGTCTGCCTTAATGAAAACAATAGTGGAAGCCCATTCAAACAATGGAACCGGGGGTTCGACTTGGCCACCGGGGATTACATCTGGATTGCGGAAAGCGATGATTACTCCGATCCGCGGTTTCTTGAAGTGTTGGTTGCTGCACTGGATGCAAACCCCGAAGCAGCACTGGCCTATTGTCAATCGTGGCTGGTGATCGAGGGTGAAACTTTCAAAACTCAAAATCTAGTGCGCGGATGGTATGAGGAATTTGCGGACGCTGTACGCTGGAACGATGATTTTACAAACTCCGGCCGGTCAGAGTTGGCGAAGTACATGGTGTTCAAGAACACCATACTGAACGCGAGCGCCGTTCTGTTCCGAGCTTCCCTGTTGAAGGATGGACTGAGATCGCCTGAAAACATGCGCCTGGCGGGGGATTGGATGTTCTGGTCGCAATTGTTGTCGCGAGGTGACGTGGTTTTCAGTTCAAGGCCCATGAATTACTTTCGAGGGGCACACGATGGAAGTCAAAGAGTGAAGACGGAGAAACTCGCCCTAGAGTTGATGGAAGGCCTGGATGTCTATAGCTATGTCGATCAGGTGGCTGGGTTGGAGCTGCAAGTCAGGAAAAATGTTTTGCAGTATCAGGTAATGTTATGGGGCCGCGTGGCCTACTCACGGCGCCTTGACCGGCATGTCAATGGCCAGATATACAAAAAGCTTCTCGTCGCCCATCCAGAAGCAAGAAACCGAAGAATCCGAACAATTTTTTTACCATTCTGGTATCACTTCATGGCCACACCGTTCAAACGCATCGGTCCTCTTCTATATTCAGTGCGAGCCTTGAAAAGAATTTCCCACGGAATATTCAATTCCCAAGACATTTAGCAATGAGCAGAATGGTTACTCCCGTCAACAAGACGATGGGTTAGCATTAGCGGATGTAATCGTCGAGCTTGCAATCCTCCACACCGGTTACTCGATATCGGCGGAACATGCCGCTCAGAATTGCCAGATTTACTCGAACTCGGTTGTTAACAGAGACACGGCCCCGATGCATGTCCCAGTTCTTTTGAGCCACGAATAGCAGCCAGTGAAATGGACTTTTCCTCCACATTCTGAACCAACTTTCGTTAGCAGCGCCGTGGCGAAACTTCCAGATGGTCTCATTGGTGATTTCCGCATAGTAAGTGCCTTGGTTCCGCGGAATGTCGTGCGTGACGATACTGTTCATGACGGCATAGCATGGGTAAAGCTTCGAGATCCTGTGAGTGAACTCCTGGTCATCGAACCAGATAAAGAATTCTTTGATAGGTAAACCAACTTGGTTTAGCACTTCCCGAGAAAAAAAGCAGGCCACAAAGGAACATGACATAACTTTGACAAGCAGCCGCGACTCGTCGAATCTTCTCATCCAATCCCAAGCCGCTTCTGGTTGATTCATTTCGCAAATCTGACCATCTGTCCAGTTGACACGGGAACACAAGAATCCAATGTCTTCGATTTTGGTTAGTTCCTCGCATGTGCTGACCAATTGACTCAGCGCCGTTCTCTGGCAGTAGGCATCATCATCCATGATCCAGAAGTGCGTTGCTCCGCGATCATAGGCAGCTTTTAGTCCAACGAAGAAACCGCCAGCGCCACCCAGGTTCTTTCTGGTTTCAAAAACCTTGAGGGTTTCGAATTCTCGTTGGAGACGATTCAGCAAACTGCCTGTTTCGTCTGTCGAGAAGTTGTTAACCACTACCAGTTCATACGGCGTCACTTGCCCGTCATAGATTGCGCGAATGCTTTTCTCAAGTTTTTCGGGACGGTTATATGTGACGATGACTGCAATAATTCTCATAATTGGTTTGCGTACAGGTGGTCGATGGCAGCACAGCTCACTTCCTGTTTCCGGATGTGCTCAAGATTGTGGGCATTCTTTGTCAGCGCTTCGTTGTATTGTGCTTCATTCGACAAAAACTCAAACAACCGTTCGGCAGCATTTGCGATAAATTTGGAGGTCAGGGGAACCAGGCACTCTTGGCAGAGAAGTTCGAATTGCGAGCCGACGTCAGGCGAGACAACTAACCGATTGTATGACAAAGCCTCGTATGAGGTGAGGCTAACCCCCTCGTTCAGACTGGTCAGTAACAGGATATCCGAGCTCTCAAAAACTGCCTTTTTATCATCGCAGCGGCCGAAAAAGTGGAATCTACCGGGGCACTTTGACTTTTTGATTTTGGATTGAAGAGCGGCCTGCATATCTCCTTCGCCGTAGATGTGGGCTTCCACATCCAATTCCGGATGTTCGGCGATCAAATATTCAATGATTGCTACGAAGATATTTGGCTGTTTTTGCGCCACTAGCCTTCCATAAAATGTGATTACTTTCCCGCTGCGATTGGGGTTTCTCGTTTCAATACTTTCTGCTTTCGACAGGCTGGATAGGTACGTCAGGAAGAACTTTTTATGCTCAAGCTCGCTTCCAAAGGTTTCCCGGTAGATTGCCTTCTGTACCTGAATTAGATTCTTTGAAATCACATTGTGCGTATCGATGTAGTCAGCGTATTGGGCAGACAACCGGGGAAACCCGCCACTGTAGTACTCGACAATGTGGGTGGAGTCAACGATCAAAATCCGGGGAAACTCTTGTCGCAGGACTGGAAGAGCCTCGTACATGAGAGCGCTGTGATGAATGTGAACCACGTCAATAAGATGTTCTCGCATGTAATCTGCAACGAAATTCTCAAAGCTCTGGCCTGTTGTTTTGCCCTCATAGTGCAGTGTTTCAACGCATTGGGCTTGAAACGCCGAGCGCTCTTTGTGTTGCCCCGGAACGGTTGAGATACAAAAACACTTGTGGCCCAGTTCGCGAGCTATCCTGATCGTGTACAGAGCGTATGACTCTGCGCCGCCAAGCTCGTACCAATGGATCACATACAATATTCGCTTTCTCGAGCGGCCTGGAACCAATTCAAGGTGAGATACTTGCAGTGGGGATTCTACGAGTTCATCTCTGCACCTCTGAACAAGTTCAAAATATCCAGACTTCCGAACCACCCACCAAACAATCATGCGCAAATGCAATTCAGGGCGTTTCCAGGCGAGTGTATTGAGCAATCGCAGGATCAATACCTTGGCGGTCCTTCGGATGAAGGAGGATCGATGAAAAAGTGCCTTCATTCGATGCACTGGCTGTGTCGTCGGTGCTGAATTCTCTCTATTCACTTAATGCAATTACCTGTTGGAACGTTTTTGAAAAGTTGCGGCAAATCCCGTTCCACATGGCTTTCGCACTTACCTTCAAATAGCGCATGCGTTCGTTTGGCGCATAGAACCGCGCTTCCAGGAAAAATTTTGGAATTTTAATCAGCAGGACGATTGGAAATGCCACACCCGACACGATACGGTACATTTCTAACCGGTTTCTGACGACGAAGTAGACTTTCCACAGCGGCCGATAAACACCCTTTTGATTCACCAAAGTCTGACAATCATGCGAAAACTCTAGCCAGGGTACAAACCAGTGTTTCACCCCAGTTTTACGCATTTCCAGTACGTAGATAATGTCATCGGCATAAATAAACAGTTCGGTTCGAGGCAAGCCAATCCGTCCTTCGCGGATTAGCGAAAGGCGGAGGAAAAAACCTACAAAAGATGATGCGTCAATCTCTTTGTGTTCTGTGAGAGAGTAATCAGCATCGGCAACATGAAAGCCTTGCCGTCCTCTTAATGCGGTGGACAAGAATTTCTTTAAATGCCAGAAAGGATTCACGCTGGGGCGGTTCATTTCACTGATTCGGCCATCGGGCAAGTATACTGCTGCAGCTACACTGCCTACTTCTGCCGGAACATCTAATGCATCAAACTGCTTAAGCGTGCCGGGCAGGGGGTAAGCATCATCATCAAAAGCCACCAACCAATCGCATTCAGGTAGTTTTTGCGCGGCATATTCAAAGCCCTGGTGAAAACCTCCAGCGCCACCCTGGTTGCTTGGGCTGTGAATGATATGCAGCCTGGGCTCATGCAGGCCATCAAGCCAATTGCCGGTACCGTCGGTGGAACAATTGTTGACAACCACTACTGCTGAAAAGGGCTCAGCAAAAGTTTTTTCCAGGGTGTCTTTAAGTTTTTCCAGCCGGTTGAACGTAACGATCACTGCGGCAACTTTTCTTTTGTACACTTCCATCCTTAAATCGGTGCTACAAAAAAACTGGGTACGGTTTTTTTGTTTTTGAACAAGGGCAGAAATTGGTCTGCTGTGTTGAGTGCTTCACCTATGGTTATGTCCATATCCAGATAGCGATAGGTACCTAATCTGCCTATGAATGAAATGTTTTCTTCATTTTCTGCCAAACCCACATAACGGGAAAGCAGGGTTTTTTCATCAACCAGACGGATAGGGTAATAAGGTATGTCGTCCGCTCCGCACTCCCGACTGTATTCTTCAAAGCAGATGGTATTTTCGTGTGACTCCCAGGGTGAGAAATACTTGTGTTCGCTGATGCGCGTGTAGGGTACTGACTCATCCCCATAGTTCATCACGGCGCAGCCCTGGAAATCTCCCTCACTACGAATCTCTTTGAAGTCCAGGGTGCGATAGCCGAGTCGACCCAATTCATAATCAAACCAAGCATCTATCGGGCCGCTGTAGAACACGTGCCGGTATTCATTCCGTTGAGATTTTTGAAAGAAACTCTTCAGCTTAACTTCGATGAGGGGGTGATCAAGAATCTGCTCCACAATGGCTGTGTAGCCATGCTCTGGCATACCCTGGTGAGGGTGGTTAAAGTAGTTGTCATCGTAATTGAAACGCACTGGCAACCGCTTGAGAATGCTGGCGGGTAATTGTGTTGGACTGCAACCCCATTGCTTTTCGGTGTAGCCCTTGAAAAATGCTTCATAAAGCTCTTTACCCACAAAACGCAGTGCTTGCTCCTCAAAGTTTTGCGGGTCTTGAATGCTGAGATCTGCTTTGCTTTCGATAAACGCTTTGGCTTCGGTGGGTGAAAAAGTCTTGCCGAAGTATTGATTGATGGTTAACAAATTAATCGGCAGCGTGAATACTCGCCCTTGTGCTGTGGTCTTTACCCGATTGGTATAGGGCATGAATCGCGTATATTTGTTCAGATACGCCCATACACGCTCGTTATCGGTATGAAATATGTGCGGCCCGTATTTGTGGACCATTACGCCAGTAGCCGGGTCTCGCTCTGTGTGGCAATTTCCAGCAACGTGTGAGCGGCTATCGAATACGGCAACGGCTATGCCCGCTTCAGCCAATTCCCTTGCGATAACTGCGCCTGAGAAGCCTGCTCCAACGATGGCAATTTCTTGCATTGTGATTTTCCTTATCATCCCCAGCCAGTAAAACCCCAGTAAGACCCCAGTAAGACCCCAGTAAGACCATTGGCTGCTGCAGATTATTGTCGAGTCTGGCGGCATTGTCGAATTGCTACCCAGCCAAAGTGTAACCTGATGCTTACGCCACTGTGCAATAGATGGGTTACTATTCGGGGCATAGTTGAATTTCTTCAAACGTAGCGGCTATCACCAAGTCAGAATCGAGCAAATAGGAGCTTTCGAGATTTACATGGAGCCTTCTGAGGCAAATTGCTGGCACTTGTTTGGTGGAACTGGGTTCATTGGCCAGCATCTGGCAAATTCGGTCTTGTCACAATTCCCCAATTCAAAAGTAAGCTTGTTCGATATCCGCGATCCGAAACAAATTGGATGGCAAAGCGGTCTTGAAAAATATTCACACACCGATCGGTTGAAATATATTTCATGTGATGTTCGTGAAAGCATTCGGCTACTCGAAGAGCCATCCTCTGGCGCCGTACTGGTCAACCTGGCTGCGATCCACCGTGAACCAGGCCACAGACCCGAGGAGTACTTTGAGACCAATATCAAGGGTGCTGAAAACATTTGCCGGCTTGCGGATTCAACCGGCTGCAAAGAGATTATTTTTACCAGCAGTATTTCTGTCTATGGTGAACATGCCGACGAAGTTGATGAAGACTCAGCTCCCAAACCAAAAACCCCTTACGGACAATCCAAGTTTCAGGCAGAGCAGATTCACATTGATTGGGCAAAAAGGACAGGCGGACGTTTAAGTATCATTCGACCAGGCGTCGTATTTGGGCCCGGTGAAGGGGGAAATGTAAGCCGATTGGTTAGCGAATCCTTAAAACGTCACAGAGCCATATATTTAATTCCAGATATGGCCAAGGCTGGTATTTATATCGAAGAATTACTGGCATTGATGCATTGGCTGAGACAGCTACCAATGCTTGGTTCTGAAGTCCAACTGGTCAATGGCGTTTCAGCTGAAACGCTTTTTTTCAATGATTACGGAAAGGTGCTGCAAGCCATTGAGAACTTCAAAACCAATCCCCTTAAGATACCTGTGAATTTGCTTGAAATGGGTTTGAAAATCGCTGCTCCCCTCAAGACGTTCATTTCAACCAACTCGAAGATTCACCCTGAAAGGCTGGCCAAACTTACTCGACCAAACGCTATACGTTCGGTTCGGTTGAAAGAGTGGGGGTACCCATATGCATGGCCTTTGGATAAAGCATTGTCTGACTGGTTGAGCCGTGGGATATAAACTCTCGCTTATGCAGCCTGAGCTTCGACCGTGACCCGCCAAGCCAACGCCTTGCTCATTACCCTGGTCAGTTTTTGCTAGCTTGCGGGTTGCGTAGCATAATGATGCTACTATAATGATGTTTTGATGCTTGGACGCCACTATGCGCACTACGTTAACGTTTGATGACATTGTTGGTAAGGCTCTCAAGGATCTCGCTCATCGCTCTGGCAAGAGCTTCAAGCAGGTGGTAAACGAAACCCTTGAACTTGGCCTGGCAGCGAGTGGGGCCACCCGCAAGCAGCCCTACCGTGAAAAGCCCACCCGACTGGGTGAGGTTCGCGCCAACTATGATCTCACCAAAGCCCTTTCCTTGGCCGCAGCGCTTGAGGATGAAGAACTTCTGCGCAAGATTCAGCAACGTAAATGATGCTGGTAGACGCCAATCTGCTCATCTATGCAGTCGACGCCGATTCGCCCCACCACGAACGAGTACGAGCGTGGTGGGAGGCATTGCTGAGCGGGCCAGACAGCGTTGGCCTGTCCTGGCTTGTTCTACTGGCCTTTGTCAGAATTACTACCCACGCCCGAATCATGCAGCACCCCATGTCGGTAAACGAGGCACTTGGGTACGTGGAGCGCTGGCTTAGCGTACCCGGTGTGTCGGTGGTTGACGCAACGCCCGGCATGTACCCACAACTCGCAACCGAATTGCGTGCTTCAGGATCAGGCGGGAACCTGACCAACGACACTTTCCTTGCTGTGCTCGCAGCATCGCTGGATGCAACCCTTTGCTCGGCAGACAACGATTTTCGTCGCTTCAAGCAACTCAAATATTTCAATCCATTGTTGGATTTATGACCCGCCAAGCCAACGCCTTGCTCGTTATTCTGGTCAGCTTATTGTCGGCTTGGGCCATGTGCGCGAGTTATCTCCGACATTGGCGTTGCAGTCTGAGGGAATGGCAGCTTGTGGTCTCTGGACTTCCGTAACTCGGGCGGCTTTGCCTGCCTTCATTTGTCGGACGGCCTCCAGCAAATCGTTTTGGAACTTCTCAATTTCTGATGACCTGTTCAACCTCCTTCTTAAGTCTTGAGAGAATTGAAAATGGCCGACAGCTCACTAGTCTGCATCCGCAATACCGGCAAGTTTCATGAGGTGACGTCGGAGCCCGGCTTTGACATGCAACCCTCGACGGCTTCTTTCAGGTTGCTGAGCAATTCCTCCATGGTCTCGCCTTGGGTGGCGCACCCGGGGATGCTGGGAACCTCGGTCCAAAAGCCGCCTTCTTGTGCTTCGTGGATGATGGCGTGTATTTTCATTTGCAGAGTTTACGATCTAAGGACAAATTCAGCCAACTTTCGCGATTAATCGAACGATTGCAACGATGGATTTAAACTCCAGTTTATGCGGTCGTCATTGATGTCTATGCCTTCAAATGGAATGGGGGTTTCGGCTTGAATGAATTCGCCTTTTTCCTACACATTTATAAGTTGATTGCCCATTTCACAAAAGGTGCCAACTCCTTACCAAGGCCTTGTGAGAGTTGCGCTTGCAGGTTGAGTGCCATATATTTGCGATATATAGCATTGCCGCCGAGGAGGTTGCCATGAACAAAAAGACCGGAACGGTGTTTGAGAACAATCGTACCCAATCCGTTCGACTGCCGGTGGAAACCCGATTCCCCGCATCGGTTAAGCGCGTGCATGTTCGGGTGCGGGGAAATGAGCGCATTCTGACACCCACCGACCAAACCTGGGACAGCTTTTTCCTGGGCGAGGCCAGTGTGAGCGACGACTTTATGCAGGAGCGCGCTGATCAGTCGCAGCCCGAGCGAGAGCCTCTCTGAAGAACTTCCGATGCTCAAGTACATGCTCGACACGAACATGGTTATCTACGTCATCAAGCGGCGGCCGCTGAGCGTATTGGAGAGGTTCAACCAGCGGGCGGGGCAGCTGTGTATCAGTTCGATCACTCTAGCTGAGCTGCACCACGGCGTTGAAAAAAGTGAACAGGTAGGCCGTAATCTTGCCGTGCTTGAGGATTTTGTCTCGCGTCTGGATGTATTACCCTATGCGGCCGAGGCAGCGGCCCAGTACGGTGATATTCGCGCCGACCTGGAGAGGAAGGGGCAGGTGATTGGTGTCAATGACTTGCATATTGCGGGCCATGCCCGATCCGAGGGGCTTGTGCTTGTGACCAACAATGAAAGTGAGTTTGCACGTGTAGACGGACTCAGGGTGGAGAACTGGCTAGGATCTTAATGCCTTGATATGGATGGGCAAGTTCACCTGGCCAAACGCCATACGCTCAACTCGCTTGCAAGAATGGGAATTTCCCTATACCTGGCCCTTGGATCGTGCCATGGCTGATTGGCTGCGGCGTGGGATTTGAACGTTTGAAGTGTGCGGCACCGTAATGCGGCCGCACCAATGAATAATTAGCCGACAAGTTTGTCGTAATCGCCATGCGTACCAACCCAGAACCAATGAACAGCGGTGACTTCCAACTGGTTAATGGCGTTTCAGCGGAAACGCTTTTTTCAATGACTACGGCAAGGTGTTGCAAGCCATTGAAAATTTCAAAAACAGCCCTCTTCAAATACCTGTGCGTTTGCTTGATAGGGCTTTGACCATGGCAGCGCCCCTCAAGCCATTCATTTCAACCAACTCGAAGATACATCCGGAAAGGTTGGCTAAACTTACCCGACCAAACGCCATTCGCTCGGTTCGTTTGCGAGAATGGGGCTACCCCTATGCGTGGCCTTTGGATAAGGCCTTGGCTGATTGGCTGAGGCGGGGGATTTGAACGTCTGAGTTGTGCGGCGCCGTCATGCGGCCGCACAAATGAATAATTAGCCGATTGACGCCGTGTGCCTCAAAGCTCTCGCGTCGAGCCAGCGCGATAATCATCGAGCGCTTCTGCAGCTAGTTGGTCAAGTTTGCCGGAAGCAGTATCTTGCTCTATTTGCTGATCCCACGCGGCGGCCCCGTTCACCTTTGTTTCGAGGTGGGCGCATGCTTCCAACAGTTTGTCGAAGGATAAGGCATTGCCAACCATCACTTCGTCGGCCAGCATGGCCGCGTAGTCAATTGCGAGTGCGGCCTTGGCCTCGCCTTCGGGAACGATTTTCAGATGCCCCGTGGTCGCTGCTGCGTAGTCGATTATTTGGCCGTTGGTGTCCTTCTCAATGAAGAAGTGCGACTTGTGGCGGGCGACGGCTGTTGCCACCGTGCGATCGGTCATGACAGCAGCGAAGTGGGTGCTTTGTGCGATCGCGATCAGGTCGTGCCAGTGCCGCGCGTAGCGCTCGCTGCGGATGCGGCCCTGTGCGCAGAACACGTGCGCGGCCGTGGCCTTCTCCCAAAAAGTTCGCGCGACGCTCATTACCAACGGTGAAGCGGTCGGGAATGACACCTCGGACAAGTGTTCGGCGATATCGCAGGCCACCTGAAATACCTCGTGCGGCTCGCCGGTGGCTCGACCGCCGAACTCCAGGGTAACGACTGGTGCCACATATCCGGTGCCTTGTGCCAAGGCGGGGTAGTGTAGGAACAGCTTGTCGTTATCCTGGCCACCGAGTTTGAGCCGGGCGTCCAGACGATCGCGCGTCAGGGCCTTCTGAATCACCGGCTTCACGTTCTGCGTGATCCACTCGGGTAGCCGGCGTCGCACAGCCTGCGTCCATTTGCCGGCCTGGCTACGACTGGCCGGCAACGCTTCGCCTTCGCCGACCAGGTCCGGAATCAGCTTGCGGATGTCGTAGGTCAGGTCGATGTCTTCGGAGAAGCGGTCAATGACCTTGTAGACTTTCGATAGTGACGTACCTCCCTTGAAGGTCAGGTCGGCCGACAGTGGTGACTCAAACAGGGCGCGTAACGTCCACACCACCCACACGTCTTTTTCGAGCAGATGGGCGGGGCGGCCGGTTTCGGCACGCCCGTGTTCAAGTGCTTCGTATTGATCCTTCTTGCTTAAAGAAAAGAAGTATTCAGCCACGAGCAGCTTCCTTGCCGATGGCTTGCGCCATCCAGCCAGGTAGCGTCGCACGCGCCGAAGTAAGCGCCTTCCATTCGGAACGAGGCAGGGTGCGACGAAGCGACGCCAGCGACTCATCGGCGTGCGTCGGTCCGATCCAGGCCAGCGCGCGCACGGCCGCGCCTGCCGGCCGCGTGCCCAGTGCCAACATCCAGCGCGGAGCGTGCTTCACCAGCACTTCCGAGCGTCCGAGCTTGAGCTTCCGGGTTCGACCAGAGGTCAGGTAGACTTCGCGGATGGGAACCTGCTGCGTCAGGCCCAGGATATTCGCGGCACTGGCGCCGTGCGGCACGAAGATTTCGCCACTCTGCTCGGCCAGCGCCTTGACGACCTTCTCGGGGCTGGGGGCGCGAGAACCGAAGCGACCTGAAACCGGAGCGACGTAAGCGCCGCGCGCCACGCGCAGCAGCTTGCCGGCCTTGGCCAGCCGAGAGAACGCCTGATCCACCGCCGACCTGCCGCCCAGGTGCAGGAACTCCTTGGGCGACAGGACGCCTCCCTCGGGGAGGGATCGCACTTGTTGCAGGATGGTCTCGGGTAGTGAGTTCATTGGACACCTCTTTACGTAAGAAAGGATACATCAGTTTCTGACATCTTGGAAGCAACACAATCGCTCCCGTGCATATTGCACTTCGCGACCTTTATACATCCATCGATGCCCGAGTCGGATATGACCGCACCAGGGCTCTTTCCCTGGCCGCGGCGCTTGAGGACGAATCAATTCTAGGTAAGATTGAGCGCGAAGGAATTCACCCCTGCGGGTTTTACAAATGAATTGGAACAGGGTCTCAGGGTAATGGGTTAGGCGGGCTTGGGGTGGCAGCGAAAAATTTGTTATGTTTACAAATCAATGAAAAAAGCAATTACCAATAGTTGTCCTCGATACACTATTGGGCGGTCTCTGAAAAGAGGCTGCCCGATCCAAAGGTGTGATCGGGAGATAAACCATGAAAAACCCCAAACGAGCCTTGAGGAGACATCACGACCGTAGGCTCAAGAAGGCCCGCAGGTTCTATTGGGGCTACGATTTGAACCAGCACCTAAAAGACATTGGAAAGGCAGTGAGTACCCCATGCCCCTGTGCTTGTTTCCTTTGCGGAAATCAAAGAAAATTTTGGGGACCACCTTACCAGGAACTGCGCCAAAATGAACGCCAAGAAATATAACAAGCGGAATGTGCAAATCCTTGCATAATGACAGCTTCGCTGCCTTTGTCAGAATCATGGCCCGCCAGGCTTGAGTGCAATTGAGCCCTTGCGATGATTGCAATCTGAGCGTATAAACACTTATACACCCAAACACAAATTTGGAGTTCAGCATGAACACCGTTCGCTGGAACATCGTCGTATCACCTGATGTGGATCAGTCCGTGCGCATGTTTATCGCCGCGCAGGGTGGTGGTCGCAAAGGCGACCTGTCACGCTTCATCGAAGAGGCGGTGCGCGCCTACCTGCTGGAGCAAGCTGTTGATCAGGCTAAGGCGGCCGCCGCTGGCATGAGCGGGACGGAACTGACCGAACTCATCGACGAGGCTGTGCAGTACGCGCGTAAGCATTGATGCGCGTTATTCTGGACACCAGCGTGCTGCTCGGCGCGTTGATCTCGCCGTCTGGTCCGCTCGACACAATTTATCGCGCCTGGCGTGCGGCACGCTTCGAACTGGTGACTTCAACCGCGCAGCTGGACGAGCTTCGGCGCGTGAGCCGCTACCCGGAACTCAAGACTATCCTTCCCGCGCACCGCATCGGTACGATGATCAACAACATGCAGCGCGCGATCGTTCTGTCGCAACTGCCGCCACTGCCAGAAGGCATGGAAGTGAACGATGCCAATGATGAATTTTTACTGGCGATGGCCCTGGCGAGCGAGGTAGATTATCTGGTGACGGGTGACCGCCGCGCCGGGCTGCTGCAGCGCGATGGCATCGGTCGATCACGCATCGTCACGCCTACCGAATTTTGCGTCGCAGTTCTGTAAAGTCTTGCGATGAGCAGAGATTGAATCTTAATAGCATATTTTCTAATAACGCCCGTTTTAATCAATTAAGAATCTGCGCGATGCGCTGGAATTATTCTTTGAATGCGCGTCAGTCGATGAAGTAGGCAGGCGGCTCCGCGAGGAAGTTTTTGTCACCCGCACAGGAGTCGCCATTGGTTAGATTGCGACTCATTTATACTGAAATCCTATATAGTAATGGGTGTCACGGCGAGTTGAGAAAGACGCATGCAATTTACGGCAAAATCAGGCAACTCGGAAGGCGACAACGATCCCGTGGCACAGGGAAATAAACGAATTCCTCGCGCGCCGGATCTGCAAAGACCTCGACGTTCCTGTGCCGTGATTTCACAAACTTCGATCAGCGTGTCTTATCCCAACAATCAATCGTGACCCGTCAAGCCAACGCCTTGCTGGTTATTCTGGTCAGCTTTTTGCTGGCCTGGTGGCTGCGTTTTGGGCATGCGGCTTTGCCCCAAGCCTACCTGTTAGCCATACTGTTTACTTTATTGATTTCTGCCATCGTTTTACCCGCAACCGGCGCGTTCAGGCGCGAGTTTGAATGGGCCATGATGCGCCGCTTGCGTCGCCTGGTGGCTGGATGGGCAGTGGTGGTTTTAGTGCTGGTTAGTGTTGCGGCCATGCTGAAAGAAACTGATACGTTTTCGCGCATCTGGTTTGGTTTGTGGGTGTTGCTTACCTTGTTCGGCTTGATTGCGCTGGTGCTGTTTACTCACACAGCAGCTTCGCGGGCACGCAGGCGCGAGCAAATGGCGCGCAAGGTGGTGTTGGTTGGGGCAGGGCAGCCTGCGCAGCGCGTGGAGTTAAGATTACGCGAAGGCAGCACCACCAGCATGAACCTGGTGGCCTGTTTTGGTGAGGCCTGGTCGAATACCATTGTGCGACCGATTGCTGAGTTGGCGGAGTTTGTTACGGCCAACAAGGTGCAGGAAGTGTGGATTGCGACACCCTGGGAAGACAAACCGTTGTTGGAACAGGCACTGGACGCATTAAAGGAAATGGTGGTTGATGTAAATGTCGTTCCTGATTTGCATCAGTACCGGCTGTTGAATCAGGGCATCACTGAGTGGGGCGGTTTGCCGGTGATCAGCCTGGCGGGTACACCGATGACCGGATCAGAACGTACACTGAAAACGGTGTTTGATTGGGTCGTCGCCTTGATCCTGTTCATCGTTTTATTGCCGTTGATGTTGCTTTTTGCCTTGTTGATTAGGCTCAGCAGTTCCGGACCTGCATTTTTTCGGCAGAAACGCCATGGGCTGGGTGGTGAGTCGATAGAAATTTATAAATTCCGTACGATGAAACAGCACCTAGAGCGGGAAGGGCAGGTGACCCAGGCAGAAAAATCCGACCAACGTATTACCTGGATAGGCCGCTTCCTGCGCCGTACCAGCCTGGATGAGTTACCGCAGTTGTTGAATGTGCTGAAGGGTGAAATGTCTTTGGTTGGGCCAAGGCCGCATGCGATTGAACACAACGATGTCTTCAAGTCACGAATTCCTCGTTACATGCTGCGCCACAAGGTGAAACCCGGCTTAACGGGCTGGGCGCAGGTGAATGGTTATCGTGGCATTACCGACACGCCGGAGAAGATGGCGATGCGCATTGAGCACGATCTTTGGTATATCCAGAACTGGTCTTTATGGCTGGATTTAAAGATTCTGCTGATGACGCCGTTGGTGATGATTCACCGGAATGCGTATTAGGGTTTCGCATCGTCATGTCGGAATGACTTTCAAACACTGTCATACCGGACTTGGCCATTACCACCGTCATGCCGGACTTGGCCATTACCACCGTCATGCCGGACTTGGCCATTACCACCGTCATGCCGGACTCGATCCGGCATCCACCCCGGATCAGGTCCGGGGTGACGAGACAGTGTGGCCCCGGCTCGGGGGCCGGGGTGACGAATTAATAAGGTCGGGACGGAACAGTGCGTGTGGGCCCCGGCTCGGGGGCCGGTGTGACGCAATAGCTATTCCGGGACGACGATGACAACTACTTACCCCACTTCACTTTTTCAATGATCTGGTCGCCGGTCAGGCCGTCGAGGTTTTTGGCCAGCTTGGCCATATCGCGGCCGGCGCCCAGGTCGTAAACAAGTAAATACTGAAT
>Ga0163153_10005470_pt1 | contig 14972 bp, 15 predicted proteins | sample OliLakLV19MP6IB1_FD_148629 | JGI IMG/M metagenome (GOLD analysis project Ga0163153, IMG submission 148629) | Freshwater microbial mat bacterial communities from Lake Vanda, McMurdo Dry Valleys, Antarctica - Oligotrophic Lake LV.19.MP6.IB-1 | ecosystem: Environmental > Aquatic > Freshwater >... | reverse complement strand
CCATTTGGCCGCTGAGCGTGCTGTAGACAACAACTGCAACTACTTCAACGGTGAACAAGGCGTCGCCGGCCATCGGCAACTGGAACGACAACGCGCAGGACGTGCCACGCGCCAGGCAAAAGTCTATCGTGATGCCCACCCCCTCATTGCTGATGTCGAACGGCCGCGCCTCAAATGCGGGCTGACCGTTCAATACAACCATTACCCGCCTGAAAAATCGCCTCCGCTCTTGCCCGCGGCGCGCCTCCACGGATTGGGCAGCGAATACTGCCGCGCTCATTTTGGCCGCCTGCCAGCGCGGGTGCTGGCAGGGCCTGAAGCGCCTGGAGGTGGCTGGGCCACGCCAGGGCTCTTGCAGGTATCGATCCAGTCGCCGGGTACCTCGCCCCGGTACACCCCTGCTACCCGTTCGTCAACATCTGTTTTCTTAAGCATATTCAGCAAAAATGAAGTGCCAAATGCCCAAGGCCGTCGCGGCACCAGGGTTGGTGTTGCGACGGCCTTGAGTCTGGCGACGCTTTCCATGACAAGGTCGAGCACGTCGCCGGGTTCCGCACTACCTCATGCAGCGCCTTGTGCTCAGAACTTCTCCCAATCGCTGTCTTCGCCGCTTGCGGTTGCCGATACAGGTTGGCGTGCGCGCGCCGGTGCCACTTTGGCCGGCGCCGGGGCCGGCCGGCTCACTGGCCTTGGCGCGGGAGCGGCGGCGCGTGGGGCGCTGCCTGGACGCGCCATTCCGCGCAGGGCCTGCCCGTCCCTGTCGTTGCTGGGCCTGCCCACATCGCGCCGGTCGCGGTGGTCCGGGGCGCGGCGCTCAGGCGCGCTCCAATTGCTGCTAGGCTGGCTGCGGCGGTCGCTCATGCGCGAGGGCGCAGGCTGCGGCACATCTTCTTCCAGCCGGAATTGACCGACCGAAGCGCTCAGGTTGCTGGCCTGGTCTTTCATGGACTCGGAGGCGGCGGCGGCCTCCTCCACCAGCGCGGCGTTTTGCTGCGTGACCTGGTCCATCTGCGTGATGGCCTGGTTCACCTGTTCGATGCCTGAGCTCTGCTCCTGCGATGCCGCCGTAATCTCGGCCATGATGTCGGTCACACGCTTTACCGCGCCGACAATGTCTTCCATGGTCTTGCCGGCCGACTCGACCAGCTTGGAGCCGACCTCCACCTTCTCGACCGAGTCACCGATCAGCGTCTTGATCTCCTTGGCGGCAGCTGCACTGCGCTGTGCCAGGCTGCGCACTTCCGAGGCCACCACGGCGAAGCCGCGCCCTTGTTCGCCAGCCCGTGCCGCCTCGACCGCGGCGTTGAGCGCCAGGATATTGGTCTGGAACGCGATGCCGTCGATCACGCTGATGATGTCAACGATCTTCTTCGAGCTCTCGGTAATGGAGCCCATGGTCGTGACCACTTGCGACACCACACTGCCCCCCTTGACAGCCACTTCCGACGCGGTAGCGGCAAGCTGGTTGGCCTGGCGCGCATTGTCGGCGTTCTGCTTGACGGTCGCGGTCAGCTCTTCCATGCTGGCGGCGGTCTGCTCCAGGCTGGAGGCCTGCTCTTCAGTGCGCTGCGACAGGTCCGCGTTACCGCTCGAGATCTCGACGGCGGCGGAATTGATCGCCTCGGTGGCCTCGCTGATCTGGCGCATGGTCTGCGACAGCTGCTCGACGGTGGCGTTGGCGTCGTTCTTCATCTGGTCGAAGATGCCTTGGAAGTTCTTGTCGATGGTCTGCGTCAGGTCGCACTGCGACAGCGCACCCAGCACGCGAACGACTTCGGTGATGCCGGCAGCGGTGGTGTCGAGCAGTTCGTTAACGCCGCCGCACAGTTCCTTGATCTGGCCGGACTTGCCTTCCAGCGGAACGCGCTCCGACAGGTCACCGGCCTTGGCCTTGGCGATCACGGCCTGCGTCTGCTCGACGGCCAGCGTCATGGCTTGCGCGTTCAATTTCTCGGCAGTCACATCGGTTGCGATCTTGACCACCTTGAACACCCTGCCCATTTCGTCCTTGACCGATGCATAGGTTGCCTGAATCCACACTTCACGCCCTGATTTGGTAACGCGCATGAATGTGCCAGACTGGGCTTGGCCGGCTTTCAGATCGCTCCAGAACTGCTGGTAGGACGGGGCCGACGATTGCGCCGAGGTAAGGAACATCCGGTGGTGTTTGCCAACCACTTCGTCGCTGCGGTATTCCAGCAATTGAAGAAAATTCGCATTCGCCGACGTGACCAGCCCACCCAGATCGAATTCGATGTAGGCAAAGGATGCATCGATGGCGCCGAGAACGCCCCGGGCCGACTGGCGTTCAATCTCCGCCGCTGTAATGTCATAGCGCACACCGAGGTATTTTTTCGGCTTGCCGTTGTCACCCAAGATCGGTGCGATGACCGCGTCCACATAGTAGGGAGTGCCATCCTTGGCGCGGTTTTTGATGACGCCACGGAAAAGATCGCCGCGCCCGATCGTGGACCAGAGCGCCTTGAAGGTTTCCTTCGGCATGTCCGGGTGGCGCGTGGTGTTATGGGGTTTCCCGATCAATTCCTCGCGGCTGTATTTCGAGACTTCGATGAACTTCTCGTTGATGCTGAGGATGTCGCCCTTGCGGTCAGCCTCGGAGACGATGCTCGTGACATTCATGATGTCCGTGCGCGCCTTGAGCTCGGAGGTCATTTCCTCTATGTTGGCGTGGTTTGCCGTTACATCGGTCGACAGCTCGATCACCCGGGCCGGTTTCCCGTCGGCGCCGGGCACTGGAATGCAGACCGCCTGCATCCACACCACACGCCCACCTTTGGCGACGCGCATGAATTCGCCGCTTTCGTGCTGACCCTGGCGCAAGCGATCAAACAGTTGACGCCATGCATTGCCCTGCGCAAATGCCGCATCGCAAACCATGCTCAGGTTGTGCCCCTGCAATTCTTCAGCTGAATAACCCAGCGTATGGCAGAAGATGTCGTTCGCCGTCAGGACTTTTCCGTCCAGCGTGTACTCGACTACCGCCTGCGCCTTGTTGATGGCTGTCAGCTGGCTTTGCAAATCCGTCAACAGTTCATTGGCGCCGGCAGATGCGTTGGAGCGCGCCCCCGCGGTGGATCCGGCGGGTGCGGCAGCAGCGCGGGGGGAGGGTGCGTTTTTGACTGGCATGGTTGTTTCCTTTATTGACCTACGAAAGTGAACAGGGTGAATACAGCTTGGGCTTGAGGGGAGAGGACAGGGTGGTGGTGGCGTTGTTGTTCGGGGGATGCCGGGGCGGGTCAGTGAACCGTGGCCGGGTCGACCAGGCCCATATCGCTGCCGGACATCAGACGTTCGATGTCCATCAGGATCAGCAGGCGGTCGTCCAGGGTGCCCAGGCCGATCAAGTGGTTGGTTTGCATGTCGGCCGAGAAGGCCGGTGCCGGTTTGATTTGCTCGGCAGTGAGCATGATCACGTCCGACACGCCGTCCACCACGATGCCGACCACGCGCCCGGTCACGTTGAGGATGATCACCACGGTGAATTCGTTGTATTCGACGCTGGCCAGATCGAACTTGATGCGCAGGTCGACAATCGGCACGATGATGCCGCGCAGGTTGACCACGCCCTTGATGAAGTGCGGCACATTGGCCATACGCGTGGGTTGCTCGTAACCGCGAATTTCCTGCACCTTCAGGATGTCGATGCCGTACTCCTCGGTGCCGAGCTTGAAGGACAGAAACTCGCGTGTGTGCGCGTTATTCTGGCTGGACGGGTTTGCGTCCCCCGTGGACTTGGTCTGGTTTTGCATGTGCATTGCTTCCTTGTTGAACCTACTTTAGTGCGTTGCGGTGAACGGTGAAATCGGGCTAATACCTGAGTTGCAAAGGGAAAACACCCTATGTTTGAAGAGTGCCTGCAGCAGCTTCAATGCGCTGCTCCTGCCAGTCGGTAAACGGTCTTGCCCTGCAGCTCGAACAGGTCGCGCGACTGGGTGAAGTTCTCCGAGTGCCCAGCGAACAGCAGGCCACCGGGCCGCAGGTGGGCCGCCAGGCGTTCAAGCACCAGGCGCTGCGTGGGTTTGTCGAAATAGATCATCACGTTGCGGCAGAAGATGGCGTCGAATTTGGTGTCCATCGGCCAGCGCGGCGACAGCAGGTTGAGCTGGCGGAACTGGATCATGGCGATCAGGTCGGCGCGCACGCGCACCATGCCCTCTTCCTTGCCGCGGCCGCGCAGAAAGTGGCGCCGCATCAGGCCAGCGTCCAGTTTCTCCGTCACCTTGTCGGTGTAGACGCCGCTGCGCGCCTTGTCCAGCACTGCGGTGTCAATATCGGTGGCGAGCAGGGAAACAGCCGGCGTGCGGCTCTTGAGCGCTTCCATCGCCGTGATCGCGATCGTATAGGGCTCTTCGCCGGTTGAAGCGGCGCAGCACCACAACTTGACTGGCCCTTGCCGGGCGCATTGCTGGATGTGCTCTGCCAACACCGGAAAGTGGTGCTGCTCGCGAAAGAACGAGGTCAGATTGGTGGTGAGCGCATTGACAAATTCCTGCCACTCGCTGGCGTCGCTGCGTGCCGCGTTGAGATCGTCCAGGTAGCTGCAAAAGCTGGGCTTGCCCAGAGCCCGCAAGCGCCGCGACAGACGGCTGTAGACCATGGTGCGCTTGCTGGGGTTGAGCGATATGCCGGCATGGCGGTAAATCATCGCGCGCACGCGCTCGAAGTCGGCATGGCTGAGCTCGTATGACGGTTCAGCCGTCTGCGCGCTTTCGGGGTTCATGGCTGCAGCGCGCGACGGACCAGCGCTTCCACATCGAGAATCAGCGCGACCCGCCCATCGCCGACGATGGTGGCGCCGGAGATGTTCTCGACCCGTCCAAAATTGGCCTCCAGGTTTTTCACCACCACCTGCTGCTGACCGACCAGTTCATCGACCACCAGGCCGGCGCGGTGACCGCTGGCCTCGACCAACAGCATGATCGAGCCCGCAGCCTCCTGGCCGTCTTCGCGCTGCACATCGAAGACTTTTGCCAGGCGCAGCACTGGCAAAAACTCATCGCGCACCTTGATGACTTCTGCGGTTCCCGCGATGGACTTGAGGTCCTTGGCGGAAAACTGGAACGACTCGATGACAGAGGCCAACGGCACGATGTAGCACTCGTCGCCCACGCGGATCGACATGCTGTCCATGATGGCCAGGGTCAGGGGCAGCCGCACCTTGACGCTCATGCCGTAACCTTCACTGGAATTGATCTCCACCGCGCCGCCGAGCGCCGCGATGTTCTTCTTGACCACATCCATGCCGACGCCGCGCCCCGACACATCGGTCACCACGTCGGCGGTGGAGAAGCCGGGCGCGAAGATCAGCGCCCATACGTCGGCGTCGCTCATCGAGTCTGGCGCCGGAATGCCGCGCTCGCGGGCCTTTTTGATCAGTTTTTCTCGTGACAGGCCCTTGCCGTCGTCTCGCACCTCGATCACGATGGAGCCGCCCTGGTGCGACGCCGCAAGGGTGATGGTTCCGGTCTCCGATTTTCCCTTTGCCCGTCGCTCGGCCGGTAGTTCTATGCCATGGTCGCAGCTGTTGCGCACCAGATGCGTCAGCGGGTCGGTGATCTTTTCGACCATGCCTTTGTCCAGCTCGGTGGCCTCGCCCAGCGTGACGAAATCGACCTTCTTTTCCAGCTTGGCCGCCAGGTCGCGCAGCATGCGCGGAAAGCGGTTGAATACCGCCGACATCGGGATCATGCGGATCGACATCACCGAGGTCTGCAAGTCGCGCGTATTGCGCTCCAGGTCGGCCAAGCCCGATGCGAGCATTTGCTGCGCGGCGAGATCCAGGCCCGAGCGGCACTGGGCCAGCATGGCCTGCGTAATCACCAGTTCGCCGACCAGGTTGATGAGCTGGTCCACCTTGTCCACCGATACACGCAGCGTGGCCGACTCGGCGGTGCTTGCGGCTGCTGGCTTGGCGGCTGGGCGCGCAGTTGCGGCGGCGGCGGCGGCGGCGGCAGCGGCAGCGGCAGCGGCAGCGGCAGCGGCAGCGGCAGCGGCACTCGGACCCGTCGTGGCCGGGGCGCTATCCGGCGAGCCGGGAGCACCATCGAAAAAGCCGTGGTCCGTGGGTGCAAGTGCCTCGGCCGGAGCGCCCGGCGCTCCGCTATGAAAACCATAGCCAGCTCCCAGAGGCGCGAGACGAACAATCGACGCGTCCACGTGAAAAGTGATCAGGTCCAGCAGCTCGGCGTCGCTGCCGGTCGTGGTGACCTTGAAGCGGCGCATGCCATCGGCACCGGTGCCGCCGTCCAGCGGTTCGATCTTGCCCAGGTCGACAATCTCTGAAAACATCGAAACCACGGTATCGACGGCCTCGTTGTCCTGTGCCGGTCCGATGGTCAGCTCCAGCAGACGCGGCTCCGAAGGCGCAGCGGCGCTGTCTGGCGCCGGTGCCTCGGCGGCCTCGGCCATAGGGTCGGCCGACGCGGGTGCTGCGGTCTTGGCAGCCGGGGCAATCAGGGCAGCGCCGCTGGACATGACCCGGATGCCATTGAGCAGCGCCGTGGTGTCGATGATCTCGTCGTGTTTTCCCTGGTGCCGGCCCAACTGCGCCTTGAGCGCGTCGCCGGACTGCAGCAGCACGTCCACCATACCGGAGGTCGGTGCCAGTTCGCGGCGGCGCAGTTTGTCCAGCAAAGTCTCCATTTGGTGTGTCAGCGCAGCCACATCGGAAAAGCCGAAAGTGGCGGCGCCGCCTTTGACCGAATGCGCGCAGCGGAAAATCGCGTTGAGCTCTTCGTCGTCGGCCGAGACCAGGTCGATCTCGAGCAGCAGGCGCTCCATGGTGTCGAGGTTTTCACCCGCCTCCTCGAAGAAGATCTGGTGAAATTGCGTCAGGTCCATGCCGGCGCTGGCGCTGGCGTCTGTCACATCGTTCATACAGTGTCCCGCGTCGCGACGTTAACGAATGACTTTGCCGATGACCTCGACCAACTTGGCCGGATCGAAAGGCTTCACCATCCAGCCGGTGGCGCCAGCCGCGCGACCGGCCTGCTTCATCTGGTCGCTCGACTCGGTGGTGAGGATCAGGATCGGTGTGTTCTTGAACTTGGGGCTGGCGCGCAGTTGCCTTGTCAGGCCAATGCCGTCGAGCCGCGGCATGTTCTGGTCCGTCAGCACCAGGTCAAACTGGCGCCGTGCCGCCTTCTCCCAGGCGTCCACGCCATCGATCGCGTCGGTCACGTCGAAACCCGCGTTCCTGAGGGTGAACGAAACCATTTGCCGCATCGAAGCTGAGTCATCGACAACGAGGATTGAGTGCATTTTTTTCTCCAGGCCGGTAAAGTAATTCGTTAAGGGGCAGCAGCGTTCAAAATAGATCCACTGAGCCAGCGTCCATCTCGTCCTGGGTGACCGGGTTCGAACGTTGCGGTGCAGCTTCCACGATGGATTCCTCCCCATCGTCGCCAAAGGCGTCAACGGCCAGGCGGTCGACGCGGCTGCGCAAAAGGCGGCGGGTGTGGGTCAGCAGCTGGGTGGCCATGTCGTCGAACTGCAGCGCCGTAATGGCGCGCCCGAGCACGTTTTGCAGCGGTGCCAGCATGCCTTCGGCGCCGCTGGTCTCGATGGCCACGGCATATTGCGCAACCAGGGCACTGGCGTCATGAAACGCGCCGCTGAGATCGTTGGCGGCGCTGGTCAGGAGGCCCTGCAGCCGTTCGAGGTCGTTACACGCCGTCAGCAGGTCGTCCTGCAACTCCACTGCGGCGACCAGAGACATGGTGCTTGGCGCACCTTCAGTATTGTTTTGCATATACTTATTTTTTGTCACAGACGCGTGGTGGAGTGCCCGGCAGTGCTGCGCAGGTGGTCAATCAGCGCGCCGGCAATGGAGCTCAGCGGCAGGACCTGGTTCGCCGCGCCTGCTGCGATAGCCTCCTTGGGCATGCCGAAAACAACGCAGCTGGCCTCGTCCTGTACCAGGTTCCAGCTACCGGCATCGCGCATCTGCTTCATCGCCGCTGCGCCATCGGCGCCCATACCGGTCAACATCACGCCCAGGGCGTTACGACCGACAACCCGCGCCGCGGACTGGAACAGCACTTCAACCGAGGGTTTGTGCCGGTTCACCGGCTCGCCGTCGCGCACGCGGGCAATGTAGTTCGCACCCGAACGTTCAACGCTCAAATGCATGCCGCCAGGCGCCAGATAGGCATGTCCTGGCAGCACGCGTTCGCCGTCGCTGGCTTCGCGCACCGACAGGCGCGACAAACTGTCGAGCCGCGCTGCATAACTGCGCGTGAAGCCGGGGGGCATGTGCTGGGTGATCATGACGGCGGGGCAATCCGGCGGCAATTGCACCAGCACCTCCTTGGTGGCTTCGGTGCCACCGGTCGAGGCACCGATGAAGATGATCTTCTCGGTCGACAGGCGGCCCAGCGGTGTCGCCGCGCGGCTCACCGGCGGCGCGGCGCCGACAACGGTGCCGGAGACGGCCGGACGGCGCAGATGGGCCTTGGCGGCAACCCGGATCTTGTCGGTGATGTCCTGCGCCAGCAGGGCCAGTCCGTCGGCCACGCCGATCTTGGGTTTGGATACGAAATCAATGGCGCCCAGTTCCAGCGCCCGCATGGTCACATCGGCGCCCCGCTCGGTGAGTGTGGACACCATCACCACCGGCATCGGACGCAAGCGCATCAGCTTTGCGAGAAAGTCCAAGCCGTCCATACGCGGCATTTCCACGTCCAGCGTAATCACATCGGGATTGAGTTCGCGGATCATCTCGCGCGCGACCAGCGGGTCGGCGGCGGCGCCAACGCAGACCATGTCCTTCTGGCGATTGATGATCTCCGACAACAAACTGCGCACCAGCGCCGAATCGTCCACCACCACCACACGTGTTTTCGCGTTCATCATCGGGTCCTTGTGGCCGAGAGCATGCTGGTTTAAAAGAGGTCGATCGAGCCGGCTGAAGCAGCCTGGGGCGCGGGTGCGGCGGCGCGTTCGCGCGCAATCAGCGCGGCTGCGTGGGTTGCGGCGAGCCGCTTGACCATCGCCTTGCCGGTGTCGGGCAGGAAACACACTTTGCGCGGGTAAATGTCCAGCACGTCCCGGCTCACAACGGGTATGCGCTCGGCGCGCAGGTAGTCGAAAACAAAACTGGCGTTGCGCTCGCCGATGTTCATGCTGTCCATGCCGGCAATCACCTGGCCGCCGCCGAAAACCTTGGCCTCCAGCGACGAGCGCCGTGCGCCGCGCTTGAGGATTTCATTGATCAACAGCTCCATCGCGTAAGCGCCGTAACGCCCGCTGTCGCCGCTGCCACCTGGCAGCATGAAGTGGTTCAGGCCGCCCAGCTTCGAGTCGCGGTCCCAAATGCAGGCGGCGATACACGAGCCCAATGTGGTCATGATCAGAATTTTTTCGCTGCTGACGAAGTATTCGCCCGGCAACACCTTGACCGCTTCGCACTGGAACTGGGTCTCGTACCAGAAAAAGGAGGCTTCGCCTGGCTTGCGCGGCTGGACCTTGAGGCGTTCAAGACGCGTCTTGGATTTAGAGGATTCCAGACTTTGCAGCATGCCCCGACTGTAGAAGTCGGGGCGGCGCTGCGGAATCGGGCCAATACCTGAGTCGGCTCAGGAAAACACCTGACCCGCTCCCAAGGCTGACCGGGCGCTGGTCAGAGATCGGCCGAAATCAGGCCATTGCGCATGGCGTAACGCACCAGGCCCGCAACTTCGTGGATGTCCAGCTGCTTCATCAACTGGGTTCGATGGGTGTCCACCGTTTTCACGGAAAGGTCCAGACGGCGGGCGATTTCCTTGCTGCTGTGGCCCTCGGCCACCAGTTGGAGCACTTCGCGTTGGCGCTGCGTCAGCAGATTGCCGGGTTTCTCCTCGGCCCGCAGACGTTGCACATAGTCGCTCACCACGCCTTTGGAGACCGTGGGGCTGAGATAGGTCTCGCCGCGTAGTACCGCCCGCACTGCCAGGTCCAGCTCCATAGGGGCGGCGTCTTTCAACAGGTAGCCGGCCGCGCCATGGCGCAGCGCTTGGCGCACATATTCCTCGTTTTGGTGCATCGAGAGAACGATCACGCGTATTTCGGGGTCGGCACGGATCAGGCGCCCGGTTGCCTCCAGACCGTTAAGCCCCGGCATGGAGATGTCCATCAGCACCAGCTTGGGCTGCAGTTGCGCGGCCAATGCCAGCAGGGCCAACCCGTCGCTGGCTTCGCCCACCACTTCTACCTCGGCAATGGTCTCCAGCAATTTGCGCAGGCCCGCACGCACCAATATATGGTCGTCGGCCAGTAGGGTTCGTATACGCATCATCGGCTTTCAGTGGGGATCAGCATCGGGCAGCGCAGGCGTACCGTGCATCCTTGTTCCATGGCCGACTCGATTTCAAGCTGGCCACCAATCAACATCGCGCGCTCGCGCATGCCAAGCAAGCCCATGCTGCTGCCGGCGCTTGCCCGTGCGCGCATGGCCGCGACGTCGAAACCATCGCCATCGTCCTTCACACTGAGCACGAGTTCATCGCCATCGTGGAACAGATCGATGTCCACGCGCCGTGCGTTGGCGTAACGGGCGACATTGGTCAAGGCCTCTTGCACGATACGAAAACACGCGGTTTCGACGTCTGGCGCCAGGCGGCCGCTGGGCAGCGCCGGATGGAAATGGATCGCAAAGCCACTGCGTCCCGCAGTCTGCTCGGCGATCCCGCGCAATGCCGGCACCAGGCCGAGATCGTCGAGCACCGAGGGGCGCAACGCCAGCGCCAATCGCCGCACCTGTTGCAGGGCTTCTTCGACAATGCGCAGGTTCTCGTCGCTGAGCTCGGCGGGCGAACGGTCCTTGGAACGGGCGCTCAACTGCAGGTTGATCTTGATCGCAGTGAGCGACTGGCCCAACTCGTCGTGCAGCTCCAATGCCACGCGGCGGCGCTCGGTCTCCTGTGCTACGAGGATGCTGCGCGACAAGGTCTGCAACTGCTCCTGGCTGGCTTTCAAAGCGTCCATCGTGCTTTGGATCAGCAGCGATGCCTTGTGGCGCTCGTCAATATCTCTCTGCACGGCGACCCAGTGGGTTACCCGCCCCTTGGAATCCTTCAAAGGTGAAATCGAAATCTCCAGCCAAAACTCAACGCCCGCTTTCGTGTAATTGATCAGCTCGGCCTGCACTGGCTGCCAGAGCCTCAATGCAGCGCCAATACGATCGAGCTCACCGCGTTGTGTGTTGGGGCCCTGCAACATGGCCGGTGTGTTGCCAATCGCCTCGGCCCGGCTGTAGCCCGTGTGGCGCACAAAAGCGTCGTTGACGTAGACAATGCTGGGATAGGGTGTATCCGTTCGATCGGCACTGGTGATGATCACCACGTCATCGATATGGGCCAGACTGGCCTCCAACAGGAGTAGCTGCTGATCGGCCTTGCGCCGGGCGCTGATGTCCGTATTGGTGCCGACGACCCGTCGCGGCCTGCCTTGCAGATCCCGATTGACCACCATGCCACGCCCCTGCACCCAGACATAGCTGCCATCTTTGCGCAACAGCCGATGCTCGCCAATGTACTTTGGGCTGGCGCCGTCCAGATGGGCCTGCAGGTTCGCCTGGTCCTGCGGCGCATCGTCGGGGTGCACCCGCCGGAACCATTCGCCCGGAGCATTGCCGACCTCCGCGTCCGTGTACCCCAGCAGATCTTTCCAACGTCTGGAGTAGTAAACGGTGTCTGCCTGGATGTCCCAGTCCCACACGCCGTCACCTGCCCCCTCCAGGGCCGCCGTCCAACGCGCCTCGCTGATGCGCAAACTCTCCTTCGCTTCATTGCGGTCGATGGAATAACGGATGGCGCGCAGCAGCAGCCCGGTAGACAACCCCTTCACCAGGTAATCCTGGGCTCCAGCGCGCACCGCTTGCAGCGCAATGGCCTCATCCGCCAGGTGCGACAGGACGACGATGGGCATATTGGGCGCCGCAGCCTGCAACTCGGTGTAGGTCGCCAAGCCATCGCTGTCTGGCAGGGTCAAATCCAGCAACACCACATCGAAAGGCTGCTCCGCCAGACGTGCGATGGCCTCAGCCAGGCGCCGGCATTGCGTCAGCACACAGACCGCTGCAGCCGTGTACTCCAGTTCGTCGCGCACCAACAAAGCATCCGTCGCGTTGTCTTCGATCAAAAGGACGCGAATCTGTTTTATGGATGAATCGCTCGCCATCGCAGTAGCTTACTCGCTGCACATGCCCTGTGTCGAGCGGATCGGCCCCGCTGCGCCAATCACTGCACTGCCACCACGCTCAAGCCGCTGGCAAGCACCAGTTTATAAAGGGGCCAGGCTCGAATAAAGCGATGTAAAGGGGCCAGGCTCGAATAAAGCGCGAACACCCACATGCCCGGCCTGGTGCGCGCCCACATGCACAGTCGCTGGCTTGTCACCCCGGAACTCGATGGCGTTGGCCAGCAGGTTTTGCGGCAACCGGTTCGATTGCCCGCTTTGCGCGCGGACCAGGGACAGTCTATGGAATCTCCAAAATCAAGCTGCCATGAGAACACGAGCCACCCCCAGCGACTGCATCCGGTCTTGCATTTGCCACAGGTCGTATGCACTTTGGTGGCCCAGCCAGCTTTCGGCGCTTTTTCCAAAAGCCAGCTCCAGCCGCATGGCCATCTCAGGCGTGATCCCGGTGCGGCCGTTGACCACCTCGGACACAGCTTTGCGCGACACCTTAAGCTGCAGCGCCGTGGCGGTAATGGTCAGGCCCAGCGGGTCGAGCCACAGTGCGCGCAAGATTGCACCTGGGTGCGGGGGATTATGCATACGCATGACGGGTCTCCTTACTCAGTGGTAGTCAAGGTAATCAACAACGTGGGCGTCACCGCCACTAAAACGAAAAACAAGCCGCCAGTTGGCCTGCACTGTCACCGCCCAAAAACCGTCCATATCGCCCTTGAGTGGGTGCAGCCGAAGCCCTGGCGCATCCATGTCCTGCACCGCACGGGCCTGGTCAAGCAAGGCCAACAACAAGCTCAGCCGCGCGGCGTGCATGGCAGCAATGCCGGCCTTGCTGCCGACCGTGAAAAACAGTTCCAAGCCTTTATGGGTGAAGGACTTGATCATCGCCAGATTGTAACCAGGTGGGTTACACGCCGCAAGCTGATCAAAATTCGACTGGCTAATTAAAATAAAGGGGCCAGGCTCGGATTAAACGCAGCCAACCGTATCACGACCGGGCGGTGGACTACGAGGCCTTGAGTGTGCAGCGCAATGCGCCGCGCTGGATGAAGATGCTGATCAAGCACGGCTTCCTTGAAGCTAGTGCCTCGCCTGTCGCTGCCGCTTGATCGTTCGCTAGTTCCACCGCCACTGCTGAGCTGCGTCCCGGCCAACGTGAGGTCAGGGATATCCGCGCCTTCTTGTTGGTGTCTTTCACGTTAGCCGTTAGCCGAGCCGTTTAACAGCGACCCGCTCAAATCAGGACGACCACACCGGCTTGCGTTGCGGCCTCTTTCAACTTGCTGTCCTGGCAGGCAATGGGTAACCCAAGGCGCATAGCCAGCTCCAAGTAGGCGGCGTCGTAACTGCTAAGTTGGTAACGCAGAGCCAGCTCGAACATTTGCCGAGGCCCTGGTGCCACACCCGGGTCAAGTGCTATGGGGAGTGAGGCAATGGTGTCGGCAATCGCTCTGGCGTTTTCCGGCGACAACTTCCCCCGGCTACACGCGGTCTTGAGCACGTTGGCAAATTCAAGCTGCCACAGTGCAGGTACGATGGCCCGGTCGGTCTCCAGCCGCTTGGCAATGGCTTGGGTATAGGCATTGGTTTGATCCGGGATGTACCACCCTGTAAGTACAGAATTATCCAGAACGAAGGGCATCAATCGCGCCCACTGTCGATGGCTTGGGCCAGCGGCACACCCAGCTCGGCCGTCTGCCCCAGACTGCGTAAGCGTTGCAAAGTCATCAGCACGTGCTCTCGCTGACCCTCGGTCACCTGGCCTGCGGCAGTGAACGATACCAGCCGTGCCACAGGATTGCCGTGCCGGGTGATGGTTACCTCCTCTCCTTGCTCCACCGCACTTATCAACTCCGAAAAACGGTTTTTGGCCTCGAATACGGCAACGGTTTTCATAAAATGCGCCTGAAATTATGGATAGCCATATTTTGCCCGAGTTTGTCAAATAAAGGGGCCAGGCTCGGATTAAAAGATATGATTTGACGATGCCCCGTCGCCCCCGCATCCACCTCGATGGCGTGCCCCTGCACATCGTGCAGCGCGGACACAGCCGCCAGCCCTGTTTCTTTGCCGCTGCTGACTATCTGGCGTATCTCGAATGGTTGGGCGATGCCGCCCGTCGCACCGGCTGCCAGATTCACGCCTATGCCCTCATGACCAACCATGTACACCTGCTGCTGACACCGAGTGATGCACAGGCGGTGTCGGGCTTGATGGTGGCGCTGGGCAGACGTTACGTGCCCTATATGAATGCCACCTACCAGCGCTCGGGCACCCTGTGGGAGGGTCGCTACAAGTCATCCCTGATCCAGTCCGAAGCGTATTTGTTGGCCTGCATGCGCTACATCGAACTCAACCCGGTGCGTGCCGGGCTGTGCCCCGACCCCGCGCACTACCGCTGGAGCAGCTACCGCGCCAATGCCTTGGGCGAAACCACAACTCTGCTGACGCCGCACCCGCTGTACGCCACCTTGGGATGGGACGATGCAAACCGTCAGAGCGCTTACCGAGAACTCTTCGACCACGTGCTACCCGACAAAACCCTCGCCGACATCCGCCTGGCCCTGAACCAGACCCAACCCTTGGGCAATAGCCGTTTCTATGACGCCATAGAGCAAGCTACCGGCCAGCGCCGCGAAGGCAAGCCACGCGGTAGACCGCGCAGCGCGGTAGCCGGTGGTGCGCCGCCAGACCCATCCAGCCAACTGGGCCTGCCCGCGATTTAAATTGGGCCTGGCCCCTTTATGAATATTTCTGTTCACTCAATACTCGATAAACTG
>Ga0163153_10005469_pt1 | contig 14977 bp, 10 predicted proteins | sample OliLakLV19MP6IB1_FD_148629 | JGI IMG/M metagenome (GOLD analysis project Ga0163153, IMG submission 148629) | Freshwater microbial mat bacterial communities from Lake Vanda, McMurdo Dry Valleys, Antarctica - Oligotrophic Lake LV.19.MP6.IB-1 | ecosystem: Environmental > Aquatic > Freshwater >... | reverse complement strand
GGCCGGAACTTGCTCATTGGACCCGCCGGAGCGGTCAGCCCGCCGCGGCAGAGGTCGCTCATCGCCTTGATGAACTCGAGCAGGTGCGCTTCTCGCCGAATCGCGTTGTGCCATCGGGGATGGTTCGAGCGATTCTTGATTCGCTTGGACTGTTTGTTGCGCAGGTGCGCGCGGCGGAATCCCAAGGCGCATCGTCGAGAAGTGGGGAGGCGGCATGAGGTTTGCGTGGCTCGACAGTGTGCTCTCCGCGCGCTGGGAGACGCCGTGGGCGCTGGGCGTGTTGCCATTGTGCCTGGTTGCGTGGGTGTTGTTGCGCACCCTTTCGCGCCGCGCACCAGCAGGCGGCCTCTCCGCCGTCTCAAACATTGCTTCGCTGCCGCGAACACTGCGTCAGCGGCTCGTATGGTTCCCCGTCGCGGCGCGGTGGGCGGGGCTGGCGCTCCTGGCGGTGGGCCTGGCGCGACCGCAACTGGGCGTCGGGCGTGTCGAAACATCCGCCGAGGCAGTCGCGATCCAACTCGTCGTGGACCGATCCGGCTCGATGAACCAGTACATGGAAGTCGATGGAGCCCTGCAATCGCGCATCGACGCGGTCAAGCGCGTGCTCAGCGACTTCCTCCTGGGCGATGGCAAAGAACTCTCGGGCAGGCCGAGCGACCTCGTGGGCCTGGTCACGTTCGCGAGGTTCGCCGAGACCTCCTGCCCGCTGGTGCGCGATCCGCGCACGCTCACCCAACTGGTGCAGGCCATCGAGACGGCGCAGGCACGATACGAGGACGGCACAGCGATCGGCGATGGCCTGGCGCTCGCCGCTGCGCGCCTCAAGCGGGCGGAGGATGAACTCAAGAACAGGCAGCGGCGGGGGGAGCGAGGCGGTTCCGGGCAGGACGCGCTGACGATAAAGAGCAAGGTGATCATCCTCCTGACCGATGGCGACAACAACGCCGGGGAGGCGGACCCGATCGAGGCGGCAAGGCTCGCCGCGGAGTGGGGGATCAAGGTCTACACCATCGGCATCGGCGCGGGGGGGGATAGTTTCCAGGTCGTCCGGACACCCTTGGGAGAGCAGCGGGTGCGAGTGCCGAGCAACGTGGATGAATCGGTGCTGCAACGGATCGCGGAACTCACAGGAGGTGTGTATCACCGCGCGCAGGATGGTGCGGCGCTCCGGCAGGTGTACGCGGAGATCGACCGCCTTGAAAAGAGTTCGGTGACCACCTTGGAGTACACCGACTGGCAGGAGAAGTTTGTGTTCCCCGCCAGCGCGGGAGGCGTGCTGATTTCCCTGAGCCTCCTGCTGGGTTCGACGTGGCTTCGGAGAACGATCTGATGAAAACTGCAACTCTTGCTGACTCGGCTTTGGCCCCGGCGGGGCCGCGGGTTGTCGCCACGGGTAAGGTCGCAGCAGCAATCGCAACCCGTGGAACAGGCGGCATCACACGAACCCAGCCGTCCACTCTTTTCGCACCGGCAGGGGCGAAGGAGCTGCGTCGCTCGCATCGAACGAGAATCCCATTCGGACTCGCCATCAGCACGACTCGCACCACCCCATGACCTTTCTTGCCCCCCAACTCCTGTACCTGCTCACGCTCGCCCCGTGCGCTGGGTTCGTGCTGCTCGTCGCGGTGTTCGCCCGCAGGCGCGCGCTCACGCGGTTCTATGGCAACGGTGCAGGGACGCCCCGACCGTGGGTCCCGCGAGCTTCGCTCACGCGCTCGATCCTCAGCGCAGCCCTCTGGTCGCTCGCCATCGCCTGTGTTGTGCTCGCGCTGGCGCGACCTGCGCACAGCCCTCAAGCGAGGAAGGTCGAGCGGACTGGGCGTGATGTGGTGTTCGTAATCGACGTTTCCCGGTCCATGCTCGCTCAGGACCTTCGCCCCAACCGACTGGCCCGCGCCAAACTCATGGTCGGTGATGTCCTCGACGCCGCGGAGGGCGACCGCGTCGGCATCGTCGCTTTCGCGGGCTCGCCCGTGGAGCGGTGCCCCATGACCACCGACTACGCTCGCCCGGATGTCCCTCGACGCGATCGGTCCCGACAGCGTCGGTCGCGGCGGAACGGCCATCGGCGATGCGATCCGATCCGCGCTCAAACTCATCCGTGCCGACCAGCAGGAGGGGGGGGGGGCGGACCCGTCGCTGCGGACATCTATCTTCTCACCGATGGTGAGGATCACGAGACGCGCCCGCTGGAGGCCGCGACCGAGGCGGGCGCTCAGGGAGTGCGGCTCGTGTGCATCGGTCTGGGGTCGGACCTTGGCGCGCCGGTGCCGGTTGATCCGGAGCAAGCGGCCCAGGCCCGGACGGATGGTCGGGCAAATTCCAAGGAAGGCTTTATGAGGTACGGCGGCGAACAGGTCCAGTCGCGCAGGAACCCGGAGTCGTTGCGGACCATGGCCGATGCGACGCCCGGCGGGGTCTTCCTGGATGTCGGCACCGGCAACCTGGAACTCGACCGTGTGTACCAACTCTTGCGCCGCGATGGAGAGAGGAAGCAGTTCGACGCGAGCGAGTCCGTGCGTTACACCGAGGTATTCCAGTGGCCCTTGGGCGGCGCGCTCTGCCTGGGGATGATCGCCATGCTGATCGAAGGGTTGCACATCCGTCGTACTCCCCGCCCCCCTGCCAACAACGGCGTCGGCGCTGTGGCGGCGACAATCTTCCTGTGCGTCTTTGTCATCGCGACTCCGGCACGGGCTCAGTCGATCAGAGACGATGTCGGCGCTGGGACCAGGTTGCTCGAGGTCGGCAAGGCCGGTGAGGCGCTGAGTCTCTTCGAGGGTGCCACGCTGCGTCACGCCGATTCCCCTGATGTGGCGCTGGGTCGCGGCTGTGCCCAACTGGCCGCCGGGCAAACCGAAGAGGCCGAGTCTTCGTTCCGGCGCGCTGAGCAGTTGGCACTCAACGCAAATGCAGCGGGAAATGGTCAGCGGGACAACGCGACCGCCGCGCGCGCCAGGTACAACCTCGGACTCATCGAGGCGGCCCGCGCTGCAGCGCAGGCCGAGAAGGATCCCGAGGGTGCGATGAAGACCCTCGCGCAGGCGGAGCGATGGTTCCGCAATGCCCGCCCCGGCCTGTCCGAGAAGGAGCGTTCCGCCGCGGCCAGCTCCGTCGAGCAACTCCAGAAGGCCCGCGAGGCACTCCGGCGGCAGGTGGCCGAGCAGAAGAAGCAACAGCAACAGGACAAGCAGCCGGGCCAGTCGCAATCGGGAGATTCCGGTCAGAGCGGTGACGGCAAGTCCGGCCCGCCGGGCCAGCCGCCCACTGAGCCGCAAAGCCCGAATCAACCTCCGCAAGGTCAATCGGAAGAGCAAAAGGCGGCGGAGGACCTCGCCGACCTCGCCCGCAAGCAGGACGAGGCGGCCGAAGACTCGTCCAAGGCCGAGAAGCAGCCGCCCGAATCCAAGACGGCGCAGCAGAAGCAGGAAGAGTCGCAGAAACTTGCCGATGCGCAGCGCGAACTCTCGGAGCGCGCGGCTGAACTGGATCAACAACTCCAGAAGCAGCAGGCCGCGGAAAACGCAAAGCCGCAGCAGGAGCAGCAACCCGGCGGACCCAAGCCGAGCGAGCAGGCGGAGAACCTGTCTCGCTCGCGCGACCGGCTCGACGAAGCACGGCGCGCTCAGGCCCGCGCCGAGGAGCAACTCCGTCAGTCCGACACAAAGGGTGCGGAGCAGTCACAGCGAGAGGCCGCCGAGAAGATCGAGGATGCCGCCCGCGCTGCGCTCGGGATCGACCAGCAGCCCGGCGAGGAGCAGGGAGAGGCAGAGGCGCAGGAGCAGCCAAACGCCGAGAAGCCCGGCGAGCCCCAGCGGGCCTTCAGCGCTGCCGCGGCGAGCATCCTCGACCGCGAGGCCCGCACGCGCGAGGCCATCCGCAAGTTCCTCAAGTCCCAGCAGCGCACGCGCACACCTCCGGTGGAGAAGGACTGGTGAGAGTTCCACTCCGAATCACAGCGGCCTGGGGTTTCTGGGTACCCCGTCGCTCCGCGGCGGCTGGTCTTGTTTATGGGGGCCGTAGAAACATTGCGTATTGCTCGGTGCCGGGGCTTGTGCGCATGTTTGCCTTGCTTCTGATCGCAGTTGCAGTCACGCCCTCCAGCGCGCAGTCCCCGCCGCCAACCGCCGCCGCGAGCACTGTCGACGAGGCATACGTCGGAGACTCCATCCCCTTCCGCATCGAGGTCAAGAACGCCGCCGAGGCTTCCGGCCCGGACCTTGCCGCGGTGATCGGTCGGGACTGGGTGGTCAAGCACAACGGCGTCCAGCCCAGTTCGTCGAGCATGACGATGATCATCAACGGCCGGGTCCAGAATCAGCGGAGTTCGAGCGTCACGCTGCTCTACACGCTCACCGCGCACCGGGCCGGAACATTTGCCATCCCCGCGCTGGACATCGTGGCCGACGGACGCACGGTTCGCACCCGCCCCGTCACCGTGCGAGTCCTCGAGCCATCCCAGGCTCAGGGCCTTGGGACCAGCATTGACCTCACCAGGGCGTACGTCCGACAGCCCTTCAGACTCACGTTGAGTTGGGTTCTCTCCGCCGCCGCCGAAGATGCCGCGTTCTACCTCAATCTCCCGTCAGGCGCCTTCGATGTTCTCCCGATCGCGCCGACCGTGAGCGCGGGCGGCGGCCAGCAACAGGCCGTCGATGTCGGCTACTCGGCGGTCGCAGGGGAGGGGGGCGGCACGATGGCCCGCGGATCGCTCTCGCAGGTGAGCCTCAATGGCGAGGTCCGCTCGAAGTTCACGCTGGAGTTCCTGCTCGTGCCCAAACGCGCGGGGCGGTTCGACGTCGGTGCAGCCCGCGTGGACTTCCGCGCTGTGGTCGGCCAGAAGCCGCCGAACAACTTTGATGCCCCGTGGGACCGGAAGACCGTGACGCAGCGCCGCTACGCGGTGGCAGCATCCAAGTCGATCGAGGTTCTTGACCTTCCTGCCGCCGGCAGGCCCGCGGACTTCTCCGGCCTTGTCGGCGAGTACGAACTGGATGCGGAGTGCCAGCCGCGCCAGGGCGCGGTCGGCGATCCACTCGCGCTCACGCTCGTACTGCGCAGCAAACTCCCGATGTTCGATCCGCCCACGATCGACCTGTCGCGCGGAGGCGGGGGGATAAGCGGCGAAAGCGCACTCGCGAGGTCCTTCCGCGTGCCGCGCGACCCCGTGCTCCCGCAGGTCGCGGAGAACGTGGCAATCTTTTCAGCCCAGATCCGCCCCCGTTCCGCGAAGGTCGATGCCGTCCCGCCGGTGGAGGTGTGGTACTTCGATACCGCGACCGGGCAGTACCGCGCGGCCAAATCCAACATCGTTCCCCTCACCATCGTCGCCGCGCCCGTGACAAGTATGGGCGACCTGGAGGGCTTGGCCGACGAGGAAACAGCGCAGGCCGGGGGCGTGCCCGCATCGCCGGAGTCGCCTGCACCCGTGCGCGTTGCCAAGGTGGACGGGTTCTTCCCGCCGCTCGCCCAAGCGGGCACGCCGAACATCGCGCCCGACGCACATCCTTCGGTGCCGCTTGCACCCGCGCTCGCGGCGTGCGTCGCTCTGCCCGGTCTTGCGCTCCTGGCCGGAACGCTCGCCGCGGCGAGGCGGCGCATCGCCGAGCGCGATCCCGGCGCATGGCGACGGCGCGGGGCGCTGCGTCGCGCGGAGCGGTCGCTGCGCCGGAGTCAGGCCCCGACCGATCCCTCGCATGTGGCGAGCGCACTTCGCGTGTTCCTGGCGGACTGGTTCAGCCTTCCGCCCGAGCCGATGACCAGCGGCGAGGCCATCGCGGCGGTGCAGACGCACGACCCCGTAGCGGCCGCGAGACTCCGCTTCATCCTCGCATCCTGCGACCGTCGGCTCTTCGGGCCATCAGGGATCGATGCCGGCTCGCCGGAACTCGTACCCGAAGCGCTCGCGACGATCCGCGAGATCGCACGCGGTCCGCGCTCCGCGCCCGCACCCCTGGTCACCTCACAAGGTCGGGTCGCATGAGCACGGGCCGCATTTCCATCCACTGGGCACTAACACCCGCGATCGCATGGGCGATCGGCACGGGCCTGCTTCTCGCGATCACCTGGCGGCAGGGAGGCTTTCGCGCACACGAAGACGCACAAGCCCTCTACGACTCGGGCACGCGCGCAGCGCTTACCGGCGACTGGGCATCCGCGGTGCTGGACCTGCGGCGCGCCCAGCGCATCACGCCGGGCCTTCTGCCGCTGGCCGACTCGCTCGCGCTGCGCATTGATGCGAACCTCGATGAGGCCCGCCGCAGCGTCGCCGCGGCCCGCGCTGATCAAGCCTCTCCGCGCCCGGCCGCCCCGCCGCCCGCGGGCGAGTCATCGTCCGCCACAAACTCGCGTCCCTTCAGCGACCGCCTGCTCGCGGCCGCCCGAGCGGTGCCGTTGGCGCTGCGTGTATTGATCGCCGCGTCTCTCGCCGGTCTGGTTCTCACGCTTGTAGCGATACGCGCCTTCCGCGTGGCCGCGGGCGCGCCCAAGCGGCCTTCCGGCGCGGTGACGCTGTTGGTTGCGCTGATGGCCGCTTTGGCCGGTGCGATCGCCGCGGTGGACCCGCTCGCCGACCGGCAAAGAAACGAAGCGGTTCTACTCCGCGCCGAACTGCTCCGCACCGGCCCCGATGACCTGACCTACCCGCCCGTCACGCCCACACCGCTCCCGCCCGGCACCGAGGTGCTGCTGGGCAAGCCAACGAACGACGGCCGCTGGGTCCGCGTGCGACTGCGCACTGGCGCGGCCACCACGCACCCCGCCGGCTGGCTGCCGCGCTCGGCGGTCGAAGAAGTCCAACGACGCGATGTCAAATCCGACGTTCGGCAGTAGTCGATGCGGAACCAACTACGCTTCTCTACTTCCCACTTCCGACCTTCTACTGCACCACGCCCTTGGTCAGCCGCATGAACGCCGTCTCGAGGTTCACCGCCTCTTCCGTGAACAAGACGATGCGGAACCCCTGGTTGATGAGCAGGTTCGGCACATCCGTCACATCCGTCTTCGCGCCAGCGTCGAAGTGCAGGTGGATGATCCGCCCGTCCCAGTGCGCTCCCGAGCCGTTGAGCCCCTTAGGCGTCGGCTGCCCCTCCACCACGCTCACTTTCGCGACCCCGGGCATGGCCTGGAGCACCTTGACCGCCGCGGCCGTGCGGTCGGCCACCGCGACGTGAACGACGTTGCCCACGCGGGCGCGGGTCATCGCCTGCTGCACCGAGCCCGAGAACAGCAGTTGCCCGCGCTCGATGATCCCCACCACGTTGCACAGTTCGCCCAGTTCCGGCAGGATGTGCGACGAGATGATGATCGTCTTGCCCATCCGCTTGAGTTCCTTGAGCAACTCGCGGATCTCGATGCGTGCCCGCGGGTCAAGGCCCGAAGCAGGCTCGTCCATCAGCAACACCTTGGGGTCGTGCAGCAGCACCCTCGCGATCGACAGACGCTGCTGCATGCCGCGCGACAGCGAGTTGACCTCCGCCGACGCCTTGAAGTTCAGGTCCGTCAGGTCGAGCACGTCCGCGACGACCTTCTTGCGCTGCTGGCCGTGAATGTTGTAGCACGCCGCGAAGAACTCGAGATACTCGGTGACCACCATGTCCTCGTACGCACCCATGAAGTCCGGCACATAGCCGATCAGCGGGCGGATCTGGCGGTTCTGGTAGCCGACGGTCAGGCCGTCGATCATCGCCTGACCCGATGACGGCTTGAGCAGCGTGCCCAGGATCTTGATGGTCGTGGTCTTGCCCGCGCCGTTGGGGCCGATGAACCCGAAGCAGTCGCCCTGCTCGATGGACAGGTTCAGCGAGTCGAGGGCCACCAGATCGCCGTAGCGCTTGGTGAGGTTGATCGTTTCGATCATCGGCACAGGGCGGGTCTCCTCCGGCGTTTGGCTCGCCGCGAATGATTGGGCGTCGGCGGTTCAGGGTTCCGGGGGAGTTGTCGCCGGCTCGTTCGCGTCAGGAGCATCGGCGGTCGGCTCCTCACCAAGCCCGTCGATCGCGGGCAAGCCCGTCCCCGATGCGGGAACGGCAAACGCCGGCGGCGCGGCGGGGAGCGGGTACACCCAGCGGACCACCGTCCGGCCCAGCACCTGCTTGCGGGTTGAGTCGGTCGGCGAGCCGTCGATCGACACCGGCAGCGGCGTCTCGATCCCCTTGCCCTCCGCATCGGTCGACAGTTGGCCGATCACGATGATGCAGGGCTGCGTGAACCAGCGCGAAAGGTCGTAGGTGTGCGCGGCCGATCGCCGGGCGAGCGTCTGCGTGCCGCTGTCCTGCGGATCGGGCGGCGGGATGATGCCGAAGAGCGCAAGCGCGATCATCGACTCCGGGACGTTGTTCAGCGCGAGCAGTCCCGGGGCCGTGCCCCCGAACTGCGCGGGCGCTCTCGGAACGATCTTGTCGAAGAACGCTGTCCCGACCTGAGCGCGGCTCGTGCTCCCGTCGCTGCCGGTCGCCGCGAAAAGGTCGAGCACATCGCCCGGCTTCCAGGACTTGTTCCCCGGATAGGCGAAGTCCCACACGCGTGCCTGCAGAAGGCCATTGGAATACTGCACTCGGCTGTCGCCGCGCGGCAAGGGGAGATTGTCCTGTCCCAGCACGACCAGGATGACCACGTCCTCCATCGCGGAGGGCAAACTGTGCGTCAGCGTGCCGCTGAGTTTCCACCGGTTCCGCGAGGTCGGGTCCTCGACGAGTTGCAACTCCTCACCCAAGGAGACGGACTGGCCGTCCGCGGCCTGTGGGGCGATCATCCCCCAGTTGCCCGGCAATCCTCCCGCCCAGTCGGCTTGAAAGGTCTTGGTGGTCGCGCGGGTCGGCACGTTTACACGCCAGGGCGAGCGCGACTCGGTCTCGTAGGCGCGCGCATCGGGGAACGAGGCCAGACCGGAGCCGCCGGTCCCGCCAAAGGACTCCCATGAGGTGATCGTGTTGCGCCACGACTCGAGGTCCCGCTCCTCGCCCACGGACACGACCTGCTCGCCGTAAGTGGGCAGGAGGAGCGTGAACCAACTCCGCATTCGCTGGTTGGACTGTCCGTACACATGGTCCACGAAGGTGACGTGCTGGCCCTCGATCCGGCGCGTGCGAAGCACGTTGGCCCCGCCCCATGCGATCGCCGTGAACAGCGCTGTCGCCCCGAGAAACCCCAGCCACGAATAGTGCTTGAGGTTCCGCTCTTTCAACGCATAGAAGCCGACCGGCCCGGCCAGCAGCCAATACAGGAGAAAGATGACAAACGCAAGCAGAAGCCCCGCCGCGGCGCGCGCCGATTTCGTCACCATCGCGCCGATGCCGGCATCGAAGTCCGCCTCCGCGCGCCCGCCCATCCACTTCGGCTGGCGCTGCGGCGAGGCGTTCGGCGTGAGGTCCCCCAGCCGCTCATAGTCAAAGTCCGCCTGGCTCATCAGCGGCAGACGCTTGCCCAGCACCCGGTTCCAGAACAGGTCGGCGTGCAACGCGCCCGAGACATCGCTGAGCGTCCGGGTCGTCAGGTCGAGCCCGATGAGCGTCACCGCGCCCGTGCCGACCAGGCGGCGCATCACGACCGTCCGGCCATCAGGTGTGTTGAGAATCGGGATCGCGCTGGACCGATCCGCCCCCGGGCGCGCCGTGAACAGATGAACCACGGCGTTGTTGGGCAGTGCGACATCGGCGCGGCGCGTCAGGAGTTGGCGATAGGCATCCAGGTCAACCCCGTCGCGCCGCTCCACGCTCACATCCGGCACAATGTCCGCCAGCGGGTTCTCCGGCACATCGACCCACGATTGCCCCGCGGGCGGGAGCACAACCACCAGGTGCCCGCCGCGCTTCACCCACTCGCGGATCGCCTCGGCCTGCTGGGCGTTGAGACGGGGGGTCTGCTCGTCGAGTGCTGCGCCCGTCCACGCGAGGACCTCAAAGGGCATCAGCCCCATCCACCGATCCGGCAGCACGGAGACGTTCAGCCCCGAGGGGCTCAGCCCCGAAACCACCTGCGTGTACTCGTGCCCGGTCGCGGCGTAGCCCGCGTTGGTCGCGAGCGCGGAGTACTGATCGAGCCCCGCAGCGCGCCGACCGATCACCCCTATCAGGCCATGCAAACTCGGCACCGGGTTGTTGACCGGGTACTCAAGCCCCGCGAGCAACCGGCCGGGAACATACCGCACCTCATCGGCCGCGATTGCGTCCGCCCCCGTATCGATCGCCTCGTGCGCGGTGATGTTGAACGTCGAGCCCTGGGTCATATTGAAAGGCAGCCGAGCGTACAGCCACGCGCTCTGCTTGACGCCGGGGTTGGCAACGATCACCCGGCGCATCAGGGCGGTGTCGCCATCACCGTCCTTCACCGCAATCCGCAGGAGCACGTTGCGCGGCTGGCTCGCTGAGTCGGTCACTTCCAGTTCGATCCCGGCCCAGTCGCCCGCCCGCGCGGCGTGGGCGAGGCCGAACTGCGCCACCCGCAGGGCGATGTCCCCCGTTCCCGCTGCCGGGCTCGCCTTCGCGCACACCTTGGACGCCGCAAGGTGCAGCAATGTCGCCAGAACGACCAGGAATGCCAAGATGGTTCGGGCTGCCGGGAGAGGGGGGGTCACGGCGACATTGTAACGCTTATGGACGGGTCCGTGCCAGCCGATGGCAGGGATATGGTGGTATTCACACTCGCCGTCTGGGCCGTCATCGCCTCGGTCGCCTGCTGCGCGATCCTGGGTGTGCTCGCCGCGACCGCCCACGCACGCGCGGAGGAGTGCCGCCTGCACGACCTGAAGACCCGTGTCCACGAACTCCGGGCCGCGTACCAGCGACGGCTCGCCGAGATGCGCCGCGGCCAGTTCGATGCCCCCTCGCCAGAAACCGAGGAAGCAGTTCTGGAAGTGTGATCCCGCGGCGGGGGCGATAGACGACGAAACAAAAAGCCCCCGCCTCGGTGACGGGGGCCTTAGAGGTTTGCGCCCTGCCCGTGTTCACGGGGGGGACTTCCACTCATCGCTCGTCAGACTTCACGGTCATTACGGCGGGCACGGCCCGATTCCCGTTGCGAACCACACGGCCAGGAACGCGAAGATCGCCGGCACGCCGTTGACCCCGCCGTAGTTGCGGGCGGTCGGGTCGTTTGCGAACCAGTCGGCAAGGAAGCAGAAGATGTCCGGCACGCCGACGACTTCATCCTGGCACCAGTCGGCATCGCAGCCCTCCATGCCTGTGCAGCCAGTGCCGGAGATCGGTGCGCAGTTGCCCGTGCAGAAGGCGGCCTCGAAGATCGCGGTGTCGGCGCTGTTGAACAGACCGTCGTTGTTCAAGTCGGCGGCGCGGGCCTCTCCCGACAGGGCAGAAGAGAATGCCATGGCGTCGTCCACATCAACCTGGTTGTCCTTGTCCCAGTCCCCGATGCAGGCCATCTGCTGGTAGATCATGAGGTTATTCATGTAGTGCGTGTTCATGTCGCCGATCGCGATCACCAGTTCGGTCATCGACCGGCCCGGCCCCTGGCTCGTGAAGAGTTTGGGCAGGAACCACACGAAGTGATTGACGCCGTAGTCGATGTCCTGCGAGCCCACCTCCCCCCAGTCCTGGCCGTCGAGCCAGCCGTCCTTGCTGCTGAAAGGCTCGTCTGGATAGGTCGACAGGCGCGAGACGTACTCGTCGACGCCGTCGTAGGAATCTCCCGTCCCCGTTTCCATGTCCGTGCTGCCCGGGCCGTAATACACCGTGTACGGATTCTTGGGCAGGGCGCGGGTCTGGGCCCTGGAGCACTCCGCGGCCCACTTCTTCGAGGTCGCAAGAAAGCCCTCGCGGTCGACGGACTGCCCGTAGAGATCGCAGAAGGTCTCCATCAGCGGCCACAGCCTGCCGTTGAGGACGTACTGTGTGTACGCAGGGGCATAGGGGTAGTACACAATGAACTCATCGTCCAACTCTGTCGGGGCGGTCAGGGGCGAGAGCAGCGTGAACACGCCGCTCGCAAACGAAGCCGCCTCGACGACCAAGCCATTGTTTTCGCCGTCGCTGGTGAACTCGATGAACACCCGCAGCGACATGCCAAGAAACTGGTCAGGATCAAAGGTCGGCGCATTCACAAACGACTGCACGGGGAACGTCCAAATCCCCGACCCGGCGTTGGCGAACCCCCTCACGAACGAAGCCGAGTTGTAGCCCATCGGCACGATCCGATCGTCTCCCAAAGGAAAACTCGCGCTGTGCGCGGGGTTGGTGATGCAGTAATACGCGTCCCAGCTCACGCTCTCGCGCCAGTTGCGCACGCCGTGATAGTTCGCTTCCCCCGGCCCTCTTGGCACCTCGACGAAGTCGCCCGGGGCCACCTTGACACCGTAACTGTCGCCGAGTTGGTACTGGCTCAGGATCGCCCGCGGCCAGAGCGTCCGGAAGTGCTGCCACGTCGAAACGTCGCGGGCATGTGTTGTACGCGGTCTGCAACGTATTCATCAGGTAGGACCGCACGTCGGCGTTGAGGGGGCTGAACGGCGTCGCTTCGGGTGTGAAGTCGAGTGGGTTGTTATCTTGATCTACGGCGAACTCATCGTTCCACTGCTGGAGTGTGTGGTTCGCATCAATCAGATACTCGGAGTTCACATCCCGGCCCTCATTGTCGTTGAGGTAGTCAAGGTAGTTGCTGAAGTCCACGCCCGAGAGGTCAAAGTCCTCCGCGCTGACGATGACCGCGACCGGCTCGGAGAGCCCCGCGGGCCTGTTGCCCGCCATGTAGGTGCAGAACGCCGTCACCCACTCGCCCACATCCTCCTGCCCGTTCTTGAAGAAGTAGCAGGGCAGCAGGCCCGCGGTTCCGGCATCTGTGCGCGAGATCGTGAAACTCCCTGTCGCCGTCCCCGTGAATGAACTGACCAGCGTGAACGTGCCCGTGCCGCGGTCAAAGCCCTCGATCGCGGCCTCGTGGTCGCCGAACTTCACCCTCGCGGCGGTTGGCAACAGGTAGTAGGGATCGTCGAACTGCCCGAAGAAAGTCGTGTCCGTCACCGTGAAGGTGCGATAGTCGCTTGCCGATGCGACAACGCCATCCTGGTAGATGTACTCATGGTTCGTGAGTTTGTCGCCAGTCACATCGCCCGGGTGGTTGGCAAAGGCCGGCAGCACGGAGGCTGGGCCCTGTTGGAAGATGTATGAACTGCCGAAGGCGTCGAGGCGGATGGCCCAGTGGAACGGCAGTGTGTTCGGCGGGGCGTGCTCGGTGTTCCAGTCCGCCCTGGCGGCCTCGACGGCGAGAAGGATGGCCGCGGCGCCGGCCTCGGCGTTCACCACGCGGTCGGTCACCGGGCCGTGCCGGAGGTCGTAGGTGAAGGTTGGCGCGATGATGACCCCGTTTGCAATCAGGTCCACATACCGCTGATCGGTGTACACGTCGGCGGAGCGCTCCACATAGAGCGTGTGGACAACGCGCTCCCGGAGCAGCCGGCGCGCGGCCGTCTGGCTCATGCCGATTCCGAGGTTGGGCCGGGAGCAGATGCAGATCTCGGCGCCGGGCAGGAAGACGCCGCCGTCGCGCATGCACTGGTAGGCGGACTCAAACTCGCAGGCCGCCTCCGGTATGCAGCAGGCACCGGTGGTCTGGGCGAGGGCCGGGCCGGGAAGGAAGGCGGCCAGGAGCGCGATGAGGGCCATTGCGGGCACGGGGCCGCGCGGGCGGGGGGAGCGTGGAAACATGGTGTTTTCTCCACGAGAGGGGACGCCGAGAAGATTGATCGAGTCCCGCACCACGAAGCACGGGAATCGGTCTACCAGCTGGTGTTCGGGCGCGAGGCTACCCGGACCGCCCCCAATCTGCAATCCGATGCGAAGGTATCCACATTGCCAAAGCGGATAGCGAGGGCAAGCAGAATGGCGCGCCCGTAGAAAGGGCTTGCGTGACCGAGCACCGGGTGGTATGCTGGAGGCTCTCTCTCTCTTCCCGGCCTGATATTTAGAAGGGAAACCGATGACAGGGCACGCCGCGAGATGCTGGTGGCTCGGGGTTTTCGTGGTTATCGGGACGTCGGCCCCGCCGGCCCGTGCCGAGATTGTGGTGAACGGCGGGTTTGAGACGGGGAACTTCTTCCCGTGGACGGTACCGCAGATCGCACTGCCCCCGAACCCCAATCCGTCGCTTTTTTTTGTGTCAGGGGGGGGGGGGCATAGCGGCGACTTTTATGGGCGACTCTCCTCCTTAAATCTGCAGTTCATGAGCCAGGTGCTGCCGACGGTCGCGGGGACGGATTACGAGTTGTCGTTCTGGCTGCGTGTGCCCGATTTACTCCTCGGACATGCGTTCACGGTGCGCTGGGAGGGTCAATCGGTCTTCACCCAGTTCGTGCCACAGGTCCCTTGGACCCGCTTCAGCCTCCCTCTGCACTCCAACATCACGGGTTCGTTCCTGCAGTTCGGGCAGAGTGCTTTCCCCGGTGAATACCACATCGACGACATCAGCGTGGTACAGGTGCCCGCGCCTTCCCCCGCGGCGCTGCTGGGCGTGGCGGGCCTGCTCGCGCTGCGGCGGAAGCGGCGGTGAGCGGAGTGTTGACTTCTTCGCGTACACTCAGGACTGGTCTGTTCCACGCGCCACAACAGTCCCCCCCGCAATCACCGTGTGAACGGCGTTGCCGCCGAACTCGTACGCCAGCAGCCGCTCATCTCCAGTGTTCAGCAGGACAAGGTCGGCCAGGTAGCCCGGCGCGATCACGCCCCGATCCGGCAGGCCCACAGCCGCGGCCGCATTCACCGTCGCCGCGGCGATCGCCTCGTACACCGAAAGTCTGTTGAATCGCACCGCCAGCGCAATCGCCATCTGCATCGAGAGGCAGGGTGAAGTGCCCGGGTTGGCGTTGGTCGCGAGGGCCGCCGCGCCGCCCGCGTCGATCAGCGTGCGACCGTCCGCGTAGCGCCCATCGGTGTGGAAGCCGGTGCAGGGGAGGAGCGTGCCGATCGTCGGCGTCGCCGCGAGCGCGCCCAGCGAAGAGGCATCGGTGGCTTCGAGATGGTCGATGGTGCGA
>Ga0163153_10005468_pt1 | contig 14979 bp, 18 predicted proteins | sample OliLakLV19MP6IB1_FD_148629 | JGI IMG/M metagenome (GOLD analysis project Ga0163153, IMG submission 148629) | Freshwater microbial mat bacterial communities from Lake Vanda, McMurdo Dry Valleys, Antarctica - Oligotrophic Lake LV.19.MP6.IB-1 | ecosystem: Environmental > Aquatic > Freshwater >... | reverse complement strand
AATCCGGGTTGATCGGCAATGCTGAATAGAGACACAGTGCGTGGTTGATTGAGATATCCGTCCCCCAGCCACCCACCTGTCATGTCATTGGCTGGTAGGTCATCGCGATAGACAGGAGTTCCGATCACTAGCAGCCGGCTAGGCGATGCGGATGTCAATTGGGTGAAGATGCCTGCAAATTGTGGAAGGCGAACCTGTCGATCACCATTGCCATCTGAAGAGAGGAACTTGCCGAATGATCTAATAAATCCCTCAGCAGCTCGAACCCTGGCACGATCTGTCTTCACCTGGTCTGGCATTGTAAAATCTGCCACAGGTTTAAGTGAAATACCGTCAAAGACCTGACAACGCTGTCCCGGGGACATCGCCTTGACGACAAATTTCTGTGATTCAAGGAATAATTCATCCCGTTCGGCTTTTGGAAGGTTTGGGGAGCAAAGAATTACCAGGTTGGCTGGTTTGGTGTCGGCCATGACCGGTGACGCCATGACTCCTAGCAGCCATAGACAAGAAATAAATCCCGCTAGTGTTGAGGTTGATAAGGGCATTTGGGTGATTTTTTGATTGGTGGTTTTTAGTTTCATTTCTTTGATTTATAAGGACCCGTAAAATAAAAGAATCTTTCGTTGATGGGAATAAATCGGGTCTATTGCCGTTTTTGGGTTTTTCCAGTTGATGCCTTGGATTCACCAAAACCTCTTTGTCTGACAGTTGCCAAAATCGAATGCTGCACGGACTCGCCCGACATCCCCATTATCCTTCCGATTTTCAGAATTTCGCCGGTCTCTCGCTCAAACAGGCTCCCATCCTGCAGCGCGATTTCTGCAAGGCAGCTGATGACGAACTTCTTTTCAGAATCCGAGCATTCCTCCCGGATCGTCTCCAATACATCCACGATTAGAATATCGTTCTCAGCTAACGGGATTGTCTCTTTGAGAACTGACTCGGGTTCCTCGGTGAACTCGCGCTGAAGGATATCGATCAGGATGCGGCGCTCTCCCTCGCCAATATCTCCATCACAGGCGAGCACCCGGACGCCGCCCATGGCCACGGCCTCCATCAGCGCCAGTTCGGATTTTTCCACCGGATGTCTCTTGAGTGATTCAATCAGACGGCTGACCTCGTCCTCCATCTGGCTCGTGGGTTTCCTGTCATTGGAATCGCCGGGGATGCCATGAGTCGCCGCCTGTTCCGATCGTGCAAACAATTCGAGCGCCTTTAATCGAACAGGCAGCGAGGGGTGGGTGGAACTGGAATCGCTCTGCCATCCGGCCTCCTTCCAAGCCTCGACGAATTGATCGGGGGCAGGGAGAGGCGAAAGGCCGTCCATTCCGGTATGCATGCAATAAAGGGTTTGTGACGCGGCTTCAAGATCGCGGCAGGCAATCAGGCCGCATCGGTCGGCGCTTAACTCCGCCATCCTCCGCCAACGGAGATAGATGCTCTCGGATTGAGCGGGCAGAAGAGATCGCGAACCAGGTCGCTCTGAGGGGCGATTCAACCGGAACAACTGCCTATCCTCCGATAGAATATGGCCGAGTTCGTGACCCAAAACAAAAAGCAGGGAAAGATCCTTGAGCGATTTCAGCAGGTCGGACGTCAGATTCAGATGCAGAACCGCGCAATTACCATCTTGGACAGCCAAGGCTACCGCGTCCATTTTGGAACTGTTAGTGCAAGTCACTCTCACAGGAATATTGATGCCAAGTCGGTTCCGGGCGGTTTCCAATAATGCGAAAAGCTCGGGCGCCAAAACCGGGGTCAACGGGGTCCCGTCGCGAAAAATACCCTGCAAGTGGATCATCGCCTGGTCGCGATCCTCCTCTTCCGCCAGCTTGAGGTATGCCTCCACTGCGTGCTCCTTTTTCAATTCGCGGGCAAGCCGGAGATCTTCCCGGCAGCGAACTTCTGAGACGCAGCCTGGAAACGAGAAGGGCGATGTCAACTCGACAAGACCACTCCGACTGCGGAGAACGATGGATTTGTCAGGAGAATTGAGGCTCGATTCGCTCTGGAATGCCAGCAGCAAAGCTTTTCTAACCCATGCTGATTCCCCTGGATCCGACGAGGCTCCCTCTGCAGAAAACTCCTCCTGTCCACTCCTTTCAAGCCAGTTGGCAAGCGCTGCAGCCCGCTCCTCGTGCGGAAGACCGGCCAGTTCAAGGGCTATTTGATTTAATTGCTGATTTTTCATTCTGGGAACACATCCGGATGCTTCCGAAGATATCGGATAACTTTGCCCTTGAGCCGGTGAAAGTGGAGGTCGGTGGCATTGATGGAAGGCAGTCCCAACCGTGTCATTCTTTCGTTCGCAGTCCTTCCCTCGGCATAAAGTTTTAAGTGCAGGTTCTCCCGGGGGTTCAAACTTCGATCCGCGGCGAGCCAGAGCGCATGGGTGAGTTCCGCAACGTAACTCTTTTGCTGGTCTGGCAGGCTGGCCGGGTCGGGAAAATTCGCGAGCAAGCTTTGGGTATCGCTAGGGTCCGAATCCTCCGTCTCGTGCAATGTGGAGGGGATCTGCGCGCACGACCGGTAGCCATCGGTTATTCGGTTTACCAAAGCGGTGTGAAAACCGCCGAAAAAATGCGACGAGGATTGAATTTTCGAGAGGAATCGCTCGTTGTTGTTTCCCAGCACCTTTTGCAGACAATACGATATGACGCTTTGCGGATCGAAATCGGGATTCTTTGAGGCGATTGATTCCGTTTTTGCAGCCACATACGCGGCCTTTATTTTGACCGCCCTGAAAATCAACTCATGAAGCGCCACTTCGTCCCCGTCCTTTGCCTTGTAGAAAACGGTTTCGTCGTTCTGTTCGACGAATTTCGCTGATTTCTCAGCGTATTGGGTAACCCACTCCATTAATCCTTCATACCAGCCCCCGAGACTCAAGTAAAGACGAACAGGGTTGATGTTCGGGGTCTGGGAGTGAGTCCCAATCGGAGCCCATCCCGGCAGCGAGGCTGACTTGCCTCTAGACGCAGACGGGAATAGGCGCCACATCGTTGTCCGTAGCCTATAAATTTCGCTTTCGAATGTCGGCAAATGAATTGACATCAATTAAGAAGACGCTCTTGCCGAAAATATCTTTCGCCAATGTTGTGGGAGTGGAGTCGATGTACTAACCGGTAGCTCATGCATTTGGTCTGGTGGCGGCTGGGCCAGAGCTTTGGAAACAGCATCCATTGCTGCTTACAATTGTCGGGTCTGACAACGTTTAGTCAGCTAACCTTGATGAGCACCTCCGAGTTTTCTACGTCTACTGCCGCTCGTGCTTTTCCCCTTTAAAGCGCACTGTAGTAGGAGGAGCAACAGTCCTTGGACCAACTTGACATGCGAGTCGGTGTGCGCATCGAGCGTGTCGACAGCTTTTCCACGAAGCGCGTCATTGATGATCATGCGCTCCAGAAACGTGGTTTTTCCGGTGCCGGTTCTCCCGAAGATGCAAGTATGCCTGTCCCTTAAGTCCTCAGGCAATCTTACGGCTGAGGCGTCGGCCGCACTAATCTAGAAGCCAGCCTCTGGAGGGACGGGCAATAGCTAAAAAAGGCCTGCCACGCGAGCATCCAAGCCCTTTCCGCCACGGCACAATCAGCACCGGGACTCGCACATCTGCTCAATGTGCTCGATGGCGGGGACGGCCTCGCGTTTGGCATCCCCGGTGCCGATGGAGAACCAGCACCGATCACCCGTCACGTCCTTCCACACGGCGCGCACGATCCCGTATTTGGTCTAGATAGTGGCCCGGATTGGTTGCTCCCATCGGTTCAGGTGGATCGACCGGATGCGTGGGCAGTCACGCCGGGCGCTTCATAGCGAGTGATCCAGGTGGCCGGGTCCGTTGCCCTCGGGATCGCACATGACGGCAGCGGATGCGCGGCGGCCTTCCGCGTCCTTGCCTGACAGGATGAGCGACGGCAGCGCGTGACCTTCATAGTCCTCCCACTGGATCCCCACAATTTTGCGGCCCACCAGTTTGTCGTAGTGTTCTACCTCGATGGGAGTCGGGCGGCTCATGGCACCAAAGCCACTGCCCCATCAAAGAGCCCGTGAAGGGCGTCTCCACGCGTGACGGCTGCATGCGGGTTGATCTCCTTGAACACCTCGGTGAAGGCGTTGAAGAGACTCCAGGCATTGCGGGGTTGGAACTCCTCGTGCTCGGGTTTCCGCCAGTGAGCCAGAACCGATGGGATCTGGCTTGTCGTGATGGCACGGCAATCGGTGGCCCGGACCACGAGGTCATGGGCACGACTGTCGGTGAGCCGGAGGCCACGGTAGCTCTCGATCCTGTGATCAAGTTCCACAAGTTTGGTGCCGAGCTGGCCGACGGCGCGAGCAGTGAGCTGCCGGAGATCCCTGGCCGCAAACCGTGTGTGTTTCCGACGGATCTGGATGAGGCCACTGAACGACAGGTTATCGCAGACGAAAACCTTGGTGCCAGCTACGAGGCCGGCTGGGAAGGTTTTGTCGTGGCTGTTGCGTAGTCCAACAACCCAGACATGTCCGTTACTCGGAATGGTGCTGAATTGGGACACTTCGAGGATGCCGAAGTAGCGGTTGCCGTCGTGGCTGATTGCGTGGGTTTGGCCGAGCAGCTGAAATCCGGCGTCCGTGAGTTGGTTCTCGACTTCCTCGACAAGATGCCGGTGAGGAAGCGGGAACCATGTTTCGGTTGCCCGGGGTGTCTGGATGCCAAAGAGCGCAGCGCGCTCGATGACTTGTCCGCCGCAATGCAGGAGCATCGGGTTTCGGGTGGCTGGCTTTTCAGCCCGAGGATGAGGCAGGGGGAGGACTTCTGCCTCCCATGTGATGTTTTCTTCGATGAGGTGGATCATTTGTTTTCCTTTCGTTGGTTGTGTGTGAAGCAGGGCCGCAAGCCGGATGGCCTGCGACCCCGTTCGGCGTCAGATCCGCACGCTCTGAAGTGAGCGCAGGGTCTGGCGGACTTGGTGGACTTCTTTCTCGCCGGCCTTCTGTTCGCGGACAGCCTGCCGAAGCAGGGCCGTCAACTCCGTGATGCCGACGAGGGCTTCGCGGAACGTGACTTTGAAGGCATCTAGTTTTTCGATGGCGGCTTCGATGGACGGTTTTTCCGTTGCCGGGGATTCCGGTGTTGTGGAGCGCTGGGCTCCGTTGAGGTGAGGCGTTGCCCCGTTGGTGTGTCCGATGGTTTCGGGCATGGTGTCTTTCCTTTCTGTTTGTGGCTCACAGGGAGCCGAGTTGTTGCTTGCTGGTTGTGGCTCTGTGGGAGCCGGTGTGGGTTCTGCTGTTGCGATGCCTTCTGCGACCCGCAGGGGCATGACGACCATTTGTCGGCCCTCGCACGTGAAGTGCATTGGAGACATGGCATCAATGAGCCCGATGGTTGTGAGCCCGTAGGCGAATGCCTTGATGAGGTATTCACGGTTGAGGCGGATAGTGACGGCTGGCCCCGTGGCCTTGGCTCCTTCGAGCGCGACGGTGGACTGGCCGCTTGTGTCGCGGATGGCGACACCGTTGCCGGCAATGACAAGGTCCACGGGACCGTCGGCCAGATCACCGCCGGGCAACCCGGTCACGAGTTTGGCGAACTCATGCTCCTCGGGCAGGGTGACGGTGGTCTTCCAGTCCCTGAAGTGCGGTACAACTTGACGCCAGTTCGGGTAAGTTCCCTCAATGACTTTCATCGTGAGTGTCCAATCCCCGGCGGTGAACCGCACGAACTGATTGTTTTTCTGGCCAGCGAGCGCCCACGGGACATCGGAGAGACCGCGCCATGTGAGGAGCTTGTGGTTTGGGATCGTGACTGACTCCGGGAGCGGAATGGTGAAGCTGTTCGCTGAGAACAGGTGACGCCCATCGGTTCCGACGATGTAGTGGCCGGCGTCTTGCGGACCGTTCACGTCGAGCAGCGCCCCGTTGAGGATGTAGCGTGTCGCATCGGTCGAACTGCACCCCATGGCCTCGCACAAGCTGCGGGAGAATGACTCCGGCATGGCGAGGGGCTTGGCATCGAATGCTGGTTCCACTGGGAACTCCTCAACCGGCACGCACTCGATGGGCTCACTCACCCGGCCAGTGCCGAGATCGCAGAACACCCGGGTCGGCTCGATGTTGAGGATGGTGCGCGAGTCGAACCTCTTGACCACGGCTTGGAGGTGGTCGAGCGGAAGCAGGAAGCTTTCAAAGGCGTCCCACTTGGCCCCGTTCAATGTGACGCGGGCATAGACATCCAGATCCGTGCCCATGAGGGTGACGGATTCCGGCGTGGCATCCACCCGCACGCATTTGAGGCATGGGAGGGACGCTTTTGATGAAACGACCTTGGCGAGCCCGGTGAGGGCAGGCTTCAAGTCGGCAATGGATAGACTGATCATATTTTTTCTTTCTGTGTTGAAATGGAAACGGCCTGCGCATCGTGAAGACACACAGGCCGGTTCCGGGTTGGTTTCGAATTTTTGCTGTTGTGCCGGGGAGCCATCCCGGCGCGGTTCCTGTGAATCCCGATGGTCCGGGAGTGGGTGTCATTCGTGGCGACGTTCCTCCCACTCGTCTTGGCAGCACTCACACCGGAAGACCGATGCCTGCGGAACTTCCGGGTTGGCTGCCACGATGTGGAGGTAAGCCCCATCCAGAACCTCGCGTCCTGTGATGGTGTCGCCGCAGTCGCAGCAACGGAATGACATCTCCGAATTGACGCCTCTGGAGGACAAGATGGCCACGGTCAGTAGCCTCCGATCCTCTTTGTGCCGATCTGTTCTCCCTTGGCGTCGAAGGCCAGGAACTCGCAGTAGTCTGGACCCGCGTCGCTGATCGAGCTGCCATGAACTTCAAGAGTCTCGATTTTCTCGACGATCTCTTCGCTGAAGCACGGACCGAAGGGAGGCGTTGCTGCTGCCTGTTTTCGGGCCCGTCCGCCGGTGAACTTCGCATGAAGTTTCATGCCGCCACCTCCTCTGGATTCCTGCGGAACTTGAGTTGGTCCCGCGTGCATTCCACTGCGGCGATGTCGTCGCGTACCCCGAGATACACTGGCTGGAACAGCGCACCGCCGGGCATAGCGTAAAGGTATCTGACCTCAACGATGTCCCCAGGATGTGGGATTGCCTGATTGACGGGAATGGTGACGTTACCCGCCGAAACCAACTTGCTGGCGTCCCAGACCTCGATTGCCACACTACGCTTAGCATTGATCGCTGCCACCAGGACCGACGCGGTTTCGACGAACTTGTATTTGAACTGAGCACCTCCCGAGTTTGGGCGGCTCGGCGAGTACGGAGCGCCGATGCGTTTGAAGACAGCTCCCTCGGCATTGTCCTCGCGGAGTTGATCGAAGAAGCGAGTCTTGGCCTCGTGCCCACTGATGGTGGCCACCCACTGGATGGCTGTCTGCTGGCCACTGGCGAGCAGGTTCAGGAGCTCGACGAGCCGGGCTTTGTAGGGCACGGGTCGCAGATTGGTGGATTGCACCTCCAGCAAGTCAAAGACATGGATGATGTCTCCCACGGCCTCGCCATCGAGGAGGAAGTCGCCGGGAAGCTCTCCTGCTGCCGTCCGGATGGATTCCGGGATGCCGCATTCAATGCCACGGCGGTTGATGCCGGTGACGCACTCGCCCTGCTTGTGAATGAGGAGACGTTTGCCGTCGTGCTTGGGCTGGAGGTAGAATGCGTTGTCTGCCAGCAGGGGTCCAGGATCTTCCACAGCATTGAGAAGCTGGGGACGGATGCCCGTTACCCCCCGGCTGCTGCTGCTATAAGACGAGGAGTCCGCGCCGCTGGTGTAACCCTTGGCCATTTTCTCCCGCACCAGCTTTTCGTAGATGCGTGTTGCGGCATCGTGATCAACTGGCGTGGATGTTTTTGTGCCGGTCGTCAGCGTGGATCCCCTGCGCCCGTAGGCGAAGTTGACCACGTATCCGCCGTCACGCGATTGGATGGCAACCCGGTAAACTTTGTCCGAGTTGCCTTCTTTGAAATAGAGCGTTGTGCTCATGATGTTGTTTCCTTTCTAAAGTGAAAGGGCCGCCGGCTGGTTGCCGGCGGCCCTTTGGTTGGTTGTTTTAACGACGCTTGTTTGTCCAGAGCCAGACGACCAGGGCGATGAACGCCAGGGCCGCCAGTGGCAAGAGCACGGGACCAATGCATGCAATGATGACCCGAATGCACAGGAGCACGAACACGATGGGCAGCAGAAATGCCGCCAGATCCCAGAGGTTTTTCATAAGACCTCCGTGTTATTTCTCACCCCTGAACAGGCTGATGATGGCCGCCAGAACGATGCCAAGCCCCAGGAAGGTGAGTCCACCTCCCACCGGGGAAAGATCGATTGACGGGGGACATATTCCTCCCCCACAACCACTCAAGAGTGGCAGCATGAGGATCGTGCAGGCAATGACAACGGCGGGGGCAAGTTTGTGGTTCATGCTGCCCCGCCTTTCCAAGCCGAGCACTCGTTGAAGAACTCGCACGAAGCGCACTGCAATCCCGGTGAAGGCACGTAGTCCTCCCGCTCGACTCCGTCCATGTAGGACTCGATCAGCCGGAAGAATTTCGCCTTCTGGCTTTCGTTGATTGCCGGGGCTTCTGTGACCACCAGCTTTGGTGTTTTGGTTTTCACCAAGTGATGGAGTTCGAATCCCGATTCCTGTTCGCCCGTGGCCTCCCGGTAAAGGACACCATAGGCGGTGAGTTGGGTTTCGTTGCGGTGGATGACCTGTTCAGCGTTTGGGGTGGCCGCTGATGTTTTGAAGTCAACGATCCGCCCACCCGGCCGTACGAGGTCAATGATCCCCACAAGCGTAGGCAACCCGTGACGGGCCAAATCGGCTTCGACACGAACTTCTACCGCCTCGGGCTTTTCATTGTCCGGGATCGGAGTTTCGCGGAGATACATGTCAACAAGGCCCCAGGCTTTTTCCTGCTGGGTGTCCTCGTTGGCCTCCCATGCCACCGGCTCGTCTTCCTGCCCGGTGACCCAATTCATCAAGAACCCTGCCTTCAGGGCCTCGACGTCATGCGGCTGTCCCCGCCAGCGGGCCACACTCCACTGCTGGAGCGCGGCGTGGACCGCCTTGCCCACGAAGAGCGCGGCAGTGCCAGCCTTGGCCAGTTCCATCACATACCGGAAGTAGAACTTCAGACGGCAGGTGTGGAAGCAGTTGAGTCGGCTGGCGGACACCACGTTCGTGAGATCCTTGGCAGGGAGTGTGGGTTGAGGAGCGAGCGCGATCATCGGGCACCTCCATTCGCGTATTGCCGCCGTGGCGGACGGGCGGTGCGACGTGGGCCGCGATTGCCCCCGTGATCGGCAATGAGCCGGTCGATCAGCCCGCTGGCCTGGAGCTTGTTGAGTTCGCGGACGGACACGCCGAACATGTCCTGGGCGGTGGCATCAACGGCCTTTCGGTCCAACTTGTGCTCTTCGACCAGCTTGAGGATGAGATCCTGTTGCTTGTCGCTGCATGCCCAGGCATCACCGTTGGTGTGGCCGTTTCCGTTGCTTGCGGTGGTGCGACCATGACTGGAACCGTTGGGTTGGCGAGTGCCTTGCTCGCTGATCCCGTATCCGGCATCGGGAACGAATCCCGTGTGCTGGATTTCCTCATCAACGCTGCGCTGGAGCGTTTGGTAGAGACGGGAGCTTTCCCCCGCCACGTCGTCGATGCTGCTTATCTCGGTCTCGACGCAGACAGAGAACTGGTGACTCGAATACCCGGGCAGGCCCAGGCGTTTCGAATAATTGGCGATCAATTTGAGTGCCATATTTTTCCTTTCTGTTGGTTGATTGGTTTTCGGGCACAAAAAAACCCAGCGTGATTGCTGGGTCATACGTGCCGTTATTGTTGTTCCGGTCAGAGATACCTCTGGCCGGGGGTTGTTTTGATTTCGGGTGGATCCTCCATCATCCGCCAATGCGGGCTTTCCTTGAGGGCCTCGGTGAGGATCTCCTCAACAAGACGGGTCATCGGAATGCCCCGGGACTTTCGCTCGTGGTATAAAACCCGAACAAGTTCCCGACGGATGGGAGGCGAGTAATGCGCAAATCTCGCCATTTGGTTGGTTTGGTTGTTGAGAAAGACAACTGTCCGTCTCAAAGGTCTATAACGCGGGGGAGGGGAGTATTTCAGTGTCGTCTGGTTGTGAACGTCCACCTGCGGCACGGGACAGCCTTCGCAATTCATGAGCGCGACTGCCGGCACCTGAAATCGGCATATCTGTCACGTTGACGGATTTGCCTCCAGAAAGTTGCCAACCTCAAGGCAGTCCCTGCTCTGGATCCCAAGCTCGTTGATGAAACCCTTTCAACTCTGGAAGATCATCAAATCATTTTACCGTCGGGCCGCGAGAAGATCGCTTCAGATCTCACCGCGGATCCCAACAACGCCCTGCGTCTATTGGCCAGGGCTCTAACCCTTTCGGCCGAGGCCCCTCAAGCGGGTCACGGAGTTCCGAAATCTGCATCAGTGTTTAACCCTGTATCCAGCAATGGGGGTAGCGAAAGCGATCCCGATGGCTGGGAACTCTGCTTTAAACACGGTGTTTAATAACCAAACCATCCAAACAGGAGGACCTTACTATGCCTAGATTCGGCACCGTTAAGCGTCAGTATCCTCGGGTGGAGGTGTTGCGTGGGTATAATCCCAATGAACCGCAGCAGCTCTCCCAGGCGTTCCCTGTCGCCGATGGTGTCACCATCCTGTCAGGCCAGGTCATTTCCAGAAGTTGGAATGGCGGCCTTGGTCAGTATGAATGGGTAAGAGGCTGGATATCCGGCGTCCCATTCATCGCGATCAACGACAGTAGCGATGCTGACATCCTCGAAGCTGGCAAACTTCCCGCGCTCTCTAGCGCCGGGCAGTACGAAATCCAAACCGGATTCTGGAAGAATTCGGACGAAGCAAACTTCGTTGTTGATGCCCCGGTGGGACCGGACGGCACAACTGGAGACATTCAGGTGGTAGCTAATAAAAGTGGAATTCCCATTATCGGCTACGTTACTCGCAATCACGGACCTCTGGACCTCGGTCCTAGTGGTTCCGGAAACAACGGATCGAACAGCAACGTGGTGGTCGCAAACCTACACGTGGTTTCTTTCCAAACCAGCTACAGCCCTAATCCGGCCTAAGCGAAAGGAGTAATATTATTATGAGTCAAGAAACACTCGAATCACCGGATGTATTTAACCGCCAGCTCCTCGACGCGCTCGCAAATGCAGACAATGGAATCCTCAAAAACGCCTCGGAATCGTCCTCACGGATGGTCCGTCGTCGTATCAGGGAGAACGGCTTCGGTCGTTTGATCCTTCCATTCAAGCCAGCGACCGACGCGGATTTGGCACGACTGCCGGATACGGAACTCCCAGTCATCATTGAGGAAATGGAACCTGAGTCCGTAGGGGCCAAGGCCATCTCCTTTAACGACAGTGCCGATACGGCATTCTACCGGGGCGACAAATTCGTGGTGTATTTTGCCAAGATTCCAATCCTGAGCTGGGATCATCCTCGATCAGATTTGGCGGACGACAGCGAGGGCACTGCTTTTACCGCAGCTTGGAGCGCGGGGATGTCCAAGTGCGTGTAGATGCGATGGGTGTCCTTGTCTCGGTGCCCAGTGAGTTTTTGCCGCACCTCTTCCGGTATCCCGGCGTTTGCCATTGCTGAATTGAAGGAATGGCGAAGACTGTGAAACGAAAGTTTGTTGCGTCCCCTCCCTGCTTTCCCTGCCGCCTCAAGGCGCTTTTCCAGCGGAATCCCGGCGGATACCATGATTCGCTTGAAGCTCTCGCTCAGCCCGCTTTTACCGGCCCCTGGTTTTTTGTGCAGTGTCGGAAAAACAGGAGGATTTACTTCATCTGATGCAGACAGAGTTAGTAGATGGTCAAGAAGGTCCTGGTGAATCGGAATGGCCACGCCTGTTCCGGTCTTTTGCTGTTTATCGATGAGGATCATCGCATTGGTGAGATCAATCTGCTGCCACTTCAACGCCGACAGGTCACCAAGCCGTTGCCCGGTAAAGATGCCCGCCAAAATTAACCCTTTCCAATCCTGCGATGGGGCAACCTTCACCATCGCGACAACTTGCTCTAACGTGAATGTCCCGGCTACACTGTCAACCTCCTTCAGCGGTTCAACCGCCGCACAAGGATTCAACGGAATGTATCCCAACCGGAAAGCCTTTGCCATGGGGGCAAAAAGAACCTTTGAGACCAGATCATTGACTGTCGATGCCGCGCGCCCTTCATCGACCATCATATCTCGGAAACTGCGAATGTCGGATGCCGTCAAACTCCCCAATCCGGTGTCGGCCTTTTTGCCGAGGTGATCGAGAAATCGGTCCACGACCTGTTTGTATTTGGCGACGGTTGTGCTTTCCCGGGAGCGTCTTTTGTCATTCAGCCATTCCTGAAGCCATGCCCTTGTTTTGTAGAAGGTGATGGGATCCTGGCCGGAGTGCTCCATGATTGAGTTGATGACCGTCCGGGCTTGTGCCTCCGTCAATCGCCCCTCCGCAGCTCGTTTCGCGGCATTTTCCCATTCGACTGCCATTTTCAGAGCGTCCGAACGGCTCTTGCTTTTTGTTGAGCGAGTCGTCCGAAGCCCGTTAGAGTCGCGATAGCAGGCGATCCAAAATGGACTGTTCGGGTGTTTGCGGAGACTGGCCATAAAGTAACAACAATAATAACAACAGTTACCCATGTCAATTACGTTTCGTTATGTTGGTTATGAACGAGTTACGGTCCGATTAAGGGCATGTAGGCTCATGAGGGTTCGATTCCCTCTACCCGCTCCACCTTCGCTCGTTCCGAGCTACGGTGGACAAGTCCACAAAGAGAGGCGCTGAGCGCGGAGTAGGTGCAAGAAGAGAAGCGAAGGTGGCCCTCCATAGCCTTGGCGACGGAGGGCAGTATGACGATGTTTTACACATACATCCTGCAGTCAGAAAAATTTCCCACGGAGTATTACGTGGGGTCAACGAGTGACCTGCGTCAGAGAGTGGCCGACCACAACGAAGGAAAACAACGCTACACGCGGGGAAATCAACCTTGGAAGCTGGTGTGGTATGGCGGGTTTCCCGAGAAACACCAAGCGGTGGCCTTTGAGAAATATCTCAAATCCGGCTCGGGACATGCCTTCAGAAAGCGACACCTCCTATAGAAAGAAACCTTCGCTCGTTCCGAGCTTCCCCCTTCGCCGTCTGCGTCGCCAACGTTGTTGAGCTCACAAAATGCTACGGAGGACAAGACGGTGGACAAGTCCACAAAGAGAGGCGCTGAGCGCGGAGTAGGTGCAAGAAGAGAAGCGAAGGTGGCCCTCCATAGCCTTGGCGACGGAGAGCAGTATGACGATGTTTTACACATACATCCTGCAATCAGAAAAATTCCCCACGGAGTATTACGTGGGGTCAACGAGTGACCTGCGTCAGAGAGTGGCCGACCGCAACGAAGGAAAACAACGTTACACACGGTGAAATCAACCCTGGAAGCTGGTGTGGTATAGCGGGTTTCCCGAGAAACACCAAGCGGCGGCCTTTGAAAAATATCTCAAATCCGGCTCGGAACATGCCTTCAGAAAGCGACGTCCTCTCTAAAGAAACTCGATCTGTCGATTTTCGAGAAACTTGACCATTCTGGATTGAAGGAACACATCGAACGGATGGGGCAGGTTTTCTATGAGCGGCAAGGCGACGCAGCGCCGAGGTAAGCACAAACCTCATAAACACACCCGAGCCCAGAACTGAAGCTTTAGTCCAGCTCACGCCCCACAAATTTTGGGCAGGAATTTGGCGGCGGCTCCGGGGAGGAAGATGTCCACCTGTTCTGTGAAGGGGGTGGCTTCGGGGTTGATTTCGATGACTGGGAAGCCGCGTTGCATGGCCAGGTCGGCGAGGCCTGCGGCGGGATAGACCAGTCCGCTGGTGCCGATGATAAAAAGGATGTCGCAGGTCATAATGGCGACCGTTGACCGCAGGAGAAGATCATCATCAAGGGATTCCCCAAACCAGACCACGTTTGGGCGAAGGGCGTCCTTTTTGCAGACCGGGCAGATGCCCGAGTGCCGGCCCATCGCATGCGATCCCGGGCATCCCTCGTTGCATCGATCTTCCATGATATTTCCATGAAGGGCAAAGACCTTCGAACTCCCGGCAGCCTCATGAAACCCATCCACGTTCTGCGTGACGACGGACACGTGGAAACCGCTGTTTTCCAGTGCTGCAATGGCGAGGTGACCCGCATTGGGTTCGCAGTCCCGGATGGTCGCCCGACGGTATTCATAGAAAGCGCGGACCTTTGCGGGGTCCGCATGAAAAGCGGACGGTGTGGCGAGGTCCTCTGGGCGATTGTCACTCCACAGCCCATCGATCGCGTCACGGAAGGTTGGGATTCCGGATTCCTTGCTCATTCCTGCGCCGGTAAAAAATACCGGGGACTGTGATTTTTTAAGCAGTCTGCGGACTTGCTCGATTTTGGTCATTTCTCATTGCCCATGGAATCAGGATTCGCGTGAGCGAGATGAGCCTCCATGGCTTCGCGGGTGATGAGGTGACGGGTGCCGCATCTTGGGCATCGCATGCGGATGGAAACCTCCTCGCCGAAGAGGCCCTCGGAATCCGTGCGCATGACCGGCAGAAGCACATCCATCATCCGGTCATGGGTGCACCCGCAAAAGAACCGGTAGTTGCGGGTTTCCAAAAGCGACAGGGTTGCATTTTGGTCGAGTATTATAATTTGTGCATCATCAAGCCCGGAGAGCCACGCAAGGTCACAATCCGGTTGGGCGGTGATCATCACAATATCTTCGGGGCCATGATGAAAAAACCGCGCCGGGCGTTGTTCGCTTTGGGTATAAAACTTCTCGACGGCGGCGAGGAGATTCGAGCCGGAGAATTCGATTGTGCTGTTTCGGTCATTCCCCAGGCATTGGGCAAAAAGCAGATTCCGTCCGGTGTCTTTGACATCTTCAGCAAAGACGGTGCCGGTGATGGTTCCGTGGGTGTTGTC
>Ga0163153_10005465_pt1 | contig 14981 bp, 10 predicted proteins | sample OliLakLV19MP6IB1_FD_148629 | JGI IMG/M metagenome (GOLD analysis project Ga0163153, IMG submission 148629) | Freshwater microbial mat bacterial communities from Lake Vanda, McMurdo Dry Valleys, Antarctica - Oligotrophic Lake LV.19.MP6.IB-1 | ecosystem: Environmental > Aquatic > Freshwater >... | reverse complement strand
CGGTGGTGGCGGTGGCGGCGGGCGCGGCGAAAAACCAACTGAAGTTTTACAGTTCACGCTGCTCTCGATTGACCGCGCGACAGGCAAGACGCAGTGGCAAAAGGTCGCCCGGGAAGAAGTGCCTCACGAGGGGCACCACCGCGATCATGGCTTCGCCTCTCACTCGCCGGTGACGGACGGGCAGCACATCTATTCCTATTTCGGATCGCGCGGGCTTCATTGCTACGACATGAAGGGCGAGCTGAAGTGGCAGAAGAACTTCGGGACTCAACGAACGGCAAACAGCTTCGGAGAAGGCGGCTCGCCCGCGTTGTCCGGCAGCACGCTCGTCGTGAACTGGGACCACGAAGGCGAAGACTTCATCGCCGCATTCGACAAGACGACCGGCAAGGAGCTGTGGCGCAATCCGCGTGACGAGAAGACGACCTGGACCACGCCGCTGATCATCCAGCACGCAGGCAAGGCGCAGGTCATCGTCGCCGCCAGCGGGCGCATCCGCAGCTATGACCTCGCGACTGGAAAGCAAATTTGGGAAAGCGGCGGCCTGGGCTCAAACGTCGTTCCCACCCCGGTCAGCGATTTCGGGATGATCTATGCCATGAGCGGCCATCGGGAACCCGCGCTGCTCGCCATCAAGCTCGACAAAACCGGCGACCTGACCGGCACCGACTCCATCGTCTGGCGGCAAACCCGCAGCACGCCCTACGTGCCCTCGCCGCTGCTGTATGGCGACAAGCTCTATTACTTCTCCGGCAACAACGCCACCCTCTCCTGCTTCAACGCAAAGACCGGTGAGTCCCAGTTCAGCGAACGACTGGAAGGCCCGTCCGGCTTCTACGCCTCGCCCGTCGGCGCGGGCGGACGCATCTATCTCGCGGGCCGCAACGGCACGAGCATCGTGATGAAGAACTCCGGCCAGCTCGAAATTCTCGCCACAAACAAGCTCGACGAAAAGTTCGACGCCTCGCCCGCCATCGCCGGCAACGAGCTGTTTCTGCGCGGCCACGAATATCTCTACTGTCTCGCCGAGAAATAGACGGCGACCCAATCCTGTTTCCAACGCCAGGCATCCGCAACAAACGGATGCCTGGTTCGTTTTTAGGCTGAAGTCGCGGACGGGTTTCAACTGGGCTTGTTCGTAATCGTGATGTGGCCTCACCCCCCGCCCTCTCCCAATGAGAGGAGAGGGAGTCGCGCTCTCATCATGGAGTCAGAAATCACAAACAACTGAAACCTGCTGCCTTGCGCCGGTCACGGAGCGCGCTTTCCGGCCATTCTGTCCAAAGGAAGAATCGTCCAAATTGTTCATCGGTTTGTTCAAGCCGCCGCGCCGCGTTTCTCCTACCTTGCGGCCATGCAATTTCTCCCTCAACGGGCAACCATGTCCCTTTGCCGCTGGCCGGCGCACGGACGCCGGACCTCCGTGGCGACAGTCGTGCCGTGTTGACCACGCTTTACGGATCACGCATTACCAACGAATGAAAACCATCACCCTCATCGGAGCCGGCGGCAAAATGGGCTGCCGCCTGACTGACAATTTCCTCAAGACGAATTACCAGGTTCATTACCTCGAAGTCTCGCCCAAGGGCATCGAGAACTTGAAGCAGCGCGGCGTCACGCTTTCCGACCAGGCCAAGGCTGTTCCGGCGGCGGACGTGGTCATCCTCGCCGTGCCGGACGTGGCCATCGGCGCCGTTGCGCGTGACGTGGTGCCATTGATGAAGCCCGGCTCGCTCCTGATGACGCTCGATCCCGCCGCGCCGCTTGATGATCAGTTGCCGCGCCGCGAAGACATCGGCTGCGTCATCGCGCATCCGTGTCATCCGTCGGTGTTCAACTGGGAGCCGACCGAGGCGGCCTTCCGTGATTTCTACGGCGGCATCTCGTCGAAGCAGGGCATCGTCGTGGCGCTGATGTGGGGTGCGGAAAGCTATTACGAGCTCGGCCTCGAAATCTCCATCGCGATGTATGCGCCCGTGAGCCGTGCGCATCGCGTGACGCTGGAACAGATGGCGATGCTCGAACCCGCGCTCGTGGAAACCCTCGCGCAGACCTGCATGGAAGTGGTGAAGGAAGGCCACGACCGGCTCGTCGCGGCGGGCGTGCCGAAAGACGCGGTGCGCGACTTCGTGCTCGGCCATCTGCGCATCCAGATCGCCGTCCTCTTCGGCGAGGTGAACGGCACCTTCTCCGACGCGGCCTACAAGATTAGCAGGCGCGCCAAGCCGGTGCTCTTCAAGGAAGGCTGGCAGAAGATTTTCGAGCTGTCCGACATCCGCGAACAGGTGCGCGACATCACCAACAAATGATCCTCGGCCTGAGCAGCTACACCTACGGCTGGGCCATCGGCGTGCCGGGCCACGAACCTGCGCGCCCGATGGACGAGCAAGACCTGCTCGACCGCGCCCGGCGTCACGGAGTGAAGCTGGTTCAAGTCTGCGATAATCTTCCGCTGCACCGGTTGTCCAACGAACGCGTCGCCCGCTTTGCTGAACGTGCGGCGGAAGAAGGCGTGCAGATCGAGATCGGTTCCCGCCGGCTGACGACAGAACATGTCGCCGAGATGGCGGCTCTGGCCCGGCGCGTGCAGGCAAAGCTGATTCGTTTCGTGACCGATGGACCAGATTTTCATCCCTCGCCAGAGCAGGTCGTGGAGACGTTGCGCGACGTGGGGCCGATGCTCGCCGGACTGCAACTGGGTCTCGAAAACCACGACCGGTTTCCGGCCAGGACACTTCGCTCCATTGTCGAGGCCGCCGGCTCGGAACGCATCGGCATCTGCCTCGACACTGCGAACTCACTGGGCGCGGGCGAAGGACTGGCGACGGTGCTGTCCGAGCTCGCGCCGCTGACGGTGAACCTGCACATCAAGGATTTTTCCATCGCGCGGCTGCCGCATTTCATGGGCTTCACGGTCGAGGGGCGTCCGGCGGGCGCGGGCATGATGAACGTGCCGGAGCTGCTCGATCAACTCTCTCGCTTCCCCCGATGCGGGACCGCCGTGCTCGAACTCTGGACACCGCCTGAGCCGGACATCGAATGCACCGTGGCGAAGGAAGAAGCGTGGGCGGCGCAGAGCTTGGAGTATTTGCGGCCGCTGTTTATAACTGGGCCATGAAACCGCTCCGCTTCGCCATCTTCGGCGCCGGGTTTTGGGCGCGCTGCCAGCTCGCCGCGTGGCGCGAAGTGGGCGGCGTGGAGTGCGTCGCCCTCTACAATCGTTCCCGCGCCAAAGCCGAATCCTTCGCCCGCGACCTCGGCGTGCCGGCCGTTTATGACGATGCGGAAAAGCTGCTGCGCGAAATGAAGCCGGACTTCGTGGACAACATTACCGAGGTCGGAGGACACAAGCCGCTCTCGCTGCTCTGCGCAAAACATCGCATCCCGTGCATCTGCCAGAAGCCGATGGCCGGCTCGTTGAAAGATGCGCGTGAAATGGTCGCCGCCTTTGCCAGAGCGAAGACGCCGTTCTTCGTCCACGAGAACTGGCGCTGGCAGACGCCGATGCGCGCGCTCATCGAGACGCTGCGCTCAGGCGTCATCGGCACGCCATTCCGCGCGCGGTTCACGATGATCTCCGGCTTCGATGTCTGGGCGAAACAGCCGGCGCTGCGCGAGCTGCCGCAGTTCATCCTGACCGATCTCGGCACGCACCTCCTCGACACCGCCCGCGCCTGTTTCGGCGAGGCGCGTTCGCTCTACTGCCAGTTGCACCGGACGCTCGCGCCCGGCGTGAAGGGCGACAACGTGGCGACGCTGCTGCTCTCGATGGGCAAGGCGAAGACGAGCGTGGTCGTCGAGCTGGGCTACGCGAAGACGCCGCTGGAGCGGGAAATCTTTCCACAGACGCTGGCCTTTGTCGAAGGACCGCTCGGCAGCATCGAGGTCACCGGCGATTATTGGCTGCGCATCACGACGAAGAAGGGCACGCACAGCCGTCGTCATGCGCCGCCGCGTCACGCGTGGGCTGATCCGCGCTACGACATTTCGCAGTCCAGCATGGTGCCGTGCCACCGTGATTTGCTGGCGGCATTGCGCGGGGAAGCGCCCGGCGAAACCACGGGCGCAGACAACCTCAAGACGCTGGAGCTGGTCTTCGGCGCGTATGACTCGGTGAAGAAGGATGCGGTGGTGAGGTTCTGAGCGGGTGACTTGGGGACTTTTGGCACAGAGATCAGGAGGACACAGAGGGTGAAGGATTTGCCATCTCTGTGTCCTCCTGATCTCTGTGCTGAATCCCCGTCCCGTCTTCGCGGAAAAATGGTAGAAACGATTTGACCGCCTCCAACCGACATCGACACCGAGCGTTGCCTTGATTCGTGCTGGCGGCTCAATACGCTGGAACCAGTGCGGAAATCGAAGAACAGCGCGGCGTTGCAAAACCTGCTGACCATCGCGGGTCGGTTGAGGTTCCGGCCCCATCGCATCACGCACCAGCTTGATGCGAAGGGGCGGCATGAGTTGGAATTACCGGAGGGCTTTCCGTTCATGGTCAGCTTGTTTCACTTTCGCGCGGGAGCGATCACCCAACGCCTCACCTGGCATCAGCGGTTGGAGCTGTTGGTGCCGCTGGACGGACCGCTGAGCGAGCGGATGGGCGATCACGTGGTGGAACTGCAACCCGGCGACGTGCTGGTGGTTGATCATCTCAAGCCGCATCAGGTGGTGGACGCTCCCGGACTGGACACGCGGGCCATCGTCATCTCTTTTCTGCCGGAATGTGTCCTCACTGCGGGCGGGCCGCCGACGGATTACGCCTTCTTGATTCCCTTTCACCGCAAGGTTGAGGGTCGTCCACACGTCCTGCGTGACGGCTCAGGGCTGGCCGGGGACGCGCATGAAGCGATGGCGCGTCTGCTGAGTTGTTATTTCGACAAGGGCAAAACCCATCGCGAGGCAGGCTGCAAGGCCTGGCTTTTGGTGCTGTTGAACACCTTGATCCAGGAGTTTCGGGATTCCGCGCTCCAACGAGTTGAACTGCTGCAGCGGCAGAAACAGTCGGACCAGCTCAAGCCCGTGTTCGACCATGTGCGCGAACATTACGCCACCCGGGTTTCATTGGAGGCTGCTGCCAGGATGTGTGGCCTGAGCCAGGCGCAGTTCGGGCGCACATTCAAACAGGTTTCGGGGATGACGCTGGGCAACTATCTCAACCAGGTCCGCATGACGCACGCCGTGGAGTTGCTGGAAGGAACGCGCGATAGCATCTCCGAGATTGCGTTCCGGCTCGGGTTCAGTGACCAGAGCCATTTTGATCGCCGGTTCCGGCGGACCTTTGGACGCACTCCGAGCCAGCATCGCGCCGGACTGACGGCGCGGAGCTGAGAGGGTTCGCCTCGTTTCCCTTCTGTGCCCTCCAAATCTCTGTGCTGATTTCCGCGGGGGCCATTGGGGATTTTAGCGCGGAGTTTTGGAGGACACAGAGGGTTGGTGGTTTCGTTCTAGGAATCGAAGTTTTTGTCCAAGGCGTTCTCCACGCGCTGCTATAGGCTCCCTGCATGTTCCAATCACAAAAGTGCCGGATGAGGGTTGTCTTCGCGACGATAGTGTCGTTGATGGGTGCGGTGCTGCTCTCGCTCCCAATGTTGGCTTCCGCCGTGGAGGCCAATCGCATGGCCGAGTTGAGTTTCGAATCCGCCAAGACTTACGCGGACCCATTCAACGAAGTTACGCTCGACGCGGTCTTCACCACCCCCCACGGCAAGACGCTGCGCGTGCCGGCGTTCTGGGCGGGTGGCAAAACCTGGCGCGTGCGCTACGCCTCGCCGCTGACGGGCACGCACCGCTATCGCACCGAATGCAGCGATGCGGCCAACGCGACGCTGCACGGCGTCACGGGCGAAATCGCGGTCACGCCTTATGCCGGCACCAATCCGCTCTTCCGCCACGGGCCGATTCGCATGGCCGATGACCGCCGCCATTTCGCGCACGCGGACGGCACGCCGTTCTTCTGGCTCGGAGATACGTGGTGGATGGGCTTGGTGAAGCGGCTCCATTGGCCGGAGGAATTTCAGCAACTCACCGCTGACCGGCGCGACAAAGGTTTCACCGTCATCCAGATCGTCGCCGGGCTTTACCCCGACATGCCCGCGTTCGACGAACGCGGCCTCGGCGACGCCGGGCAGCCGTGGGAAAAACTCTACGCGCGCATCCGCCCGGATTACTTCGATGCCGCCGACCGCCGCATCCAGCACCTCGTCGAGCAGGGGTTGACGCCGTGCATTCTCGGCTGCTGGGGTTATCACCTGCCGTGGCTGGGCACGGAGAAGATGAAGCAGCACTGGCGCTATCTCATCGCGCGTTGGGGCGCGCTGCCGGTCGTGTGGTGCGCGTCCGGCGAACAGGCGATGCCGTGGTACAACTCCGGCAGCAAGGAAGCCGAGACGCAGGAGCTCCGTCGCGAATGGACTGAAGTCATCCGCTCCATGCACGCCACCGATCCGTTCGGGCGACTCATCACCACGCATCCGCGTAGCAACGCCCGCGACGAGGTGCTGGATGCGAGCCTGCTCGACTTCGAGATGCAACAAACCGGCCACGGCAGTGCCACCGAGCAACACGCAGCCAAGGCGCTCCAGGCGTGGAACCGTCCGCCGCTCGTGCCGGTCATCTCCGGTGAATCGCGCTACGAGGCGCTGGAGATCAAGCCGATGCTGCACGCGAAAGAGGCGCGCGAAGCCTTCTGGGCGCACCTGTTGAACAGCGGTTGCGCGGGCCATACCTACGGCGTCAACGGCGTCTGGCAGGTGAACCTTTCCGACAAGCGTTTCGGCAAATCACCCACCGGCAACGACTGGGGCGGCACGCCGTGGCAGGAAGCCATGAGCCTGCCCGGCTCGACGCAATTGGCCCACGCGAAGAAGTTCCTGCTCACCCTTCCGTGGCAGCAACTCGCGCCGACGACCAACACCTTCACTGGCGCAACCTCCGCTGCGGTGACGGTGGACGGACGCTGCGCGCTGGCCTTCGCCGCCAAGGGGCAGGCCGTATCGGTGGACCTCGCTAAATTGAACGGGACTGCGACGGCACGGTGGTTCGACCCGACCAGCGGTGAGTCGAAAGCCATCGCAGGCTCACCGTTTCCGAACACCGGCGCTCGCGAATTTACCCCACCCGGCAAGAACGCGGCGGGCGAGGGCGACTGGGTGCTGGTGCTGGAGGCGAAGTGATGAGGGCGGATTGGAAGAACTCCATTATTGCTCGCGACCGCAACGCGCTTTGCCTGCCCGGGGAATCTCAGCACAGAGTCTTGAAGGACACAGAGGGGGCAGACGAAATTCCTTCTCTGTGTCCTCCGAATCTCCGTGCTAAAAGCTGTCATGCCTGACGCATCCATCATCGCCCGCTACCGCATCGAGACTTGCCTGCCCATCGAGCAGGTGGCGGAGACGATTGCTGGCGAACAATCGTCCGGCACGTTCCTGCCCGTGCCTGGCGAGACGGAGGAACTCAAGGTCCGCGCGCGCGCCAGGGTCAAGAGTATCACGTTGCTCGATTCCTCGGATTTCCCAAGCCTGCCCGGCGGACGCAAGCCCAAGGGCGCCACCTGCTCGCTCAAGTATCAGCGTGCCGAGATCACCCTCGCGTTCCCGTTCGCCAATGTCGGCGCGAACTTGCCCACGCTCGTCGCCACGGTCTGTGGCAATCTTTACGAACTCTCCGACCACACCGGCTGCAAGCTGCTCGACCTCGAACTGCCGCCCGCGTTCGGCGAGAAGTACCCGGGGCCGCAGTTCGGCGTGGCCGGTACGCGCAAGCTGGCGGGCGTCTTCGACCGGCCCATCATCGGGACCATCGTGAAGCCGAGCGTCGGGCTTTCGCCGGAGCAGACGGCGGAGGTCGTCCGCGAACTGGGCGAGGCTGGCATCGACTTCGTGAAGGACGACGAGTTGCAGGCCGACGCACCGCATTGTCCGCTGAAGGAACGCGTCACCGCCGTGATGCGCGTCATCAATGTTCTCGCGGACAGGACCGGCAAGAAGGTGATGTTCGCCTTCAATATCACCGACGATCTCGACGCCATGCTGCGCCATCATGACACCGTGCTGGCGGCAGGCGGCACTTGCGTGATGGTGAGCCTGCACAGCGTGGGGCTGCCGGCGCTGGTGGAGTTGCGGAGGCGTTGCGCGCTGCCCATTCACGGGCATCGGAATGGCTGGGGGATGTATGGCCGTCATCCGCTGCTCGGCGTCGAGTATCCCGCGTGGCAAAAGCTCTGGCGTCTTGCGGGCGTGGATCATCTGCACGTCAACGGGCTGCAAAACAAGTTCGCGGAGCCGGACGATTCCGTGGTGCGCAGCGTCCGCGCCTGCATGACACCCATGTTTCGGGCCGATGACACGGCAATGCCAGTCATCAGCTCCGGCCAATGGGGCGGCCAGGCGCCAGAGACCTACCGGCTCACGGGAACGACCGATCTCATGTATGTCGCGGGCGGCGGCATCATGGCGCATCCGATGGGACCGGCCGCGGGGCTGCGCGGCTTGCAGCAGGCCTGGGAGGCGGCTGTGAAAGGGATCGATCTGAACACTTATGCGGAGACGCATCCTGAGTTGAAGGAAACCATCAACAAGTTTGGAGGCGCAAGGCCATGAACAATCTTCTCCTCGCCTACTACGGCGATGACTTCACCGGTTCTGCCGACGTGATGGAAGCGCTGGCCTGCTCCGGCTACCGCTCCGTGCTGTTTCTGAAACCGCCGACGTCGGAGCAGCTCGCGAAGTATCCGGGCCTGCGCGCCTTTGGGATTGCGGGCGGCTCCCGCACGATGTCACCCGAAGAGATGGAACGCGAACTGCCGCCAGCCTTCGAAGCGCTGAAGGCAAGCGGCGCGCGGATCGCGCATTACAAGATGTGCTCGACGTTTGATTCGTCGCCGGTCACCGGCTCGATCGGCAAAGCCATTGAGCTGGGGCGGCGAGTTTTCGGCGAGAGGCCCACACCCCTGGCCGTTGGACTGCCACTGCTGGGGCGCTACGTGGCGTTCGGAAACCTCTTTGCCCGCTCCGGTCTCGACACCGAGCCGTGCCGCCTCGACCGGCATCCCACGATGAGCCGCCATCCAGTGACGCCGATGAACGAGGCCGACCTTCGATTGATCCTTGGCACGCAGACGAGCCTGCCGGTGGAGTTGGTTGACGTGCTCAAGCTGGAAGAGGCTCTGGCCGCTCGTAGCAGCCGACGTGAGGAGGCTCCAACTGAATCCGCGAGCAAGAATGATCAGAGTTTCCTCACGTCGGCTGCTACGAGTCTGGAGCCGAAGCCCGTAGTTCTCTTCGACACGTTGCGCGAGGCGCATCTGCCAGTCATCGGGCGCGAGATCGAGCACCTGGCCGAAGCGGGACAGCTCTTTGTCGTCGGCTCCAGCGCGGTGGAGTATGCGTTGGTGGCTCACTGGAAGAAAATTCTTAGCGCAGAGATGGGGAGGACACAGAGGGGGAATGAATCGGGCTTCTCTGTGTCCTCAAGAACTCTGTGCTCAAAAGAGTCTGTCCCCGCAACATTACGCCAACTGGTTGTCGTCTCCGGCAGTTGCTCGCCGGTGACGGATCGCCAGATCGCCAAAGCCGTACAGGCCGGATTCGCCGAGACCACTCTCGACCCGATGCGCTTACTCAACACTGAAGCGCCGGAGATTGATCTCTCCGATGCTTTCTCGCTCCTTCGTTCCGGGCGTAGCTTGATTCTCCACACCAGTCGTGGTCCGACTGACCAACGCCTGCAAGACTCTCTCTCCTCCACTGAACGGGAAAAGTTGGGACGCGCCTTGGGCGGTGTGCTCGACGGATTACTGCAAGCCAGCGGACTGAAGCGTGCCGTTGTTTGCGGCGGCGACACCAGCATGGCCGTGGCGCGCGCGCTCGGAATTGAGGCGCTGGAATTTGCCGCACCCGCCGCTCCTGGTTCGCCGCTGTGCCTCGTGCATGCGCCCGGCCGCAGCGCCGATGGTTGCGAGATGGTTTTCAAAGGCGGACAGAACGGTCGCGACCGGTTTCTCCTGGATGTTTCGGACCTTGCGACCTCAATCCCTTTACCCACATGAAAATCATGATTCAAATCGCTCTCCTCGGGGCCGGCGGCAAAATGGGCTGCCGTCTTACCGATCATCTGCAATCGCATCCCGACTACACGCTGCATTGCGTCGAGACCGGCGAACGCGGCCTGGCCAATCTCGCGGTGCGCGGCATCACGCCAACCCCGCGCGAGCAAATCCTGCCGGTCGCCGATGTTGTCATCCTCGCCTTGCCCGACCGCGTCCTTGGCAAAGCGGCTCATGAGGTTGTTCCGATGCTCAAGCCCGGCGCTCTCGTCATCACGCTGGACCCCGCCGCCGCGCACGCGGGAGAACTGCCGGCGCGACCGGACATCAGTTACTTCGTTTCGCACCCGTGTCATCCAAGCGTCTTCGACTGTTTCCAGACCGAGGCCGAGATCAACGACTTCTTCGGCGGCACGCACGCGCGCCAGGCCATTGTCTGCGCGCTCTTGCAGGGGCCGGAGGAGCATTACGCCCTCGGCGAAAAGGTCGCGCGCGACTTCTACGCGCCGGTCACGCGCTCGCATCGGGTCACGGTCGAGCAGATGGCCATCCTTGAGCCGACCATGGCCGAGACCTGCGGCATCGCCATGCTCATCGAGTTGCGCGAAGTGATGGAGGAAGCCATCCGCCGCGGTGTGCCGCGCGAGGCGGCCGAGGATTTCATGTATGGCCACATCAAGGTCGTCCTCGGCATCGTGTTCGGTCGCGTAGGATTCCCGTTGAGCGACGGCGCGAAACTCATCGCCGGTGTCGGCCGCGAGAAACTATTCCAGCCGGATTGGAGGAAACTCTTTGAACCGACGAGCGTGAAGCAACAGGTGGAAGCCATCGTGCGGGGAAACGGTAAATGAATCAGACGCGACTGGAAATCTTTCACTGGGCGTGGTGTTCCTGCGTTTTGAGGTTGGCATGTGTTGTCGCTGTCTTCTGGTCAGCCTCAGTGCGGGAGCTGCGCTGCACAATTCTCCAAAACTTTGATCGGATCGTCCTAGTGCGGGTCATGGACGCCTCGGATACTATCGGAGCAGTGACCTCTTCGAGAAAGTTCCGCGCCTGCTTGACGCCGTTTCATGAAGCGGAGATCGATCCGGGGTCACATGCTGCGGCTGGGTTTGACTTCGCCGCTCGTTGATAACCTGAAAACCAACGCTTAATCAAAGCTCATGCACTCATCGATTCTCCCTCTTCGTTCGCTTCTCGCGGCCGCCTTCGCGATCGCCGTTTCTCTCATGCTGGCGGGTTGCGACAAGCCGGATTCCAGCGGCGCTTTGGCAAAAGCGTCCAGCGGTCCCGCAACGCCCAGTCAGGTGAAAACCGTCGGCGTCGCGTTCGAGACATTGCAGACGGAGTATTGGATCGCGGGGTTCGAGGCCATCAAGGCCGAGTTGAAGAAGCGCGACATCACGATGCTTGAGGCCGTGGCCGACAGCGACGCGAGCCGGCAGCTTCAGCAGGTAAAGAACTTCATCACGCGCGGCGTGGACGGCATCATCCTGGTGCCGAAGGACGCGATGACGTGCATCCCGATGATTCGCGCGGCGAACAAGGCGAAGATTCCCATCGTGCTCTTCAACCGGCCTGCCGACAAAACCGACGCACAGTCCACCGCCGTCGTGGCGGACAACCCGAAGCTCACGCAGGAAACGGTGGCCTACATGATCGAGCAGGCTCGCAAGACCGGCACGAAGCACAAGGCGATGATCGTGCTGGGCGACCTCGGCGACATCAATGCCATCGGGCGGCGCGACGGCTTCGAGGCGGCGGTGAAGGGGAACGAGAGCTTCATCGAAGTGGTGGCGCGCGTGCCGAGCGAATGGAACCAGGAGAAGGCGCAGGCCGGCGTGGCGAACGCGCTTCAGGCGAACCCTGACATCAGCTTCATCTTCACGTCGTCGGACTTTTTGCTGCCGTCCATCACGTCCGCGCTGAAGGCGTCCGGCCGTTACAAGAAGGTCGGCGAGCCGGGGCACGTCATCCTCGGCGGGTTCGACGGCGACGCGACCGCCTATCAGATGCTGGTGGACGGCTACCTCGACGCGACGGGCGTGCAGGACGTTTACTTCGAGGCGCAGGCGTCCGTGCAGGCGCTGGTGGATCGGCGTGAAGGCAAGCCGGTGGCGGACCTGTTTCTTGATCCGGGCTTCGTGATTCATCAGGGCAACTTGAAGGAGAAGGCGGCGAGGATGTGGGGCGCGAACATCAAGAAATGATGAACCGATCAGGAAGCGCAGCATGCCAGGTTTGGTTTCACCTTCTACCTGGCCTGTGCTGTTTCAGAATCCTGAAGGGATTTCATCTCTCAGCCCAGCGTTGCGGCGAAGACGCTCCGCCGGGTCAGGTCACAAAACGACTTTCAACCCTGAAAGGGTTTAATCGCTGGTTGGCCATCCATACGTTTGCTTCAACCCTTTCAGGGTTGATGAGCTTCACGGCTGCAAAAGCCAGGGTAGCTCGTCCCTCGCAACCCTTGGCTAATGGACGGAATCCCGTTGGGATTCAGTAAGGCACGATTCATGGCCGCGTCTGTCATCACCAACCAGCAGCAGCGAACAACAGCTCCATTTGTCCGCTGGTTCCTTTCCGAGCACCTCGTGCTCGGGCTGACGGTGCTGCTGTTCCTCGCGCTCGCTCCCTTCACGCCAGGGCTCGCCTCGAGCGCGGGCCTGTTGAACATCCTCGGCTACCTGCTTCCGCTGCTGATCGTCGCCATCGGCATGACGCTTGTGATGATCTCCGGCGGCATCGATCTGTCGGTGACCTCGATCATCGCGCTGACCAGCGTGGTCGGGGCGAAGCTGATGACCGGTGATGCCGGCGTGCCGACCGTGATCGGCTTGCTGGTGATGCTCGCGCTCGGCGCGGGACTCGGCGCGTTGAACGGCGCAGTCATCACGCTGCTGCGGCTCCCGGCCTTCATCGTCACGCTGGCGTCGATGATGTTCCTGAGCGGCTTCGCCATCTGGCTGACGCAATCCAAGAGCATCTACGGACTGCCGGGCTCCTTCCTCGCCCTGGGCCAGCGTCTGCCCATCGCGCTCGCGCTCACCGTCGCCCTGGCGGTGGCCGCGCACCTGATGCTGCGCCGCACGGTTTACGGACGCTGGCTCTACGCCATCGGACAGAACGCCGTCGCAGCCCACATCTCCGGCGTGCCGGTGCGCGCGGTCAGCACGGCGGCGTACGCCGCGTCCGGGTTTTGCGCCGCGCTCGCGTCCGTGCTGCTGACGGCGCGGCTGGAGACAGGTTCGCCCGTGCTCGGCCGCGAAATTCTTTTGGACATCATCGGCGCGACGGTCGTGGGCGGCACGAGTTTGTTCGGGGGCAAAGGCAAGATTGCGTGGACCTTCTTTGGCGTGCTCTTCCTCACCGTGCTCGACAACGCGCTGAACCTCCTGAGCCTGTCGCAGTTCTCGATCACCATCACGAAGGGCGCGGTGATTCTGTTTGCCGCCGTGCTCGATGCCACGCGACAACGCTTCGCGCGCCAGAACGCATGATCAGTCCGGCGCTTGAATTCATCGGCATCGAGAAAGCCTTCTTCGGCGTGAAGGTGCTCAAGGGCGTGAGCTTCACCGTGCCGGCGGGCGGGCTGGTCGGGCTGGTCGGCGAGAATGGCGCGGGCAAATCCACGTTGATGAACATCCTCGGCGGCGATCTTCAGCCGGACGCCGGCACCATCACGCTGGAAGGTTCAGGCTACGCGCCGCACACTCCGCAGGACGCCACGCGGCGCGGCATCGCCTTCATTCATCAGGAGCTGAACCTGTTCCCGAACCTCAGCATCGCGGAGAACATCTTCCTCACGCGGTTCCCACGCGCTGGCGCCACTCCGTTCATCCAACGCGGCGAGATGAACCGGCGCGCGGCCGATCTGCTGCGCGAGGTGGGCCTGGAGATTCCGCCGGAGCGTCTGGTCGAAACGCTTTCCGCCGGCGAACGGCAACTGGTCGAGATCGCCAAGGCGCTGAGCATCGACGCCCGGCTCATTCTCTTTGATGAGCCGACCACGTCGTTGAGCGAACGCGAAACGGATCGGCTCTTCGCGCTCATCGCCCGGCTGCGCGCGCGCGGCATCACCATGATTTACATCTCGCACACGCTCGCGGATGTCTTCCGCCTCTGCGACGACATCGTGGTGCTGCGCGACGGCGAAGTGGTCGGTTCCGGTGCGACGAAGACCTTCACCACCGAGAAGCTGGTCTCGCTCATGGTCGGGCGCACGGTGAGCCAGCTCTTTCCGGAGCGTCGGCCTCTGACTGAGAGCGCTGGCGATGGCAAAGCCGAAGCCGGTTTGGAAACCGGCGCTCCGATCTTGGAGGTGAGCGGCGTGTCGCAGCCTGGCGTGCTCAGGAACATTTCCTTCACGCTGCGACGCGGTGAAGTGCTGGGACTGTCGGGGCTGATGGGCGCAGGGCGGTCCGAGCTGGCGCGCATTCTCTTCGGGCTCGACCCCCGGACGGCGGGCGAAGTGCGGTTGAATGGAGAACGGTTGCCACGCCTCTCACCGCGCGAACTGATCGAACGCGGCGTCGCCTTTCTCACCGAGAACCGCCGCAGCGAAGGACTGTGCCTGGACGCGTCGGTGGCGGACAACTTCACCCTCGTCACGCTGCCGCAGCATGGGCGGACGCCTTTGCGCTGGCTGGCCGGCGCGTCATTGAAGGCGGCGGTGGAACGCATTCGCGCCGTGGTGAAGCTCGACGCCAAGACGAGCGACAGCCAGCCGGTGCGGACCTTGAGCGGCGGCAACCAGCAGAAGGTGGTGCTGGGCAAATGGCTCCTGCGCCAGCCGCGCGTGCTGATGCTCGACGAGCCGACGCGCGGCATCGACGTGGGCGCGCGGTTCGAGATCTATCAGCTCATCCACCAGCTCGCGGATCAAGGCGCGGGCGTGCTGGTCATCTCGTCGGACATGGAGGAGCTGATGGGGCTGTGTGATCGG
>Ga0163153_10005464_pt1 | contig 14988 bp, 10 predicted proteins | sample OliLakLV19MP6IB1_FD_148629 | JGI IMG/M metagenome (GOLD analysis project Ga0163153, IMG submission 148629) | Freshwater microbial mat bacterial communities from Lake Vanda, McMurdo Dry Valleys, Antarctica - Oligotrophic Lake LV.19.MP6.IB-1 | ecosystem: Environmental > Aquatic > Freshwater >... | reverse complement strand
ATCAGGGTGATGCGGGTGCGGCCGGTGGGGGGCCGCCCGGGGGCGCCGGGGCGTTCGAGATGGTCGAGGCCGTGCAGCTTGTGCAGGCCCGTGAGGTGAACTGGGGACCGACGGCCGATCTGGTCGGCACGGTGTTCCCGATCCGCATGGTGACGGTCCGCAACGAGCTGGCCGGAGTGGTGGAGGTCGTGGGCTTCGATTCGGGCTCCGAGGTTGAGGCGGGGCACGTGCTGCTGCGTCAGAACGACACCACGGAGCAGGCGGACCTGAAGGCCGCGCAGGCGAACGTCCGCGTCGCCGAGGCGAACGTCGTCCAGGCCGACTCGCAGATCCGCCTCGCGGAGCTCGAGCTGGAGCGGCTGAGCCGCGTGGGGTCGCGGGCGGTGGCGGAGGTCGAGGTGGACCGGGCCCGCTCGAAGCTCGACACGACCCAGGCGGACCGGATCAAGTGGCTCGCGGAGGTCGACCAGGCGAAGGCGAACGTGACGCAGGTGGAGGCGCGGCTCGCGAAGCTGACGATCGCGGCCCCGTTCCGGGCCCGCGCCGGCATGCGGACCCTCCACGAGGGCCAGTACCTGGCCGAGGGCGCGGACGTCGTCATGCTGCAGGAGATCACCGAGAAGATCTACCTCGATTTCGCGATCTCGCAGGAATACGCCCCGCGGGTCGCGCTGGGGACGAAGGTGATGGCGACGGGCGACCTGCTGGGCCCCGACCCGGTGCCGATCGAGGTTGTAGCGATCGACGCGTCGGTGAACTACGACACGCGGAACCTGCGGGTGCGGGCCCTGGTGGATAACTCGAAGGGGACGCTCGTGCCCGGGATGTCGGTCCAGGTCCGCGTGCCGATCGACGCTCCCAAGCAGTACACGGTGATCCCGAGCACGGCGGTGCGCCGGGCGGCGTACGCCAATTCGATCTTCATCGTCACGCCCGACCAGAAAGAACCCGGCGGGCTGCGGGCGCACCAGAAGTTTGTCACGCTCGGCCCCACGGTCGGCGAGGAAGTCATCGTGCTCGAGGGGCTCAAGCCGGGGGACCAGGTCGCCGCCGCGGGTTCATTCAAGCTCCGTGACGGCGTGAAGGTCATGCCCGGAGCGCCCAATGCGCCGGGCGCGCCCGAGGGCGGCCCGTCCCCCCCGCCCCCACCCGGGACCGAAGCTGAGAAGGAAACCGCCGCGGTCCCGGGGAAATGACCGCCGGTGCGTGACGGTACGAGAGAGCGAGAGAGAGTCGGAGCCGGAGCCACCAACCCGATCACCGGCAGGATCACGGGATCACAGGGTCACGGGAACACCCAAGTCACGGCGCGAGAGCGCGGGAGCTACGCGTGAAGTCGTTCACGGATATTTTCATCAGGAAGCCGGTGCTCGCGATCGTCGTGAGCCTGATCATCCTGGCGGTGGGGTGGCGGTCGATCGGGGCGCTGGCGGTGCGTCAGTACCCGACGCTCGAGTCCAGCGCGATCGTCATCTCGACGGTGTACGTCGGCGCCAGCGCCGAGACGGTCCGCGGGTTCATCACGACGCCGATCGAGCAGGCGGTGTCCGCGATCGACGGCATCGACTACATCGAGAGCTCCAGTCGCGCGAGCGTGAGCACGGTGACGGTGCGGCTGCGGCTGAACCACGACAGCAACGATGCGCTGGCCGAGATCAGCGCCCGGCTGAACCAGGTGCGCAGCCGCCTGCCCGCGGACGCCGAGGCGCCCGCGGTCGACATCCAGCGCACCGACAAGCCCTACGCGACGTTCTACATCAGCTTCACGACCGACCAGCTGAGCCTGATGCAGCTCAACGACATGCTCGTGCGCGAAGTGCAGCCGGAGTTCCAGACGATCCCCGGCGTGCAGCGCGTCGGGGTCGAGGGCCCGCGTGAGCTGGCGATGCGGGTCTGGCTCGACACGGCGAAGATGGAGAGCGTCGACATCACGGCCCGGGAGGTCTGGGACGCGCTGTCGCGGAACAACTTCATCGCCCCGGTCGGCAGGACCAAGAGCGACGACGTCCAGATCGACCTGCTCACCGACACGGACCTCAAGAGTCCCGAGGAGTTCGCCGACCTGATCGTGCGCGAGCGGGAAGGCTCGCTCGTGCGACTGCGCGATATCGCCACGGTCAAGCTCGGGAGCGAGGAGCCCTCGGGCGAGGCGGGCTTCAACGGCAAGCCGGCCATCTGGCTCAGCGTGTGGCCCCTGCCGCGGGCCAACGAGCTCGACGTCGCCGCGGCCCTCAAGAAGCGGATCGAGGAGGTCCGCCCGACGCTGCCCGCCGGTGTTCAGATGACGCTGGCGTACGACGGCACGTACTACATGGAGCACGCGATCAACGAGATCACCAAGACGCTCGTCGAGACGGTCGCGATCGTGGCCCTGGTGGTGTTCCTGTTCATGGGGTCGATCCGCACGGTGCTCGTGCCCTTGGTGGCCATGCCAGTGTCGCTCATCGGGGCGTGCCTGGCGATGCTGCTGTTCGGCTTCAGCCTGAACCTGCTGACCATCCTCGCGCTGGTGCTCTCGGTGGGGCTGGTGGTTGACGACGCGATCGTCATGGTCGAGAACGTCGAACGGCACATCCGCGCCGGGATGGGCAAGATCGACGCGGCCCTCGTGGGGGCGCGCGAGCTCTTCGCGCCCGTCATCTCGATGACGATCACCCTGGCCGCGGTCTACGCGCCGATCGGGTTCCAGAGCGGCCTGACGGGCATGCTGTTCCGCGAGTTCGCGTTCACGCTGGCCGCGGCGGTCGTGATCTCGGGCGTCGTCGCGGTCACGCTCTCGCCGATCATGAGCGCGTGGATGGTGCCGGCCAACGGCAAGGACGGCTGGTTCGCGCGGTTCGTCCACAGGATCTTCGACCGGCTCCGCGCCGGGTACGAGATCCTCCTGGGGTACGTGCTCAAGGTCTGGTGGCTGGGCGTGCTCGCGGCGATTGCGTTCTGCGCCTTCGCGCCGCCCTTGTACCAGGGCTCCAAGCAGGAGCTCGCGCCGACCGAGGACGAGGGCATCGTCTTCGCCGTCGTGTTCACGGCGCCCGACGCCACGCTCGACTACACGGTCCGCGGGTTCAAGAAGGTCGCCGACGCGTTCATGTCTGTGAAGGAAGCCAAGTTCTTCTTCCAGGTCGCCGAGCTCGCGATGGGGGGCGGCTTCGGCGGCATCCAGACCGTCGACTGGGACAAGCGGGACCGCAGCACCGAGCCGATCCAGCAGGAGGTCATCGGCAAGCTCATGGCGATCGAGGATCTGCAGTCGATCGCGGTCCGGCCCGCGCCGCTCCCGGGCGCCGGCCAGTTCGACGTCGAGCTCGTCATCACCAGCGCCGAGGAGGCGCAGGACATGGAGCCGATCGTCCGCCAGCTCGTCGGGGCCGCGTTCGGAAGCGGTAAGTTCGTGTACGCGAAGACGGACCTCGAGATCGACCTGCCGCAGACGAAGATCGAGATCGACCGCAAGAAGGTCGCCGACCTCGGGCTCGACATGCAGGACATCGGGCAGGACCTCGCGGTGCTGCTCTCGGGCAACTACGTCAACCGCTTCAACTACGCCGGGCGGAGCTACAAGGTCATCCCGCAGATCGGCGACGAGCAGCGACGCACCCCCGAGCAGCTGCTCGAGCTCAAGATCCGCACGCGCGACGGCGGATCGGTGTCGCTCCGCTCGCTCGTCACGCTCAAGACCCACGCCGTGCCCCGCGTGCTCAAGCGATTCCAGCAGCGCAACAGCGCCAATGTCAGCGGCATCGTGATGCCCGGCGTCACCAAGGAAGAAGCCCTCAGCGCGCTGGAGGAAGCGGCTCGGAAGATCATCCCCCCGGGATACGCGATCGACTACATGGGCGAGAGCCGCCAGATGCGCACCGAGGGCGCCACGCTCGTCTCCACCCTCGGGTTCGCCATCGGCATCATCTACCTCGTGCTCGCGGCCCAGTTCGGGAGCTTCCGCGACCCGTTCATCGTTCTGCTGGGTTCGGTGCCGCTGGCGCTCACCGGCGCGCTGCTGTTCACCTACAGCGGGGTGACCACGATCAACATCTACTCCCAGGTGGGGCTGATCACGCTCGTCGGGCTCGTGGCCAAGAACGGCATCCTCATCGTCGAGTTCGCCAACCACCTGCGCGAAGAGGGGTTGAGCAAGCGCGACGCCGTCAAGAAGGCCGCCGCAACGCGGTTGCGCCCGATCCTGATGACCTCCGCCGCGACCGTGTTCGGGCACTTCCCGCTCGTGCTCGTGAGCGGCGCGGGCGCCGAGGCCCGCAACAGCATCGGCATCGTGCTCGTCAGCGGCATGGCCATCTCGACGGTGTTCACGCTCTTCATCGTCCCGTCGATCTACGTGCTGATCGCGGGCAAGCGGACGGTGCACGCCCACACCCCGCACGCCGACCTCCACCAATCTCACCAGCCCGGTGCGAACGGGCACGCCTCGCAGCAACCGCACGGTCGCCTCGTGACGGCCCCCTGAACCCCCTCGAACCGCCACACCACACCATGATGATCCGCCACGCGACCATCGCCGCCGCCACCCTCGTCGCCCTCGCGGGCTGCACCGTCGGGCCCGACTACGCGCCGCCAACCGCAGCCGACTCGGCCGAATGGCCCGAGCCGCTCGAGGCGGGCCTCGCGGCCCAGAAGGCGGACCTGCGCGAGTGGTGGCGCGGGTTCAACGACCCGGCCCTGGACTCGCTCGTGGGCCGGGCGTTGACGGGCAGCCTGGACCTGCGCGAGGCCGCGGCCCGCGTCCGCGAGGCCCGCGCACTCCGCGGCGTCGTGGGGGCGGACCAGTACCCGACGGTCGACGTCACCGGCTCGGCGTCGTACGACCGCGCGAGCGAGAATTCGTTTGGCGGTTTCAGCGGCGGGCCCGGCGAAGAGACCGACTTCTACCAGGCCGGCTTCGACGCGACGTGGGAGATCGACATCTTCGGACGCGTGCGCCGCTCGGTCGAGGCGGCCGACGCCGACGTGGGGGCCGCGGTCGAATCGCAGCGCGATGCCCGCGTGGTGCTCCTGTCGGAGGTCGCCCGCAACTACGTCGAGTACCGCTCGGCGCAGGCACGCCTGGCGATCGCGCAGGAGAACGTGCGCATCCAGACGGACACGCTCGGGCTCTCGCAGGACCGGCTCGCGGCCGGTCTCGCGACCGACCTGCAGGTGGCCCAGGCGACAGCCCAGCTCGAGACCACGCGCTCGCAGATCCCGCGCCTGACGATGACCCTCAAGCGGGCCGGGTTCCGGCTCGACGTGCTGCTGGGCCTGCGGCCGGGGACGCTCGGGCCGGAGCTGCAGACGGGCACCGCGGTACCTCCGACGCCCGACACCGTGCTCGTTGGGCTGCCGGCGGAGCTGCTGCGCCGGCGTCCGGACATCCGGCGGGCCGAGCGGGCGCTGGCCGCGTCGACCGCCCGGGTTGGCGCGGCGACGGCGGACCTCTATCCGCGGTTCACGCTCAACGGGTCGTTCGGCCTCGAGAGTGAGGACTTTGGGAACCTCTTCGATGGCGACAGCCGCACGTGGGGCGTCGGGCCTTTGGCAGTCCGCTGGCCGATCTTCGACGCCGGGCGGATCCGCAACAACATCAAGGTGACCGAGGCTCGCCAGGAGCAGGCGCTCGTCCAGTACGAGCGCACGGTGCTGCAGGCCTATGAGGAGGTCGCCAACGCGCTGGTGGCGTACGCCCGGGTGAAGGAGCGGCGCGAGTCGCTGTCGCTCGCGGTCGATGCGGATAGGCGGGCGGTGGAGCTTGCCAACGACCTGTGGACCCGCGGGCTGACGGACTTCCTCAACGTCCTCGACACGCAGCGGGCGCTGTTCCTGCTCCAGGACGAGCTCGCCCAGAGCGACGCCGAGGTGACGACGAGCCTGATCGCGATCTTCAAGTCGCTCGGGGGCGGGTGGGAAGTGCCCGACGAGACGAGCGCCGCGGCGGCGGCGCCAGCGGTGCGATAGAACCGCTCGCGCGCCACGGATCACTACCCGCACGTGCGTCACGGCGCCGGCCGATGCCGATACACATCCGTGCTCAGGTACTTCAGCCCCGAGTCGGCCATGAGTGTGACCACCGTCGCCGCGGGCCCCAGGCGCGTGCCGACCTCGATCGCCGCGACCACGTTCGCCCCCGACGATGTCCCCGCGAAGAGACCCTCTTCCCGCGCGAGGCGCCTCGTCATCGCCTTTGCGTCGTCGGTCTTCACCGGCGCGATGTCGTCGACGAGCGACGGCTCCCAGAGCGGCGGCGTTGAGCCGATCCCCACGCCTTCGATCTTGTGCGGCCCGGCCGGTCCGCCCCGGAGCACCGACGACTCGGCGGGCTCGACGGCGACGATCTTGACCTCGGGCTTATGACGTTTGAGCACTTCCGCGACGCCGCGGGAGGACGCCGCCGTGCCGACGCAGTGGACGAACGCGTCGACCCGCCCCTGGGTCTGCTCCCAGATCTCCTTGCCCAGGGCGTGGTAGCCCGCGATGCTGTCGCGGTTGTTGAGCTGGTCGGTCCAGTACGTGCGGGGCTCGCGGCTCAGCTCGCGGGCGGCCTCGATCATGTCGAGGATGAGCTTCTTCGTGGTCAGGCCGCCCTCGCTCCTGACGAGCGTCAGCTCGGCGCCCAGCGCCGCCATGTGGTCGAGCTTCTCGCGGCTGAAGGCGTCGGAGCTGACGATCCGGATGCGGTAGCCCTTGGCGGCGCAGACCATCGCGAGCGATGCCCCGGTGCTGCCGCCGGTGTATTCGACGACGGTGTCGCCCGGGTGCAGCCGCCCGTCGGCCTCCGCCCGCGAGATCACCGCGTGCGCCATCCGGTCCTTCATGCTGCCGGTGGGGTTCTCCCACTCGAGCTTGGCGAAGATTGCCGCGCTCCGGGGCGGCACGACGGTGCGGAGCCGGACCATCGACGTGTTCCCGATCGCGTGCAGGACGTCCATGGCGTCTACAGGGTACCGGCGCCCGTCGAGCCGCGCGGCGCGACGGCGCGCGGGAGGAGCCGCTCAGGCCGCGAGCCGCTGATCGCCCTCGCACCGATCGGATTCTTCGAGCGGCAGGCAGACCGTGAAGGTCGTCCCGCTCGCCGACGTCTCGAACGTGATGCGCCCGTGGTGCTTCTTCACGATCGTGGTGTGGCTCAGAGACAGGCCCTGGCCGGTGCCCTTGCCCACCTCCTTGGTCGTGAAGAACGGCTCGAAGACCCGCGCGCGGATCGCGTCGGGGATGCCCGGGCCGTTGTCGCTCACTTCGACCACCGCCCAGCGGCCGGTCGTCCGTGTGACTACGCGGAGCACGCCCTTGTGCCCGCTGTTGCTCCGCACCGAGTCCGCGATCGCGTCCGCGGCGTTCACCACCAGGTTCAGCACGACCTGGTTGAACTCGTTCAGCAGCACGGGAACCTTCGGGAGATCGGAGTCCAGCGCCATCTCCAGGTCGGCGACGTACTTCCACCGGTTCCTGCACACGGTGACCGTGCTCCGGATTGCCGAGTTCAGGTCCGCCGATTCCATCGTCCCGCTGTCGGCGTGCGAGAAGTCCCTCATCGCCCGGATGATGGTCGATATCCGCTCGATCCCTTCGAGCGACTGCATGATCGCCTTGGGGATCTCGCTCTGGATGTACTCGAGGTCGAGGCGCTGGGCCAGGTCGTCCATCGCATTCGCCCGCTCGCTCCAGCTGCGCGGCTCTCCGCTGGTCCGGAGCAGGTCGCGCGAACACTCCAGGGCCTGCAGCAGCGAGTTGAAGTTCTCCTGCAGGAACCGGGTGTTGTCGGCCACGTACTGCGTGGGCGTGTTGATCTCGTGCGCGATCCCCGCGGCGAGCTGGCCGATCGATTCCAGCCGCTGCGACTGGGCCGGCCTGCTTTCGAGCAACGCCCGGGCGGTACCGTCGGTGTGAGCCCCGACCCTCCGCGTGGATCCGTCCCCGGCGGCGCGAGATGTCGCGCGGCCGCGGTCGAGGATCCAGCGCCACGCGCCCATCACGCGGCGGCCCTGTGCCGCAGCGCGGGCGTGTCGGTGAGGCTGTGAAGGATGTTGACAAGATCGTCCCAGCGGGCGTCCATCGCCGCCCACACCGCCGGGTCGAAGTGCCGGCCCGACTCTTTCGCCATGATCCGCCGGACTTCCTTGGGCGGCACCGCGGCCTTGTACGGCCGCTCGCTGCACAGCGCGTCGAAGACGTCCGCGCCGGCGACGATGCGGGCCTCGATCGGGATCGCCGGCCCCCGCAGCCCGTCGGGGTAGCCGGTCCCGTCCCAGCGCTCGTGATGGTTCAGGGCAATCCGCCCCGCCATCTCGAGCAGGTCGTTCGTGCCGCTGTTGGCGACCACGACGTGCGCGACGGCCGCGCCCATGACCCCGCGGCTGCGCAGGATGGCGTCGCCGATCTCGCAGTGGTGCTGCATCTCTTCCCGCTCCTGGGGCGTGAGCGGGCCGGCCTTGCGCAGGATCCGGTCCGGGATGCCAACCTTCCCCAGGTCGTGCAGGGCGCTGGTCACGAGGATCTTTTCGCACTCGTGCTCGTCGAGGCCGAGCTGCTCGGCGATGACGCGTGACACCTGCGCGACCCGGACGACGTGCCTGCCCGTGTCCGTGTCGCGGTGCTCGCCGGCCATCGCGAGGCGCATGAGGATCTCGATCCGCGAGCGCTCCAGGTCGCGGGTGCGCTCCTCCACGCGGGCTTCGAGCTCGTCGGCGTGCCGACGCAGCCGGTCCTCGTAGTCCTTGATCTTCAGCACGTTCTCGAGGCGGGCCTTGAGGTCCGCCGCCTCCACCGGCTTGGTCAGCAGGTCGACGGCCCCGAGCTCCAGCGCGCGGCGCTTGAGCCCCGAATCGCCCAGGCCCGTCAGCAGGATGACCGGGATGTGCGCCAGGTCGGCGCGGCGCTTGAATTCGATGAGAAGGTCAAGCCCGTCTCTCACGGGCATCGTCACGTCGCTCACCACCACGTCGAGGGGGTGGGCCGTCGCGATCTGCAGCGCTTCCTCGACGCTCCCCGCGAAGAAGGTCTCCCACCGGGCGGTCTCGGACCGAAGCATCCGGCGGATCGCGTCGCGAACCCGCGGTTCATCGTCGACGAACAGCAACCGATTCTGCGGGTTCTGGGGAGTGTGCATAGCGCGCCTCGGACCTCTGCCGGACGAGACCTGTTCTCGCCGGGCAGCGGGCTCATCGGGATTCGCCCGCGGACGGTGAAGTGAGGGACCGAACGATCCGTGCCGCGGCATGGGCTGAGGCGGCCTGCGCCGGTTATCACGCGCACCACGCGGGCGAACGCCCGCGCTCCGGGGGGGAAGACGCCACCCCCCAACGGTTGTGCATGGCCGCCCACACCGCCACCGGCGAGGGGGTATCCTCTCGTTCGGATTGCCGCGATGGGTCGGCAGGAGGCGTTGATGGGCCGTATGGATGTTCCGTTGCCGCAGGTGCTGCCCGCGGCGCGGGGACTTGGCGAGACTCGTCGGCGCGACGCCTGGTGGGTCCAGCCGCTGATCACGTTCGTGGTGTTCGGCAGCTTCATCGTCTACGCGACGTGGGCGGCGTTTCAGGGGGTCCACTATGACTACTCAGGAGGCGGCGCGCAGTACCTCTCGCCGTTCTATTCGCCGGAGATCTGGGGCAACTCGCCGCACTCGTGGTTCGGGGACAAGCCTGACTGGCTGCCCTGGCCGGGGTTCCTGGCGTTCAGCCCGGCGCTGCTCATCCTGTGGGCCCCCGGCGGGTTTCGGTTCACGTGCTATTACTACCGCGGGGCCTATTACAAAGCGTTCTGGGCCGACCCCTTGAGCTGCGCGGTCGGCGAGCCCAAGGCCCGCGGCAAGAAATACCGCGGCGAGGCCAAGTTCCCGCTCATCCTCCAGAACGTCCACCGTTACTTTGCGTACCTCGCCGTCCTGTTCCTGTTCTTCCTGGCGTACGACGCGTGGATCGGCTTCTGGTTCACCGAGATTCCCGGCGATCACCACTCGCCCAAGCACTTCGGCGTCGGCGTCGGGTCGATCATGCTGCTGGGCAACGTGATCCTGCTGGGGACGTACACGCTCAGCTGCCACTCCATCCGGCACCTCGTCGGCGGCGTGATCGACCGGCTCAGCGGCCACCCCGTCCGCAAGAAGATGTACGACTGCGTCACGTGCCTCAACAAGCGGCACATGGTGTACGCGTGGTGCAGCCTCTTCTGGGTCGCGTTCACCGACGTGTATATCCGGCTCTGCTCGATGGGCGTGCTCACGGACTACCGCATCTTCTGAGATTCAGCGAAGGAAACAGCGCCCCATGGCAAGCATCGGCGAGTGCATCCACCACGAACACGACGTCCTGATCATCGGCGCCGGCGGCGCCGGCCTCCGGGCCGCCATCGAGGCTTCCGCCCTCGGCTGCAAGACCGCCGTCATCTGCAAGTCCCTGCTCGGCAAGGCCCACACCGTCATGGCCGAGGGCGGCATGGCCGCCGCCATGGCCAACGTCGACGACCGCGACAGCTGGAAGGTCCACTTCGCCGACACCATGCGGGGCGGGCAATATCTCAACAACTGGCGCATGGCCGAACTGCACGCCAAGGAAGCCCCGGCCCGCGTCCGCGAGCTCGAGGCCTGGGGCGCCGTCTTCGACCGCACGCAGGACGGCAAGATCCTCCAGCGAAACTTCGGCGGCCACCGCTACCCCCGTCTCGCCCACGTCGGCGACCGCACAGGCCTGGAGATGATCCGCACGCTCCAGGACCACGGCGTACACACGGGCATGGAAGTCTTCATGGAGATGACGGTCATCGACCTGCTCAAGGACGGTGACCGCGTCGTCGGCGTCGTCGGCTACGACCGCGAGCGTGGCCGCTTCCGCGTCTGGCACGCCAAGGCCGTCGTTCTCGCGACCGGCGGCATCGGCCGGGCCTTCCGCGTCTCGAGCAACTCGTGGGAGTACACCGGAGACGGCCACGCCGTCGCCTACCGCGCCGGCGCCGACCTCATGGACATGGAGTTCGTCCAGTTCCACCCCACCGGGATGGTCTGGCCCCCCAGCGTCCGCGGCATCCTCGTCACCGAGGGCGTCCGCGGCGAGGGCGGCGTCCTGCGCAACAAGGACGGCAAGCGGTTCATGTTCGACGACATCCCCGAGAACTACAAGTCCTCGACCGCCGACAACGAGGAGGAGGGCTGGCGCTACACCCAGGGCGACAAGTCCGCCCGCCGCCCGCCCGAGCTGCTCACCCGCGACCACGTCGCCCGCTGCATCAACCGCGAGGTGAAGGCCGGGCGCGGCTCGCCGCACGGCGGCGTCTTCCTCGATATCGCCTGGATCAAGGAGAAGATCCCCAAGAGCGAGGAGCACATCAAGAAAAAGCTCCCGAGCATGTACCACCAGTTCCACCAGCTCGCGGGGCTCGACATCACCAAGGAGCCGATGGAAGTCGGCCCGACCACGCACTACGTCATGGGCGGCGTGAAGGTCGACGGCGATACGCAGATGTCGACGGTGCCGGGTCTGTTCGCGGCGGGCGAAGTGGCCGCGGGCCTCCACGGGGCGAATCGGCTGGGCGGCAACTCGCTCAGCGACCTCGTGGTCTTCGGCAAGCGTGCCGGCGAGCACGCGGCCACGTACGCCAAGCAGGGCAGTGCAGGGCGGGCGCACCAGGATCAGATCGACGGCGCCATCGCCGAGGCGCTCGCGCCGTTCGAGCGCGGCGCGGCCGGCGCCAGCGAGTCGCCCTACGCGATCCAGCACGACCTCCAGCAGATCATGCAGGACTGGGTCGGAATCGTCCGCATCGAGTCCGAGATGGTGCAGGCCCTCGAGAGCATCCAGGCGCTCAACGAGCGTGCGAGCCGCGCCGGCGCCGACGGCCACCGCGAGTACAACCCCGGCTGGCACACGGCGCTCGACCTGCGGAACATGCTCACGGTGTCCGAGGCGGTGACGCGGGCCGCGATCGACCGCAAGGAGAGCCGCGGGGCCCAGTTCCGCGACGATTACCCGGAGAAGAGCGAGGAGTGCTCGAAGTTCAACATCGTGCTGCGAAGGAGCGAAGGTGGGGGGGGCGCGGGCGAGATGCAGCTCGTCCGCCAGCCGACGCGCACTGTGCCGCCGGAGCTTCAGCAGGTGATCGACGACAACAAGTGACGCCTCGCACGCTCGCGGCCCCGAACGCCGCATGGATACGACCCACATGGCCAACACAACCTTCCAAATCTGGCGCGGCGACTCCAAGGGCGCGCAGTTCAAGGAATACAGCACGGACATCACCGAGGGCATGGTCGTCCTCGACGCCGTCCACCAGATCCAGGCCGAGAGCGCCCCGGACCTCGCGTGCCGCTGGAACTGCAAGGCCGGCAAGTGCGGCTCGTGCTCGGCTGAAGTCAACGGCAAGCCGCGGCTCATGTGCATGACCCGGATGGACACGCTCCCCCCGGGCGAGGCCGTGACCATCGAGCCCATGAAGGCGTTCCCGCTCATCCGCGACCTCGTCACCGACGTGTCGTGGAACTTCGAGGTGAAGAAGCGCATCAAGAAGTTCAAGCCCCGGGCGCCCGACGCCCCGGACGGCACGTGGCGGATGCAGCAGGTCGACGTCGATCGCGTGCAGGAATTCCGCAAGTGCATCGAGTGCTTCCTGTGCCAGGACGTCTGCCATGTGCTGCGTGACCACCACAAGCACGACGAGTTCGCCGGCCCGAGGCACTTCGTGTACACCGCGGCCCTGGAGATGCACCCGCTCGACGTCGAGAACCGCCTGGGCCAGATGAAGAACGAGGCCGGCATCGGCTACTGCAACATCACCAAGTGCTGCACGAAGGTCTGCCCCGAGCACATCACGATCACCGACAACGCGATCATCCCGCTCAAGGAGCGCGTGGTGGACGAGTTCTACGACCCGTTGACGAAGCTGTTCAGGATTTTCAAGGCCAAGAAGGCGGAGTGAGTGGGGGGTGGGAGCAGGGGTGGCATGCGGCCGCTCTGGGCTTGAACATGCCACCCACTCGCTTCCAAGGGAGGCCCGGCGTGTTCGAGCTCCGGCCGATCGAACCAGACGCGATCCCGCGGGCCCTCGCCAAGGCCGAGCGCTACCGCCTCCTCGCCGAGCCCCGCGAGGCGGAGAGCATCTGCCGCGACATCCTCGCCGTCGAGCCGACCAACCACGAGGCGCTCGTGTGCCTGATCCTCGCGCTGACGGACCTCTTCGACGCCCTGCGGGTCGCGGCCCCGGAAGTCCGCCCGCTGATCGAGAAGCTCGGGGGCGAGTTCGAACGCCGCTATTACGCCGGCATCGTCGACGAGCGCTGGGGCAAGGCCCTGCTCGAGGCCGGGTACGAGCCCGCGGTGGTCTACGACTTCCTCCGCTCGGCGATGACGCACTACGACGCGGCCCAGACGATCGCCCCCGACACCAACGACGACGCCGCCCTCCGCTGGAACGCCTGCGTGCGGATGATCGAGCGGTGCAGGTTGACGCTGCCGCCCCCCGACACGGCCGACGAGCCGGCGGATTCATTCGGGGATGATGTACCGGTGACGTGAAGGCCAAGACGGCGCTGGTCGCCGGGAGTATCGGGGTGATTCCCGCGCACCCCCTCAGTCGTGCACCCCGTTCCCGTTCGTCCGCATGTACGCCCGCGACGCCAGCGGGCTGAGCACGAAGTCCCCCTTCGACGCACGCACGATCAGATCCACGATCACCGACGTCGGCTCATCCTTATGGATATACCCCGACGCCCCCTGATTGAGCGCATCCTCGATGAGCTCGGGCTTGTCCAGCCCGCTGAACATCAGCACCGCCGTGCCCGGGAACTCCGATACCAGCCGCCGCAGCAGCGAGAACGTGTCCACCGCCGGCATATCCACATCCAGCAGCACAACCCCCGGCCGGCGCTGCTCCACCAGCGCGACCGCCTCCGACGGATCGGCCGTCCAACCCAGCCAGACGAGCTCCAGGGAGCCCACCAGGCGTCGCTCGATCGCGGCCGCCGCGAGCGAGTTGTCGTCAACCATGACGATGCCGGGAACCGGCGAGGCTGCGGACCGGTCGGTCACGAGACGCACCCGGCGCTGAGCGTGGCGTTCCGCAGCGACGCGAGCGCCTGCTTGAGCTCCCGCGCCGTGGGCACACGCGAGACAACGATCACCCGCTCGTCAAGCTTGAGACCGGAGGTCGCGCCGGCCCCCTTCGCGTCGGCCGGCCCGGCGCCGAGCACCAGCACACGCCGTCGCGAGTCCTGCGAGAGATATCCGGCCACCCCCGAGAGATCCGAGCCATCGAGCACCCACAGCAGCGCCGCGGGGGCATCGCGGGTCTCGTGCCGGACGACCTGGACGTCCAACTGCTCGAGCAGCATGCACACCAGGCTCGCCACGCGCCGGTCCGTCACCGTGACCGCCCCGATCGTCGCTCCGCCCGCGACGGCTTCAGAACGCTCGGGCCGCTTGGCCGACGGCATCAGGAGCGTGAAGGTGGTCCCGGCTCCCGGAGCCGACTGCACCGTCACCGTTCCCCCCGCCGTCTCGATGACGCCCTTGACCATCCCCAGCCCCATGCCGGTCGCGATGGCCCGTCCCTTCGTCGTGAAGTACGGCTCAAAGCACCTCGCCAGCACGCCCGGGCCCATGCCCGGCCCGTTGTCGGAGATCCGCAGGCGGATCATCGCCTTTCCCGCGTCGCTCGTCCACGCGTCCGCGGCGACGCGGACCCACCCCTCGCGGTGCGCCGCCATCGCCTCCCCCGCGTTCTGAACCAGGTTGAACACTGCCTGCGCCAGCTGATGCCGCGGCACGTTCGCGCTCAACCCCGGCGCAATCTCGAACTCGAGCCTCACCGTCCGCGGCAGCGCCGCCGTCAGCATCGGCCTGGCATCCGCCGCCCATTCCTCAAGATCGGTCGCCGCCGTGCTCGCCCCTTCTCGCCCCGGATCCATCGCCATCAGCCGCATGCCCGCGGAGAGATGACCCAGGTGGGCGAGCGCCTGGCGGATGGCCACCAGGTCGCTCTTGGCATCTGCGCTGCCGACAAGCTGCTCCAGCG
>Ga0163153_10005463_pt1 | contig 14988 bp, 12 predicted proteins | sample OliLakLV19MP6IB1_FD_148629 | JGI IMG/M metagenome (GOLD analysis project Ga0163153, IMG submission 148629) | Freshwater microbial mat bacterial communities from Lake Vanda, McMurdo Dry Valleys, Antarctica - Oligotrophic Lake LV.19.MP6.IB-1 | ecosystem: Environmental > Aquatic > Freshwater >... | reverse complement strand
TGGGGCATGGGTTCTGGTGCCTCTTGGAATGATCCGCCTTCGTCGGACGCCCTTGACTTCTTTCTGGCGCGAATGGATGACCACACTCGGCTGGTTGCTGTAAAGAGCCTGTCCCCAAATCGCCATGACATGGCTCGCACGGATCGGGAAGTCCTGAAGGTATTTCTCACTGATACGTACACGTTCAGTCAGGCTGACTATGCGGAACTGAGAGCGGCCCACCCAGAAGTAAACTGCATCGTGTCCGCGAGCAGCTGGAATCACTTCACGCCAGACGTTGTCGAAGAGGCTCGGGGCGAGGAGATCGGAACCTACTCCGTCAAAGGAATAATGGGAGCCCTTCATCGACAGGGAAACGCCTTCCTCGACTATCCGGGCGCTCGCGAATGAGTTACGCGGCGTAGCTGCCGAGACCCCTGGAATATCCGCCGTCTATGTGTTCGGATCGGTGCTAACTGCAGACGATCCGGCAGACGTTGACCTCATCATCGTCTACGAACTCCCTCTGACCCCTCTCACGGCGTCGAGCGTGGGATCGCTCCTCGATGCCGTCGCGAGAAGGGTGGCAGGGTTACCGGCCCACATGATGTTCTTCACGCCCGCGGAAGCCTCCAGGAAGGCGATTTCTGACATGCGCGCCATCTCGGTCGCTGAGATTTCAAACTAGCCCACTACCTGGCCGCTGGCTTAACATCCTCAACACAGATCGAGCGTCTTCCCTGGAAAATCGCGCTTTACGAACGGGGGATAAGCCTGTGGAAAGTGTGGAGAAGCCTGCGGGCTAGGCGAAGACGCCCATGGAGCGGAACTTTGCCCGCCGCGTACGCCTGAGGTCATCCGGGGCGATCCCGTCGAGCTCGTGAAGGTGCGAAACGACCGATTCCTGCAGGAGCGTCGCCGCTGCGTCGGGGTCCGTCTGCGCCCCACCGACGGGCTCGGGGACGATCCCCTCGATCACGCCGAGGTCGAGGCAATGGGCGGCGTCGAGGCGGAAGGCGGAGGCCGCCTTCTTCGCCTGGGCGGCGTCACGCCAGAGGATCGCGGCACACCCTTCAGGTGAGATCACCGAGTAGATCGCGTTCTCCTGCATCAAAACGCGATCCGCAACGGCGATCGCGATCGCGCCGCCAGAGCCCCCCTCGCCGATGACGACCGAGACCGTCGGCACGCTGAGCCGCACCATCACGGCCTGCGAGCGAGCGATCGCGCCGCCCTGACCATGCTGCTCCGCAGCGATGCCCGGGAATGCGCCTGGTGTGTCGACGAGCGTGATCAGCGGGAACCGGTGCCGCTCGGCGAGCTCCATCACGCGGATCGCCTTGCGGTAGCCCTCCGGATACGCCATGCCGAAGTTGCGCTTGGTGCGCTCCTTCAGATCGCGTCCCTTCTGATGCCCGAGCAGGGCAACCGTACGGCCCTCGAGCTTGCCGAGCCCCGCCACGATCGCATGATCGTCCATCCGGCCGCGATCGCCGTGAAGCTCGAAGAAGTCGTCGAGGATTCGCTCGACATAGTCGAGTGTGTACGGACGCTCCTGGTGGCGGGCGAGCTCGACGCGCTTCCAGATCTCCTCGTCCGAGGTGTCGTCCTTCAGCCGCTCGAGCTGCCGTTGCAGGCGCTCGAGCTCCGACGAGAGCTGCGTCCCACGAAGGAGCTTGACCCCGCTCAGCTTGGCGAGGCGATCACGCAGCCCGAGCTCGGCGTCGCTCGTCATGGCTTGCTCCCGAAGAGCCGAAGCAGCTGCGCGAGCACGGGCCGGAGCTCGCCACGCGGCACGATCCGGTCGATGTGGCCGAAGCGAAGGTTCGACTCGGCGAGCCCGAAGTCCTCGGGCAACTTCTCGCGTGTCGTCTGCGCCACCACGCGCGGGCCGGCGAACGACATCAAGGCGCCCGGCTCCGCGACGAGGACGTCACCGAGCGAGGCGAAGCTGGCCAGCAGGCCACCGGTCGTCGGATGGGCGAGCACGGAGATCATCACGCCGCCCGCCTCGTGGAGATCCTCCAGCGCGCAGATCGTCTTCGGGAGCTGCATCAGCGCCAGGATTCCCTCCTGCATCCGGGCGCCTCCCGACGACGAAACGGAGACGAGCGGCAGGCCGTCCGCGGCGGCGTGATCGCAGGCACGGGCGAACTTCTCGCCGACGACGCTTCCCATCGAGCCGCCCATGAAAGAAAAGTCCATCACGGCAAGCCGGCACGGAAGGAGCTCGATCCGTGCCGTGCCGGTGATCATCGCGTCACCGAGGCCTGTCGCCACCTCCGCCTCGGCGAGCCTCTCCGTGTACGGCTTGAGGTCGAAGAACTCGAGGGGGTCACCCGACCGTAGCGCACCCTCGTCCTCGACGAAGCTCAAGGGGTCCGAGAGCTGCTTGATTCGCTCGAGACCACGCACGGGAAAGTGGTGCCCGCACTGCGGGCAGACCCGGAGGTGTTCCTGGAGCTCGTCGTCGCGGTAGTGGGATCCACACCCGGGACAGGTGTTCGGGTGCTTCTTTGCCGTCCCGTCGTCGAGAGTGGCCCGCTTGTGCTCGATCGAGACATCGATCTTGTCGGTGGCGGACATCTACGCCATCTTAGACCCGTGTCCCGGTTAGACGGTTACAGTCCGGCCGCGGCGGCGAGCCGCGCGACGTGATCAGGGTTCGCTTCTCCCGTCAATCCCGTCAGACCGAGGCCCGCGAGATAGCGGCGGCCGGCGATGTCGCCGAGCAGCGCCTCGGCCTCGGCCAGCGTCGGGCCACCCGGCTCGGGCATGAAGACGGCGAGCTCCCCGGGTCGCAAGACGTCGCAGTCGAACGCCACGTAGACGCCGTCACAACCGTCGAGCGCGCGCCCTATGTCCGCGTCGATTCCCACCTCCGCCATGTACTCGATCTCGGGCTGATCGAGGCTGCGGGCCCCGACGAGGGCAACGTCGTCCGGCGAGACGGCCCCCGCGTCGATCGCCATCCGCAGCGGCATTCCCCACTCGTTCCCCGAAGGCGAGCTCTCCGGCGTATTGAGATCGCCGTGCGCGTCGATCCAGATCACCGCGAGTCGACCCGGACGTGCGGCGAGGCCCTGGATCACCCCGACATGAGAGCAACAGCAGCCTCCGAGGATGAGTGGCCGCGCCGGCAGGTTGCGGATCTGGGCGGCGGACTGCTCCTCGAGCGAGTCCTCCTCGATCACCGCCGCCTCGGGGTACGGCAGCGGAAGCGACGCCGCGGCCGCCATCGCCTCACCTCCTGCTCCCCAGGCGCGCGGGACGCGAACGAGCCCGGCGGTGTACTCGCGACCGCAGCTGTGGCACTGGTACTCCGTATCGATCGCGACCGCCGTGAACGTCCGGCAGTCAGGGCAGCGTGCGCGGAGCGCGCTCATGACTCAGTCACCGGCCCGGAGCTCCTTCTGCCAGACGTCCCCGCGCCAAAGAACCCGCTCGGAGGTCGAGGCTCTCCCGCTCCTCTCGCGGCTCTTGCTCGGTCCAATCCGTATCGCCATAGACCGCGCGGTCGCAGGCCTGCATGAGCGAGAGAACCTCGGAGAAGTCGGTGGTCTGGTGAGGGCGGCGAAGTTCCACGACGGCGAAGTCTATGGCTGGACGGTGCCGTCGTCGTGTTCCTCGAGGTGCGTCTGCCCTAACCCTGAGGAGAGGCTGAAGCCCTCGCCCCGCTCGTCGTGCCAGCGGCGGAAGACGAGGCACGCGTTGTGCCCACCGAAACCGAACGAGTTCGACACGCCAATCTCGACCTGCTCGTGCCGCGCCTCGTTCGGGATGTAGTCGAGGTCGCACGTCGGATCGGGCGTCGTCTGATTGATCGTCGGCGGGAGGATGCCGCGCTCGAGCGCGAGGATCGTGAAGATCGCCTCCATCGCACCGGCAGCACCGAGGCAGTGACCCGTCGCGCCCTTCGTCGAGGAGATCGGTGTGCGGTAGGCCTTGTTCTCGCCGAGCGCAGCCTTCAACACGCGCGTCTCGGCGGAGTCCCCGGACGGCGTCGAGGTGCCGTGGGCGTTGACGTAGCCGACTTGCTCCGCCTCGATGCCGGCGTCGCCAAACGCCATCTTCAGGGCCCTCGCCGGGTTCTCACCGGTCGGATCCGGATCGGAGACGTGATTCGCGTCGGAGGAAACCCCGTACCCGAGCAGCTCGGCGTAGATCTTTGCGCCACGTGCCTTCGCATGCTCGAGCTCCTCGATCACGACCATACCAGCCGCCTCACCCATCACGAAGCCGTCGCGCTCGCCGTCGAACGGTCGCGACCCGCGCTCCGGATCGTCGTTTCGTCTCGAGATCGCGCGCATCGCAGCGAATCCCGAGATGCTCACCCGCGTCACCGGTGCCTCGGTTCCGCCGCAGATCATCACGTCGGCACGACCGAGCCGGATCGCGTCCATCCCGTCACCGATCGCCATGTTCGACGCGGCACACGCCGTGCACTGCGAGAGCAAGGGACCACGCGTTCCGAGCTCGATGGAGACCCACCCTGCTGCGAGGTTCGGGATGATCTGGACGATCGAGAAAGGGTTGACGCGGTCGGGGCCGCGGTCGTTCAACTGGTTGACGCACGTCTCGAAGGACTTCAACCCTCCGATGCCGGTGGCAACGGCAGCGCCGACACGCTCGGCGATCGGTGCGATCACGAGCCCGGAGTCAGACTCGGCTTGACGGGCTGCCGCCAACGCGAGATGCGTGAAGCGATCCATCCGACGAGACGCCTTGTAGTCCATGTAGTCCGTGATCTCGAGATCGCGAACCTCACACGCGAAATGGACCGGGTAGTCACTCGAGTCGAACTGCGTGATCGGACCTGCGCCCGACTTCCCGGCGATCAGTGCAGCCCAGGTGTCCTCCGCCGTGTTCCCGAGGGAACTGACCGCACCGATGCCGGTGACGACGACTCTTCGTTTACCGTTGCGCGACTCCACGGGAGAGCAGGCTACATGCCGAGGCCGCCGTCGACGAGCAGCACCTCGCCCGTCACAAACGACGCCTGGTCGGAGACAAGGAATCGTACGGCGCCGGCGACGTCCCCGGGGGCACCAAGTCGACCAAGCGGCGTCTGTTGCCGCATCGCCTCCGTCGCCTCCTCGGGGAGCACGTCTGTGAGCTGCGTCGTGATGTAGCCCGGCGCGACGACGTTCGCCCGAACGTTGCGGCTCCCGAGCTCGCGGGCCAGGGACTTCGTGAACCCTATGATCCCCGCCTTCGACGCCGCGTAGTTCGTCTGGCCCCCGTTGCCGTGGACACCGACGATGGACGAGACGTTGACGATGGCGCCTGCGCGCTTCTTCATCATCGGCCGCGCAACCGCGCGACAGGTGTAAAAGACCGAGGAGAGGTTCGTCTGGATCACCGTGTGCCAGTCGTCATCGCTCATCCGGGCAAGAAGGCCGTCTCGCGTGAGTCCCGCGTTGTTGACGAGGATGTCGATGTCCCCGGCGGCTTCGACGAGTGCGAGCGCGGATGTCGGATCGGAGACATCAGCCTGGACTGCGCGCCCACCGATTGCCGCGGCGACCTCCTCCGCTTCCCGTTCGCCAGACCGATAGCCGACGACGACCGAGGCGCCGGCCCCGGCCAACTCCTCTGCGATCGCGCGACCGATCCCACGTGAGGCGCCCGTGACGAGCGCCGTCTTGCCCTCGAGCATGCAGAAGCTCCTCATGTCGAGAGCGCCTCGCGCGCCTTCTCGAGGCTCGCCAGATCGTTGACGGAGATCGCGCGGACGCTCCTGTCGATCCGCTTGATCAGGCCGGAGAGCACGTTGCCCGGCCCGACCTCGACGAACGTGGTCACTCCGTCGTGGACAAGCTCGCGGGCCGCCTGCGTGAACTTGACAGGCGCCGTGAGCTGCTCCACGAGAATCGAGGCGAAGCGCGTTGCGGGCTCGACGTGCGCTGTGACGGTCGACATGAACGGCGCGATCGGATCGTGGAAGCGGATCGTCTCGATCGCGGGCCGGAGGCGCTCCGCTGCACGTTCGACGAGCGGACTGTGGAACGCTCCCGACACCTTCAGCTTGATCGCCCTCCGAGCGCCAATGGACTCCGCCTCGGCGCAAAGCTGATCGACTGCGGCGTTCTCGCCGGAGACAACGATCTGCCCCGGGCAGTTGTAGTTCGCCGGCCAAACCCCTTCGATCCGGCTGCAGAGCGCTTCGACGGCCTCGTCCTCGAGGCCGAGGATCGCAGCCATCGACCCGGGGTGAAGGCGCGCGGCCTCGGCCATCGCTAGACCTCGCTCGCGCACGAACCCGATCGCTTCACCCGTACCCATCGCAGAAACCGACGCAAGCGCCGCGAACTCTCCGACCGAGTGACCGACGACGACATCCGGCTCGAGCCCCTCGGCCCTGATCGCGGCCAGGATCGCAAGCGATGTCGCGATCAGCGCCGGCTGCTGCACCTCGGTGTCGACGAGCTCCTCGAGCGGAGTGTCGAAGCAGAGCTTCTGGAGATCGAGGCCCGAGGCCTCGCTGCCGACGCGATAGACGTCCATCGCTGCCGGAACGGCCTCGGCGACCTCGCGGCCCATCCCTGCCTCGAGGGCGCCTTGCCCCGGGAAACAGAATGCAACTTTGCCCATCTCAGTCCTCCTCGGCGGTCTCACTCAACGACGGCGGGACACGGCCCCGGATCATTCTCCCTCAACGCGCGCTTCTCGCTTGTGCCAACCGCACAACGCCCCATCTAGAAGTTCTGCCTAGGCAGAACTTCTCCATTCGAGGAGCGCCGAGCCCCACGTGAGGCCGGCGCCCATCCCTGTCATCAACACGAGCGCGCCGTCTGTCAGGCGACCCTCCGCGCGGGCATCTGCAAGCGCGAGCGGGATCGATCCGGACGACGTGTTTCCGTATCGATCGACGTTCACGACCGTCTTCTCGGGTGCGATTCCGAGCTTGCCGACGGCGTAGTCGATGATCCGCTTGTTCGCCTGGTGCGGGACGTAGACGTCGACGTCGTCGATGGTCTTCCCGCACTGCGCGAGAACAGCGTTCGCAGACGAGACCATCACGCGCGTCGCGAACTTGAACACCTCCCTCCCATTCATCACGAGTGCGGGCTTCGGGCCGTCGTAGTGGCGCGAGCCGCTGCCGGGGTAACAGAGGTGGATGCCGCCACCGCCGTCGGCGCCGAGCTCGAAGCCGAGGAATCCCCCGGTCGCGACGGGCTCCATGACCACCGCTCCTGCTCCATCGCCGAAGAGGACAACCGTTGAGCGATCCTCCCAGTCGAGCACCTTCGAGAGCAGATCGCCACCAACGACGAGCGCCTTCTTCGAGAGCCCCGAGGCGAGCATCCCGTACGCCTGGGCGATCGCGTACATGAAGCCTGTGCAGCCTGCGAGTAGGTCGTAGGCTGCTGCGTTCCGCATCTCGAGCGTGTCGGCCATCAAGGCTGATGCGGTTGGGAAGAGCATATCGGGGGTGACGGTGGCGCAGATCAGGAGGTCGATCTCGGACACGTCGGCTTGCGCGTCGGCGAGCGCCTCTCGCACAGCAGGAAGGGCAATATCCGTGAGTGCCTCGTCCTGAGACGCGATGCGGCGCTCGCGAATCCCCGTGCGCTCGCGGATCCACTCGTCGGATGTGTCGACGAATCGTGCCATGTCCTCGTTCGTCATCACGGTCTCGGGGACGTTCGTGCCGAGACCGGTGATCCCGATGCGCATACCTGTGGCGGAGCCGATCATCGCTCCACCGCAAACGTGAGTGTGCCGCGCACTGCAAGCGCACCGTCGACCGTCGCCGTTGCTTTCCCGCGCCCGATCGGGCCGCGCATCACGTCGATCTCGCACGTGAGCGTCAGCGTCTCACCGGGTGAGACAACGCGCTTGAATCGACAGTCGTCGATCCCCGCAAAGAAGGCGATCTTGCCCCGATTCTCCTCCTCGACGAGCACCGCCACGGCTCCCGCCTGTGCCATCGCCTCGACGATGAGCACGCCCGGCATCACGGGCCTGTCAGGAAAGTGCCCTGGGAACCACCAGTCGTCCGCACGGACGAGCCGGGTTGCAACGACCTTCTTCCCCGGGACGAGCTCGATCACCTCGTCGAGCAAGAGGAACGGGTCGCGATGAGGCAGGATGCTCTCGATCACTTCCTTGCCGAACGGCGCTGTCGGGATCACGCTACGGCTCCTTCCTCGAGCAGGTCGCGCATTCTCGTGCGGGCCCGATGGGCGTAGCATTTGGCGGTGCCGACCGGCATCCCGGAGGAGGCCGAGATCTCCTCGAACGAGAAGCCAAGGGCATCCTTGAGGACGAGAACGTGCGCCTGGGCGGCGGGGAGCGAAGCGAGGCCGTCGCGGAGGTCGGCCCGAAGCTCGGAGAGCTCGGCCTCGCGGTCGGGGGTCGGGCCCTCCGCGGCACGGACATCGTCCTCGAGAGAAGCGTGCTGGCGAGCGCTCCGGCGGAGCGCCACGTCACGACACGCGTTCAATGTGAGCCGATGGAGCCAGGTCGAAAACGCAGCCTCGCCGCGGAACTGGCCCAGCTTGATGCAGAGCTTCGCGAGGGCCTCCTGGGCTGCATCGCGCGCATCCTCCGGATCGCCGAGCACATGCTGAGCAAGCCGCCCGACGCGGGGCGCATGACGCTCACAGAGCGCCTCCAGGGCTCGAGCATCGCCGTGCTTCGCACGCCTCACAAGAATCGGGTCGCTGAGCCGCTCGTAGGTGAGTTGAGGCTCCGGCCGAAGCGGGGCGCCGATCCGACCAAGGGAACGTCGAGACGGTTGCACCAGGCGAGTCTACTGTCCCGGCACGGCGTCCCCACCCCGGTTCGGCAACGGCCTACGGGTACCGAAGGATGGTGCTGCGGTTCCCGGCCGCGTCACGAGCGATCGCAACGAGCGAGCGGACGCGCTTGACGCCGTTGAGCGTCACGTAACCGAGCGCAGGGGCTTCGAGCCGCCGAGCCGAGCCATTCACGCGCACCGTCACGGTCGCTGCCTCCGAGACCCAGAGGCGAGCGGGCTTGAGCGCGAGCCGCAGCTTCGGTGGGTTTGCGTCACGAAGGAAGGGCAACGCGATCGCCCCGGTACCGATGCCATCGGTCGCCTCGATCACCGCCGTGTACTGGCCATCCGGTGCGACGCCGACCCGCTTCGTCCCGTCCCACGTGACCGTCTGCTTCCCTGCCGCAAAGATCGTGTTTGCAAGCGTCGCAACCCACTTGCCGTCGCGAAGGACGCGCAGCCGTACGGTGGCGGGGGCGGAGAGAACGAACCCCACCCTGAGCTCATCGCCTCTCCCATCGCCGTTCGGCGAGAAGACCGTGGGCGAGAGCGACGGCAACCCGAGGGTGCGTGTGATGACGACCTCCACCTCGGCCGTCGCGACCGCTCCACGCGAGTCGGTCGCTGTGAGAGCGACCCGGTAGACGCCGTCCGGCTGTCCGAGACCGTCGAATGTGAACGCGTGCTGGCCCGCCGTCTGGCGGGTCGCCGGGATCACCTCTGCGAGCACGCCCCCAACCGAATCGAGCAGCGCAGCGGACACCGTCGCGGCAGCCGACGTCGTGTACGTCATCGTGGTCCAGTCGGCGAACCCGTCCCCGTTCGGACTGATCGCCGTCGGATCCGCCGCCGCATCAGTGATCGCGAGCGGCCCACCGGCGGTCGGCTTGCCGAATGTTCCGGCTGCGGACGTTGCACCCGTGACCTCGATCCTCCAGCGGATCCCCGTCCCTGCGACGAGCGAAGCATCCCACGTCCAGTCCACAACAGGGCCTTTCCCGGTCTGCGAGCCGAGCTCGACCCCAAGTGCGTCGACGACGGAGACACGCCACGGTGAGGCGCCGGAGGTCCGCGCCCGAACCCGCACCGTGCCGCCGAGGTTCCCCGTAACCGTTGGCTCGAAGATCTTCGGCAGACCGATGGCGAGCGTCTTGCTCGCAATGCTTCCGAGTTGCGCATAGAGAAGGTCGCCGGGACAACTCGTCTGCCCGGTGTCCCGGTGCCCCGACACAGCACGGAGCGTGACCGGGACGCCCGGCAGGTAGCGCTCGCTCCCGCCCGAGATCACGGTGACGGGCGTCTGGGGGTCGACGTGCGCGAGGTCGAGCCTCCACGCGAGTAGCTGCTCGAGCGACCGCGAAGCCTCCGCGGGAATCGGCGTCGTACCGAACGTGCCGATCACCGCGACGCCGACGGCGCCCGTGTTGAAGCCGCGCGCGTGGGCGCCGATCACGTTCCGGTCGATTCCGCCGTACCGCCCCTCGTAGACCGTGCCGTAGCGATCGACGAGGAAGTTGTATCCGATGTCGTTCCAGCCGTTCGACTTGACGTGATACGTCTGGATGCCGCGCATGATCGCCGCGGCCTGCGACGGTGAATAGTCGTTCGGCCCCGCCGTGTGGTGGACGATCGCGAAGCGAACGCTCGGCGCGTAGTCGGGGATACCGCGTCGGATCGTTTCGTCTGCCCCCCAGGCGCTCCGCGGCACGATCGCGGGTGCGCCAGCGACCGCAGGAGATCGCAGCGGGATCATCTGCTCCGGGCTGCGGACAAACGAGGCTCGGAGCGCGGTGACTTGGCCCGTGATGCTCGTGCGGATCGCCGTTGCCGGCCCCGTCCAGGTCGGATTCCCGAGCCGCCAGCCACCGCCGCTCGAGTCCTCACGGGTGCCGAAATCGGGCTGGTCGTCCCCTTCGACGATACCCTCGAGCCAGGGTCCCCAGGTGCCGTCGACGTCGCGTGCCTGGAACCGGACCGAGCCGGGGCCGCGCCAGCGGAGGCCGACGAGATCGAACTGCTTCGCGGTGATCATGCGGCCAGCGTCGCCCGTAACCGGAAGCGCGCGAAACGAGATCGAGGTCGGGCCCGCGAACGCAACGGCCGGGACGACAAGCGCGGCGAGGACGGTGATGGAGGCGGCGAGAAGCTTCATGGCAGGCCAAGGGTGGCTGAGACGGCCGCCCTGCACAAGGAATTCGGCGTGACCCTGATAGAATCCTTACTGTCGTGAGATCGCCGCATTTGCGGGAACTTCCGGTTCGCGGCTCGGTTTTCGCCGGGCCGTTCCCAGCCCTCGTCTCCGCTCACCGAAGGGATTACTCGTGAATACCGCTCTGATCGTCGGCGCAATCGTCGTCGTCCTGCTGCTGATCGTGCTCTCCGCCACCGTGAAGATCGCGCGCGAGTACGAGCGGGGCGTCATCTTCCGACTCGGGCGGCTCTTGCCCGAGCCGAAGGGGCCGGGCCTCTTCCTTCTGATCCCATTCGTGGACAGGATGGAGAAGGTCGAGCTGCGCACGGTGACCTTGAACGTCCCACCGCAGGAAGTGATCACGAAGGACAACGTGCCGGTGCGCGTCAACGCCGTCGCGTACTTCCGGATCGTCGAGCCGAAAGCGGCGATCGTGCAGGTCGAGAGCTACATGAATGCGACATCACAGATTGCGCAGACCACGCTGCGGTCGGTGCTCGGTCAGCACGTTCTCGACGAGCTCCTCTCGGAGCGCGACAAGATCAACAGCAAGCTGCAGACGATCATCGACGACGCCACCTCGCCCTGGGGCATCAAGGTCTCGGTCGTCGAGGTCAAGGACGTCGAGATCCCGAGCGACATGCAGCGAGCGATGGCGCGGCAGGCCGAGGCCGAGCGCGAGAGGCGCGCGAAGGTGATCTCCGCGGAGGGCGAGTTCCAGGCGTCCGAGCGGTTGAAGGACGCTGCGGCCGTGATGGCGCAGGAGCCGATCACGGTGCAGCTCCGCTACCTGCAGACGCTCCTCGAGATCGGCTCCAACAACAACTCGACGATCGTCTTCCCGATTCCGATCGACCTGCTCACGGCGCTGTCGAAGCTCGCTGGTTCAGCCGAATAGCCGGGATCCAACCGCCTTACTCGTCGTCGAGATCGGCGGGCTCGTCGAGATCGCCTGGCGTGTCGTCTGCGGCTGTGCCTGTTGGCGCGGCCGCGGACGTCGCCTTCACGGGCTCGTCGTCGTCCTCTGACCCAACGACCGGCGCGAGCGTCGAGACGTGCTCGCCGTCGCGCAGCCGCGTCACGATCACGCCCTGTGTGGCTCGCCCGGAGCGCTTGATTCCGTCGACGGCCATCCTGATCACGGTGCCGGCGTCGGAGATCAGCATCACCTGGTAGCCCTCACGCACGATGCGGGCGCCGGCCAGGCGGCCCTTGCCTTCTACGAGCTGGGCGGTCTTGACGCCCATCGTGCCACGGCCCTTGACCGGGTATTCAGAGACGCGGGTGCGCTTGCCCCAGCCGTTCTCCGTCACGACGAGCAGGTCTGCGTCGTCCGAGGCGATGTCGACCTCGATCACCTCGTCGTCCCCGCGGAGCTTCATGCCCGCGACACCCGAAGCGGGACGGCCCATGGGCCGTACGTCGCTCTCGTGGAAGCGCACCGCCTGGCCGAGCCGAGAGACCATCAGGATGTCGTTGTCACCGTCGGAGAGGCGGACACCGATCAGCTCGTCGTTCTCTCGCATCTTCAGCGCGATGATCCCGTCTGCCTTCAGCGGCGTGTTGTACTCGAGGAACGCGGTCTTCTTGATCACGCCCTTCTTCGTCGCAAAGACGAGGAACTTCGACTCCTTGTAGTCGCGGGTCGCGATCACTGCGCGGACGAGCTCGTCTTGCCGGAAGGGCAGCAGGTTGACGATCGCGCGGCCCTTCGACTGGCGCGAACCGAGCGGCAGCTCGTGCACCTTGAGACGGTAGACCTTGCCAACGCTCGTGAAGAAGAGGATGAAGTCGTGGGTCGACGCCACGAAGAGGTGCTCGATGTAGTCCTCGTCCTTCATGTCCATTCCCATCACGCCGATGCCGCCGCGACGCTGCTCGCGGTACGTCGTGACCGGGAGCCGCTTGATGTAGCCGGAGCGGGTGATCGCGATGACCATGTCCTCCTCCGCGATCATGTCCTCGAGCTCGAGCGAGTCCTCGCCCATCACGATCTCGGTGCGGCGCTCGTCGGTGCGGCCGTAGGCCTGTTTGACCTCGAGAAGCTCCTCGCGGATCAGCGCATCGACGCGGGCGGGATCGCCCAGGATCGAGCGAAGCTCTGCGATGCGCTCCTGCAGGTCCGCGTACTCGGACTCGATCTCCTTGCGGGCGAGGCCGGTGAGGCGGGCGAGGCGGAGGTCGAGGATCGCCTGGGCCTGAATCTCGGAAAGACCGAAGTCGCGGATCAGGCCGGTGCGGGCGGCGTCGGTGTCGTCGGAGCCGCGGATCAGCGCGATCACGGCGTCGAGATTGTCGAGCGCGATGAGGTAGCCCTTGAGAACGTGGGCGCGCTTCTCGTTCTGTCGGAGCTCGAACTTGGAGCGGCGGATCACGACCTCTCGCTGGAAGGCGAGGTAGTGGTGCACGATCTCGAGGAGCGACATCACACGCGGCACGCCGTCGGTGAGCGCGACGGCGTTGTAGCCAAACGTCGACTGGAGGGCCGTGTGCTTGAAGAGCTTGTTGAGCGCCACCTGCGGGATCGCATCCCGTTTGAGCTCGATGTGGATCCGCATTCCAGAGCGATCCGAGTGATCCGCCAGGTCCGAGACCTCCGTGATCACCTTCTCGTGCACGAGGTCGGCGATCTTCTTGATCACACCGCTGTCCCCGCCCTTCTTCACGCCGTAGGGCAGCTCGGTGACAATGATGGCGCTCTTCCCGCCGCGCAACTCCTCGATGTGGGCTCGCGCGCGCATGATGATGCGGCCCCGCCCGGTGCGATAGGCGTCGCGGATCCCGGTGCGACCGACGATGATCGCGCCCGTCGGAAAGTCCGGCCCGTGAAGGTGCTTCATCAGATCCTCGACGTTCGCCTCGGGCTTGTCGATCAGCTGGACGACGGCATCGATCGCCTCGCCGAGATTGTGCGGCGGCATGTTCGTTGCCATGCCGACCGCGATACCGGACGAGCCGTTGACGAGGAGGTTCGGGAACCGCGCCGGCATCGCAAGCGGCTCCTTGCGTGACTCGTCGTAGTTCGGCCCGAAGTCGACCGTATCCATGTCGATGTCCCGCAACATCTCCGTCGCAAGGCGCGTGAGCCGGCATTCCGTGTTGTGCGAGACGAACCCGTTCGCAATAAATGCGTGGTCGGCCGTGTCGACGCGTAGTGAGTACACAGGCTCGACGGGCCCCGGGTCGACCGCTGCGACACGTGCGAAGTAGTGATCGCCGGTGACGAGCGGCGCGACGACCGCCTTGACCTCGTCTGACGCGATCCGCTCCATGATCGCTGCACCCCCCTGCTCCCACCGCTCGATCCGATCGACGTTGTGGCGCACGAGCCAGTCCCGATCGCTCGAGGAGCCGCCAGCCTCGGAGCGAATGTACTCGGCGACGAACGGCGCGTGGTCCGAAGACAACGCACTGCTCGAGTGGGGAATCTGCGCAAGCTCCCGATCGAGCTTCTGCTGCTTGGCGCCGAGGAAGCCGACGTTGCGCGCGAAGAGCCGGGCGTCTCGCCGATTCGTGATCACAACCTTGATCTCCCGCCTTGCCGAGACCGAGAGCCGCGAGACGACGCCGAACTCGAGTAGGAGCAGTTGGACGTCTCGAGCGAGCCGATCACTCCTCGTCGAATACGACACCTGAATCGCGGAACGAGGCAGGAGAGACGATGATCCATCGCCGGTGAAGAGCGCTTGCAGGAACACCCGCTTGAATGCCTGCCCCTGTCTCCAGACGGCCTCAGGTATGCGCTTGGCCTCGCTCCGACGGCCGACCTCCGACCCGAGTGGGCTCGCGCGCAACGCGCTCAGTTCCTGGACGTCGAGCTCGTAAAGAAGGCTCCCGGACGCGATGACGCGCTGGCCGACATAGCGAGTGCCGCCGACAACGGTGTCGTATGCAGCCAGCGTATCCGCGAAGAAGTCCGCATCGACGTTGTTGAAACCCGCACGCACCTCAGAGATCCAGCCCTCTGAGACGAATGCGCCGGACAGCAGCGCTTGGGCGCGATCCTGTGGGGAGAGGGAGGTCTCGACCGGGCGGGGAGTTCGCGCGATGACGACCCGGTCACCGGGCGCGA